>SXGT01800288.1_pt1 | contig 17627 bp, 12 predicted proteins | sample 3176221 | NCBI WGS metagenome assembly SXGT01 (sample SAMN11356862, study PRJNA531348) | freshwater metagenome | isolation source: freshwater sample F1-120 | place: China: Fuxian Lake, Yuxi | collected 2017-12-25
CAGGCCATCGACCGCACGCACCGCATCGGCCAGACGCGGCCCGTGATCGCGTATCGCCTGCTGGCGGAGAATTCGATCGAGGAAAAAATTCGCGCGCTGCAAAACGAAAAGGCCGCCCTCGCGGCGGCGGTCGTGCAGGAGGAGTCGCTCGCGAGTGTGCTCGATCTGGAAAGCCTGCGCCGGATTCTGGGGTAACGGGCCGGGGAGGGCGAATCGTGGCGTTTTTTGCGCACCGGAATAACTCCGGTCGTTAACCCCGCCCAGACCCACCCCTCTCAGGATCCAGTTTCCTTCCAATGAAATCTTCGCCCGGTCGGGCCGACTTCGTCGGGGCTGACCGCGCTGTAATCGCTCCCCCGACACGTCGGGCAGGGCAGACGGAGATTTTCCTGAGAATCCTTTCCATGGAGGTGAAAGTCCGGGCTGGTTCCCAGCCGTCAGCAACCGGCACCTGGGGCGCACGATTGATTCCGCTGGCCCACCCGCCGCTCCGAGCGCACGATTGAACTCCGTCCGAAATTTCGAAACGATCCCAGCATCCCCTTCCGCAGAAAATTCCGTTGCCCAAAAATCATGAAATCCACCCTCACCCTGACCTGCCTGCTCGCCACAACCTCCCTCGTCGGAGCCGCCAACAATGTCCCGCCCCCGGGATTCACGGCGTTGTTCAACGGCAAGGACCTCTCCGGCTGGTACGGCTGGGGCACGAAGGATCCTTCCGAGCTGTGGAAGATGACGCCGGCGGAGCTGGCCGAATACAAACGGAAGTCCGTGGAAGGCGGCCTGCCCGGGGGCAAGGCCGGGCCGGAACATATCAACGCCCACTGGTCGGCGGTGAACGGTGAACTCGTCAACGACGGCAAGGGCCTGTATCTCACCACCGACAAGGACTACGGCGATTTCGAGTTCATGGTGGAATACAAGGCGCTCCCCGATGGCGACAGCGGCATCTATCTGCGTGGCATCCCGCAGGTGCAGATCTGGGACACAACGAAGGGCGATCCCCGCGGGCTCGGTCAGGACAAGGGCTCGGGCGGTCTTTGGAACAACCGCAAGGGTTCCCCCGGGAAAGATCCTTCCAAAAAAATGGACCGGCCCTTTGGGGAATGGAACCGCTTCGTCGTAAAAATGATTGGCGAGCGCGTCACCGTGATCTTCAACGGCGAAAAAGTGGTCGACCACGCCGTGCTGGAAAATTTCTTCGCCAACCAGAAGTCCGGCTATGTCGCCTACGCGAAGGCCGATGCGAAATCGAAGGTGAAGGCGAAGCAGGATGAAAAAATTCCGAACGGTTTCATGCGCGATCCCGCTTTTCCGAAAGGCCCGATTCAGCTGCAAACCCACGGGAGCGAAATCCGCTGGCGCAATGTTTTCATTCGCGAAATCGGCGCCGACGAGGCCAATCGCGAACTGGCGGGCCAAGGGGCGAACGCCGGCTTCGTGGAACTGATCAACGGCAAAGACCTGAGCAACTGGCAGGGCGCCGTGGCCAGCTACGAGATGAAAAATGGCGCCATCGTCTGCAAGCCCGGCAAGGGCGGCGACCTGCTGACCAAGGAGGAGTTTGAGAACGGCATCATCCGCGTCGAATTCAAGCTGCCCAAGGCGGGCAACAACGGCATCGCCCTGCGCACGCCGCTCGGCGGTCATTCCGCCGCCGACGGCCTCGAGATTCAGGTGCTCGACAGCGATGGCTACAACGCGAAGCAGGCGGCGGCCGGGAAGCCGGGACTGAAACCGACCCAGTATCACGGCTCGCTGTATCACTGCGTGGGGGCCAAGCACGGCTACCTGCGGCCGGTGGGCGAGTGGAATTTCCAGGAGATCGAAGTGCAGGGCCAGAAGATCAAGGTCACGCTCAACGGCACCAAGATTCTCGACGTGGACATCGCCACCTTTGATCGCAGCCAGATCGAGACCCCGCCGAAGGGCCTCGATCGCACGAAAGGCTTCATTGGCTTCGCCGGCCACAACGACCCGGTGGAGTTTCGCAGCTTCAAGGTGAAGAAGCTGTAGTTCGTTCCCGGGCAACGCCGGTGGTGGTGTTCGTGCCGGTGCAAGCGTGCCAGTGACGTGGGTCGTCACGCCGTCGTGGAACTACCTCGAATCGTCGCGCGCCTCGCTGAAGGTGCTGGTTGACGACTCCCCTGAGCCACTGCGATCCCAATCAGTAAGAAAGTGCCCATGACCCTGCCCCACGATCCGCCCGGAACCCGCCCGACCGGCGGGTGCCGTCCGGATCAGAACTGCGCGACGGCGGAGCGAGCGCTTCTGCCGCGTTATCTTCTCCTCTCGCTTCTGCTCGCGGGAGCCCTCCCGGCAACTCCAGCCGGCGCCCAAGTCGAACTGGCACCCGCCGGCACCCCCGAGGGTTATCTGGCCCGGCTGCTGATCAACGAGACGCCCTTCCCGGGTGAGCGGGCCTGGACCAGCGAAGAAGACACCCACGCGGCGCAAGTGGCGATTGTCTGGGTGCTGCGGCATCGCCTGCGCAACATCCCGCCCTCCAGGATCGCGAGTGGCTGCTGCAGGTCGTGCTGTATTCGTACCACTGGTACCTCAATGATGCGTTCTTCGCCGGCACAAAACGCATCACCTCCCGCAGGCTGCGCCAGTTCGGGCTGCAGCGAATCATGCATCTGGCCCGGATGGCGGTTCGGCTGTTGAGCGTGGGGCTCGTGCTGATCTCCTTCCTCCTCTGGTTGACGTTTCTTCCCTCGGTGCTGCCGGAAACCGAATCCTGGGCCGGAAAGTTGGAGCACGCGATCGTCGCTGAACTGGGTATCATCGGCTCGCTGCTCCTGGGCGCCCTGCCCGGGATCGGTGTGATCGTGATCCTATTTTTTCTCACGCGAGTGGTGCATGAGTTCCTCAACCACTACTTCCAATCGATCGAACAGGGTGAGGTGGAGAGCGAGCTGTTCGACGCGGTGACGGCCGCCACGACCCGGCGCCTCGCGGGCTTCGCCCTGTGGACCGCAGCCGCGATCATCGCGTACCCTTATTTCCCGGGCAGCAGCTCGCCGATTTTCCAAGGGGTCTCGGTTCTCGCCGGCCTGATGGTGTCGCTTGGCGGCAGCAGTCTGGTCGGCCAGCTAATCAGCGGGCTGACGCTGATCTACACCCGCACCCTGCGTCCCGGGGATTTTGTGGCGATTGGCGACGTCGAGGGCACGGTCGAACATGTCGGCCTGCTGGCCTGCCGCATTCGCACACCCACCGAGGAACTCGTCACCCTGCCCAACAGTAGTGCCGCGACCGGCGTGCGCAGTTTCTCGCGGGCCACGCCAGGCACGGCGGTGCAGTTTGTCACCACGGTGACCATCGGCTACGACACTCCCTGGCAAAAGGTGCATGCCCTCCTGCTCGAGGCGGCGCGCGGCACCCCGGAAATCCGGCGTGAGCCGGAACCGCTGGTCCGGCAGGCCGCGCTGGAGGATTTTTATGTGCGGTACGAACTGGTCTTCGCCCCTGCCGATCCGAGCCGGCGCCGCCTGGTGCTCTCGCACCTGCATGAGAACATCCAGGACCGGTTCCACGCCGCCGGCGTGCAAATCATGTCGCCGAACTACGAAAGCGACCCGGCCCAGGCGAAAATTCCTCCCTCGCTTCCCCGACCCGCGGCGCCAGACTCCGCCGGCAAGAATCCGGTGGAGCGGTAGCGGCCGACTCCCAACTAACCCCCTCCCGGATAATTCGAAGTTCAAGCGCTTCGTGCCGGGTTTCGTCGCCAAGATTCCCTTCGCAGAAGGTATTCGCCGCACGGTCGCGTGGTTCGACGCGGATCCGGCGCGGAAGCAGATCGATGAAGGGACGAATCTGCGCTGGGACAAACTGGCCGCCGCCTACGGGACGGCGCTCGCCGATGCGAGGGCGCGGTTTGCCGCCGGCTGAGCGGCGGACACAGACTGATTGCGGGCCCTGGTCATGCCCTCCGGCGAAAATGGAGCTGGCAAAGGTCCTGGGCTTTTGCGAAGCACAAGCCACTTGCTTTCACTGGCACCCACCGCTCAAGAATTCTTCTGGGACGACCTTCTCGAATACATTGGGGAGCGTCGCGTCATTCCGATTGTCGGCGCGGAGCTGTTAACCGTGCCGGACGGCGCCGGTGGCGAGACACCCCTCCTGCGCGTCCTCGCGGCACGGCTCGCCGATCGCCTGCGCGTCCCGGCCGAGGACTGCACGGGCGATGATGCGCTGCACCAGGTCGTCTGCCGCCATATGCAACGCGGCGGCCGCCGCGAAGAGATCTACCCGCGCATCCGCGCGCTGCTGAAGGACCTCGCGCCCGTCGTGCCGCCGATTCTGCGCGAGTTGGCGCGGATCCGACACTTCAACGTTTTCGTCACGACCACGTTCGACTCGCTGCTCGCGCAGGCCCTCGACGAAGAGCGGCACGGCGGCGCGCCCACGACGGTCTCGCTGGCGTATTCGCCGAACAACAACACGGACCTGCCCGCTGACGCGCGCCAGAGCGGGACGCCCACGGTTTTCCACCTGCTCGGGCGCATCTCAGCGTCGCCGGATTACGTGATCACGGAGGAGGACACGTTGGAGTTTTTCACCGCGATCCAGTCCGAGTCGAAGCGGCCTAATGTGCTGCTCGACGAGCTGAAGACGAGCCACCTGCTGCTCATCGGCAACACGTTTCCCGACTGGCTTGCGCGTTTCTTCATCCGCATCGCGAAGCACGGCCGGCTGTCGTTGCAGCGCGAGGAACTTGAGATCATCGCCGACCGCTCAGTGGCGATGGACCCCAAACTCGTGCTCTTCCTGCGGAATTTTTCGTATCGCACGCAGATCTTCGAGCAGGGCAACGCCGCCGAGTTCGTGCACGAGCTGAGCACGCGCTATCTCGAACGATATCCGGGCGAGGCGAGCCGGTCCGAAGCCCCGGCGACCGGGGCGAAGGCGGGCGCAACGACCCCGGCGGCGACGGTCGAAACAAAGCCCGGTTCTGTTTTCCTCAGCTACGCGAGCCAGGATGCCCCGGCCGTGAAAAAAATCCGCGACGCCCTGGAAGCCGCCGGCGTCGAGGTTTGGTTTGATCAGCGCCGGCTCGAAAGCGGCGACGACTTCGACAAGGAGATCAAACGCCACATTCGCGCCTGCTCGCTCTTTGTGCCGGTGATTTCCACCCACACCCAGGCGCGCCACGAAGGTTATTTCCGCCTCGAATGGGCCCTCGGCGCGGAACGTTCGAAACTGATCGCGGAGACGATTCCGTTCATCCTGCCCGTTTTGATCGATCCGGTGAGCGAGCACGAAGCCCTCGTGCCGGATCGGTTCTTGCAGGTCCAGTGGACCAAGCTCCCTGGTGGCGCGACAACGCCGGAATTCACCGAGCGGATGGTCAAGCTCGTTCGCGATCACCGGAAACGCGAGCGGGGGCTGCTGTGAGCGGCCGGGCAACGCTCAACGTTCAACGCTCAACTCCTCACGCTCAATGATCGAACCAAGGCGGAATTTCGGAGGTCGGGCAATTGAGCGTTGAACGTTCGGCGTTGAGCGTTGCGCGGTCCGGGTCGCCGGTCGCCGTCGATCGCGACAATCCATGGCCGGGTTTGTCCTCCTTCACCGAAGAGTCGCGGGCCTTTTTCTTTGGACGCAGAGAAGAGACCGACGAATTGGTGCGGCTCATCCGCCGCAACACCCTTACCGTCCTCTTCGGCCAGTCGGGTCTCGGCAAGTCATCGCTCCTCCAGGCCGGTGCGTTCCCCCCCTTGCGGGAAGCGGATTTTCTTCCGCTCTATCTGCGTCTTGATCATTCGATCACGGCCGCCGCGCTCGCCGATCAGGTGAAGGCGGCGCTGGTCGACGCGTGCAAATCCGTCGGCGCCGATGCGCCGGCTCCGCGCTCCGATGAAACGCTCTGGGAATATTTTCACCGAAAAGACATCGATATTTGGAGCGCGAAGAACCGATTGCTCACGCCCATCCTCGCCTTCGATCAGTTCGAGGAGATCTTCACGCTCGGCCGTGCGAGCGACGCCCAGCGCGAGCGCGGGCGGGCGTTTCTCACCGAACTCGCCGACCTGGTCGAGAACCGTGCGCCGGCGGCGTTGCGGGAAAAATTCGACAGCGGTGAACTCGACATCGCGCGCTACAATTTCGGCAAGCCCTCGTGTCAAGTCGTGCTGAGCCTGCGCGAGGATTTTCTGCCCGACCTCGAAGGCCTGAAACACGAAATGCGGTCGATTATGCACGGCCGCATGCGCGTGCGCCGGCTGAACGGCACCCAGGCGCTGGAGATTATCCAGAAGCCCGCGCCGCACCTGCTGGCCGAGGGGGTGGCGGAGCGCGTGGTCGAGTTTGTCGCCGGTGCCCGTGGCGGCTCAAGCGAACGGCTTTCCGAGATGGTGCTCGAACCGGCGCTCCTCTCCGTCATTTGCCGGGAGCTCAACGAACGCCGGCGGGCGCTCGCTCAAGACCAGATCACGGCGGATCTCGTGTCTGGCAACCGACGAGAGATTCTCTCCGAGTTCTACGATCGCAGTGTCGCCGATCTGCCGGCCACCACGCGCGCCTTCGTCGAAGATCACCTGCTCACCAAGTCCGGCTTCCGCGACAACTTTGCGCTCGAGACCGCGCTCGAGTTTCCCGGCGTCACGCGTCCGCTCATTGACACGCTCGTCTCGCGCCGCCTGCTGCGGATCGAGGATCGCCTCGGCGTGCAGCGCGTGGAGCTGACGCACGACGTGCTGGCCGAGGTCATCCGCGCAAGCCGCGATTCGCGACAAAAGCGTCTCGCCGTGGCCGAGGTGCGGCGCCGGACGCGAAACCTGCGGTTTCTGGCCGGCGGACTGGCCGCAATCGTGCTGGCGCTGTGTGCCGCCGGCCTGCACGGCCTCCGCCTCCGGCGCAGCGAGTTTCAGCGGATCAGCCGGACCGATGCACGGATTGGATCGCGCCTGCTTGAAGAAGGCCGGATTGCCGACGGACTGGCTTTTCTGGTCCGCGCGGCGCGCACGGACCCCGCCAATCACATCGTGGCGCCGCGGATCGCCTCAGTCCTGACCTCCCGCAATTTCCTTCTGCCCGAGGGCACCGCCGTGGAGCATGCGGCACCGGTGCTGTGGTCGGCTTTTTCCGCGGACGGCAGGAACCTTGGCGTGCTCTGGAAGGATGGGTATCATGGTCGAGTTGAACTGGCGACCGGGCGCATGGACGCCGCACTACTGCCGTCGCGGCCGCATTCACGCCGCCCCTTGGTGCGGACCCACCAGTTCGCGGTGTTTGAATGCGAGGATGGCGTGGTACGGATTCTGGATCGCGCGGGCCAATTGAGGCACGAGGTTCGCTTTGCGGCCCGGTTGACCGAACTCTCGAACGGCGATTTCCCACAGCCGGAGGCAAGCGACCTTTTCGTCGCGACGCTGGCCAATCAGACGCTGGCGGTCGTTGACGCCGCCACGGGGCAAATGCTGGGCGCGCCGATTCCGGCGGCCAAGCCGGTTTACCTCCACCTGGGACCGAAATGGCTGCTATGGAGCGACGCACCCGACCGCACCAACGCCTATCTGCCCACGGTGGCCCGCCTGCGCGACACCGCCTCCGGTACCAACGAGATTACGTTGCGCGTACCCCACGGCAGCTTCGACTGGGTGACGAGTCCGTCGGGGCGGCACGCTGCAGTCGTACAGCGGGAAAGCAGTGACACGGCCCTCTTCCTGCGGATCTGGTCGCTGCCCGAAGGTGTGCCAGTAGCGCCTGCCGTACGGCTTGATAACGCACAGTTCGGCCTGGCCAAGACTCAGCCCGGAGCCACTTATTACAGCCCTGACGGTCGGCACATCGTGACGTGGTATTCCTCGCTCGAATTCTGGGACGCGCCGACCGGCGTTCGGATCGCGCGTATTCCCGGCGCCGGATCCTATTCCGGAGCCAAACTGAGATTTTCCCCCGAGGGGCGGTTGCTGGCCACTTGGTCGAATATCGGTTCGGTCGATCTTTGGAGCCTCGCCACCGGGAAACCGCACGTCCCGGCACTGCGGCATTCCGGCAATGTCCGCGAAGCGTTCTTTAGCGACGACGGCAACGTCCTGCTCACGAGTGCGAGCGACGGCTTTGCCTTGGTGTGGGAGACCGAGACCGGCCGGTTGTTGGCTGAACCCAGTCTGCAGCAGCCGAATGCGCCGCGGGCCGCGCTCTCCGCGGACGGCGCCCGAGTCGCCATCGGCACCCAAGGTGGGTCCGTGTACCGACTGCGGGTGGGTCGCGGGGTGGCCGGCTCCCTGTTTCTGCCCACCAAGCAGCCCGCGGTCACTTCCCAGTTCTTGCCCGGGTCTCCCGCCCGCCTGCTCTGGCTTGAGCGGGACCGAGCCCGGGTGATCGAGGTCGCTTCCGGGCGCGACATCGCCGGCGGCTTCCAGTTTCCGGAACCGATTCGCGAAATCGGCAACAGCTTTACGTCGGTGCGGCCCGATTTCAAAGTCATGGTGGTCAAGACTACGAGCGGTGCATGGCAGGCTTGGTGGATTGGCGACGGGCGGATCGACAAGGTCATCACCTTTCAGGAAGCGCCGGTCGCACCCAACGACGACGTATTTGGCTATGTGGCCTTCAGCCCTTCAGGCGACTTCGTGGTGGTCATCGCGGCGTTGGTCGCCGGCCGTCAAAGCGACTCACGGCCGGGGACGGGGCAGATGCGGGCCTGGGATTTGAGGACGGGACTCCCGGCGGGGCCGCCGATCGCGGCCGACCCCGCGCCGCTCTTTTCGTACTTTCCCCGCTTCAATCACGACGGCACCCGGATCACGCTCGGTTCTCCGCCCGGACAAACGGTAAGAATTTGGGATCGGGCTTCGGGTCGCGTCGTCACGGAACTCGGCCCGGATTCCGTGGCGGTTCGGATGTCGGTCTTTAGTCCCGACGGCACGCGCCTGGCGACCGCCAATCGCGAGGCGGAAGTGCGGCTCTGGGACGTGGCGACCGGCCGGCAGGTAGGCGGCCCTCTCCTGCACGGTGATAACGTCTACGATGCCGTGTTCTCTCCCGATGGTGCCCTGTTGGCGACCCATTCGTCCGATGGCGTGTTGCGTTTCTGGCATGGCGCCAGTGGCGTGCCGGTCGGCGAAACGATTGAAAACCGCCGGGGCTCGTTCCGGCTGGTCCGTTTTACATCGGACGGGACGCGGGTGGTCACGGCCAACAACGACGGCACGGCGCGGGTTTGGGACGTGGCGACGAGTCTGCCGCTCGGTGAACCCATGGATCATCGCGGCACGCGCGTGCCGATTGCGGAATTTAGTTTTGATGGCCGCTTCGTGTTGACCGAGTTGAACGCACAGGCCGGTTTTCACATTTGGACCGCGCCCCCCACCTTGCCCGCCGGTGAGACCACCCCGGAGTGGCTGCTTGAGCTGGCCACGATCTGCGCCAGCAAGATCGTCAACTCCGAGGGCCAGTTTGAAAGCGCCGCCGGCGAACTGGCCAAGATCGACGCCATCCGTCGCACGGTTGCCGCGCTGTCGAATGATGCTCCCGGTGCGGAGTGGGGAAAATGGTTTCTGGCGGATCGCGCCACCCGCTCCATTGCTCCCGGATTCACGATTACCCGGGAACAGGCGGACCAGCTGGCGGCGGAGATTGCGGCGCGGCTGAAACTGACCCGACCCTAAGAGAGCCTTCGGCCAGTCCGCCGCCGCTGGTGCCGCTCAGAAGCGCCCGTTGAACCCGAAGTTCAGCCGCGCGCCGTAGACTTCCATGACTTGGCGACGGTTGGTGTTGCCGATATAAGTGTAGGGCGATTCGTTGAAGATATTGACGAAATCGACATAGACGCTGACCCCGCGCCGCACCTTGTAGGAGAAGTTCACGTCGACCGTCGCATCAGGGCTGGAATACGAAACCAACAGCGGATTCGGGTTGTTCCCGGTTTTGAAACGGCTCTTGTAATGGTATTCGAGCCGCGCGCCAAACCGGGACGAATCGTAGGTCAGCCCAAGATTGTAGGTCATGGGCGTGAAATCGGTGAGCTGCGTGTTCGGGACCGTGTTCGGGGCGGGCGGCACGACCGTGGATCCCTTCGTGAGCAGCCGCGTGTAGTTGCCGTACGCGCCGAGTCCCTTGAAGGCCGCCGGGAGAAACGTGAAACGCTGCATATAGTTAAATTCCCAGCCGTCGACGGTGGCACTGTTTAGATTCGTGGTCGTCACAAACGCGAAGCCCTCGTACCGGCCGTTGAAACCGTTGTTGGCGCCCGGGCCGATGATCGGGGAGGGGCTGACCGTCGTGATGAAATCCTTGATGTCCTTGTGAAACCAACCCGCCGAAATCACGCCGCTGGGCTCCAGGTAGTATTCGACCGAGACGTCGTAATTGCGGGAATACTGCGGCTTCAGGGCCGGATTTCCCTGGGTAACCGAGCCGACCGCGATGTTGTTCGCCGTGTAGTTGATGGTCGTGGTCGGAATGATCTGGTTGATGCGGGGCCGGGCGCCACCCGTGGAATGACTGACGTGTGCCACCAGGTTATTTCGCACCTGATAACGGGCATGCAGGCTGGGATACACGTTGGAATAGTTTCCCTTCGTCGTGGTGGCGAGTTCCGCGGGATTGAAGGCGTCGGTCAACCGGCCCTGGGCCGCCACCCGGGTGGCCTCGTAACGTGCGCCGCCCAAAAGGTTGAGCGGCCCGAAATCAACCTGGGCCTGCGCATAACCGGCGGGCACGGTTTCATTGATAATGTTTTTCGGCGGATAGTAGGACACCGTGGTGCCACGCGCCTGAAACATGGCCGGACTGGCGGCGAAGAACTTCTCGAAGGCATAAACATCGAGTTCGTCGAAACGTGGGTAGAGCGTGTTGAACAAACCGTATCCGGGCGTTGCCCGCAGGAACTGACCCAAGCCATCGTCACTGACGCCCGTGGCCGGGTTTACTCCTTGCACGCGATCGGGCCCGACGAGATCCCACGCCGGCGTGTACCGCCGGTTCCAGCGATACTGGTGACGGAAGTTAAGGCCCGTTTTAACCGCGACCGGATTCTTCCACGCCCCGAACCGGCGTTCGTAATCGGCGCGGACGGACGACACTTCCTCATGGGTGTAGTCAGCCGTGGCAAAGCGACCCCCGGCATAGTTGGCCACCCGGCCGAACGCGATCGATGGGCCGAAGGTCTGGGTGAGCCGGGGCCGCGAAAGGTCGTGCGCAGAGTCGATCGAAAGGCCAATCATGGCAACCCGCGCGGAATCGAGGCCCCAGAGAAAATTATCGTATCGGGACGGGTTGAACAACGCCGAGGCGGTCAGCTTCGCCTCGGGCCAGCGTTTATCGAAACTGACCCCCACTTTGCGCTGGTAGGAGCGTTTTCGCTCGAGGTTGGAGTTGTTATTCCACCGTTCTGCGAAAACCTCCGTTAGCGTGTCGGTGAAGCCCGGGGCGATCCCCGCGATGGCCCCTGCCGTTGTGCGCGGCGTCGCGCCGGCCTCGATGGCGGCGCGACTGACGACAGCGTAGTCCGCGACGTTCCGGTTGATGGCGGACACCGAACGGTCGAAGCGCTCGGCGTCGGCGCCGAAGTAGTTCGAGCTCAGGTCGACCCACACCCGCGCCGTGCGGTCGAAGCGATATTCAATCTTGGCGGCAACGCCCGAGCGCACCCGATCATACTGGTCGTCCAAGAGGCGGGCCTGAGAATTGATGCTATTCGCCAGAGCGTAACTCCCTTGGATGCGATCCCGTGCGCTAAATGTCTTCGAGTAGCTGGCCGTCAACGCCACCCCCAAGTTCCGTCCCGGACCGTAGGCGTCGAGGAACGTCACCGCCGCGTTGGGGGCGAACTTGTTCTGCAGTGTGTCGCGAAAGATGTTCTGCGCAAACCCTGCCCGGAGTGTGACCAAACGCCCCTTGTAGTCGGTGGCGGACTTCGTGACGAGGTTGATGGCGCCGCCCAGCGAATCCGCCGGCAATTCCGGCGTGAGGCCCTTGATGATTGAAATTTCCTTGATGGACTCGGATGGGATCTGATCGATCAGCGTCGCCCGGTCACCCTGCGGCGAGAAGCCGGCGATCGCGGCGGAGGACCGCACGCCGTCGAGCATCACCGAGTTCAGCTCGGGCGGCATGCCGCGCAGGCCTACCCCCACGATTTCGCCGGCCTCTTTTTTTACGGCCACTCCCGGCAGTTTTTGCAAAAAATAACCGATGTTGCCGTCGGTGACGTTGCCGTAGGCGTCCATCGACACGACGTGCACGAGATTGAGCGCGTTGCGCTGTTGGGTGATCGCCGCGGCGTTGCCGTCTGGCAGGGCGGTGACGGTGTACGCATCCATGACCGCCGGTCCCCCCTTGAGCGCCAGAACCACCCGGGCATCGCCACCCGCCGTCACCTCGACAACGGAAGTGCCGCCGGTCAGCCCGGTGTAGAAGGCGGTCAGCGTATGGCGGCCGGGCGTGACGCGGGTGAATGTGAAACTCCCGCCACGCAGGGTGGTGGTTACGTTCGACGCGTCGCCGAGCTGCACGATGGCGCCTTCGAGAAGGGCCTGGGTGTCGGTGTTCAAGACTTCTCCGCTGATTGTGCCTGTGGCGGGAGTCTGGCCGTGCGCGGAAAGGAACAAGGCCAGGCTGCCGAGAACCAGGCCGCCGCGGCGAATCATGCGATGCATAGTCCGATAGCTGTCCTTCGATTGTGGATCCATGGGTAATTGGGTTTCGAGCCCGCAGAGTGGCAGTCAGAAGCTGCAACCTGCGGGCCGACGGTGGAAACTGCCATAACGGTTGTCGCAGCGGAAGCGCGTATCAATCCCGAAATTGAATCGCGGTGGATCCGACTCCCGTGGCTGGCCACGTTCCTTCCCGGGCTGCGATGAACTCGATCGACGCGGAAACCCCACCCGATCCGACCCCCTCAAGATCCCGTTTCATTCCAATAATCGGTCTTGGATACACGCTCGATGAGCAATCGCGACAGACCTGTTGCCGACCAACAAGCGGCAAGAATGGTCGAGGTATCAAGGAAGACCGTCACCGCTTCAATATCTGAGAAAGCCCCTCGAGCAATCCTCCCGTCAGTATGCTGTTTCACCCGCGGAGTGATGTCGGTTTTCATCGGACTTCTGGTTTTCCCTCCGCGAACACCGTGTCTCTGCGGTGCAACTGCGTTTCTTGGATTGCAGGGGGTGGCGCGCATTCGTGCGGCTCAGTCGCTCCCCACGAGTCGCTCCACCTCGGTCACGTACCGCAACGGCAGCACTTCCACCTTATCATCCAGTCGGTAGCGCCGGCTGCCGGGATAAATCACACTCAAATGGTCCAGCTTCAAGTCCGCCAGTGCTACCTGCATCGAGTGGGTCAGCCGCGGCGCATCCTCCCGCTTGAACTCCACTCCCACGCGCCGCCCTTTCGCCAAGAGGAAGAGATCCAGTTCGGCGCCACTATGCACCGCATAGAAATACGCCTGTTCGGGTTGCACCGCCTGCAGGACTTCCTCGAGCGCGAAACCCTCCCAGGATGCGCCGAGCTTGGGATGTGTCAGCAGGTCCGCCGGCGCGCCGATGCCTTGCAGCGTATGGAACAGCCCGCTGTCGCGAAAATAGATCTTCGGCGATTTCACCAACCGTTTCCCCAGATTGGCATGCCACGGTTGCAGCCGGCGCACCATGTACGTCTGCTCGAGTGCGTCGAGGTAGCTCCGGGCAGTGTTGGGCGCGATGCCGAGCGACGCGGCCACTTCGCTGCCGTTCCAAATTTGACCGTGATAATGCGATATCATCGTCCAGAACCGCCCGAGTGCCGCCGGCGGCATCCCAAACCCCAGACCGGCCAGATCACGTTCCAGGAAAGTCCGCACAAAATCCCGCCGCCATTGCAGACCGTCGCCATCCGAACGGGCAAGAAAGGAACGGGGAAATCCCCCGCGCCACCACAGCTTCTCCACGTCCCCCGGGGGAATCTCCCCCGCGTCGAAGCCGCGCAGGTCGATGATCTCCACCCGGCCGGCAAGAGATTCCGACGCCTGACGCGACAACTCGGGCGATGCACTGCCCAACACGAGAAAGGTCGCGGGCGATCCCGCCCGATCGGCCAGGACGCGCAGCACCGGAAAGACGCCGGGTTGCCGCTGCGCCTCGTCGATCACCACGAGCCCGCGCAACGGCTGCAACGCCGTCATCGGTTGTTCCATGGCGGACGCCACCGCGGGGTCCTCCAGATCGAAATAGTTCGGCGAACCCTCCGGCAGGAGTTGTCGCGCGAGGGTCGTCTTGCCGCACTGCCGAGGCCCCAGCAGGGCAACCACCGGGCTGCGCTTCAGTCCAGCCCGAATCCTGCGCAGGTAGGAGACGCGTTCGATCATTCGTGAAATCTTGCAACATCATTGCCGTTTTTCAAGCCCGGATCTGTCGGCTTCCCGCAGAAGGACGCATCTGCCGGTTGACGGTGATTCTCAGTTCCAGAGGCAGGCCTCGTCTCTGTTTCTGAAAAGGACGGCGAGGGCGAGGAGATGAGATAGGCCGGGCCGCATCCAGAACTGGCCGCTGCAACGGAAGCGGCGCTGGAGTTGGGCGCCGAGCGATTCGACGGCGACGCTGCCGATGGGGGCGCCAGCGCACTCGATGGTTTGGTAATGCAGATGCTCGCGGTGGGTTTTGAAGTAGTGGGCTTCGCGTTGGAGCAGCGCCTGGGTTTCGGCGCTGCGGCCGGCCGCGGGCGTGAGCAGACCTGCAGGCGGCGGACCACGCGGGCCTCCTGGCCGTGGCGCAGGTGGTGCAGGAGTTTTTCCACCCACGCGACGGCGGCGGCAACTACCACAGGTTTATCATCGCTCGTTCCACATCAAATCGGAAACGTAAGGGATTAATAACTAGCAGCTAGATTGCGCCACTAGAGTTTGCCATCGAGCCCGGATCAGAGGTATCCCGCGACCGACCTTGGACCGAGGTAGAAGTGTAGTAACGGTATAGAAATGGAACTTCACTAATCCAGATAAACTGCTAGTTTTCCCCGGTGGCATTCGAATTCGACCCGGAAAAATCTGCCCGCACCAGGGACGACCCAAACCGGGGGATTGACTTCGAAGAAGCCCAGAAGCTCTGGCTCGATCCAAACTACATTGAAATTCCACTCCCTTTCGAACCTGAGCCGCGCCTCGCGGTGATTGGTCGGATCCATTCGAAAATCTGGACCGCCATCGTCACTCAAAGAGGGGCGAACATTCGCATCATCAGCGTGCGCCGGGCGCACCCCAAGGAGGAAAAAATCTATGAGCAAGGCTAGCACCATCACCAGTCAGGACAAAACTGAAACCATTACCGCGCAGGAATTCGACCGTCGGTTCGACGCCGGCGAGGATGTTTCCCGGTTCATGGATCTTTCCAAAGCCAAGCGCCCGGGGAAAGAAGTGCAACGCGTCAACGTTGATTTTCCGAAGGCATTTCTCGCCGAAATCGACCGCGAGGCCGATCGCGTCGGCGTGCCCCGCCAAGCTTGGATCAAGACTGCCTTGGCGGGCGTCCTTAAGCGAACCTGAGCGGAGACCAATCCAAAGTCAGTCTGTTCGTCGCGGTGAATAAGGTCCGATCTTCTCCCGCGCCACCGCCGGCTCCACCCACCGCCCGGGAAACAACAACATCCGCGGCCACGCCGGCACGCCGGTTTCATTGCTGTTGAACTGGCTCACGACGAACTCGCAGTCTTTGACTCGGCTCTTGTCGTCGCCCGATTCGCGATTAGCTTCCTATCATGAAACATCACGATGCCACTAGCGCCGACGCCGATGTCCTTGGAGGAGAGCGTGTGTTTACCGGCACCCGCGTGCCCGTTCGCAGCCTGTTCGACCACCTCGAAGGCGGGGATAGCATTGATGACTTTCTCGCGGGGTTTCCCAGCGTCCAGCGCGGTCAAGTGATCGCTGTGCTCGAGGAGTCGCGCGCCCATTTTCTGCAGCCCGTCTGACGCCATGAAGATTCTCCTCGACGAGAATCTCGACTGGCGCCTCTCCCGCAGTCTGCCGGGTCATGAGGTGCAGTCGGTCCCGCTCATCGGCTGGGCCGGCACGAAAAACGGCGCGCTCCTCGCCCGCGCCAGCGGTCTGTTCGAGGTGTTTGTTACTATGGATAACGCGATGGTGCAGCAGCATGATTTCGCGAAGCTTCCGTTCATCGTCGTCACGCTGCGGGCACGCTCCAATCGACTCGTCGACACGTCGCCGCTCATGCCCAGACTGCTCACTCTCTTGCCAACATTGAGGCCCGGGCAGATGGTCGGGATTGAATAAATTGATCTTCGCCGCATCTGGCTCTCGGCCTCAACGGATATCGCATAGGGTTCGGCCCGCTCGCCGAGTCGGCCGCTCATTTCAACGGCGAGCGAAAACCGTGTCTGGCTTTGCGGTCTCAAGCACGGAAGGCCGCAGGCCCCGCAACAAGACTATCCCCGGAGCGATGACTAACGCAGCTTGGCGCGCCGCTACACCGGCTCCACCCATCGGCCGGGAAACAGCAGCATCCGCGGCGAAGTCGGCACACCGAGTTCGTGGCCGTTGAGCTGGCTCACGACGAGGTCGACCGCGTTGGCCGCCACCATGTCGTAGGATTGATCGATCCCGCCAATCTCCGGCGCAGTCGGCAGCCAATGTAGGTTGATGATCGGAATCTCGGACGTAACTGCGATGTCCATTGCCCGCAGTTTTTCGAAGATCGCGTGGGCACTCACGACCACGGCATCAGGCCGGCTCGCCTTGAACCGACGCGCGATCGCGCGACGGTCGCCGGTCAGCCCAATCCACAACAACTCGGTCGCCGCCGCGCGGCTCGGGTGAAACACCGCAAACGCCGCCTCCCATGCGCGCCGCGCCCGCTCGTTCACATCCGCTTCCAGGATCGCCAGCGGCCGCCGACACCCGGCGGCGGCGAGCTTCTCGAGTGTCATGCGCATCGCGAGATAGTGGTGATGGCCGGCGTGGTGGAGTTCCGGATTCCACCGCGCGCTGCCAATCACCGCCGGTGCAAAGCCGGACCACTCCAGATCCAATGTAACCTCGGTTTCATGTATGACCGGTGAAAGGAGCACGCCGACAATTCCGCGTGACTTCAACACCTGCGACAGGCGCCGGTTCGTCATGCCACGCTCAGCCGTCCAACACTGTTCCAGCCCATAACCCAACGCCTCGGCCCGCGCTTTCGCCCCCAGAAAAACGCGTTGGAGAAACGGGTCCTTGGCCGACTCGGTCCGCGGCGTGTGCACCCACACAAAGGCGATGCGCTCGCCGGCTGCCACCGGACGCGAACTCCGAATATGGGACATCAAGGCCGAGAAGCGCGGGTTCGGACGATAGCCCAATTGGGCGGCGACCTTTTGCACCAGCGTCCGCGTCTCAGGCCGGATCCGCGGATCATCCCGCAGCGCGTACGAAACCGTGGCCAGACTGCAGTCGGCGGCGCGGGCAATTTGTTGCAGGGTGATCACAGCGGGGAAACGTTGGCTGCGGTCAATGCACTCGCCCGCCACGCCGAACGCAATCCCCGGAATTGAAGGGTTTCAAAGAAACGCTTGGTCAGCAGAATTCATGGGCGCATTCCGGTTCGGGCAAATGGCCAAGGTTATGATATAGGGCCACCTCCATTGCCCTATAGGTTCGGAAACCATATGAGCGTCTGGTCACCACTCGGACTTTATTGTTCAAG
>SXGT01519610.1_pt1 | contig 17626 bp, 20 predicted proteins | sample 3176221 | NCBI WGS metagenome assembly SXGT01 (sample SAMN11356862, study PRJNA531348) | freshwater metagenome | isolation source: freshwater sample F1-120 | place: China: Fuxian Lake, Yuxi | collected 2017-12-25
CACGTAGTTGGTGATGTCGACGACGAGCGAGATCGAGCGGATGCCGGCGAGCGACAGGCGGGAGATCATCCACGCCGGAGTCGGCCGGGCGGTGTCGATGCCGCGCACGACGCGCGTGACGAAGGCGTCGCAGCCCGGAAGGCCGTGAATCGGCGCATCATCGCGCACGGCGACGTCGAAGCCCGATCCCTGGGCAGGGGTGACCGCACGAGCGGGGTCGCGGAAGGGCACGCCTGTCGCGTGCGAGTACTCGCGCGCGACACCGCGGATCGACAGCGCGTAGCCGCGGTCGGGCGTCACGTTGATCTCGACCGCGAGGTCATCGAGGCCGAGGAGGGCGATCGCGTCAGTGCCGACCTCGGGGTCGAGGCCCAGCGTCGCGAGGCGCAGAATGCCGTCGTGCTCGTCACCGAGACCGAGCTCGCGCGCACTCGCGATCATGCCGTCGGACACGTGGCCGTAGGTCTTCCGGGCCGAGATCGGGAAGGGCCCGGGCAGCACGGCTCCGGGCAGCGAGACGACGACCTTGTCGCCGACGGCGAAGTTGCTCGCGCCGCAGACGATGCCGCGGGTCTCGTTCGGCGCCGTCAGCACCTGGCACCAGCGGATGGTCTTGCCGTTCGATTGCGGCTCGTCGACGAACTCGAGCACCTGGCCGACGACGATCGGTCCGGTCAGCGCGACGCCGTGGATCTCTTCTTCTTCGAGACCGACGCGCACGAGCGCGGCGTGCACCGCCTCGGCGTCGGCCGCAGGGTCGCCGGTCGACGGCACGTCGACGAACTCGCGAAGCCATGACAGAGGAATGCGCATCAGACCACCAACCCGAACTGCTGCGAGAAGCGCACATCGCCCTCGACCATGTCGCGCATGTCGCTGACCCCATTGCGGAACATGAGCGTGCGCTCGATGCCCATGCCGAACGCGAAGCCCTGGTAGACCTCGGGGTCGATGCCCGCCGAACGCAGCACGTTGGGGTTGACCATGCCGCAGCCGCCCCACTCGATCCAGCGCGGGCCGTCGCGGAAGGTCGGGTGCCACACATCGAGCTCGGCGCTCGGCTCGGTGACCGGGAAGTAGGAGGGCCGCAGGCGGATGCGCGCACCCTCGCCGAACAGCGCACGCGCGAGGTGCTCGAGTGCACCCCGTAAGTGCGCCATCGTCAAGCCCTTGTCGATCGCGATGCCCTCCATCTGGTGGAAGACGGGGGTGTGCGTCGCGTCGAGTTCGTCCGTGCGGTACACGCGCCCCGGGGCCACGATGTAGAGCGGCACCCCGCGCGAGAGCATCGAGCGCGACTGCACTGGGCTCGTGTGCGTGCGCAGAATCAGGTGACGGTCAACGGGCTCGATGAAGAAGGTGTCTTGCATCGCGCGCGCCGGGTGATCGGGGGCGAAGTTGAGCGCGTCGAAGTTGAACCAGTCGTTCTCGAGCTCGGGCCCTTCGTCGACCTCCCACCCCATCGCGATGAAGATGTCGCTCATGTCCTCCATGAGCGTCGTGAGCGGATGGCGGGCGCCGGCGGTGCGCAGGGGCGGGATGCCCGTGACATCGATCGCCTCGGCGGCGAGCCGCGCGTGCTCTTCTGCCTCAGCCAGCTCGGCCTCGCGTGCGGCGACGGCCTGCGCGACGCGTCCGCGAGCCTGACCGACGAGCTTGCCGAGAGCAGCCTTCTGATCGGCCGGCACGTCGCGCAGCGTGGCATTGAGGCTCGCGAGCGGAGACGACTCTCCTGCGTGGGCAGACTTAGCGGCCTTGAGCGCGGCGGTGTCGGAAGCGGCGGCAACGGCCGCGAGCGCCGCCTCGACGGCGGCGTCGACGGCGGATTCGGAGATCGCGGCGTTCGCAGGGCTTTCAGGGCTAGACGGCACGAGAGTCGAGTTTAGTGCGGAGCCGCGCCGGCGCTCGCCCGCTGGGCGAAGGCGCTCTCATAGAGGCACACCGCGGCGGCGGTCGCGAGGTTGAGCGACTCGGCCTTGCCGTAGATCGGCACGATCACCGCACGGTCGGCGAGCTCGAGCTGCTCGGCTGTGAGCCCGCGCGCCTCGTTGCCGAACAGCCAGGCCGTCGGCCCGTCGAGGTGTCCGTCTGACCGCACGGCGAGCAGGTCGTCGCCCGAGATATCGGCCGCGAGAATGCGGCTGCCCGCCTCGCGCAGCCGCTGCAGGGTCGGCTCGAGCGGCACGCCCACGACGACCGGCACGTGGAAGAGCGATCCGGTCGTCGCCCGCACGACCTTGGGGTTGAAGACGTCGACGCTCGTGCCGCTGAGGATGACCGCGTCAGCGCCGGCAGCATCCGCGACGCGGATGATCGTGCCGGCGTTGCCCGGGTCGCGCACTTCTTCGAGCACGGCGACGAGGCGCGGGCGGCGGCTGAGCAGCTCGTCGAGCCCGAGGGGGAACTGGCGGCAGACCGCGACCACGCCCTGGGGAGTCACGGTGTCGGCGATGGTCTCGAGCACAGCATCCGTCACCTGCTCGACGCGGCACCCGGATGCGGTCGCGGCGCGCCCGATGCCGGCGTGGCGGTCGAGGGCGGCCGGGGTGGCGAAGATCTCGACGATGAGCTCGGGTCGGTACTGCAGCGCTTCGGCCACAGCCTGCGGGCCCTCGAGCAGGAACAGCCCGGTCTCCGCGCGCTGATTCTTCTTGGCGAGCTTCGCGGCGGCGCGCACGCGGGGCGAGCGCGGGTTGTCGATCACAGCGTCATGCTAGCGAGGCGGGTATGAACGCCAGGTGAACCCGCCCCGGCGCGCCCGGAGTGCTCACGCGCCGTGCATGACGACGCGGCGCGCCCCCGAGTCGGGGACGCGCCGCGTTGACGATGAACGAGCGGACTACGCCGCGTCAGTCTTCGGCGCCGAGGTGTCGGCCGGAAGGGCCTCCTTGGCGACCTTGACGAGCGCGGTGAAGGCCGCGGGCTCGTTGACCGCGAGCTCGGCGAGCATGCGGCGGTCGACCTCGACGCCGGCCAGGCCGAGGCCCTGGATGAGGCGGTTGTAGGTCAGGCCGTTCGCGCGCGAGGCGGCGTTGATGCGCTGGATCCAGAGGCGGCGGAACTCGCCCTTCTTCGCACGACGGTCGCGGTACGAGTAGACCAGCGAGTGCGTGACCTGCTCTTTGGCCTTGCGGTACAGGCGCGCCCGCTGGCCGCGGTAGCCCTCGGCCCGTTCGAGGATGACCCGACGCTTCTTGTGGGCGTTGACCGCCCGCTTGACTCTAGCCATTTCTTCTTTTCCTTACGGTTCTGTCTCGGGTCTTACTTCTTGCCGATGAGCTTCTTGATGACCTTGGCGTCTTGCGGAGCAAGAACGACCTCGCGGTTCAGGCGGCGCGTGACCTTGCTGCTCTTCTTCTCAAGGTTGTGGCGCATGCCGGCGCCCTGCTTCATGACCTTGCCGGAGCCGGTCAACTTGAAGCGCTTCTTGGCACCGGAGTGCGTCTTCTGCTTGGGCATCGTTTCCTCGTTTCGTCGTGGTTCTACTCCGCCGTCGCCGAGGCGCCGTCGGTGGTGGTCGTGGGGGTCTTGCTCGCAGCCTTCGCAGCGGGCTTCGCGGCAGCCGGCTTGGCTGCCGCCGGCTTCGCTGCTGCGGGCTTGGCCGCGGCCGGCTTCGCTGCCGCAGGCTTCGCCGCAGCGGGCTTTGCTGCAACAGGCTTCGCGGCGGCTGGCTTCTTGTCGGCAACGGGCTTCTCGGCAGCCGGAGCTGCTTCGGGGGCCGGAGCTGCTTCAGGAGCCGCTTCCTTCTTCACCGCAGGAGCCTTCGCAGGAGCCTCGGCAGCCGGAGCAGCCTCGCTCTCTTTGCGCGCCGCCTTGGTGGCAGCCCGGGCAGCCATCTGCTCAGCCTTCGCGTCGGCCTTGGTGCGCAGCGGGCCGATGATCATGACCATGTTGCGGCCGTCGATCATGGGGGTCGACTCGACGGTGCCGTACTCGGCGACGTCTTCGGCGAAGCGCTGCAGCAGGCGAACGCCCTGCTCGGGGCGCGACTGCTCGCGGCCGCGGAACAGGATCATGGCCTTGACCTTGTCGCCCGCCTGCAGGAAGCCCTCGGCGCGCTTGCGCTTGGTCTCGTAGTCGTGCTTGTCGATCTTCAGGCGGAAGCGCACCTCTTTGAGGATCGTGTTCGCCTGGTTGCGACGCGCTTCTTTCGCCTTCTGCGCTGCCTCGTACTGGAACTTGCCGTAGTCCATGATCTTGACCACGGGCGGCTTCGAGTTGGGGGCGACCTCGACCAGATCGAGGTCGGCTTCTTGGGCCAGGCGCAGTGCCACCTCGATCTTGACGACTCCGACCTGCTCTCCGGCGGGGCCGACGAGGCGTACCTCGGGCACTCGGATGCGATCGTTCGTTCTCGGTTCGCTGATGCGATTCTCCTCTGTTGGTTCACCACGGTTGTTCGGTGAAAGAGGAGAGCACCCCTGGCGCACGGCCAGCACCACCCGCGGACTTCGCGCGGCTCTCGGAAGAGCCGACGAACGGGGTGATTCGACCCGGTAACCTAAAAGCGGTCAAGCGCGGGTGGGAGGATTCTCCACTTTCGTACCGGGGATCTGGCCCCGGAGCCCGCATAACCCTACCAGCACCGCACCGTTTTCGAAACGCGGGCGGCGTTCCTCCCCGCAGTCACCGCAACCGAGAGGCACCATGAGCGAGCTAGACGCCGACATCGACCCCGCCCGCGACATCGCCGATGTGCCGGCCGTGGAGATCATCAACACGGTCGCCGTGCACCTTCTCAGCGCCGCCGCGGTGAAGTGCGGGCTCTCGGAGCAGGGTGACGACGAGATCGATCTTGCCGAGGCGCGCAAGCTCATCGTCGCGCTCGCCGGCCTCATCACCGCCGCGTCGCCCGAGTTGGGCGACCACCACGCCCGCGTGCTGCGCGATGGGCTTCGGTCGGTGCAGCTCGCCTTCCGCGAGGCCTCGCCGTTCCCCGACGCGCCGGGCATGGGCCCGGGCGAGAAGCTCACGGGGCCTGTCAACTAGACCGGCTCGGCCGCGACCGGCTGCACCGACATCGAGTCGATGCGCTCGGCGACGGTCGCATCCTGAGCCCAGGCGGCGCTCAACGATGCTGTGATCGTGCGCAGCGTTGCCGCGTCGAGTCCTGGCTCGACCCCCAGGCGCACGATCACCTCCGGGCCGGTTCCGCGCGCATGCGGATCACCCGCCAGCAACGAGACCGCCCAGACCTGCGGATGCTCTGCCGCCGGTCGCGCGACCGCCTCGAGCACGTCGGCGTCGTCGACCGCCGGCACCCAGGGCGCGCCCTGCGCGATCGCCCACACGGCCGGGCGCGGCAGCACAACCTCGTCGCCGCCCGAGCGCGGGTCGATCACGATGCGGTCGGTGTGCTCGCTCGCCGCGGCGAGGGCGACGCGCACCGCGTCGGCCGGCACGGGGCGAGCATCCGGCCGCCAGCGCGTCATCGCGGCGACCGACGAGAACACCGGCAGGATCGGGCGCCCATCGGGGCCGGAGACCGTGATGATCGACAGCTCTTGACTCTTGTCGATGACGAGACCGTCGTCGGTGACACCCGTCTGCCCCGCGACGGCGACGAGCGGGATCAGGAAGCGGCAGGAGCGCACGATGTCGACGAGGCCCGCGAGGCTCAGCTCTCCGGCCCGGAAGGCCGATCGCGCGCGCAGGAAGACCTCGGGCGCCGAGCCGTCGTCGTCGGCGTTCGTGTTGGGCTCGAAGTGCCGGCCCTGCCAGGGCTGACCGGCCGAATCAGCGGCCGGCGACATCCAGTGCTTCGGGCAGGGTGAACGCACCGGCGTAGAGCGCCTTGCCGACGATCGCGCCCTCGAGACCGAGCGGCACGAGCTCACGCAGCGCGGCGATGTCGTCGAGGCTCGCGACGCCGCCCGACGCGATGACCGGACGGTGCGTGCGCTCCATGACTGAGCGGAGCAGGTCGAGGTTCGGGCCCTTGAGTGTGCCGTCTTTCGTCACGTCCGTGACGACGTAGCGGGCGCAGCCCGCCGACTCGAGCCGCTCGAGCACCGCCCACAGGTCGCCGCCCTCTTCTGTCCAGCCGCGAGCCGCGAGCGTCGTGCCGCGCACATCGAGACCGACCGCGATCGCCTCGCCGTACTCGGCGATGACGTGCGCCGCCCACTCGGGGTTCTCGAGCGCCGCGGTGCCGAGGTTGATGCGCTTCGCTCCCGTCGCGAGTGCTGCCTCGAGCGTCGCGTCGTCGCGGATGCCGCCCGAGAGCTCGATGTTGACGTTGCGCGGCGTCGTCTTGACGACCTTCTTGATGATCGAGCGGTTGCTGCCGCGCCCGAACGCCGCGTCGAGGTCGACCAGGTGGATCCACTCCGCACCCTGGTCGGCCCACTCGTGAGCAGCGTCGATGGGGTCGCCGTAGCTCGTCTCGGTGCCGGCTTCACCCTGGGTGAGGCGCACGGCCTTGCCTCCTGCGACATCCACCGCCGGAAGGAGCGTGAGGGCGGGGATCGTCGAGAACTCGCTCATCGATGGCTTTCTGATCGTCGTGTCATGGTGGTGCGTCGTCGTGGTCGGCTGGTCACGACCAAACACAGCATCGTACCCCGTCGGCGGGCACAGCCTGCGCTCAGAAGGTGCCCAGCCAGTTGCTCAGCAGCCGCAACCCCGCCGCACCCGACTTCTCGGGGTGGAACTGCGTGCTCGTCAACGGGCCGTTCTCGACCGCCGCGATGAACCTCTCGCCATGCTCGGCCCACGTGACGATCGGCGCCGGAATCGCCGGGTGCGGGTCGAGCGTCCACTCGTGTGCGGCATAGGAGTGCACGAAGTAGAACCGCTCGTCGTGCAGGCCCGCGAAGAGCCTCGAGTCGTCGTCGGCCTCGACGGTGTTCCAGCCCATGTGGGGCACGGTCGGCGCGCGCAAGGCGGTCACGGTGCCGGGCCACTGCCCGAGGCCGGCGGTCACGACGCCGCGCTCGTCACCGCTCTCGAACAAGACCTGCTGACCCACGCAGATGCCGAGCACGGGCCGGCCGCCCGCGAGTCGCCGATCGATGAGCTCGTCGCCGCGCACGGCGCGGAGAGCATCCATCACGGCGCTGAAGGCACCGACGCCGGGAACCAGAAGTCCGTCGGCGGCCAGCACGCGATCACGGTCGGCCGTCAGCTCGACCCGGGCCCCGGCTGCCTCCAGGGCTTTTGCCGCCGAGTGCACGTTGCCAGAGCCGTAGTCGAGCACGACCACGTCAGGAGCGCTCACGATCAGAGCGCGCCCTTCGTCGACGGAATGCCGTGCACCCGCGCGTCGAGCTGCACTGCCTGGCGGAACGCCCGCGCGAAGGCCTTGAACTCGGCTTCGGCGATGTGGTGCGGGTCGCGGCCGGCAAGCACCGTGAGGTGCACCGTGAGGCCGGCGTGCATGGTGACCGCCTCGAAGACGTGACGCACCATCGAGCCGGTGAAGTGACCGCCGATGAGGTGGTGCTCGAAGCCCGCCGGCTCGCCCGAGTGCACGAGGTAGGGCCGACCGCTGATGTCGACGACGGCCTGCGCGAGCGCCTCATCGAGCGGCACGAGCGCATCACCGAACCGCGCGATGCCGGCCTTGTCGCCGAGCGCACGGGCGATCGCGGTGCCGAGCACGATGCCCGTGTCTTCGACCGTGTGGTGCACGTCGATGTCGGTGTCGCCGCTCGCCGAGATGTCGAGGTCGACGAGCGCGTGCTTGGCGAACGCCGTCAGCATGTGGTCGAAGAACGGCACAGTGGTCGAGATCGACGAGCGGCCTGTGCCGTCGAGGTCGATGCGCAGTTCGATCGACGACTCGCTCGTCTCACGGCTCAGCTCGGCAATGCGGGGGGTGCTCACCGGCTCATCTTAGCGAGCACGTCGAGGAACTCTGTGGTCTCGGCCTCGGTGCCCGCCGTGACCCTCAAGTGGTGCGCGAGACCGACGTCGCGAATCAGGATGCCGTGGTCGAGCAGGTACTGGAAGGTCGCCTGCGGGTCATCGACACCGCCGAACAGCACGAAGTTGGCCCCGCTCTCGTACGGGCTGTAGCCGAGTGCGGCGAGCTCGACCACGAGGCGGTCGCGCTGGCGGCGGATGTCGTCGACGGTGCGCAGCATCGTCGGAGCGTGCTCAAGCGCGGCGGCGGCCGCCGCCTGGGTGAGGGCAGAAAGGTGGTACGGAAGGCGCACGAGCCTGAGAGCGTCGATCACCGCAGGGTCGGCAGCCAGGTACCCGAGCCGAGCACCGGCGAAGGCGAAGGCCTTGCTCATCGTGCGCGAGACGACCAGCCGCTCTCGGCCGGGTAGCAGGCTGAGAGCATCGGGCTGACCGGCGGGCATGAACTCGGCGTAGGCCTCGTCGACCATGACGATGCCACGGCTGGCCTCGTAGACCGCGGCGATCGTGTCGAGACCGAGCGGCGTGCCCGTGGGGTTGTTGGGGGCGCACAGAAAGACGAGGTCGGGATCGAATCGCTCGACGGCCGCGACGGCTGTGGCGGGAGTGAGTGCGAAGTCGCCGTCGCGATCGCCGGCGAGCCAGGTCGTGCCGGTGCCCGCCGCGATGATCGAGTGCATCGAGTAGGTCGGCGGAAAGCCGAGCACCGAGCGGCCGGGGCCGCCGAACGCCTGCAGGATGTGCTGAATGACCTCGTTCGAGCCGTTCGCGGCCCAGATCTGCTCGGTAGCCACACCGCTGCCGAGGTACTCGGCGAGGTGCTCGCGCAACCGCGTGAACTCGCGATCGGGGTAGCGGTTGACCGACTGCAGCTCGCGCGCGACCGCGGCCGTGACATGCGCGATGACCTCGTCAGGAACAGGGTGGGTGTTCTCGTTGACGTTGAGCGCGATGCGCACCGATTTCTGGGGGGCGCCGTACGGAGTCAGGCCCCGCAGATCGTCACGGATCGGCAGATCGTCGAGGGTCGTCACCCGCTCATCGTAGCCGCGGGCAGATCGACGTCAGTCGAGGTAGCGCTCGGGAACGATGAGCTGCTGGCCGGGCACGACCGACGCGCTCTCGAGAGCATTGATCGTCATGAGGTCGGCGACCACATCGGCCGTCGAGGAGTCTGGCGCGATCGTCGCGGCGAGCGACCACAGCGATTGACCGGCCTCGACGGTGACGGTCGTGACGGCGGCCGTGTCGGCGTTGGTCGACGTCGCCGTCGCTCCCCCGCCGTTGAGCGACATGCTCAGCAGGGCAATCACGAGCGGCAGCGAGACGAGCACGGCGATGACAGCCCGGCCACGACGCGTCAGGCGGAGGCGCGTGCGAGGCGCGAGAGCGACCTGCGGCATCGTCGATGCGAAGCGGTGGTCGTAGATGACTGCGCTCATGGTGTCGCCCTTCGGTCGGTGCTGCTGTGCGGTGCTGCGATGGTGCGGTGCTGACGTGGTACAGGTCCCCCGGCAGGGGGGCTGCCGGGGGATGCACCGCTTCTCGGCCGGGAGAGGCGGTGCGAACCTGTGTTCCGAACATACCTTCGATCGAACACAGTTTCAAGCCCTCGACCCACATTCGTGACCAATCGCGCGACACACTCGAACAGATGTTTGATCTAAGCCGTTCGACTGGATAGAGTTTCGAGGGTTCGAGTGCATTCCACTCGAGACCTCCGACATTCGTCAGAGCTGAATTGTCAGAACGGAGCCGACATGGCCGATGCGCAGCACGATGACCCTCGTGAGGTCGAGAGCGTCGCCTCGGCGCACGCCCCCTCGACTCGCCGCCGCACGACGTTGAGCGACAAGCAGCGCGAGATCCTCTCTGTCATCCAGGCCTCGGTCGCTCGACGCGGCTACCCGCCGAGCATGCGGGAGATCGCCGAGGCCGTCGGTCTCGCCTCGCTCTCGAGCGTCTCGCACCAGCTGGGGCAGCTCGAGCTGAGCGGCTACCTGCGGCGCGACCCCAACCGGCCCCGCGCGCTCGAAGTGCTCATCGACCTCGAGCCCGACCCCTCGCACGCGGTCGACTCCGACGCCCTTCCGGGTCCGTCGGTGGGCGATGCCGCCATGGTGCCACTCGTCGGTCGCATCGCCGCGGGCATTCCGATCACCGCCGACCAGATGGTCGAAGAGGTCGTTCCCCTGCCGCGCCAGTTGGTGGGCAAGGGCGAGCTGTTCATGCTCACCGTGGTCGGCGACTCGATGATCGACGCGGCGATCTGCGATGGCGACTGGGTCGTCGTCCGCCAGCAGAGCACTGCCGAGAATGGCGAGATCGTCGCGGCCATGCTCGACAACGAGGCCACCGTCAAGGTCTTCAAGCAGCGCGACGGGCACACCTGGCTGCTGCCGCAGAACTCGGCGTACGAGCCGATCCTCGGCGACCACGCGACGGTGCTCGGCAAGGTCGTCGCTGTACTGCGCTCGGTCTAGTCCGAGCAGCGCTCAGCGAGCATCCGGCTAGCCCGCCGGCTGCACCGTGTACTGCTCGACCAGCGTCGCGATCTCGGGAGTCGCGAAAGCGTGCACGCGCGTGCCCGACTCGACGTACTCGGTCGCGATGATGCGGCCGCGCTCGTGCAGCAGCGAGACGAGGTCGCCACGCTCGTAGGGCACCACGACGGTCAGCTCGACCTCCGGGTTCGGCAGCAGGGCGGCGATGCGCTGCTCCAGCTCGTCGATGCCCTCGCCGGTCTTGGCCGAGACGAAGACGGCGTCGGGCACGAGCCCGCGCAGCAGCAGTCGGGCGTCGTCGTCGAGCAGGTCGCTTTTGTTGATGGCGACCAGTTCGGGAAGTTCCCGCGCGCCGACCTCGCCGATGACATCGCGCACCGTGGCGATCTGCGAGGCGGGATCGGGGTGCGCGCCGTCGACCACGTGCAGCACGACGTCGGACTCGGCGACCTCTTCGAGCGTCGACCGGAAGGCCTCGACGAGCTGGTGCGGCAGATTGCGCACGAAGCCGACGGTGTCGGCGATCGTGTACGGACGGCCGTCAGGCGTCGTCGACTTGCGCACCGTAGGGTCGAGCGTCGCGAACAGCGCGTTCTCGACGAGCACCCCCGCGCGCGTGATGCGGTTGAGCAGACTCGACTTGCCGGCGTTTGTGTACCCGGCGATCGCGACGCTCGGCACCGAGTAACGGTCGCGGTTCGCTCGCTTCGCGGCTCGCGCCGGAGCGAAGCCCTTGATCTGGCGCCGCAACTTGGCCATGCGCGTATTGATGCGTCGGCGGTCGAGCTCGATCTTCGTCTCACCCGGGCCGCGGCTGCCCATGCCCGCGCCTGCCGCGCCGACCTGACCACCGGCCTGTCGCGACATCGACTCGCCCCAGCCGCGCAGTCGCGGCAGAAGGTACTCGAGCTGCGCCAGCTCGACCTGGGCCTTGCCCTCGCGGCTCTTCGCGTGCTGGCTGAAGATGTCGAGGATCACGGCCGTGCGGTCGATGACCTTGACCTTGACGACGTCTTCCAGTGCGCGTCTCTGGCTCGGGGCGAGCTCGGTGTCGGCGATGACGGTGTCGGCGCCGAGCTCCTTGACGACGAGGGCGAGCTCCTGAGCCTTGCCCTTGCCGAGAAAGGTGCTCGGGTCAGGGTGCGGTCGACGCTGCAGCAGGCCGTCGAGCACGACCGCGCCCGCCGTCTCGGCCAGTGCGGCGAGCTCGCGCAATGAGTTCTCGGCGTCGTCGAGCGCACCCTGCGGGTAGATGCCGATCAGCACGACGTTCTCGAGCCGCAGCTGCCGGTACTCGACCTCGGTGACGTCGTCGAGTTCGGTCGACAGCCCGCCGACACGACGAAGGGCAGCGCGATCTTCGCGATCGAACTGCTCGCCGTCACGGTCGGCCGAGTAGCTCGCGTCGACGTTGAGCGCAGCAGCGCCGTGCAGCGTCACCGAGCGGGCGCGGGCGTCGCCATGGGCCAGCACGCGCGCCACAGCATCCGCCCCGACGTCGGGGGTCTGGGCGGCAGAATCCGCAGCGTTCGCAGCGTCGGTGTCGTCGTGGTCGATCATCGCGTTCACTGTACTCCGCCGCAGTTCGGTAGATTCTGGGCATGGCTCACGAGCACTACTTCAGCGCTCAGCCGAGCGGAGAGTTCGTCGCCAAGCCGCTGACGGTCACGATCGCCGGCCGAGAGGTGCAGCTGCAGACGGCGGGCGGCGTCTTCAGCCCCAACGCGCTCGACGTAGGCACCCAGGTGCTGCTGGGCCACGTGCCCCCTCCCCCACCGAGCGGCGACCTGCTCGACCTCGGCTGCGGCTGGGGGGCGATCGCCCTCACGCTCGCGACCGAGTCGCCGCACGCGACCGTCTGGGCCGTCGACGTCAACGAGCGCGCCCTCGAGCTCACCCGCCGCAATGCCGAGCTGCTGGGGCTCGAGAATGTGCGCACCGCTCTGCCGCACGAGGTGCCCGACGACGTTCGCTTCATGTGCATCTGGTCGAACCCGCCGATTCGCATCGGCAAGAACGAGCTGCACGGTCTGCTCGACGCCTGGCTGCCGCGGCTGCGCGAATCGGCCGACGGATGGCTGGTCGTCGCGCGCAATCTGGGTGCCGACTCGCTGCAGCGCTGGATGGACGCCCGCTACCAGGGCGAGCTCGCCATCTCGCGGCATGCCACCCACAAGGGCTATCGCGTGCTGCGCGTTCGCAACCGCTCGGGCCTGACGGGCGCGATCACGGTCGTGCCCGGAACGCACGAGATCTAGGCGCGCAGCTCTCCGTCGTAGACCAGCACCGCGGGGCCCGAGAGCGCTACGTGCTCGCCGTCTTCGGCCGCGAACATGCGCACGCCGAGCACGCCGCCGGGCACGGAGACGCGCCACTCGCTCGGCGCGGCCGCACCTGCCCAGTACCGCACCGCGAGGGCTGCAGCGGCAGCCCCGGTGCCGCACGAGAGCGTGTCGCCGCTGCCGCGCTCGTGCACCCGCAGACGGATGCGCCCGACGCCGTCGACCACGAGCGGGTCGGCGGGAACCACGAACTCGACGTTCGCCCCGGCGGGCGGCGCCGGATCGAGCAACGGCGGGGCGCTCAAGTCGAGGCTGTCGAGCTCATCATCGCTCGCGAGCGCGACGACGACGTGCGGGTTGCCGACATGGATGCCGAGCCCCGGACGCGCGACGGGAAGCTCGCGCGCCTTGACGAGCGGCTCTGAGCCGTCCAGTCGCCAGCGTCCGAGGTCGGCCGCGTAGCCGTCGGCGAGGCGGTGCACATCGCGCACTCCCGCCCGCGTGCCGATCGCGATCGAGTGCCCCGGCGCGATCTCGGCCAGTCCGCGATCGAGCAAGTAGTGCACGAACACGCGGATGCCGTTGCCGCACATCTCGGCCGTGCTGCCGTCACTGTTCGAGTAGTCCATGAACCATTCGGCGTCAGGAGACTGCTCGAGCAGCGCACGCCCGTCTGCGAGGTGCTCAGACCGCACGACCCGGATCACCCCGTCGCCGCCGACGCCGCGATGCCGGTCGGCCAGCGCCGCGAGCTGCTCGGTCGAGAGCTCGAGCTCGCCGTCGGCATCGGCGATGAGCACGAAGTCGTTGCCGGTGCCATGGCCCTTGGTGAATCGCAGCGTCGTCACCGACTCATGCTATCGACGAGCCCATCGGCCACGCTGCGGTCGACCTGCGTCGCGAGGTCGTCGGCAGCAGCATCCAGCCACTCCACCGCGGTATCGCGGCGCAGCCAGCTGACCTGCCGCCGCGCGTAGCGACGGGTGAGCGACTGCGTCTGCTCGATCGCCTGCGACTCGTCGAGCTCACCGCGCAGCTGCGCCATCGCCTGCGCGTAGCCGATGGCCCTGCTCGCCGTCACCCCGCGCTCGAGCCCGCGAGGCAGCAGCTCCCGCACCTCGTCGAGGAGTCCGGTGCGCCACATGCGCAGCACGCGCGCATCGAGGCGGGAGACGAGCTCGTCGCGCTCTCGGCCCAGGGCGAACTGCCGGTAGGGCCGCCAGGCGGTGCTGCGCGCGCCCAATCCGGCCACGAAGGGCTCCCCCGTCAGGTCGCCGACCTCGAGGGCCCGCACGAGCCGTCGTCCGTTGTGCGGGCCGATAGCGGCGGCAGCGGCCGGATCGCGCGTGGCGAGCACGTCGTGCAGACCGGCGGGGCCGAGGCGCTCGAGCTCGGCCTCCCAGTGCGCCCGGCGCTCGGCATCGGTGCCGGGAAAGCGGAAGTCGGTCAGCACGGCGGCCAGGTACAGCCCCGAGCCGCCGACGAGCAACGGCACCGCTCCGCGCGCCTGGATACCGTCGATGGCGGCCCGCGCGTCGATCTGATACTGCGCGACGCTCGCCTCGTCGGTGACGTCGAGCACGTCGATGAGGTGATGCGGCACGCCCCGTCGTTCGGCGAGCGGGAGCTTGGCCGTGCCGATATCCATACCGCGGTACAGCTGCATCGCGTCGGCGTTCACGACCTCGGAGGCGATGCCCCGTGCGTGCCAGCGCTCCGCGAGCCGTAGCGCGAGCTCACTCTTCCCGGTGCCGGTCGCGCCGGTGATGGCGATGATCATGACGGATGCCCTCCGGCGGTCAGTGCGGAGCGCTCAGCCCCGGGCACCACTCTGCACGCGCAGCGTCGGCAGCCCGAGGCCCACCCGAGCGGTCGCAGCCCCCGTTCCGCTCGCCGACACAGGTACGCCGCAGCTCGCGGCTTGAGCGCGATCCCAGGCGTCGCCCGCGCGTGTGCGCCGGATCGAGAGCGGTGCATCATGATCAGCGACGAGGTGGAAGGCCGCCGCGCCCGTGATCGTCGTCGTCACGAGGTCGCCCGGCCGCGGCTCGTCGCTGCCCGCCGGCACGCTCAGGTGCACGAGTCGGTTGTCGTCGGCACGACCCGAGATGCGGTCGTTCGCCGCGTCTTTCTTTCCGTCGTGGCTCGAGATGAGCACCGTGACCTCGCGACCGACCTGGCGCTGATTCTCTTCGGCGCTGATGCGGTCTTGCAGGGCGGCCAGTCGTTCGTAGCGCTCTTGCACGACGGCCTTGGGCACCTGGTCGGGCATCGTCGCTGCCGGAGTGCCGGGTCGGATCGAGTACTGGAACGTGAAGGCGCTCGCGAAGCGCGACTGCTCGACCACCCGCAGGGTGTCGGCGAAGTCTTCCTCGGTCTCGCCGGGGAAGCCGACGATGATGTCGGTCGTGATCGCGGCGTGCGGAATGCGGTCGCGCACGCGGTCGAGAATGCCGAGGAACTTCTCACTGCGGTACGAACGACGCATCGCCTTGAGCACGCGGTCGGAGCCGGACTGCAGAGGCATGTGCAGCTGCGGCATGACCGCGGGCGTCTCGGCCATCGCGTCGATGACGTCGTCGGTGAACGCAGCGGGGTGGGGGCTCGTGAACCGGATGCGTTCGAGGCCCTCGATGGTGCCGGCAACCCGCAACAGCTTGCCGAAGGCGAGCCGGTCGCCGAACTCGACGCCGTACGAGTTGCCGTTCTGGCCGAGCAGCGTGACCTCGATGGCGCCGTCGTCGACGAGCGCCTGCACTTCGGCGAGGATCTCGCCCGGCCGCCGGTCTGTCGCCTTGCCGCGCCGGGCGGGCCCGATGCCGAACGTGCCGGGGGTGTTGCAGCCGACCGAGATGCTGACCCATCCGCTCGAGGTCGACTCGCGCCGGGTCGGCAGTGTGGAGGGGAAGGTCTCGAGCGATTCGAGAATCTCGAGCTGCGCCTCACCGTTGTGACGGGCCCGGTCGAGCAGGGCCGGCAGCGAGCCCATGTTGTGGGTGCCGAACACGACGTCGACCCACGGAGCCTTCTCGAGGATGACGGAGCGGTCCTTCTGCGCCAGGCACCCGCCGACGGCGATCTGCATGCCCTCTCGTTCGCGCTTGACGCTCGCGAGGTAGCCGAGGTTGCCATAGAGCTTGTTGTCGGCGTTCTCGCGCACCGCGCACGTGTTGATGACGACGACGTCGGGGGCCCCGTCGTCGGCCTTCACGTAGCCGGCCGCCTCGAGCGAGCCGCTCAACCGCTCGGAGTCGTGCACGTTCATCTGGCACCCGTACGTGCGCACCTCGTAGGTGCGGACGCGATCGCTTCGAGTCGGCGAAACGCTGTCGGCCAGGGTGATGCTCATAGTCGTTCAGTCTACGGCCGCGCAGTTCGTTCACTGCGGGCCTGGCAGCCCCGGCCTGCGTGTGTGCTCAGTTCACCTGACTGAGCACGATCGTGCTGGCCCGGTTGGTGGTCGTCGTGTACTCCACGGTCAGCTGCCCGGTCGACGCGTCGTAAGTGCCCGTGTGGCTCCCCACCCCGAAAGGTCCTCCGTAGCTCGCCTGGAACGTCAGCACATCGTCGACGACGGTCCACGTGTCGCCGGGCTCGGCGAATGTGCCCGCGGAGTTCCGATACGAGAGTGAGCCATCGGCTCCGAAGATGAAGGTGATGCGGTCGTTGTAGGTGTCGTCGAGCCCTGTCCACTCCGTGCCCGCGAGCTCGGCGAGGCTCGCCATGAAGGCATCGTCGGTGACCTCAGCAGAAGGCGACTCGGAGACGGCATTCACGTCGGGATCGACCTCCGCCGTCGTCGTCCCGCCGCACCCTGCGAGCAGCAGCAGAGCGCCCAGCACCGCCGAGGCGGGAACAAGTCGAGCTCGATTCATGCGCTCACTGTAGGAGTCGACCCCATCGTTCCGCTAGAGCGAATCGGGCTCTCCAAGGCCGCGACTATCTGAACTGCACGCGGTGCACGATGGCACCACTACCGGGCTCGTCGACGTCATCCCCATCGTCGCCGTCGAGGGCCCGCCGCGCGGCGTCGCGCGCCGCGCTGCCGGTGTGGCCCTTGCGGGCGAGGAAGTCGACCAGCCGCCGTTCAGCCGTCGTGCGATCGAGCCCACCCAGTCGGCGGGCCCGGTCGCGCGCGAGGTCGAGCAGCAGATCGTCATCGTCGTCGTGCGCCGACTCAGCCAGGGCTTCGTCGATCGCCGCTCGATCGAGCTTGCGCTGCATGAGCTCGTTGCGCAGAGCCGAGGGGCCGAGCTTCTTGCGCGCGCGCAGTCGGTCGACGAGGTCGAGAGCGAGCGCTCGGTCATCGATGAGGCCCACGGACTCGAGCCGAGCCAGCTCGGTCTCTGCGACGATCGCATCGATCTCGCGTCGACGCAGCAGGTCGGCGACCTCGGCCCGTGACTGCCCGCGGCGGGTGAGTGCGTGCATCGTGATGTTCTCAGCGCGACGCGCGTCTGCAGCGCGCGTCTCCTCGACCTCGACAGCCGCGATCGCTTCGCTCTCTGCCGCGGCTTCGCGAACCCCGGGCAGGTACGTCACGGGCGCGATCACGGTGTCGCGGTCGCGATCAGGGTCGTCCGTGCCGCCCTGCCCGGTGGTGCGCGAGCCCGTCATCAGGCGCCGGACGCCGCACGCAGTGCGGGCTGCTCGTCGTCAGCACTCGCCGACGAGGAGGTGGCCGGAGCCGCCGCAGCGGCCTTGGCTGCCGCCGCGCCCTTCGCGGGCGCCTTGTCGGCGGAGATCTTGTCGGCAGAGGCCTTGTCGGCAGCCGGGGCCAGCGGCTCGACGGCGGCGAGCTTCGCGCCGATGCCGAGCTTGGCGAGGATCTTGCTCTCGATCTCGGCCGCCATGGCCGGGTTCTCGAGCAGGAAGTTGCGGGCGTTCTCTTTGCCCTGACCGAGCTGGTCGCCCTCGTAGGTGTACCAGGCGCCCGACTTGCGCACGATCTCGTGGTCGACGCCGAAGTCGATG
>SXGT01331514.1_pt1 | contig 17625 bp, 14 predicted proteins | sample 3176221 | NCBI WGS metagenome assembly SXGT01 (sample SAMN11356862, study PRJNA531348) | freshwater metagenome | isolation source: freshwater sample F1-120 | place: China: Fuxian Lake, Yuxi | collected 2017-12-25
AGGTCGATCGTTTCTCCCTGTTCACCCCACGGCAGCACGAGAGATCCATGCACCGCCATGGCTGCATTCACCAGCAGCTGTTCGGTGAGATCCATCATCGTCTGATAGTCCGCATACGCCTGATAGATTTCGATCATCGTGAATTCGGGATTATGAGTGGCATACACCCCTTCATTCCGAAAGACACGTCCGATTTCAAAGACGCGTTCGATACCACCGACCATCAGCCGTTTCAGATGCAGCTCCAGAGCGATTCGCAGATACAGCGGCATGTCCAGCGCATTGTGGTGGGTGCGAAACGGCCGAGCCGCCGCGCCACCCAACGACGTGTGCATCATCGGCGTTTCGACTTCGATGTAACCGCGGTCGTCCAAGAAGCGCCGCACGCCGCGCAACACCTGGCTGCGCTTGCGAAAGATTTCACGCACGTCCTGGTTCATCACCAGGTCGACGTAGCGTTGACGCAGTCGGGTTTCCTTGTCGGCGAGGCCATGGAACGTGTCCGGCAGCGGGCGCACCGACTTGGTCAGGATCCGCAGCGCAGGGCGGCCGGGTGCCGCCTTGAGCCACAGACTTTGCTCGCCAGTGCGGGTCCGGAACCACAGGCCCTCGCCGCCGACGATGTCGCCGACGTCACACAACGGGCCTTCCCAATCCGCGCCCTCGGTCGGCTTGAGCAGGCGGTCAAAGGTCTCGGGATCGTCGTCGCGGCTGAAGTAGAACTGGAAAGTCGGCACTTCGGCGTCGCGCTCTGGCAGGCCGCCCACAGCGCGCTCGCGGTTCTCGGCGGCGCGCAGGGCGGGCACTTCGGCAGCCGTGCGGTCCAGGACGCGCAAGAACGCGACCTTGCCTTTGACGTTGATCGCGACCACCCGACCCGCCATGTGCACGCGCGGACTGAACACCACCGCCGCTCCAGCCGGTGGCGGCCGCTCCAGGTCCATCGGCGCGCCTTGTTCCAGGGCCACAAACGACTGCAAGTGCACGGGGTCGCTGGCAAACCAGCGCAGCGCGTCGGCGGCGGTGTGACTGGGCACGAAGTCGTTGGGGTAGGCCACGCCGCCCGCGCCTTGCCGCAAGGCCAGAACCTTGGTCAGGCGCTGCGCCATCAAGGCGTTGCGTTCAAGTGGCGTGCCGGCAATGGCAACGGGGTCGATGTCGAGGGCGGGCATGCTGTCCAGACCACGCCGGGCCGGCGCGGCCGACCGGCAAGGCCCCCAAGGCGGGGCTTATCGGCCAGGGCGGGGTGCCGAGCGGCCTTGCGACCGACCTCAGCGCGACACGGCGAGCCCGGCAAGCAAAGCGGGCAAGTACCAAACGGCAGCCGCTGTGACGACCGCACCGCCGCCGCGAAGCGCGCGTCGGGGCCGATCGACAACAGGGGATGCTTGGGTCGGGGCGACCGGATTTGAACCGACGACCACTCGTCCCCCCGCCTAGTGCGCTACCAGGCTGCGCTCCGCCCCGAGGTGTGCGCCGGCCCGCGAGGGGCCGAAGCGGGGCGCAAGTGTACGCTTGGGGCGGGGATTGTTCAACTGCGCCCCAGCTCCACCCGCTACAACCCCAACCGAAACAGCTCGCCCAAGTCGGGAATCAGCAGAAACTCGACCCGGCGGTTGCGCGCCCGGTTGGCGTCGCTGTCGTTGGCGACCACCGGCAGGTACGGCCCAAACCCGGCCGCCGACAGGTTGTTGGGGGCCACGCCGACCGCCGTCATCTCCGCCAGTACCGCCAGTGCGCGATCGACCGACAGCTTCCAGTTGATCGCATCCGGGCCCGTGTTATCGGTGTGGCCCGCGACCTGAAACCGCCGGTCCGCCAGCGACTTAAGCGCATCGGCGATCTCCGCCAGCACCGGCTTGGCCGCCGCTTTGACCTCCGACTTGTTCAAGTCGAACAGGATGTCCGACGCCACCTCGATGACCAGTAGCCCATGCCGCTCGCGAATGCGCAGCTTGCCGGCGGCGACGAGATCTTTGAGCCGGTTCTGGACCTTCTTGACGCCCTCTTGGATGCGCGCCAGCGAGTCGGCCAGCGCCTTGCTCTCGCGCTGCAGCCGGTCACGGTCCGCGGCAGCCTTGCGCAGGTCGTCATCGGCTTTGGTTTTCGCCATTTGGCAGTTGATCAGGTCCTTGGCGCAGTTGCCGCCGCGGTTGGCGCACTGGTCGAGCAAGGCCTTGGTGTTTTTCAGGTCGTCGGTGCACAGGTTCTGATCGCGCACCGCGGCTTGCAGCTTGTCCTTGCAGCCCGCGAGATCGCCCTCACAGGTGCCAAGCTTGCCCGCCAGTGCCTGTTTTTGGGTCTCCAGCTGGTCCTGCTGGCCCTTCATGGCCGCCAGATCGCGCTGGTAGGCCTCGCGGCTGACCGCGAATTGGCATCCGCTCACAACCACGCCGGCCAAGGCGGCCGCGAGGATTCCGATTCGTTTCATAGTCCCTCGGTAACGTCAGGTCGGGCGGCGTTCACAGCTCGCGCGAGCGCAACCAGCTCAAGATCGCCAGTGACCCGGCAAATAATCCCTGGGCGCCCAACAATATCGCGTACCACCACAAAATCGACCACGCCGGCGCCCGCTCGGCCTGCGGCAGCATCCACGTGAACATCACCCACGCCGATCCCGACCACAGTGCCAATAGGCCGCGGTTGAAGGTCCGCTCGTTCTTGGCGCGCAGCAGTTCAGCATCGGGATCGCGGACATTGAACGCCAGTTGCCCGAGCTTGGCGCGGCGCAGCAACCCCCGGATGTCGCCCGGCATCACCCGCACCAGGCCCCACCAGTCGTGCAGCACCCGGTACACGCGCTTGCTGTAGGTCTTGGGGTCGAGCACCCGTCGCACGTACAGCTGCACCAGATACGGCCGCAGGCTCTCCAGCGGGTTGTAGTTGGGCACGAGTTCCCTGGCGATGCCCTCCATGGTCGAGATCGACTTGCCAATCAGGATGAGCTCGACCGGCAGCTGTACCTGGAAGCGCACCACCGTCTCAAACACCTCGGCGATGAACTGGCCGATGTCGATCTGGCCCAGCGTGGCGCCGTTGTAGCGGGCCATGATCTCGCCGATCTCGCCCTGCATGGCCCGCGCGTTGACCGTGTCGTCGACAAGGCCGAGGTCGATGAACTGGCTGACCAGCATCTCAGGATCGTTGAGCAACAGGCTGACCAGAAACGTCAGCAACTCGTCGATGGTGTCGCCGTCGATCGATCCCATCGAACCAAAGTCAATGAGCGCAATGCGGTTTTCCGGCAAGATGAAGAAGTTACCCGGGTGCGGATCGGCGTGGAAGAACCCGAATTCGAAGATCGACGCCATCGACAGCTTGGTGCCGAGCTCGGCGATGACTTGCGGGTCGGTGTTCCAGGCCGCGCGCTGCGCCATGTCGTTGACTTTGCAGCCAGCGATGAACTCCATGGTCAGCACACGCCGGCTCGACAGCGCCGGATGCGTGATCGGCACGTGCACTTCGGGCATGTGGGCGATGTGCCGGCGCATGCGCTCGATGTTGGTGCGCTCGTTGGCAAAGTCGGTCTCGCGCTTCAAGTTGCGCGCGAACTCGTCGATCAGTACCAGCGGTCGAAACTGCCGCGCCTCCGGCACGCGATCTTCGAGCGCCGCCGCCATGATATGCAGCAGATCCAGGTCGTTGGCGATGATGCGTTCGAGGTTGGGGCGCTGGACTTTGACGACCACCTGCTCGCCGGTCAGCAGCGTCGCCCGGTGTACCTGCGCAATCGACGCCGCCGCGAGCGGTTTTTCGTCAAAGGTCGCGAAGAACCTGTCGATGGGGCCGCCGAGGTCGGCTTCGATGACGGCCTTGGCTTCGGCAACGGCAAAGCCGCCGACATTGTCCTGCAGCCGGCGCAGCTCGAACACCAGCGACATCGGGATGATGTCGGGCCGCGTCGCCGCCACCTGGCCGAGCTTGATAAAGGTCGGGCCGAGCGACTCCAGCGCCAGCCGCACCCGCGTCTCCCAAGTCAGCTCTGCCAGCTCCTCGTCGGCATCGGCGATGACCTTGCCGCGGTCGAGCATGCCGGCGTAGCGATCGAGACCGGCGCGCAGCAGCACGTGGCCAAAGCCGTGGCGCACCACGACGGCCGACACCTGGCGCAGGCGGCCGAGGTTGCGCGCGTACTTGGGCAGGCGCAGCAGGTTGGCGATGGCGCTCACGGTTGGGGCCCGTCGTCCTTGTCGTCGCTAACTGGGGCGTTGTCCGCAGCCGCCTCGGGTGCAAAGCGCTCAGCCAGTGCTGCCGCGCGCGCTGCTGCCGCTTCCGCCGAACGCGCCGCCACTTGCAGCGCACTGGCCACCGCTGCCTGAGCCACCGGACCCGCCGCCGCTTTCCACGGTCCCGAACCCGCCTGCACGGCTGCCGACCACAGCGGCGCCATCGGCACGTGGCCCATGACTTCGCGCAGCGCCGCCGTCGCCATGTCCGCGTACGGCGCGCCTTCGTCTTTGACTTTGCGCAGGTTGTCCAGCGTCTCGGTGCGCAACTTCTCCAGTTGCTCCGGAGTCAGCGCGCCCGACCTGGCCACGCGCTCGATCAGCGCTTCGGCGCTGCCGTCCAGCATCCAGCGGGCAACCACCGACGCCAGCCCCTTTTCGAAACCTTGTCGGAACATTATTGACCACGCCAACGCGAGCGAGCTGGCCAACGATCCGCCCCCCAAAATGGAGCCGTGAGCCGGCCGACCAGGCCGCGAACTGGCGACCCACCTGGCAAGCAAACAGGCCACCGAAATGCTTGAAAAATCATTTCAAGGCCCTACAAGGAGCAGCGCTTGACGCGCCAGTGCTTGTTGTTGGCGAAGTCCAGGTACACCGAGCACGGCGTCGGCAGGTCGCGCTCGCGGTTTTCCAAGAAAAAATCGATGCCGTCGTTCTGCATGGTCTTGAAGTCGCGCAACACGATGCGGTCGTGTTCGTCCAGGTACAGCTTGGCTTGCCGGCGCATCCGCGGCCAGCCGAACTGCTGCCAGCCCTTGAGCGCGTTGTTGGTGCGCTCCTGGCTGTGCAAAAGCTTCTGAAACTTGTCCCAACCGCGCTCCTCGTCGGGATCTTTGGCGGCGAGCAGCACCTGCAGGATCACCCACTCGGCGGTCTCTGGCTCGGGGTTCTCGACCGTGACGCCGAGCAACTTCATGCGCGCCTTGTCGAAGGTCTCGCAGCCGGCCAGGGTGGCCAGCACGCACAGCGCGACAAACGCGAGGCAAAATCGGGTGCGGGCGATCACGGCAGGCCTCCGGGGCCGCAGACAATGCAGGGGCAGCGGCCAGTTGATCGCCAGTGTAGCGCGGGGTTGGGTAGGGCGCTATGGGGCCTTGCCGCCGCGCAGACGCCCCGCTAGGTCCATGCCGCCGCGCTACCGTCCCGCTCGACGAAGTTGCGGCATGCCTGCCCGCGCCCGTCGCTGGCGACGCTGACGCGGCATCGGCCGAAGTAGCTGCGGCCACCGATGCGGCTGTTGCAAGCGATCACGCGGCAGACGCTGAGGTCGGTCCTTCACCCAAACCAACCGCAAAGGACGACAGCGGCTGCAATGCCCATAGCGGCAGCACGCGCGGCTGGTTGTGGTTGGCGGCGGTGGCGCTTGCTGCTGCCTGGGGCCGACGTCGCCAGGCAGAGCGCTAGTCCGCAACCTCAAACGACATCAGTGCCTTGGCAATCGACGGCGCCGCTTTCTTGTAGCGGTCGAACGGTCCGGTCGCCTCGACCAGCGCAATCTGCTCACCGTGCACGAACAACGTCTCGGCCAGCACCCAGTCTTCGCCACCGTGCGGCAACACGAACTCGGCGGTGCAGCCATCGCGGCCGTTGGCGGTCTTGAAACAGCCCTTGCCGTGCAAGAGATAGCCGCGGGCGACCAGATGACGCTCCATGGCGTCTGCCCAGAAGGCCAGGTCTGCCTTGGGGTAGTTCTTGACCGTGCGGCTGCGCACCTGCACGCCGTCGGCTGTGATGAACGCCAGGCCCTTGCGCTTCTCATAGCGCACAAAGCCGTCGGGCGCGGTCATGGTGTAGGTCGGCGCGCACGCGCTCAGTGTGGCGAGCAGCGCCAGGGCGGCTAGCGTCTTCATCAGTACTCCGCCACGAACCGGTCGATGTCCAAGGTGTTCAGCCACTCGAACGGCGACCGCACATAGGTGATGCGCTGCTTCTGGTGGTACTGGAAGCTGACCTGGACGTGCGCCATCCGTGCACTCGACTCCGCGACGTTCAGCTCGCCTTGCAGATGCTCGATCTCCACCACCAGCTGCGTCATCGACTGCTCGATGCGCAAGGTGCTGTGGGTGTCCGAGTCGGCAAAGAAGGTGCGCAGGCGCTCCAGGATCTCGCGCTTGCTCTTGAGCCGGGCCTGCAGCTGCGCGATCTGCTCGGTCAAGTCCACGCGCTGCAGCGACTTTTGCAACACGATGCCGGCGGCGGCCAACTCATCCACGGTGGCGGCCAGGGCGTCCTGCGGCACTTCGAGGTGCAGCTCGGTGTCGGTCACCAGCACCGGCCAACCGCCCACCTTGCGCGCTCGCTCGATGGCGCCTTTGCGCACGTCTTCGGGGTGCACGACTTTGACGACCAGCGTCGCCGTCAGGTTGGTCGAGCGCGGCACGCCCGGTTTGGCGTCCTTTTCGGCCGCCTTGCGCACTGCCGGATTGCCGTCCACCGCTTCCTGATCGCCGGTCGGCCGTTCGGCGGCTGGCTTGGATGCGGCTTTGGGGGCGGGCGCCGGCCCGCGCGCCTCTGCCGGTTCTTGCGCCAACGCCATGGCCGGCAACAGCAGAGCCAGCGTCATCAGCAACCGCGTCTTCATGGCGCCACCTCCAGGGTCGCCAGCGCTTGCCACAGCGACTCCTTGTGCTGGTTCCAGGCGGTCTCGCTGGGCAGGAACACTTCAAGCGCATAGACGAAGTCGCCCGCGGTGACGGTGCCGACCACGTAATAGCGCGGCCGCACGTCCTTGTTGCGCCACACCCGGACCTGCAAAGCGCCGACCGCGCGCTTGTCGACCAGTTCTTCGTCGCGGCCCTCCATCTCGTGCTGCACCGCTTGGGACCAAAAGGCGGCGTCGCCGCGCGGCTCGTTCTTAATCCGACCCACCCGCAGTAGCGAAGTGTCCGCCGCCTGGGCCCGAAACACGTCGTCCTGGTCAAAGTGCACAAAGCCCTTGGGCATCGTCATCTTGATGGTCTTCTTGCCCTCGATCAGCGTCACCAGGTGGGCTGTCAGCGCTTGAATCCAGCCAAAGGGCGAGCGATGCACGATGTGACCGCCGTCCGCCACGACCGGCTCCACGTCGATGGTAATCGTAAAGAAGTTCGCGAGGTTGCGCAGCGTGGCCAGCGTGCCTTCGGCGGTCTCGATCATCTCGGTCAAGCGCTTGATCTCTTGCAGGATCTGCAGACGCTCATCGGTGTTCTTGACCCGCTCCAGCAGCTGCAGCAGCCGGGTGCGCGCCTGCACCGCCACCTGCAAGCGCGACTCGGTGTCGGTGAACTGCCGCGCCACGTCGACAGCTTTGATGCGGCGGTCGAGCAGCTCGCCGACGGCGGCGAAACGCGCAATCGCAGCGTCAAAGTCCGTCGCCGGCACCCGTACCACAATCGTCTGCCCGGACAGCGACTGCACATAGCCGCCGGCCGCCTGCGCCAGCTTGGTGACAGCGTCGAACGACTCGATCTGGCGGCGCACCCGCAGCCGCAAGTAGCCGAAGTAGACCACCATCGGCTGGCTGATTTCCTTGGCGCCCTTGACCTCACCTGGCCGCGAACTCTGCTGCTGTGGGACCGGATCGGCATACGCGTGGCCAGACTTGCCGCTGTGCCCCCCCGACGGCGCGCTGCTATAGGCCTTTTTGGCATAGTCGCGGGCTGGCGCCGACGACGGTGCGTAGTCGCGCTGCGGGCTCGGCGACGGTCGCGCCGCGGGTCGCGGCGGCGGGCCGGATCGCGCTTCGCTGGCCACCGCGGCTGTCGCTTGCAATTCTTCACCGCCGCCGCGATCGCCAGTCTCCTGCTGGGCCTCCGCCCAGCCGCCTTCCTGGTCATACGAAGAACTGCTGTACGATCCACAGCTTGCCAGAATTGCCGTCGGCCAGACCGCCACCACGATCACGGCAAGGCCGCAGCGTGAGCGCCGGTATTGCGCAGCGCACAGGGTTTTGGGCAGCAGTTGCATGGCTCCTCCGCGGCCACCGTAGCGCAGCGCGGGCGCACTGGCAACGGCCGACACCAGCAGACGTCTGCGGCTTAGCATCGATCTAGCCCAAACAATTCAAGGTGCCGAACCGCAGCGACCCAGTGACGGCGCGGTGACAGTTTGCCCCAGCGGCTGCGCAAGGCGTTTCGCCGGCGGTGTTTTGCGCTTGCCGCGCCCGCCCAAAACCCATACCTTGCACGGTGGCCCTTTGCGCGCCTTTCTGCGTCTTTTGCCGCGGTGAGGTCGGGTGGGGCAACGAGGAGGGCGTCGTGCAGTCCACAAATCGCAGCGTAGCCGTGTCACATTCGCAGGTCTGGCTGGCACTGGCCGGCTTGGTGGCGGCCTTGGGTTGCTCCAACGTCGACAGCGGCGCGGGCAACGCGGGCACTGGACCACTGCTGCCAACCGGCGGCGGCAACGTGGGCGGCGGCACCCTGCCGGCCACAGACAGCGGCAGCGGCACGGCAAGTGTCGACGCCACAACCGGCACCGCGGACACCGGCAGCACCCAGGGCGGCACAGACGCGGGCTCCGCAGGCACGGACCAGGACGCCGCTCAGGGCGGAACCGACCAGGACGCAACGGGCAGCACCGACCAGGACACCGGCACCGGCGCGACCGACCAGGACAGCGATCCTGGCACCGATCAGGACGGCGGCACCGCGGACCCCGACAGCGATCCTGGCACCGATCAGGACGGCGGCACGTCAGACCCCGACGCAGTGCAGGCGTGCATCGAGGACCTCGATGGCGACGACTACGGCCCCGGCTGCCCCAAGGGTGAGGACTGCGACGACAGCAACCCCAACTTCAACGTCACCTGCCCGGACTGCAAGAAGGCGGGCACCCCCGGCTGTGCGTGCGGCGCAAACAGCAAGCCGTTGAGCTGCTACTCCGGTGACCCCAGTTGGCTCGGCAAGGGCCAGTGCCTGGCCGGTCAGCACCTGTGCAAAGACGGCTTCTGGACGGCGTGCAGCAACGAAGTGTTCCCCGATCCAGAGAAGTGCGACAGCAAGGACAACGACTGCGACGGCCTGACCGACGAGGGCGTCAAGTCCACTTGCGGCACCTGCGACCTGACCTGCAATGAGCAGAAGATCGGCGCCGGCTCGACCAACGAGTGGAACCTGAACAGCGAGAATTCGACCGGCCTGGGCATCAGCAACGGCAACCTCGTGCTCGACCAGACCCAGATCAGCTTGAACCTCAAGTTCATCTGGATCGCCAACTCGCCCAACAACACCGTCTCCAAAGTCGACTGCAAGACCGTCAAGGAAGTCGGACGGTTCTCCGTGTGCAAGGACCCGTCGCGCACCTCGGTGGATCTGGAAGGCAACGTGTGGGTCGGCTGCCGCGGCGACGGCGGCGTGGCCAAGATCATGGCCGAGACCAAGAACTGCGTGGACAAGAACGGCAACGGCATCATTGAGACCAGCACCACAGCCGGCCCGGGCGCCGTCATGCCTGCAGGCACCGACGAGTGCGTCAAGTTCATCTCGTACCCCGACGGCGCCACCATCGCGCGCGCCGCCGGCGTCGACAAAGACAACCACGTGTGGATGGGTTTCTGGAACAGCAAGAACCTGCACCGCTTGGAGCCGCTGGCCGGCAAGTCGGTGGCCAGCATCAACATCGGCTGCAACCCGTACGGCCTCGTCATCGACCAAAAGGGCATCATCTGGGCGCAGGGCGCCGGCTGCGGCCAGCTGATCCGCGTCGACCCGACCAATAACAAGATCGACAAGTACCAGTACAAAGCCGGCGCCTATGGCATCAACGTCGACAAGTTCGGCAACATCTGGGTGGCGTCGGGCGGCAGCGCGTCGCGCTTCGACACCGCCAATCCCGGGCCCAACGCTTGGACGGTGGTGTCGGGCATCGCCAGCGGCGGCCGCGGCGTGGCGACCAGCAACGACGGCTTTGTGTATACGGCCGCCGACGGCTCGAGCTCGGTCACCAAGATCAACGCCAACAACAACCCGCCGACAGTCGACGCCAAGATTGCGGGCGCCAACTACCCCGTGGGCGTGGCCTTGGACTACGACGGCTTCGTGTGGGCCGTCAACCAGGGCGGCAGCAGCACCACCAAGTTCGACCCCAAGACCAACACGGCTGTGGGCACCGTGCCGGTGGGCAGCTCGCCGTACACGTACTCGGACATGACCGGCTACACGCTCAACTACTTCACCGCGCCCAAAGGCCAGTACACCACTGTGTTCTTTGGCGGCGTGACGGTTAACCCGATTACGCAGAACATTCCCAAGCAGATCTGGCAGTCGGTCAGCGCCGAAGCGGATCTGCCCGAAGGCACCGCGCTGCGCATGCGCTTCCGCGCGGCCAACAGCAAGGATCTGCTCGAAAAGGCCGCGTGGTCCGAGCCGGTCGAGTTCCCGCCCGAGAAGTTCCCCTACAACCTCGCGACCAAGAACATCATCGGCAACCTCTTGCAGGTCGAAGTCCAGCTGACGACCAAAGACAAGAAGGTTACGCCGGTGCTCAAGAGCATCTCCGCCAAATCCAAGCTGATGTAGCCCAAGATCCCCTGGCAGGCCGGATCAGCGGCAGGGCGGTCGCAAGAACCGGAACCGGGCGTCAGTCCACGCAATTCGTCGGGCGACCGGGAGATGAATCTGCCGGCTCGCGGTCTCAACGCCCGCCGTCGCGGGCTCGCTCCACGTCATGCAGTGGCCGAGTCCACCGCACGCGGAAGCCGGATTGCTGCCGACGCCATCGTCTCGCGCGCCAAGGAGCCAGCCCGCGGCGGCGGGCGGCAAGAATTTGCGCCGGATGATTCATCTTCCGGCATCTGCGCTTGCGCCAACCACTGCCAATCACAATCTCTGGCTGAACCGACCGAGACCTTGCGATAGCCCTGAGATCAGCGCAGCCACAGCGCCGGATCGACCGGTTGACCCTTGTGGCGGATCTCAAAGTACAGGTAGCGGCCCTTGAGCGATCCGGTCTGGCCGATGTCGGCGATGCGCTGGCGCGACTTGACCACCTCGCCGACCGCGACCTTGACCGCCTCCAGGTGTGCGTAGATGGTGTGCCAGCCGCGGCCGTGGTCCAAGATGACGGTCTCGCCGTAGCCGGTCAGCCAGCCGACGTGGGCGACGCGGCCCCAGAACACCGCACGGACCGCCTGGTTGGGCGCGCCGCCTGCCCGCAAGTCCAGGCCGCGGTGTAGCGTAGTGGTGCCAAAGCGTGGATGCTTGATTTCGCCGAAGCCGACTTCGATGCGACCACCGATCGGCGGCAACAGCTTGCCCTGCACCATTGAGAACGTGTACTTGCGCTCGTGCCACTCTTGCAGGGCTTCAATGTGCGCCGTCAACGCCTGGTGCGCGAGTTCAATGTCCTTGAGCGCACGCTGCTGCATGTGGCGGTCGGCGTCGATTTCGGCCAGTAGCGCGGTCTTGTCGCGGCGCTCAGTCTCGGCCTGCGACTTCTGGCGGTGCAGGTCGAGATCGACCTGGTCCAGAGCCCGCAGCGCCGCATCCCGTTGGCGGGTCAGCGCCTCCAGGTTGGTCAGCTGCGCGCGGTAGTCGGTCAGCCTCGCCTTGTCTTGGGCGATCAGCCGCCGCAGCAAGCGATCCTTGCGCACCGAGTCCGCAAAATCGGCGTGCGAGAGCGCAAACCGCAAGCTTGGCAGCTGGGCAATCCGCAGCACTGCGCGCAGCCGCGCCTGCACGGCCAGTCGCGCTTGCTCCAGGCGACTCTGGGCAGCCGCGCGCTGCTTTTCGGCCTGGTGCAAGGCGTCGGTCGCGCGCGCCCGCTCGGCCGACAGTCGCAAGATCTGGCCTTCCAACTCTTCGGCGTGCTGCTCGATGTGGTCGAGCGTTTGCAGCAGGCCCAGTTGCTTCTCGAGTACTTGACCATAGCGCTGCAAAAGCTGTTCACGCTCCGTGGGTTCTGCGCGCTCATTGGCCCACGCCGAAGCGGTCAGCAGCCCCAACAGCAGCGCCGATGCAGCCGCACGCAGCATGGGCTACACCTTCAAGTAGCGGCCGACCGACAGCGCGCTCGCCAGCAGGCCCACCGCCGGCCCGCCGATCACCAACCACACCACCATCCCCGGCGGCAGCAGCGACCAGTTGACGTTGAGCATGTACACGTCGCGCACCAGGCCCAGCAGTTCGGTATGCAGTAGTCCCAGCAAGCCCGTAGCAATGACCGCGCCGGCCAGACCTTGCAGGCCGCCTTCGACCAGAAATGGCAGGCGAATGAACGACGGTGTCGCTCCGACCAGCCACAGCACCTCGATCTCGTCCTTGCGCGAGAACACCGCCAGGCGAATCGTCGAGAACACGAAAAACATCGCACTCGCCAGCAACACCACCGACAGCACCAGCCCGATCGTGCGCGCGATTTCGACCATGGCGAACAGCAGTCGCAGTTTTTCGGCCCCAAAATCGACGTCCTGCACCGAGTCCACGTGTTTGAGCGCCTGCGTCCACTGCACCAGCGCCTCGACGTCGCCGCGCGAAGCCAGCTCGGCGTCGATCTCGACCTCCAGCATCGGCTGACCTGGGATTGCCGCCTCGTCCAGGCCCTGCAGCAGTTCGGCAGAGAGCAGCCGCCGGTTGCGCGCGCGGTCCTCTTCGCGGCTGAGCGCCTTGACGCGCTTGATGCCGGCGTGGCCTTCGAGTTGCTTGCGAACCGCCGCCTCTTGCTCCGGTGTCGCGCTGTCTTTGAGGTACACCGACAGCGTCAGGTTCTGGCCCAGTTCGCGCAGCAAGTGGCCGGCGTTGAACAGCACCATCGCCAATAGCCCCACCAGCGTCAGCGCCAGCGCGATGGTCAGCGCCGACACCGCAGTCAGCCACGGCGACCCGCGCACTAGCAGCCAAGCCTGGCGCAGCATGTAGATCGGCTGGGCGCCCGACTTCACGACAGGTCCTCCGCGTCGGTCAGCACCTCTTGCAAGGGCTCATCGTCGCCGCTGGCGGCCAGCGCATGGACGGTGCCGTGCACGGGCACCACCTGCGACTGCCGCACCGTCGGCGCCGCGCCGCGCGGGCGATCATCGGTCAGTTGGCCGCGGTTGAGTACCAGCGTGCGCATGCCGTGGCGCTCGATGTGGCCGTGATCGTGGGTGGCGACAATCACGGTCGTGCCGCGCCGGCTGATCTCGATGAGCAGCTGCAGGATTTCCTGCCCGAGGTCCGGATCGAGGTTGCCGGTCGGCTCATCGGCCAACAGGATCGCCGGCTCGTTGACCAGCGCTCGCGCAATCGCTACGCGCTGCTGTTCACCTGCGGACAGGTCGCCGGGAAAGGCGCCGGCGCGGTGGCCCAGGCGCAGGCCGTCGAGCAGTTGGTGGACGCGCCGGTCGATCTCCTTACCGCCCATGCCCATGATCTCGAGCGAAATCGCGATGTTCTCAAACACCGTGCGGCGCGGAATCAGTCGAAAGTCTTGAAACACGATGCCGATGTTGCGCCGCAAGAACGGGATGCTGCGCTCTTGCAGCACGTGGATGTTGCGGCCGCCGATGAGGATCTGGCCTTCGGTCGCGCGCTCCATCACCAACAGTAGCCGCAGCAGCGTCGACTTGCCAGCGCCCGACGGTCCGGTCAGGAACACGAACTCGCCTTCGCGCACGCGCAGCGTCAAATCCACCAGCGCATCGGTGCCGTTGGGGTAGCGCTTGTAGACATGGAACAGCTGGATCATCGGCGCGCAAAGCTACCATGGCCCGCCCGTTGCGGCCAGATGGCGCCGTGACGTCTGGCTGACGCAGGCGCCAATTGGCCGCAAACGCAATCCGCGCAAAACCTTGCGGTGCAAGGGTGCCTGTGCTACAACGCGCCCGCCTCGGCTGGGTAGGGAAACCCGCAGCGGGCAACCAGACCCTCGGGTCAACCAGCCCGGGATACGCCGACCAAAAAACGGAGACACCGACATGAAGATTGGGTTCAAACTCGCGTCCGCAGTGGCGGCGGCGGGGCTGGTCGCAGCGCCAGCGTTCGCGACGGATTCGCGCATCAACAGCCTCTCGGGCGGGTCGCTTGAGCTGACGCCGTCGATGGGCTTCAACGAGAAGACCATCACCATCGACGACACTGCCAACATCTACCAGATGCCGCAGTTTCTGCCCCAGTACAAGAACAGCGTGGACACCGATGCCACCAACGGGCCGCTCTACGGCACGATGAACATTCGCTATGCGCTGTCGGATGACGCCGTGTTGCTCATCTTTGGCAAGCGGTCGCCGTGGCAGCCGGTCGTCAACGTCAAGTCGATTGGCGGCAAGACGCCGTACACCGCCAGCGGCTTTGGCCAGAACTCGGCCGATCCGACCAACCACCTCATCGGCTTGGGCTTTGGTATCAAGGCCGGCGAGTCGCTGCGCTTGGGCGCTCAGTTGTCGCTGGCCGGCAACAAGAGCGAAGGCGACGCCAGCAACGAGGACAGCAACTCACTGTTCGACATCGGCGCCGGCATCGGCTTTGACCTCAACGAGACCAACAGCCTGGACTTCGGCATCAGCCTGCGCTCCGGCTCGTTCGCCAAAGACACCCCGCCCGATGGCAAGATTCTGTACGAGTCGCGCGGCCTGTTCGGTCTGAACCTCGTTGGCCGCGGCAAGTTCCAGGTCCACCAGATCGCCCGCATCGTGCCGTACCTGTCGTTGGGCTACGACGCTCGCGCTGTGCAGGAAGGCCCGCAGGTCACCCCGCCGAACTCGGTGGCGTTCTACGGCCACGTGCTCAACGTCGCCTTCAACGCCGGCACCGATCTGGCGATCCAGCCGGTCGACGGCGTCATCATCCAGCCGGGCGTCGGCTTTGGCATCGTGCAGTCCAACGTCAACGGCAACAAGGACCGCTCGCCCAACTGGGATCAGGAACTGTCGGTGCGCAAGCTCTTGCACTACGGCTTTGCCGCTGAGGCTAAGGCGTTTGACTGGATGGTGCTGCGCCTCGGCGCCCGCCAGACGGTGGTGCAAGACGACTTCGGCGCGACCAAGAAGCAGCCGGTCGGTGGCGGCGCGTCGTCGGACGTCGACGGCGAGAAGCACGTGTCCAAGGTCATCAACAAGGTGACCACCGGCATGGGCTTCAAGCTCATGGGCTGGCAGTTGGACGTCAACGTCGACCCGAACTACTACAACAACGGCCTGTTCGCCGCCACCGGCAACGCGACCGGCGGCTGGGGCGTGGACTGGGCGCTCTATTACGCGTGGTAAGTCACCCGGGGTGAACGAAAACCGAGGGCCTTCCTGGCGTTGCACAAACCCGGGAAGGCCCTTGGCGTTTTTGCGCCACCAGTTACGGTTCCCAAAGGATTTCATGCATCTGAACAAAGCCCCCCTTGGTACGGGAACAGAACCGGCACCGACCGGGTTGCAGGTTGGGGGCGGGCGCGTGCATTCTTGCCGGGCACGCTGTGGTCGGTCGGCGGGCACTGACATCGGGAGGGGCATGCGAACACGGTGGCCAATGGATGGGGCGGGCGTCTGGCTGATCACGGCTTTGGTCGCGGCCAGCGCCGGCTGCTCACGCCCGGACCCGCCGGCCGTCATTGCGGCCCAGCAGGCCGCTGCGCCAACCGAGACCACGCCCACGGCAGCCGCTGCGGCAACCGCCACGGAGGCGCCTGCAACAGCGGATCCGGGCGCAGCAGCAGCCGAAGCCGGCAGCCCGCTGCGGGCAGTGGGGCCGGTCGCCACCGTCAACGCCAAAGACATCGGCGCCGCTGCGTTCAACGCCGAATTGGACAAGCTGGTCGGCGCAGGTGCGCGTATTCCCACCGACCGTCTGCGGCGCATCGCCCACAACATCATCGCCAGGCTGGTCGAGAACGAGCTGCGGGCCCAGGCAATCGCCGAGCACGGTGTAGTGCTCACGCGCGCCGAGGAAGACGAGGCCTGGCGCGAGTTTACCCAGCGCTTTGTCGACGAGGCGGGCAAGCTCGACGAAGAGCGCATGCACACCGAACTGCGCAACGCCCGCAGCTCGCCCGAACAGGTCAAAGATCACCTGCGCCAGCAGGGGCTCGGCAGAAAGCTCGTCGAAAAGCTCGGCCGCGTCGACGTCTCGGAGGCCGAGATGCGCACCTTCTACGACGACAACCCGTCCGCGTGGGTCGAGATGGCGTCGCGCGACGTGCGCGCGATCCTGATTCGCGTGGGTGCCGAGACCAGCAAAGCCGACAAAGAAAAGGCCGAGACCAAGGCCAGGCAGGCCCACGACGCGCTCAAGGCCGGCGGTGACTTCGAGTTGTTGGCCAAGACCTACGGCGACGGTCCGCAGCCGCCGCTACACCTGGTGCGCAATTCTGGTCAGCCGGAGCTGGAGGCGGTGGCCTTCAACCTCAAAGTCGGCGAGGTTGCGCCGCCGGTGCAAACGCGATGGGGCTGGTATGTGCTGCGGCTGGTGGAGAAGAACGACCAGCGCACCAAGCCGTTTGTCGAGGTCCGGGCCGAGATTCGCAAAAGCATCCTGGCGCGCAAGGCCTACCTGGAAGAGCGGCGGATTCTGCAAGAGCTGCGGCGCAAGGCCAACGTGGTCGAGCACTTGCCCTTTTGAGCCCATGCCCCGGGTAGGGGCGGACCTCCGTGTCCGACCAGCAATACCCCGGTAATACAGCACATTGCTGGTGGCTACGCTGCGGACAGGCACCGAGACCTGTCCCTACCCGATCCAAGCGGCGCGCCGATTGACTGCCCGCTGCGCGTCGGCACGCGCGGCCGCGACGGCTACAGCTTGACGTACTCGAACGCGAACTCGTTGTTGTTGATGCCCTTCTTGGGTGGCGCGATCCAGTTGGCGATCTTGCCGGGCTCGGTGACGGGCTGCATGATCGAGCGCAGGTAGGCCAGGTCGGTGGTGCTCGGCAGCCAGTCGGCCTTGCGGCGCTCGAATTCGTCCGCCGAGATGGGATTGCCAGCCAGATCGAAGGTCATGTCGGCGTAGATGCCCTGGTGGCGGTGAAAGCGCGGGCTGGGCAGCGTCACTTCGAAGTTGACGCCCTCGGCGGCGACGGCTTTGGACCAGCGGCGAATCGCATTCTGGCAGTCGTCGACGTAGTCCTCGCGCAGGCACTCGTTCATGGCGGTGCGCAGCTCGACTTCCTCGTTCACCAACTGACCCGAGCGCGGCATCAGGATGGTCTTGGTCTGGTTGAGCGCGCTGTGCTCGCTGTAGCGCTTTTCTTCGTTGAAGCGGCCCTTTAGCCCGGTGGCGAAGAAGTCGCTGGCGTTGGTCGAGATCTCGCTGCCAAACAGGTCCAGGCAGTACGAGAACCAGAAGTTGATGAACTTTTGCACTGTCGGCAGGTCGATACCGCCTTGCGCGCGCGCATCGCCGCCTGGGTCGAGCTTGATGTGCGCTTGGAGCGTCAGGGTGATTTACTGATGGTCGTGCTGGAAGAGCGCCCCGCCATCGCCAGCGTTGAATTTAACGGCATGAAGGAATTCCAGAAG
>SXGT01373493.1_pt1 | contig 17624 bp, 17 predicted proteins | sample 3176221 | NCBI WGS metagenome assembly SXGT01 (sample SAMN11356862, study PRJNA531348) | freshwater metagenome | isolation source: freshwater sample F1-120 | place: China: Fuxian Lake, Yuxi | collected 2017-12-25
CCGCATGTTGTGCGGCTTGATCGAACCCACCGAGGGTACCGCCGAGGTGCTGGGTTCGCGCATTCCCGGCGAGGTGGAAGCCATCAAGCGCAAAATCGGCTACATGACCCAGCGCTTCTCGCTGTACGAGGATTTGTCGGTGCGGGAAAGCCTGGAATTCATGGCCGATATCTATTCCCTGCCGCGTACCAGGGCGCGGGCGCGCATCGCCGAACTGATGGAGAAATACGCGCTGGGCGATCTCGAAAAGCAGTGGGCCGGCACCCTCAGCGGCGGCCAGAAACAACGCCTGGCCCTAGCCGCCACCACGATCCACGAGCCGGGACTGCTGTTCTTGGATGAACCCACCAGCGCCGTGGACCCGCAAAGCCGCAGGGATTTCTGGGAGAACTTGTTCGAACTGTCCGAGCGCGGCACCACCATTCTGGTGTCGACCCATTACATGGACGAGGCGGAACGCTGCCATGGCCTCGGTATTCTGGATCGCGGGCGGCTGGTGGCCAACGGCTCGCCCCAGGAACTGGAGCGGCGGCTCGCCGCCACCGTGATCGAACTGGAATGCGCCGATCCCCGCGCGGCCCATCGGCGTCTGGTGGGCCGTCCCGGAATCCTGGGCGTCACCCAGCTGGGCACGAGGCTGCGGGTGCTGCTGGACCGCTCCCTGTCCGATCCGCTAGCGCGGCTGCGCGAAGCGCTGGACGGCGCGGATTTCAACGCCCAAGCCACCCGCGCCAATCTGGAAGACGTGTTCGTCGCCGTCACTCGAAGCAGCCATCGGGAGCCGGCGCCATGACCGGCCTGTTGCGCCTGCTCGCCATCATGCGCAAGGAAATCCGCCAGTTGCGGCGGGACCGGCTGACCTTCGGCATGATCGTCGGCATCCCGATCCTGCAAATCACCCTGTTCGGCTTCGCCATCAACACCGACGTGCGCCATATCCGCGCCGCCGTGGCCGATTATTCGGGCACGCAGTTGTCCCGCATCCTGGCGGCGGACGCGGAAGCCTCGCAGGTCGTCGCCATCGTTCGCCACGTCCGAACGCCCGAGGAACTGGAAGAGCTATTGCGTATCGGCGCGATCTCGGTGGGTATTTTCATACCCGCCGACTTCGGCCAGCGCCTACAAGAAAATACCGGCCGGCCCGCCGCGCAACTCTTTATCGACGGCTCCGATCCCTTGATCCTGGCCGCCGCCCGCCAGCTTACCGGCATGAGCCTGCGTTACGCGACGGAAACCCCGCCCAAGGCCCAGCCGCCGCTGTTCGAGATCCGCGCTTATTACAATCCGGAGCGGCGCTCCTCGGTCTACATCGTGCCTGGCTTGATTGGGGTGATTCTGACCATGACCATGGTGCTGTTCACCGCCGTCGCCATCGTCCGGGAACGCGAACGCGGCAACCTGGAATTGCTCATCAACACCCCGGTGAAAAACGTGGAACTGATGGTGGGCAAGATCATTCCCTACATCGCTATCGGCTTGGTCCAGGTCACGATCATCTTGTTGCTGGGGGTTTATCTGTTCCATGTGCCCATCGTCGGCGGCCTGGACGACGTGTATCTGGCCGCCCTCGCCTTCATCGCCGCCAACCTGACCATGGGCCTCACCATCTCCACCCTGGCCAAGACCCAGTTCCAGGCCATGCAGACCACTTTTTTCTTCTTCCTGCCCTCGATTTTGCTCTCAGGCTTCATGTTCCCTTTCGACGGGATGCCCCGCGCCGCGCAAATCATCGCCGAAGTCCTGCCGCTCACCCATTTCGTGCGGCTGATCCGGGGCGTCATGCTGCGCGGGTCGGAATTGGGGGAACTGCTGCCGGAACTTAGGGCCTTGCTGTTGTTCGCGGGGGCAACGCTGGCGGTGGCGGTACTGCGGTTTCGGAAGCGGTTGGATTGAGGGGGGCGGAATTACGCCAAGGGGCTGGGAGAAATCGCGGGTCCGGGTTTAGCCCGGAGACAGCGGGCGTTGAAGCTCAACGCCCGCTGCCGTAAGAAAAGTCGCCAGATTAGCCGGCGCTTTCGGTGGATGCCTGCTCCGATTCGGCGGCGGCCGGCTCGGAAGCGGCTTCCTCGGTGGCCGCCTCGCTAGCCTCGACCGTCGCTTCAGCCACGGCGGGCGCTTCGGCCGCGGGAGCCTCGACGGGTTCGGGAGCGGGGGGGGCGACTGGAGTGGATTTTTCGGCTTTGCGGGTAAAAGCGAAGATCAACAGCGCGGCGGCTAGGCCCAAAATCGGGAGATTGTCCCCGAGGCCGCCGGCCGAACCTTCGGCGGCCCATGCCAAGCTTGGCCCCGTGGCCAAAACCGCGCACAAGCCGGTTCGATGAATCATTTGCTGCAATTTCATGGAATCCCTCTTTTGTAGTTGTATTGTTGTTGGAGCCGGTACCCTGTGATGGATACCGGCCTTAGTTTCGCGTGCATCCATGGGACTGTCCACCCAAAAAAGAGCGGAATCCGGCATCGCCTCGCGGCGTTGCCCGCCACCGAAACGCGCCCCCCCGACTCGCGTTCGCCCCCGGCGATAAACTCGCGGTCCAACCCTCGTCGGCACCCCCCATGCGCCGACGACGGTTGCCCTACCCAGCGCCTCGATTACTTTGGTTTCCGAGTAGTCGTCCGGCGTTTGGGCTTCGGGGCTTCGGCGGGAGCAGCCGCCACCGCTTCGGCGGAAACCGCGCTTTCCTTGGGAACCGCCGCCTCCTCGGTAACCTCGGGGGCGGGGGCCGCCTCCGCGGCGGGAGCTGCCTCGGCTACGGCGGCTGCCTCGGCTACGGGGGCTTCCTCTACCGCGGGCGCCGCTTCGGCGACGGGCGCCGGCTCGGATGCGGCCACCGCTGGCTCGGCGACCGCGGCTTCCTCGGCAACAGCTACTTCGGCGGCAACCTCGGCCTCGTCGGCGTCGTCTTCGGGATAAGGAGAGACGTACCCGAAACCAATGCGTTCCGGGGAAACATACCCATGGCGCGCCGGGGGCTCGGGAGAAACATAACCCACTGGGGCATCCCCCTCGGAAGCGGGCTTATCGGATTGGGCCGGAGCGTCGGCACCGGCGGGCGCCGCGGCCGGTGCCGCCTTGCCGCGCTTGCAGGCCGCGAGCCAAGCCCCTAGCGCGCTGGGATTGGCGATGACCAATAGTAGGATTACGATCGCGATGCCGACTCCAAGGACACCTCCCCCCATACCACCGGATTGTTTCGCGGCCGCCGCCGGAGCGGGGGTGGATTCGGCCCAAGCCAAGGCCGAACCGGCGGCCAGAAGCGTGAAAACACTGGCCCGATAAAACACTTTCTGCAATTCCATGGATTCCCTCGTCATGTAAGTAGTGAATTATGATTATTGTGCCGATGCTGAAATCGGTTCCCGGATCACCGGGAGCGGCTTAGTTTCGCGTGCATTGTCGGGACTGTCCATCCGGAAAACAGGGTTGGCGCGACAACAAACACCCCACCCCAGCCACACCCGGTTCGGGCATGGGCCACGACACCTCGCGACCGGCCCGCCGGCAGCGAACGCCCCCCCCCAATGAAGCACCGCCCGGCAATTCCCGGACACTTCATATTGTAAACAAATCGGAACCTCGGAACCGATACCGCTCTTCCTCCGCGTAATACTCCGGAAAACCCACCGCGGCCTTGAGTTCCTCGAAATCCAGGAGGTCGGGCCGCTCGCGCCCGCCCATGCCGCGCAAGGCCGCCCGCATCGCGCGAATACCGGCGTTGAGCAAGGTCAGCGGGTACACCGCGATCTTGTACCCCATGGCTTCGAGTTCTTCGCGCGCGAGCAGGGGCGTCCTGCCGTGCTCGATCAGATTGGCCATTTTCGGACCTTCCACCTCGCCGCAATAACGGCGCATCTCCGTGACGCTTTCCGGGGCCTCCAGGAAAGTGATATCGGCGCCCAACTCTCGGAACATCCGGCACCTGGCGATGGCCTCGGCTAGGCCGTCGGTGGCTCGGGCGTCGGTGCGGGCCATGATGAGGATGTCCTCGCCCTCGTCGCGGGCGTCCACCGCGGCGCGGATGCGCATGGCGGCCTCGGCGCGGCCGACCACCGCCTTGCCCCGGGTATGGCCGCAACGCTTGGGAGCGACCTGGTCTTCCAGCATAACGCAGGCGAAACCCGCGCGGGCATAGCCCCGCACGGTGCGCTTGATATTGAGGGCATTGCCGAATCCGGTATCGCCATCCCCGAAGATAGGGATGGCAACGGCATCGCAAATATTCCTGCCCTGCTCCAGCAACTCGCCGAAGGAAATCAGGCCGGTATCGGGTAGCGCTAGGCGCACCGCCGAAACGGCGAAGCCGCTCATGAAAGCGCTTTCGAACCCGGCTTCCTCGACTAGGCGAGCCGAGATGGCGTCGTGGCAACCCGGCATCACCAGGATGCCGGGCCGGGCCAGCAGTTTTCGCAATACCTCGGTGCGTGTAACCATGGGACTCCCACCTCGGGGATTGGGTTAACGGGAAAAGGCTACGCCAGGCGCGGGGTTCGAGGCGCTCAAGCCGCGTGCTTGCCCGCCGAGATCAGCCGCCCGGTTTCATCGGGTTTCGGCATATCCACGCCCAAGCTGATGACGAAACTGGAAGCTTCCTCGATACTCATGTCCGAGTGGATGACCTTCGACTCATGCACGATGATGGTAAAGCCGGAAGTCGGGTTCGGCGAGGTCGGCACATACAGAACCAATTGCTCCCCCACGCGGTTAGTCACGTAGGCGGGAACCCAGAGTCCCTCCTTGGGATATTCGATGTAAACCACTTCGCGCAAGCGGCTGTCCTCGTCGCCCCGGAACAGGCTGAGGATTTTTTGGGAAACCCGGTAAATTGTTCCCAACAGAGGTATCCGGTTGATGAATTTCTCAAGGTAGTACAGGACATAGGCTTTATCCTGCTTGAGCAGATAGCCAATGTAAGCCAGAAACGATATCGCCACGGCGAATAAAATCACCGGTATCAGGATATTTTCGTAGCGGCCGTAAATATTCAGCACGAAATCCCTGAGCAATACCTCCACGTAAATAACGATCTGGATGATGATGACGATGGGAAGCAAGCCCAGCGTTCCGATCAGGAAGTAACCGAAAAACTTTTGCAGCGCTGTTTTCATTTGATGAGATACCCGCGAGTTCGAGCCAGGTTGACCAATGCCGCTTCATCCGAAAACGCGAACACGGAGGTTCCGCCGCCGGGGGCGAAGCACGGGCGACACCGCGCGCTCCCGCCAAGAAGCGGGTTAAGTTTAACCAGGAAGCGGGGTTTTTTGCAGCGCGGGAATCAAACCGGGCGAGGAGAGCCGGGAGGCTGGGACGCGAGGGCTAGGAATCTGAAACATAAGGCCGGCCCGATTGCTGGTTCGGGCCGGCACGGGGACGGACACGTGCGTTACGATATCGCCCGCCCGCCGATGGAGTAGGGAGCGGCGCTCGCTAGCCTGGCCCGCAAGCCTCCTTGACACCCATTTTTTTCAGGATCGTCTCCAGCGGGCAGAACCTGGTAAAGCCACTCTGGAACAGGTTAGCGCCCACGAATGCCGTGAACCACAACCAATTCGCGTTGACGAACAGGGGGCTGCCCTGGACTCCCAGGCCCAGCGACAGCAACACGAAAAATCCAGCGACAATGCGAACCACTCGTTCGGTAGTCATAAACACAAAGCCTCCGAGAATGTTAGAATTCACTAATATTATAATCCTAATGCGCCCACAGTCCCAAACCCGCCGACGAAACCGTCGAACCCGGCGATTCACCCGACTAACGAGAGCCTTCCATGATTAAAGTGACGATGTACAGCACCGCGATTTGCCCCTACTGCCTGATGGCCGAACGCCTGCTGTCGAACAAGGGGGTCGAGAATATCGACAAGATCAGAGTCGATCTGGAACCCGAGCGCCGCGAGGAAATGCTACGAAAAACCCGGCGCCGCACCGTCCCGCAAATTTTCGTGGGGGATACCCATGTCGGCGGGTTCGACGAACTCGCGGCCTTGGAGCGATCTGGCGGACTGGACCAATTGTTGGGCCTACCCTAGCGGCGGGAAATCGATACCGGGGTTGAGCGGCATTTCGGGGCGGCTGGACGGCACCGCTCCCAAGCAAATTTTTTGTCCCCGAACCCCCTCGGAAACGGAACTTTTCCGGGTCATGCCTGCCTGAACTCAGTGGTTGTATATGACAGCCTGCTTATGTATATTCCTCGCGTTCCCTGGCTTTGTATAGGTGCCGCGAGGGAAGACCACGGAGCCTCAACGGGCACATGCCATTGAATATAAAAATCACGAAAATCCATCGAGTGAGGGAAGAGTTATGCATAAAATGAACTTCTTGAAGAAAGGCCTGCTCGCCCTGAGCCTTCTGCTACCGAGCGCACTGCCCATGACCAGTTGGGCGCACGGTGGAGCGAGCGTCGATACCGACCAATGCCGCATCTTCGTAGGCCCGCACCTGGTACATTTCACGGCCTATCAACCGCAACTCACGGGAACCGCGGAATATTGCAACTCCATTCCGGAAACCGGCAATGCCGTCCTGGTGTTCGACTACGAAGGCAAGGCCCTCCGCAACATGACCGTCGAGTTCGAAATCACCAAGGAGCCGGAAGGAACGCGGATTTATTACCAGGAACCGGGCATGCACCCCAAGGGCACGTTCAACACCTCGATCAACTTCGTCGTGCCGGGCAAGTATCTGGGCCATGTGACCCTGGTTAACGAAGGCCAGAAAGTCGATGCCCACGTGCCGTTCACCGTCGGCAGCACCGGGGCCGGATTGTCCACCAGCACCTACCTCGTAATCGGCGTGATCGTGATCGCGGTGGGCTATATCGGCTACCTCTCCAATGCGTCCTTCAAGAACGCGGTAGACGGTTTGACCAAGAAAAAAGCATAAGGGACTTCGATCGGGATCGTTCGACCAACGGCCAAGCCTTCGACCCAGGTCGAAGCTAGGCCGCATCCCAGTTCCCCATGGTATTCACAATGCAGAAAAACTCCCTCGTATTCTTGTCTGGCACCGCCTTGCTCACATTAACGGGCGCCGCGGACGCGGTGACCGCGCTACCTCCCAGCGCCAAAGTCCAACTCGGCCAGCCGGAGCCTTTTTGTAATAGCGGAGCGCCACCCGAATGGCGCCCGGCCCAGGTCGTCGAAGGCGTGGCCATTCAGGAATCGAGGGCTTGCAGTCCGGACAATCCCGCGGATGTCGCGGCTTTCGTCAAGGGAACCAATAACATATCCATGCAAACGCTCATGGATACGTCCAATTTGGCGGCGGATGCGGTCACGATGTCCAATGATATCGACAAGGACGGCGATCCGGACCACATCGTCATCAAGCTCGAAGTCATGGAGATCAACGGACATTCTCCCGACTTCCCCGGCGTGGTTCCCACTTTCGATATAGCTCCCGGCGTCGAACCCAGCTTCTGGGTGTTCGCGCCGAAGAGCCGGGACATGTCCACCAAGAGCTTCGCCAGCGTGGAAGCCAACCCGCTGCTGAGGATGCCTTCGCCTCCCATCCGCGTCGAACAGGGCGACGTGGTGTGGATCGTCCTGGAAAACACCCATTACTTCCCTCACTCGATCCACCTGCACGGGGTCGATCATCCCTACATGGACCATGGCGGCGAAGGCAACGACGGCGTGGGCCAGACCAGCCAGATGGATGTCATGCCCGGCCAGAGCAAGACCTACGTAATTCGGCCCAGGGTCGCCGGCACCATGTATTACCACTGCCACGTACAGCCGCATACCCATATTCCCATGGGACTCGCGGGGATGTTCATCGTGGAGGAAAACCGGCCGAACAACTGGCCGCAGGTTTTCAACGTCGGCGCCGGCCAGGTACGGCATCCTTCCGTCGCGGTGCTAGAGAAATACAGCCAGGAATACGACCTGCACTATCAGTCCGCCGACAAGGAATTGCACCAACTGCCGCAGTCGGCCAATGACCCGCGGCTGATCGCCAAGGCAATAAACCAGGAATACGACATCACCGACGCCAAGGATGACTACTTCCTGTTGAACGGGCGATCCTTCCCGTACACGCTGCGCGAGTCCATGATCGCGGTCAACCCCAACGAAAAAGTCAAGCTGCGGGTTCTAAACGGCTTCACGGAACACATGGCCCTGCACACGCATGGGCACAAGGCCACGGAAACACATTACGACGGTATCGAGCAAAACCCGCAGGCCCAGATCACCCGCGATGTTTACAGTCTGGGTCCGGCCCAGCGCGTGGATCTCGCCCTAGACACCACCGACGATGGCCTGCACAGCTATGGCGCGGGCGTGTGGATGTTCCATGACCACGTGGAAAAAACCTTTACCACCGACGGCATGGGCGAAGGCGGCGGCATCAGCCTAATCGTCTACAAGAGCTTTCTTGACGAAAATGGCACCCCCAAGACCCATGGCATGGATCTGAACCCGTACTTCACCAAGGAATTCTGGCAGAGGAAAATACCCGTTTGGCAGGATTGGGGCGACGACTGGGCCAGCCTAGGCGCGCCCGCCGGCACCATGGACACCAACCCCGCCGCCACCGCCAAGGCTGCCGCGGCCGCCCTGGCTCCACAAGCGGCCCCGCCACCGGCAGCCCAGGCATCCGGCGGCGGATTCTTCACGGGATTGCTGTTGGGCATTGCTGCTTATCTGCTTTACCTGTACCGCGAACGAGTGCTTGCCGTGGTCGGCCAAATCACGTCTCTTATCAAGAGCAAGCCCTGAGGATCGCACATGTCGAAATTTACCCACTCCATTGTTTTGAGCGCTTTATTAGCGGCGGGCTCGGCGGCTTACGCGGAGGAAAAACAGGAAATCGTCGAGCATAATTCGTTCATGGATCACGGCGATGGCCATTTGATGGACATGGACGGCGCCATGGTCATGGGCCAGAACAAGGACAAGCTCCCGCCCGGCTGCGACAAAATCAGCGAGGACGCCGAAATTACCGTACATGCCGGACATAAATATTCCAAGGATTTTCCGGGCACCATGTTCGGCTTCAACCAACACGAATGGCGGGTCAAGCCTTGCACCCGGCTTACGGTGCATTTCATCAACGAAGACCATGTGCGCCATCAGTGGATGATGCACGGACTGCCCAAGTTCCTGTACGACAAAGGCATGTTCCACCTCGAAGTGACCGGCCCCGCCAAGGTGAGCGGCACGCTGATCCTCCCAGTGGAGGACCGTACCTATATGGTGCATTGCGATATCGCCCAGCACATGGAAAAGGGCATGAAGGCCCAGCTGATCGTCGGCAAGGGCGGAGCGCCGTTCCCGAGTATTCCCGGCCTAACCGATTTGGCGATACCCGATAACTACGGCCCACAGGTAGCCACGCCATACCCCGCCCAGCCGGGCACGCCGGTGGCTGTCGCGCAACCCGCGCCCCCGGTTGCCCAAACCGCCGAGCAACCGTCCTCGGACGGGTTTATTCTCGGCATTATTCTGGGCGCGCTAGGAACCCCATTCGCCATTTCCACCTACCGGCAACGCTTCAAGGGCATGTCTCCGGAAGAAGTTCTCGGCTATCTGGCCAAGTCCGGCATGGGCTTGTTCGACCGCTTGCTGGGATTCATCGCCTCGCTCACCAAGGGCGGCCCCAAGTAACAGGACAGCCCCCCTCGCGATCCGCCCCGGATCGCTGCATTTTCTCGATAGCAGGTGGCTCCTCGCGAGCCACCTTTTTTCTGCCCCCACCAATCGCGAATCACCGCGAACGGCAGCCCCGTATTCCCCCGCCGGAGTCTTCGGCTATCACATCGCCTAGAGCGCAAGGCTTGGCTTGCGCGATTTCCCTGCCTAGCAAGGAAGCCTTACACTCCAGCTGTTCGGTGCCCGGGTGGAAAATGGGAAGTTAATCTTAGCCATGTCCTACCCCCCCGCTCGAAGATACCTCGCCACCACAATAAGCAGGATTACGTACAATATTGGTGCGCTCTAGCTTTTATTGCACCATATTCAACCACGCCACCCCGCACCAATCGGAGGATTCGCGCCCTAAATAGAGACGTTACGGCCCTAGAAAAATCGGCCCGTTAATTGCTTTTACAGTGCCCGTCATTCAACGAGGCTCGCCAATGGAAACAATTAACAAAAGCCAAGACGTACTTTTCATTTTATTGGGTGCCATCATGGTTCTAGCCATGCATTCCGGGTTCGCCTTCCTGGAATTGGGCACCGTGCGCCGCAAGAACCAGGTCAATGCCCTGGTAAAAATCCTCAGCGATTTCGCCATGTCCACGGTGGCCTATTTTTTCATCGGTTACTATCTGGCCTATGGCGTACAGTTTTTCCAGGGCGCCGAACATCTCGCCCTGAATAGCGGCTACGAACTGGTCAAATTCTTTTTCTTGCTGACCTTCGCCGCCGCGATTCCGGCCATCGTTTCCGGCGGAATCGCCGAGCGCGCCAAATTCAACCCGCAAATCGCCGCCACATTCCTGTTGGTGGGCTTCATTTATCCCTTTTTCGAGGGGATCGCCTGGAATAAGAACCTCGGCGTTCAAACCTGGCTGGAGCAAGCCTTCGGCTCGCCTTTCCACGATTTCGCCGGCTCCGTCGTGGTGCATGCCGTGGGAGGCTGGATCGGCCTCACCGCGGTGCTGATGCTCGGCCCTCGTCGAGGCCGTTATCATCGCGATGGCGGCATGGCGGCGCATCCCCCATCCAGCATTCCGTTTCTCGCCTTGGGCGCGTGGATACTCACGGTGGGGTGGTTCGGCTTCAACGTGATGTCCGCCCAAACCCTAGGCGCCATCAGCGGGCTGGTGGCCTTGAATTCGCTCATGGCCATGGTGGGGGGCACCCTGGCCGCCTTGGTCATGGGCCGCAACGATCCCGGTTTCGTGCATAACGGACCCCTGGCCGGACTGGTGGCCGTATGCGCGGGGTCCGACCTAATGCACCCGGTGGGGGCGCTGATCGTGGGCGCGATGGCGGGAGTATTGTTCGTCAGCATGTTTACGCTGACGCAGAACCGCTGGAAAATCGACGATGTCCTAGGCGTGTGGCCCCTGCATGGGTTGTGCGGAGCCTGGGGTGGCCTCGCCGCCGGAATTTTCGGCCAGGCCAAATTAGGGGGCCTCGGCAATGTCAGTTTCGTATCGCAATTGATCGGCACCAGCCTAGGTATCGTCATCGCCCTGGCGGGTGGCTTCGCGACCTATGGCCTACTCAAACTAACGGTTGGGATACGCATGGATCCGGAAGAGGAGTTCGCCGGAGCCGACTTGACCATCCACAAAATCAGCGCGTCGCCGGAGAAGGAAGCTGGCTGGTAACCATGGCTATTACTCCGCCACCATTGGGTTAAGCGAACCCTGATCCACATCGACGAATCGCCCCCGCCGATAGGCCTGGAATATCTGGCCGACTCGGCGTCCCAGCGTATAATTCGCCAAATCTGGAATTCCGCTTAACCCTCCTCCCGAACCGATCCGTGCCGGGAGACCTCGAACCGGCTAGGAGTAACGATGAAAAAAGCGCTGTTCATAGGCATTGGATTGCTGATACTGATGTTTTGGGGCAGCGCGGTTTTCGGGATACTGCTGCACATCGTTGTGATAGTGCTCGAAACCTTGGAATTGCTGGTCGATACCTTCCTGGAGAACGTCATGGGCCTCGGCCTTTACGAGGCCCAAGCGGTGACGGCATGGCTGGGATTCGGCACCTTGTTGCTCCTAGTGGTGGTGGGGCTCAAGAAACTGACGGCCTACTTGCAGCGCTTGAGAATACAGGCGCCCGAATGGTGGAAAGAAGAGAAAGTACGCCTGCGGGCCATGCGCTCTTCACTGGGCTGGCCCATGACTCTGGTGATACTGGTAGCCTTTCTGATCGTAGCAATGTTTCTGTAGCCCAAACCGCGGCCAGCCCGAGGATGGGAAAGCAAATTCAGCGGAGCGATCTACTCGCATGGCTGTCGAGCGTAAGGACGCCGACCACGCCGCGGCCGTCTTGGGCGTAGCCCATGAATTGGCTCCGCGCCAAGGTCCGAATCTCCCAATAAACCCCAAAAAAACTTAATTTAGCTCCTCGCTCTCCAAGTCCGGAATCGAAACAGAACCAGGACCGGACGCGCCGCCGTACTCTTGGACATTCATCCCGCCCGCCGCGAACACCAGGCTGGCGGCGGATTGCAGCAGCGAAGTCCGGCTGTCGATTTCGGCGAACCTCGCCCTGGCGAGATCGCGCTGCGCCGTCAGCAGGTCCAGGGTAGTGGAAAAGCCCTGGCCATAGGAGGCGCGGGCCGCCGCGTGGGACTCTTCCGCGGCGGCCAGCAAGGCCAGGGCGAATTCCCGTTTCCGCAGCGCCGTCTTCAGGTCAGCGTAGGCTTTCCAAATTTCGCGGATGACTTCCAGCTTCAGCGATTCAAGCTCCGCGCGGGCGGCTTCCCGGCGGGCCACGGCTTCCTTGGCTTGGTTGACGCGTTCGAAGCCGTCGAACAGGTTCCATTCCATGGTCAGCCCCGCCGCGCCGTACAGATTGGAATGGACGATATCGCCCCGCTCCGAAGGTTTCGGGACGACATTCCAGTATTGCTCGCCGACCGCGCCGTTCACGGAAAGCTTGGGCCAGAACTCCGCCCAGGCTTTCTTGACCTCGGCGTCGCGGGCACGCAACTCGGCCAAGCGAGCCGCCAGGTCCGGCCTTTCCCGGAGGGCGCTGTCGGCGATCCGTTCGGCGGGCTCCTCCAGATCCTTCGGCAAGGGCATCCGGCTCATGTCGACCAGATTCAAGTTCAACGAGGGCGAGACGCCCAGGCTGGCGGCCAGATTCGCCTGGGTGTCCACGCGGGTGCCCAAGGCGTCCTGTAGGTCGAAATTGGCCTTGGCCTGCTCCTGAATTGCCATCAACAGTTCGGGACGGGTAGCGAATCCCTGCCCCAGCCTGGCCTGGACGGAGGCCACGCCCTGGTTCGCCGTCGCCAGTACAGCCCGGTTCGCCTCCACCCGGGCGAGGCTGGACTGGTGCGCGAAAAACCGGCTGGATACGCGATAGGCGATGTCCTGATGCTTGCGGTTAAAATTCAGGTTGGCGGCCAACAGCCGTTGAGCGCTCGCTTCCACGGCGGCTTCACGCGCGCCGAAGTCCATGAGCAGCCAGGCTAGCCGCGCGCCGCCGAAGGCTTCCATGCCGGCCCGCCAGAGAGCACCGTTGCTGATGACGATGGTGTCGCGGGTGTATTTGGAAAACGCCAGCGCCGTCAGGGTGGGATACCAGGCGCTTTCGCTTTGGCCCAGCCGCGCGGCGGCGGCCCTGGCTTCCTCCCAGGATTGCCGGGTTTCCGGATTGGCGCGCAGGGCCAGATCGATGAGGCCGGGCAGATCGTAGGTTTTATTGGATTCGACCAGCGCATTGCCTTGGGGCTGCCCGCCGCTGGGCGAGCGGGCGGCGGCGGGGATTCGCCATGCGGTCACGTAGCTGGGGGAGGTCAGCGCTTCCGGATTCGGGCCGCTTTGCAAGCGCGGGTAATCGCAACCGGCCTGCATCAAAGCCAGTCCCGCGCCAACCGCGACCAGAACGGCGCGACGCTTCGATTCGGCTTCCGCGCTCAAGCATGGACGCCCGGCGGATTGTTCGTCCGGGCCGGATTGGCCCCCCTTGCCATGCTGGAAACCCCGAATATTGAAAAGGGCGGGTTTCCCCGGCCTCGCGGCGTAGTGTTTTATCGGTGGCATGGTCTATAGTCGGTATCGTCGGGGCTACGCCCTGGCATCCGGCTGTTTTTCACAGGCTTAATCGGCGGCTCCGAACTTGAATATGCGCTACTTGGTAGGGTTCGCATTCCTGGCGACACTGACGGGATGTGATCCGATGATCAACATCCAGGGCTCTTTCTGGCCTGCATGGATTATATGTATTTTCGCGGGGTTGGCGGCGAGCGTGGCGGAAAGCTGGCTGCTAGCGGCGGCGAGGCTGGCCCCGCACCTAGGGCCGCCGCCCTTGATCTATCCCAGCCTGTGGGCGCTGAACACCTTTCTACTCTGGTTACTGTTCCATGCGGACTGAGCGGGATTCCGCCCGATGAACCGGCGGGATTTTTACGATCAAGGCGGATTGACTCCCAGGAGCCTCGCCTATCTCGGACGGGCCATCGGCGTATTGATCGTCGCGGGCACGATCATGGCCGGAATGGCCGTCTGGCGCATCAACTTCATCCGCCCCCGGACCAACGACGCCATGGTCCGGGCCAACGTCGTCGGCATCGCCCCGGAAGTCAGCGGACGGATTGTCGAATTGCCGGTGGAGGACAACCAGCGCGTGCGCAAGGGCGACCTCCTGTACATGATCGATCCCCGCCCCTACCAAGCTAAGCTGGCCCAGGCCAAGGCCGAGTTGATGCTGGCCGAAAAGGAGGTGGAAGCCAGCCGCGCCTCCACCAACGCCGCCGCCTCCAGGGTCCAGCAACTCAAGCACGATCGCGACGCGGCCACGGCCACCATCGCCAAATTGCAGGCCGAATACGATTACCGGCAGAACTATCTGCAACGGCTCCTGCCCCTGCTGGAACAGGTCTACGTCACCGAAGACCAAGTCCGCGAGGCAACCAGCCAGCGCGACGCCGCCAGGGCCGCGCTCCAGGACGCCCAGGCCCGGCAGCGCTCCACCGGCGCCGCCATCCGCGAAGCGGGGGAACATAGGGTGAGGGAGGAAGCCTTGACCGCGCAATTCGGCGAGATCAACGCTAGGCTGGAAGCCGTCCGCGCACGGGTGATGCTGGCGGAACTCGATGTCGAATACTGCCAGGTGCGCGCGCCCTTCGACGCCTACGTGACCAATTTGAACATCCGCGAAGGGGAATACGCCAAGCAGGGCGGGCAAATCTTCGCCCTGGTCGATGACCGCCATTGGTACGCCCTGGCGGATTTCCGGGAAACCTACCTGAGTTCCATCCGCCCTGGCATGGAGGCCGAGGTGTTCCTGGCCAGCTACCCCGGCAAGCGGTTCCGCGGCCGGGTGACGGGCATCGGCTGGGCTAACGCGCCGGATAACGCCAAGCAGGACGGCGTGCTGCTGGAAGTCAAGCGGACCTTGAACTGGGTCATCCTGGCCTCCCGCTTCCAGGTCCGGGTCGAGATGCTCGACCGCGATCCCGCCTTCCCCTTGCGGATGGGCATGACCGCCTTCGTGACCGTGCTGGGGACGCCGGGGCAAGCCGAAACGGCGGTGCCGCCCTGAGCGGCGGCCAGCCACGGCGGGGCTGGCTCGACGCCCGGCTGCTCCCCTTCATCCGCGCCGAGCTACGGGATTTTCCGGGGCGCGGGCTGGGCGCCTTCCGCCTGTTCGTCGTTGCCCTGGGAATCGCGCTGGTCAGCCTGAGCCTGCGGCCCCCGCATCTCGCCTCCGTCGCCATCACCATCGCGCTGGGCTTGAGCCCCTACGCCAACACCGGCCAAGCGCTGGCCCTGGGTGGGCGCATGTTCGGCTTCCTAGCCCTGACCGCGCTGGTGGGCGTACTCACCTTGGCGCTCTGGGGCAACCAGCCCTGGTTCCTGCTGCCCTGGTCGTTCTGCTTGATCGCGGCGGCCTTGTTCCATTCGAGGGTGACTGGAATGCCCACCCATATCATCGCGTCCTGGTATCCGGTCATAGTCTTGTACAACGTGGCGACCCCGCAAGAGAACTTTTATACCGCCTTGTGGGTGGTGCCCATCATGGGCGGGATGGGCACTTTGCTGTATCTGGCCGTGCAGACCACGATCAGGCCCGAAGACCCGCTGAAGCTGCTGCACGCGGCCTTGATCCAGCAGATCAAAACCGTCGAGGGTACGCTGGCGCGGAGGTTGAGAGGCCGATTGAGCGACAACCGCGAAAACCGGATCGCCGGATCGCCTCCGGGCAACCTAACCAGGAACTACGAGTTACTGTCCCACTGCGTCCTGGCGCACCCTTCCTTGCGGCGCGCGCGGGACACCTACGAGGCCCTGCTAGTCGAGGTCAACGGCCTGAGCCATCTGGCGGCTTGGTACGAAACGACAGCGCATCCATCGCTCTGGACCACGCGCCTGGGCCAGGAACAGCGCCGGGAATTCGTCCTCGTCGTCAAGGCGTGCCGCAAGCTCCGCCGGGGCATCGCCGACGCCCGCGATGTCTCGGCGGAAGCGCTGGCTATTTTGGCCCAAGTGCCGCTAACCGACCCGGAGGGCCACGCGGTGCCGTCCCTGTTGCGGGCACTACAAGGCTCCCAGGCCCGTATCGCCAAGATGCTGTGGGTAATCGACCAAACCAAGCCGCCCCGCGCCCACTCCGCGAGAACATCATCGACAGCCACCCCGCGTAATCCCTTCGTACCGGCCTGGATGGGCTATCCATTCTGGTACGCGAATCGCGAAACCCTGCAATTCGCCCTCAAGTTCGCCTTCGCCGCGATGCTCTGCGCCCTGATTGTCCAGGCGCTGGACTGGCCCGGCATCAGCACCGCCATCGTGACCTCGGTGGTGCTGGCCCAGACCAGCCTGGGCGCAAATTACCGAAAATCGATCCTGAGGTTTAGCGGCGCCGCCCTAGGTGGCTTGCTCGCCTATGCCTATGTGCTGCTGGCGCAGCCGCTCATCGACACCCTGGTCGGGTTCGCCGTGTTGACGGCGCCGGCTTGGGCGGTGGCGGCGTGGATCGCGGCGGGAGGGCCGAGAACTTCCTATATCGGCCAGCAAATCGGCTACGCGTTCGGCATTTTCGTGCTGCACGATTTCGGCCAGGTAACGGACCTGCTACTTTCCCGCGACCGCGTGCTCGGCATCCTGCTTGGCATCCTGGTCGTGGGCATCCTCGATTACATCCTGTGGCCCCGCCGTTCCAACAAGCTGGCGCGGCGGCGGGTGGCGGCGGCCCTCCATGCCCTAGCCGGAATCGCGGCCTGGCCCGCGGCTGAACCGCATTACATGCAGCATCGCGTGCTGCCGGTACGCCGCTCCGTGGACAAGGATCTCGCGGCCGCCCTGAGCCTTCTGAGCGAAGCGGAATTCGAGCCGGACGCCGCCAGCGGCGAACCGGAAAGGCAGCGTTTGCGATCCCTGGTGGAAAACGCCAACGAACTGGCGGGCTTGCTGTCGATCCGGGTCCGCTATCGCTTGGTGGGGGGACTGGTGCTCCATGAACTTCCGGAAACCTTGCGCGAATCGATCACGGAATTCGACGGGGCGCTAAAGCAAGCCTTGGAGTCCGTCGCCGATGTCTTGCAAGGCGAGGCGGTGGCCGAACCGGCGGCGCTCCCGCTGGCGCTCGCCAAGCTGGAAACCCGCGCCCACGACTGGTACGGCACCTCCCGGCGCACGGTGGAAATTAGCCGGGCGGTCGAATTGCGCATGACCTTGGACCGGCAAATCGTTCAACGAATCGATATCGTCGTCAGTGCTGCTTTTACGGCCGAGTAGCGCTAGGAAATAAGCACGGAACTTACGCAAAACCTGCTGTAGTAAGCCCCGAATATTAGAAATATGACCCCATGCAACGAAATTGTTCGCGCGAAAAAAAACGCCCACCTAGAGGCTAGATGGGCGTTTTTGTTAGCAACAATTATTGAAGAACCGCCCCATATAGCTAACGCGATGCGGTTGGCTGGCGGCGTGGCGATTACTCCGCCGCCGACGCCCTCCCCGCCCGCTTGCGATCTTTCTCCGAAAGCA
>SXGT01445359.1_pt1 | contig 17624 bp, 13 predicted proteins | sample 3176221 | NCBI WGS metagenome assembly SXGT01 (sample SAMN11356862, study PRJNA531348) | freshwater metagenome | isolation source: freshwater sample F1-120 | place: China: Fuxian Lake, Yuxi | collected 2017-12-25
CCGCCGCCGTAGATCGCGACCCGGCGGCCTAGCAGTGGCGCCTCGCCGATATTGGCGTCGCGCAGGAAACTAACCGCGTCGAGAATCTTGCCGGCGTCCCGCGCCGGGATTTCCACCCGCTTGCTGAGGTGCGCGCCGACGGCGGTGAAGGCCGCGTCGAAGCCGCCGCCTTGCATCTCGGCCAGGATGTTTTCCACTTTGTGGTTGAGGACGATCTTGACGCCCAAGGACTCGATGCGGCGAATTTCGGCCATCAGTTCGGCGCGCGGCAGGCGGTAGGCCGGTATGCCGAAATGCATCATGCCGCCGGCCACGGGACCGGCTTCGTGGATTTCGACCGAGTGGCCCATGCGGGCTAGGTGATAAGCGGCGGACAAGCCGCTTGGTCCCGCGCCGATCACCAAGACGCGCTTGCCGCTGGGCGGGGCGTCGGGTTCTATCTTCCAGCCTTCCTTAATCGCCAAATCGCCCAGGAAGCGCTCCACCGCGTGGATGCTGACCGAGCTATCGACGGCGGCGCGATTGCAGCTTGTTTCACAAGGGTGGTAGCAGACCCGTCCGTGGACCGCCGGCATGGGGTTGTCCTTGACCAAGGCTTGCCAGGCTTTCCGGTAACGGCCGGCCTGGACATGCGCCAGCCAGGCCTGGATGTTTTCGCCAGCGGGACAGGCATTATTGCAGGGTGGCAACAGGTCCAGATAATTGGGGCGCTGGGTGCGGAATGGCCCGGTGCCCAGGCCATGTTGCAGCAGGTCCGCCGGGCGGGTCATGTCGTTGCGTTTCGATGTAGTCATGGATGATGTTCCTTGCTCTTAACTTATTCAGATTAGGCCCGTTCACGGAGTTTGGGCCGCGCGGCCGGGGAAATTCAGTAATTATGGATGCTTATGCGTGTGTTTCCGCGAGGGGAGTCAAGGATCGGATTCACACGCTTGGGATGAGTTGCGCGGGATGTTTTTCGAATATCCGCTTGAAGTCGATGGCGATGCCTTCCGCTTCCACGGCTTGGTCGCGCAGGATTTGGGTTTCGGTGTTGGGTCTGGTCAAGAAAACCGTTCTGCCATAGGGTTCTAAAGTCAACACCGAGGCTACTCCGGCCTGAGCCAATTTCTTGGCTTTATTCAGCAAAGCCTGGATATTTTGCGAAGACGACACGACCTCGATAGCCATGATAGGCAGTTTGTCATACTTGACGACATCGTTCAGAAAATCGGGATTGATTGCTTCGCTGGGATAAACGGAGATATCCGGAGTTAAGCCATTCTCGATATTCAGGCTTAATTCGGGAAGGGGGAAAATCGCCGGGTTTTGCAGCAATTGCCGCATGATCTGCGCGCAAAGATAACTATGGTTCAACGAAGGCATGGGTTCCTCGTCTGTAGAGTCAGCTTCTGGGGGTAGTATGTCCAGCATGTTATTCACCATGAATTAAGCCGCCATGGGCGATTCTTCGGCGGTTCGTTCTTATTGTATTTCAGCGGATTGCTTGTTAGCCCAACAGCACATCCTTGGCCTGGTTGATCTTGGCGGCGAGATAATCCGAGCCGCCACGATCCGGGTGTAGCCTCTGCATCAGGCGGCGGTGGGAGGCGACGATGTCGGCGCGGGAGGCGCCGGGTTCCAGGCCCAGCACCTGGCGGGCTTCCTCGGCGCTCATTTTGCCGCTGGACGGGCGTTGGCGCCGGGCTTCGCGGGCGGCTTCCCACTCGCCGCCGTGGACGCGGTCCAGATAGGCCTTCAGCAGTGTAGCCGATTCGTGGTCGCCGCGAATGTAATCCTCGTAGAGTTCGGCGAGTTGCTCCGGGTCCAGTTCGCTCAGTTGCTTTCCGGCGTAACGGCCTTTCAGGACCGCGCCGCCGATTTCCCCGCTGGCATGGTCCAGCTTCATGCGGAGGAATTCCGATTCCGCCGTGGAGATGTCCGTGCCGTTGCCGGGGCTTCCGAAAACTTGCCGCCGCCGGCGCAGCCACAGCGGCAGGAGTTGTACCAGCGCGGGTAGCAGCAGCGGCAGGAACCGCAACAGCGCCGCGATCAAGGCGCCAAGCAGGGGAAGCAATAAGCCCAATCTCCCGGTAACCGCGATCAGCAGAAATAATCCGAGGAATAGCCAGATCAGCCCCCGCCGCGCCGATGGTTTGCGCGAAGCCGCGGCGGTGGAAAGATAGCTCCGCACCGCGTACACGGTGAACAGGGCTAAAGCCACGAGCAAAACGAGATAGACGATCAAGGCTTTTTCATTTGGTGGGTCAGTTGCAGGGCCACGCCGCCCCGCTCGCGTCCGTAGCTTTCCAGGGCCTTGATGCCGCCCGCCGCGTACACCGCCACGGCGCTCAACAGCTCGCGGAGTTGCTTGGCGCTGCCGGCGTCGAAGCGGCAATGGGCGCCCTGGGTGAGTTTGGCCATCTGGCGGAACGCGATTTCCGCGGCGGGATCGTGGCCTTCTTGGAACAGGAACGCCTTGACGCCCAGCAGCCCCAATTCTCCGGCCAGTTGGCACAGGGTATCGACGTGTTCTTCCATGCAGTCGCCGACCAGCACCAGGGCATCGACCTGGCCTAGCCGGGCTTCCCGCAAGGCATGTTCAAGCACCTGGCCGATCTGGGTGAGGCCGCCTAGGCATTCGACGCCGGCCATGCGCCGGCGCAAATCCTCGGCGCGGGTGAGCCAGGGCGCGGCGACGAAATCCATCTGGCCTCGGAAATAGCAAAGCTGGATTTCCAAGCCGCCCACGGCCGCCGCCGCGTCGAACATATCGGCCTGAATCCGGCGCGCCTCGTTCCAGGTCGGCTCGCGGCTGGCGGTGGCGTCCAGGGCGAAGATCAAGCGCCCCTTGCGTCCGGCGGGTTTGACCTTGGGCGTTGCGGCGAGCTTGCGCAGGAAGGCTTGCACGTCGCCGTCCCGCGGGGAAGACGGCAGCTTCGAGGAATCGCTCATGGCGGCTATTCGGGGTTGAGGATAAACAATGAATCTCGCGATGGACATTCTATCCGAGCGGCGGGGCTTTGGAACCGGCCGGATTCCAGGCAGATAACTTCGTTCTCCAAACTTGAAGGCGAATTCGCCGCCATGGGATGATTGCCGGCCGCGCTCGCGCCGCCAAGCTCGCTTGAATCCCCATGGACAACGCAGGATTTTCATCGCCCTGGCCGGACACCGACGCCGTGCTGGCCGCGGCGGAATACGCCGCGTGGTGGGAACGCGTCCGTCCCGCATTCCTGCACAGGCTGCGCGCGCATCGCATCGGCGAGGATATGGCGGAAAGCCTGGCCGCGGCCTACCTGCCCCTGGCCGCCTGGGTAGCGGCGCGCAAGGGTGAATCGACCCTAGTGCTCGGCGTCAACGGCGCGCAAGGTTCCGGCAAATCGACCTTGTGCGATTTTCTGGGGTTCCTGCTGGGCGAGGCTTACGGGTACCGCGTCGCCGGTTTTTCCATCGACGATTTTTACAAGACCCGCGCCGAACGGGAACGCTTGGCCCGCGAGGTCCATCCGTTGTTCATCACCCGCGGCGTGCCCGGTACCCACGACGCCGACTTGGGCTTGGCCACGATACGCGCGCTAAAATCGGCTTCCCCCGCTACTTCGACGCCCCTGCCGGCCTTCGACAAAGGGCGGGACGACCGCAGGCCGGAGTCGGCGTGGCCGGTTTTCCGGGGACGGCCGGATATCCTCGTCTTGGAGGGTTGGTGCGTTGGAACCCGCGCCCAGGCCGACGAGGTGCTGACGCCGCCTGTCAACGCTCTGGAGCGCGACGAGGATGCGGATGGTATTTGGCGCCGCCATGCCAACGCCAAACTTAAGGGCGAATACGCCGAATTGTTCGGAGAACTGGACCGGCTGGCCGTGCTGAAAGTCCCCGGCATGGCCAGCGTATACGAATGGCGCGGCGCTCAGGAACGTAAGCTGGCCGAGGCCGGGTCGGGCGATGCCGGATTCCGCGCCATGGATGCCGGCGCCTTGCGCCGTTTCATCATGCATTACGAGCGGTTGACCCGGCACAACCAGGAAGAAATACCGGAACGCGCCGATGTCGTGTTGCACCTGGATGAACGGCGGAGGTTCGCGCGGATTCAGGTCAAGCATCGGTAATTCACTATTCCATGCCGCCTCGTTCAATTTACCGGCGCGCCAATAGCCGTTATTCTTTGGCCTTTTTAGGAAGCCTTTACCTTTCAAGGGGTAAGGCAATCCATCGGCCCCGATCCGCCGGTGGGTTTATCTCCCGACGGATGGGGCGGGAGTGGATTGAAACAACCACTGGACTTTGACACCACTATGACTATCCGATCTTTCAACCCGCCGATCCGCACTGTGATGGGGCCGGGTCCGTCCGACGTACATCCCCGTATTCTGGAAGCCATGGCCCGGCCGACCATCGGCCATCTCGATCCCGTCTTCGTCGGCATGATGGACGAGATGAAAAGCCTCTTGCATTACGCCTTCCGCACCCGGAACGAACTGACCCTGCCGGTATCCGCGCCGGGTTCGGCCGGCATGGAAACCTGCTTCGTGAACCTGGTGGAGCCGGGCGACAAGGTCATCGTCTGCCAGAACGGCGTGTTCGGCGGGCGCATGAAGGAAAATGTCGAGCGTAGCGGCGCCACGGCGATCATGGTGAAGGATGAATGGGGCAAGCCCGTGGACCCCAACAAAGTCGCGGAAGCCCTGGCCGCCCATCCGGACGCCAAGATCGTGGCTTTCGTCCACGCCGAAACCTCCACTGGCGCGCTATCCGATGCCCAAACCATCACTCGCCTGGCGCACGACCAGGGTTGTCTGGTTATCGCCGACGCCGTGACTTCCCTGGGCGGTTCTCCCTTGGAAGTGGATGGCTGGGAAATCGACGCGATTTATTCCGGTTCCCAAAAGTGCCTGTCCTGCGCGCCGGGCCTATCGCCGGTCAGCTTCGGGCCGCGTGCCGTGGAGAAGATCAAGGCTCGCAAGACCCCCTGCCAAAGCTGGTTCCTAGACCTGAGCCTGGTCATGAATTACTGGGGTGGTGGCGCCAAGCGCGCCTACCACCACACCGCGCCCATCAACGGCCTTTATGGCCTGCACGAAGCCCTGGTGATGCTGCAAGAAGAGGGCATCGAGAATTCCTGGAAGCGGCATACCGACATGCACGAAGCCCTGAAGGCCGGCCTGGAAGCCTTGGGTTTGAGCTTCGTCGTGCCGGAAGGCTCGCGTCTGCCGCAACTCAACTCGGTCACGATCCCGGCGGGCGTGGACGACGCGGCGGTACGCGCCTTGCTGCTCAAGCGCTACGGCCTCGAAATCGGCGCCGGGCTGGGCGATCTGGCCGGCAAGATTTGGCGCATCGGCCTCATGGGCCACAGCGCTTCCGCCCGCAATGTGTTGTTCTGCCTGAGCGCCCTGGAAGCGGTGCTGAGCGAGATGAAGGCTCCGATCGCCGGCGGCGTCGCGGCCGCCGCGGCGCAGCGGGTCTTGGCCCAAGGGGGTTATTGATCGGGATGAAGCCCCGCCCGGCAAGGGTTTTCGCGCCGGGTGGGCCTTAAGATTTGGCCGGAATTAATTTCCCGATTTCGTCGAAGCCCAAAAGGAAGCTGGTGTGCAAACTTTAGTTTGCGCGAGGCGATCCGGAGGGCCTGCGCTGTCCGATGGACGGGATGGAGATTGGACCAAAGGCTTAGTTTTTGCTCTAGGGATGCCCCGAGCCGGAAACAGCGAGCGGATTGTTGCTTTGAGGGGAGGAATTGGAGCGGGTGATGGGAATCGAACCCTTGTATTAGGACAGCCGGCGTCTAAGCGAGGGGGGGTGAGCTGAATTAGTTGATGAATCTTATTGGAGGCCACGTCACCAACGGCTTGGAGAATCGGCTTCAACCAATTCGATCCACCACCGTTGAGTCAATGGAGGCTATTCAGGCCATTTATGGAATTGCTATCACTTGTGGGTAATGATTAGGGGGCCTAGCCACGCTTGTTTTGCCCGGCAAATACCCGGTTTTTCGAGGTGCCGGGTTGGATTCGGGCTAATCAATCCACACCAAGCGAATCAATAAATCTTATTTCCTTCCCAATAAATCAGGCTCAGCAGTGACCGCGCCCGACTCATCGCCACGTAATGGTTCGTCAAGCTCATGGCTCCATTAACTGGCACCGGCAAATCAAGCACAATGACCGCCTCATTCTCCAATCCCTTGAAATTTCCAATCTCGGCAAAACTGGTTTTGCCTGCGGGAAAGTTCCGCAAGGAATATTGATCCATCACCAGGATTTCCCGCCTCATCCGCCCCGGCAATTCCGCAGCGCAGGAATCCCCGAATCCATGGGGCGATAGCAGGGTGATTCCACCCGGTGCCATGCCGCCCGGTTCGGTTAGCGCATCGATCTCCTCCGCCAACCACCGGGCCGCTTGCGCTCGGTCGCAGGTCCGCCGCTCCCGGACCTCAGGCCCATCACCGGCCCCGCGCACGCCCATGTCCGCACCCAGTGCCGACCGCACCGTATCCAGAATTACGCGGGTATTGCGACAATTGGTCCGCAAGGGCACATGGGCCGGATGCGCCGAGTTCAACCATTCGATGGCCGCCGGGTCGGGGGCACCGAAGAATCCCGCTTGGTTGTTGATGTCGTAGAAGAAACACCAGCGTCCCCCGGCCAGGCCGCCCTTCACGCCCGCATCCATGCGTTCCAGGCTGGTCCGGTCCAGCACATCCTGGCCCTCGTCGACGATCAGGGCATCGAAATGGGTGATGCCCAACCTGCGGCAAGCGGTGTTTAGCCCATCGGTCGAGGCCACAGTCAGCCCTCCCAGCGCACAGCGCGTTTCCAGATAGCTTTTTAGCCAAGGCGAGCGGCAGGCCAAGGCCACCTTCATGCCCTCGGCCGTCCAGCGCCGGGCTAGTTCCATCGCCAGGAAGGTCTTGCCGGTGCCCGCGCCGCCGGAGCACAGCACCCTCGGATTCGCTGCCACCACATCGGCCAAGGCCATTTGGTCAAGGGTCAAGGCGGAGATGCGCGTTTCGATATCATGCAGCTGGGCATACAAGGGAACGGCAGCCTCGAATTCAGGGCGCAGGACGCCGCGCAGAACCGCCAAGGCTTCCGCATCGGGATGGCGGTGGCGGCCATCTCGGTTCCGCCATTCGGCGAACAAACGGCGCAACCAGCCCTCCAGATCGTGGCAAGCCCGCAGGTCGGCCAGCATCCAAGACTCCCATTCAGCGCCCGCCTTTGGCGGCCATAGACATTCGGGGAAGATCACGCCATAGCCGATGGCGAATTGCGCCAGCACCGGTTCCGGCAGGCATACACGCAGTTTCGCCAAGAGGCCATGCAACGCGGATTGCGCTTGCTTGAACGGCCCCTCGGCGGATTCGGCAACCTCGCCATAGCGGTTCGCGTAACGCCAATAGCCGCGCTGGCAGGAAACACCCCCGCCCTTGACCTCCAGCGCGAACAGCCCTTCCGGGCCGCATACCAGGAAATCGATCTCGCCGAAGCGCTTGTAGGCGTGCCGGGTCAGGTTCAGCGAGTGGTAGACGGTGTAGTCCCCGCCTGGGAAGGCGGCACGTAAACGGTCGAACACCCGCTTCTCGGCCAGGCTATGGGTGCCGTGCGGCGTATCCGGGATCATGCGCATGAATGGCTATTCCTTGCGCAGGATTTCACGGGCTTTGCGGTCCGGCTTGTCGGCGATCTGCGCCTGGGCCAAATACGGGAAGAACCGGGCGGGTTCCACCTCGGTCAGCACGGCCTTGGCCTCGCCATCCACCAGGATGTGCAACCCCGCGCCGTTGACCTCCATGCGGTAATCGCCTTTGCCGAGAATGATCCGGGTTTGGATGCAGTCCCATTTCTGCTCGCGGGCCAGCCATAGGGCGGCTTCTTTCTGGGATTTGCTCCAGCCCTTGGTGCCCGGCTCGAACAGCTCGCGCAAGAGCAATGGCCTCGCGGGCGGCGTTCCCAGGTCGAGTCCTGTTCCGCCGCTGCGGTGCGCCAACGCGGCCATGCGCTGGGTGATGGCGGCTTGGAGTGTGGCGTTACCTCGCAACGCCAGCGGCAAGCCCAACCAGCCCTCCCGCGCCGCGAACAGGAGCGCCGCCGCCACCACGTCGGATTCGGTCAGCAAGGGATGTTTGAATTCCAGGAGTTCGGCACAACGCTCGCGCAGGAAGAACAGCGCCATGACCCGCGAAAAGGTCTTGGGATGGCGCTCGAAGATTTCCGTGATCGTGCTATCGGCGAAACCGGCGATGGTGCGGAGATCGCCGGTGAGCTTGGCCAGCGCCGACCGCATGCGTTCGTCCAAGCCCGCGCCCACGGTTTCCAAATAAGCCAACACCACGTCCCAGGCCGTCGCACCCTCGCCGGAAAACCGGCTGGCCGCCACCCGCTCGACCGCGCCCCAAAATAGTATCCGGGATACATCGCCACCCTGGGGACATCGCCCGGTCAGCAGCCATTCCGGCAAGGGTTGGAGCAGCGGATCGGACGGCGGGGAATCGAGAGGGCTTGCGGGATCGAAGGCGATGCGGCAGGCCGCGAGGGCGGTATCGCCGATATTCCCCAATTGGAACAGCAGCGCCATCATCGCCCCGGCAGCGAACGGGATGCCCACATCGAGAGCGGGCGCGGGCGATCCGGGACCGGACGCCGGTGGCCAGGGCCAATCCGGGGCTTTGGCGAAGGCTTGCGGCTGGGCTTCCCGTTTAAAATCCGCCAGGGGCACATTGCCGAAATCCTGGGCGTCGGCTTCGCAAGCGGCTTTGTCCTCGCGGGATGCAAAGAGGATCGTGGTTATCCAATGGACGGGCAAGGGCGCCGGGATCAGCAATGCCGCTACACTGTCGTCCAAGCCTTCGGGAAACTGGATTTCCCGCACACCGCCCTCGCGGGTAATGCCAAGCACTTGGCCGCGCAGCGGGTCCAGGTTTAGGACGGCCAGGCAGGGTGTGAGTCCCCGCCGCTCGCTCACGGCATATTCCAGCGCCGATTTGGGCGCATGGTCCGCGAACACCGGAATCCAGCCGGGATAATGATTCAAGCTGTCCAGGTAATACTTTTTGCCAAAGCCCAGTGGTGGCATCACCAAGCCCGCCGCCAACATATACAAGAGGTTGCGCTGGTTGGTCGCGAGCAGCCAGCGCACGGGCGATGAGGGCATGAATATGTCTGGGGAAGTCTCCATTATTTACGCTCCAGAATGTCCGGGTCTTGGGGAAGTATCGTTTCGATCGGGCACGGCCGGCCGGCTTCTTTGAGCAGGATGATGTGCTCCTTGGCCCGCGCCACCATCACATAGAACAGGCGCTTGGTAATATCCAGGTTATTAGGGTGGCAGGCATAGCGGTTGATGTCGGCTAGAAATACGGTATCGAATTCCAGCCCCTTGCAAGCCTGCGCATTGATGACCAGAATGCCTCCCTCGTTAAAGTGCACCTGGGTTTTTTTATTCTTCGCGTAGGTCTCGATCCTGGGCGGGCCGTGGTCGAGCAGGCAGTTGGATTTCTTCAGCGCATGGTAATAGCGCTCCCGCACCGCGTTGTTCGGGGCGATGATCCCGAATAGCTTGTCGGGATGGTTGCCGGCCTGTTTGAGGATTCTCTGGATGATCTCGGCGAAGCGGGCCGGATCGTATCCATAAAGCAGGGGCCGTTTCACGGAAGGCGTTTCTTTAGGCAAATCCGGCGGCGGACTGGCAGGATCGCCGGTATAGAACGTGCGCGCCAGTCGGGCGATGGCGTGGGTGTTCCGGTAGTTCTCCCGGAGTTCGATGACATCCGAAACCGCAACGCCCAGGCAATTCTGGATGTCCTGGCGGGTGCTGTTTTTGTCCGGCACGATTTGCTGGTTCTGGTCGGCGACCACGTAGAAGCTCTCGGCCCCCAGGTTGATCAGCGCGTCATAAAAGGCGGGCGGCATGTCCTGGCCCTCGTCGATGATGAGGAACGGCCAGGAGGACGCGGGGCATTGGGGCAATTCCTCGATCAGCTTCGGCAATTGCGCCCAATCAATTTCCTGCCAGCCGTCGGGTATCGGCGGTAGCTTCGGCACTTTGCATCCAGGCTTGAGCTTATTCAGGCTTTGCAAAAACCAGCGCTGCCACTGCTCGCCGCTCAACTGTCCCTCGCACAACTGGCGGCTGGCCTGATGCAACAAGTGGTTGTAGACCAGGAACACATAGCCGTCCTTGTCCTGGTGATGCCGCCTCGACCTCAGCAAGGCCAATACCGACTTGCCGGTGCCGGGACCGCCAATGATGAGATGCTGCCCGGTCTTGGGCAGGGCGCGGGCGTCTTCCTGTTCCTTGCTGAGTTCGTGGATGCCGGGCAATGTGAAACCGCGCTTGGCCATGCTCAAACACCGTCGAGGAAGCCGGGCAGCCCCGACCGGGCATCGCCCTTGATGAAGCCGCGATCCAGCAACACATTGCCATAGGCGCAACTGGTTTCTGGCACCAGGGCGCAGGCATGGCAGGCGGCGCGGTTGAGCAGGCCCGGCCCCTGCCCCTCATGCTCGGAGCAAACCGGGTCCAGCGAACACCAGCCGGCATGGTCGAACACCTTGGCGATCAGCGGCAGGAAGCGTTCCGGCGCGGCCAGTTCGGCCAAGCCCCCCAAGGAACCCACCACATCCGGCACCGCCACATAGACCAGGATGCCCGCCATCGGCACTTCCCCCATCGTGCAATAGATGCGTTCGCGCAAGGAAGCCGCCGGATAGCCCGCCTCGGTTTCCAGTTCCCGGATCAACAGATGGGACAGGGTGTGCAGCAGCAGGAATCGCGGGGTGGGGGTGATCTCGTGGCGGAAGCGGACAGCTGTGTGGGCGAAGCGGCGCAGGACGGGTTCGGCCCGCGCTTGGACCGCCGGATGGGTTTCCCACAGGGCCAGCCGCGGTTCGTCCAGGGCGAAGAACACGCCTTCGCCGTAGAGTTCGAGGGCGGGCAGCCAATCGGCTTCCCCGACGATATCCGGCGGCACCAGGAGTTGTTCCTGGCCCAGGCGGCGGAACCCCCGCAGCACCATCACTTCCTTGAGCCGATTGACGGCGATGAGCCGGTCGATCCGGTCGATGATCCGTCCGGGCTGGGCGTCCCCGGCGAAAGCGGCCTTGAGCGACTTCCAGGCCGGGGTGTGGTGCTGGGTTACGAAGTCCTCGTCGTCGGCGACGCCGGGGATTTCCTCCAACAAGGCTTGGTATTCGGTTTCCAGCAGCAGGCCGGGGGTGAACTGCTTGCCGTACAGGGGATAGCCTCGTTCGATCTCCCACAGGGCCGCTTCGATATCGGCTTCGCGGCAACGGAATTCGGCGGCGATCTGGCGCAGGGCGCCGCGCCGGGCCAAAGGGTTACGCGCCCGCTCGATCTGCTCGCGCTTTTGGGAGTTGCAATACAGCCGGTCCAGCACCGAGCCCTTGTGGATGCGCGATTCGGGGGGAATCACCAAGGCGCTGCGGCTATCGGCCTGATGGACGCGGGCGTCGTTGATTTCCAGCACCTCGGCCAGCGCCGCGCCTTCGGCAAGTTCGGCCTTTTCCTCGGCCCAAGGTTGCTGGCGTTTCCGACCGTATGGGATTTGGATGCGGTCGCCGAACAGGCTTTCCACGCCGCAACGCTCGCAGCGCAAACGGTGCCGCGCCATGCCCGGCGTCTTGTCGAGCAAGCGCAGATAGGGTGCCTGCCCATCCACGCCGCACTGCTTTTGATCCGGCGTCTTGGCCTCGTGATGGGCCAAGAAATGCCAGGGCACATCCGCCATATGGCCGTCCGGGTGTACCAATATCCACGGCGCTTGTTCCAGTCCGGGCGGATGGCCCTTGCAGCGCCGTGTCTTGAGGCCTGCGGTTTGGTTTTCCCGGCAACGCGGCGGCGCTTCGCCCTCGGGCAAACCGTGCCAGGGACGGAGATGCAGTAGGCCACAGCGCGGGCAGCGCATCCAGGATGGGAACCTCAGCGCCGGGATCGGGACGCCATCGGCCCTGCCGTTGCTCAAGACCTGGGCGATGGGCGGTTCGCGCAATTCCTGGGGGATTTCCAGCGCGGCGCGGACTTGGTCCACATAACGGAGGGGACGCCCGCCCACCGCGCCGTCCGGGCCGGTCCAACGGCGGATGTCCATGACGACCATCAGATAGTCCGGGCCGCGCACGATGGCCCCCACCGAGCAATGCCGCAACAGATGGGAAAGGCGAACCGGGATCCAGGCGGAATCTTTGCTCATAGCGGCTCCAAAAGTCCGGTGTTCTCGACATGGCGCATGGACTGCAACGCCGGCCAAAGCCCCTTGATGCGGTCACCATGGTTATAAAGCAGCCGTTGGGCTGATTTGTCGTTGTCGGGGGCTTGGTAATGGAGTAACCGCTGTTCCGCTTGGCAATACAGCACTTCCGCCCGCCACTCGCCGACCAAACGGTCGAGATGCGCGGCGGTTTCCCCGGCCCGCTGTCCATCCGCCTGGGCGCAGCGATACTTGAGCCGTTCGATGATCTTCGCCGCCTCTGCGCAGGTGGGATCAAATTGCCCCGCCTGCGGATTAGCCAACCAGCGGGTTCCGGCATGGCGCAGGGCGATCACCAAGGCCGCATGCAAAGCGCGGCTACGGGCTTGGTAGGTATAGGGCGTGACGCTGGTCGGCTCGACGTAGCGGTAAAACGCCTCGTGATAGGGCCGGAAATTCTCGTAGTGGGAAAGGCTCCGCGCTTGGTCTCGGTAATAGTTGGCGAACACCAAGCCCGGCACTGCTGCGCGTCCCACCCGGCTGCTGGCCTGGATATATTCCGCCGTGGTCATGGGCTGGCCATTGATGATCATCGCCGCCAACCGCGCCACGTCCAGGCCGACGGAGACCATGTTGGTCGCGAGGACGGCGTCCAAACATTCCGGGTCATCGCGGTGCCGTTCCAGCCGGGCGAAGGTGCGGGCGTTCTCCTCCGGGCTGCACAGGCTGGTGAGTTGGGCCAGTTGCGCCGCGGGACGCAAGGCCGGTGCGGCAATGGTTCCAGCGTTCCGGGCGGCCTGTTCGATCTCGGCCCGTAAGCGCTCGGCGAAATCCCTGACATTGATATTGAAGGCGTTGTGGCTATTGCCCACGCCTTTGAGGCTGCCGTGGTAGACCACTTGGGTCCACCACGCTTCTAGCAGGTCGTCGCGGTCCCGCTCGCCCGAACCGAACACCGCTTCCGGGGCTGTCAGCACAGCCGCCGCTAAGGGAGCCGTGTTGTGCTGGCGGTCCAGCAGCGGGGCCAGATAGCCCACGTACAAGCGGCCCGGACGCTTCGTAAGCGGCACCGTGCGGGCGAAGTAGGCATCGTCGCAGGACAGCCCCGGCGGCGGGAACACCGCCAGCTTCCGCCCATAGAGCCGCTCCACCTGCTGCGCCGCCATGCGGATGGTGGCGGTGGAGGCGATGTATTTGGGATAGACGTCGCGCTGGATCAACACGGTATCCAGCGCGGCCTCGTACAGGCCCGCCACCGAACCCAAAGCCCCGGCGATGAGGTGCAGTTCGTCCTGGATCACCAACTCCGGCGGACGGAAGCCTTTGGTACCGCCGAAAAAGGCACTGGCCCGTTCTTCCCAGGCCAGCCGGGCGAATTTGTCGATGGTGGCCACCAAGAGCGTCGGCGGGCTTTGGTACAAGGCCTCGTCCACCACGTTGCAGGGCAAAAGCCCATCACCGTGCTGGGCGAACGCGCAGCCTGGATGCAGGCAACGGAAGCGGAATTCGTCCGGAGTCGCGACATAGTTCAGTGGCGCCCGGAACGGCGTGCCGCACCAAGGGCAGCTTTCCAGCACCAAACCGCGCAACGCGGCGGTTTTGCCCTCGCTGGCCTCTAGCATCAGCTTTTGCGCCTCGGCACAGAGATTGGGACTGGTCGCCGAACCCACCCACATGCCGATGCTGATGGGCTCATCGCCCAAAGCCGGATTGCCGCGCCGGATCAATTCCAAGGCGCAGATCATCCGCGTGGCCCGTTGGTATTGCTGGGCCGTGAGCAGGCGCAGGGTATAGCGCATCAGGACCGTGGTGCCGCCGCCCGACGTGGGATAGGCCATACGCCGCCAAGCGATCAAGCAGGCGACCAAACCCAGATAAGCTTCGGTCTTGCCGCCGCCGGTGGGAAACCAGATCAGGTCCACCGTCTCGCGGTGGTCGTCGACCTCGCGGAGGGTGGATTCGAGCCCGGTCAGGAGGAAAGCCAATTGGAAGGGGCGCCAGCGGTAGGCACCATCCTCGCGCACCGTCCCGCGCAGGCGGTCGGTTTGGCGCATTTGATCCAGCATGGCTAGATTGGCGACCTGGAAAGCCGTGAACGCGAGTGGGTCGGTACGGAGCAAGGCCACCCCGCGCCGCATACGCTCCAGGGCGGTGTCCATCCGGGCCAGGATGCGCCCGGCGGTGGCATGCTCCTGTGGAGGGTAGCCCTCAGATTCAGCGTATTGCCCGGCGACCCAGTGCGCATAGCCCGCGACGAAGCGGTCCAATTGCCCGCAGAGTCCGGCGGGATCGGGCTGGGCGGCGAGATAGGCCAGCCCGAGTTCGGGGCTTGCCGGGTCCGCGACATCGGCGGTGACTTGCGGCACCTCGACCGCCGGGAGGAATTCCGAGCGGATTTCCCGGACCCTGCCGTCTTTCAATTCCCAATCAACCGCCGCGCCATGGCCCACGGCATAGATGCGGCGGTTGCGGTATTGCAGTTCGAGTTCCCGCTCCTCTTCGCTCAACAGGCTGTGATCGACCTTGGGATAGACGCCGATTTCGCCGGATTCCAGCACGCAGCGCAGTTCGACCTCGAACAGGGATTTCTCGATGCGGTCCTGGCCGATGTGCTTGGGTTCGCCCTCGAACAGGGATTTCTCGATGCGGTCCTGGCCGATGTGCTTGGGTTCGCCCTCGACCTTCCATTCCTGCTGGTTGAACAGCGAGACGGTGACGATCCAGCCATCGGCATGGGGGCGCATTAGGACGTCTATTCCAGCTAAGTATTCGTCCTTCCCAGCTTTAGTTTTGTGTAACCAAATTTCCTCTCGCCTGGATTCGGTAAAGCTGATCGATTCAGCATCGCCTCCAAGCGTAAATCGCTCGGAAAACCAACCGAACCTACCCTCTGGATCTCGCATGCTTGTCTTATATCTTGCCGCCGAGCAAAGCACCTCGAACCTCAAGCTTTCCCCCCGCGCGAAGAATGAGAAACCGACCGACGAGGGGGGGACATAGCGGCGGCGCTTGGCGGTGGGTTCGGCGCTGGCCTTCGCGCCCTCGTCCGCGCCGGGCAGGTCGGCGAGCCCCGCCTCGTCCTCATCCACCGAGGCCGGGTCGATGCCTTCCTCGCCCCGCACTATCGGGAACAGGATGCCGGTGAGATATCGGTCCAAGGGGGAAATGCCTTGCAGGATATTGTCCTTGGATACCGGGCCCATTAACTGCGTGCGCAGCCAGACCAGCAATCGGGTTCTTTGCTGGGCATAATCCATTACTGGCGGCCTACCGGGAATGGGTGAAATACGCAGAGTATCGATGTCATTTTCAGTAATGCGATTGGTTTAGATCATCCAAAAACTCCGAAGGAATACCCCCGCTAGTCACCAACAATTGATCCCGCGCACGGGTACAGGCCACATACAGCAAGTGCCTTTCGGTGCTGTAAATTTCTTCGAGATCGGCTTCGTCGGCCACGGTCGCGATGCGTTCTTGGGAAGGAATCACCTCGTCGTCGCGGGCTATAACCACCACCGCCCGGAATTCCAGCCCCTTGGCGAGATGCATGGTGGATACCGAAACGCAGCCATGGGTGGTTTCGACGTGTTCATCGAGAATCCGGGAAACTAAACCCGCTTTCTGGACGGATGGCGGATCTGGCCCGCTCCAACTCGGCTGCCGAACGGACGAAAACCCCGATTTCGTGGGACTGGATGGTTCGGACAGGATTAACAAGATGATTTTTATTGTTTTTTTCCTGTAAATCCTGTCCATCCTGTCTAAACCCGCCCTGCCGGGTAAGGCTTTTCAACCATTCGGCAACCGATTCGATTTCCTCCTCCGGCGTATCGAGGTTCCGCGGGGTTGGCGGGGTTTAATTGCAGGTCGAAGGCCGTGGTTTTGACGGCCTTTTGTTCTTCGCCGGTGAGTTTGGCTAGGCTATCGGTGAAGGTGTCGGCGATGCGGAAGATCATGGCCCTTAATCCTGGGCCTTCTTGGGTAATATGGTTTTTAAGTAATCCTCGGTTGCCTCAAAAAGCGGCTCGGCGTGGTTGAGGCTTCTCATAAGGGGAATCACCTTGGTTCGTATACCCATTCCCCGGAAATCCACGTAGCCATAGTCCCGCAAGACCTCCATGATGATGGTATTCCTGGGCGACCGCTGGCCCGCGATCATTTTTTGTATCGTCATCGAATTTTGCAATGCGCCGGGGCTGATAACCTCGAACCGATTTGCGTATATACCGATTTCAATATCCACGAACCGGGTCCAATCGCGGTGGGCCAGGGCATTAATAACTACTTCCCGAACAGCGGCGGAAGGATACAGCCAGGACTTTTCCCGCCGAAAGCCTTGGTCAATCGTGGCGGCTTCCTGCGTGATAAACGGTGTAACCTGCTCTATGAAGCGTTCTATCAATCCTTGGTCTATCAGGCTTTTTCCCGCGTCCGTTACATCCCACCGACCGACTAGCGGGGCATCCAACACGGTATCCAATAAGGCTTGATATTCCTTGTCCTCGCCAGCGAAGGCGAACACCCGCAAACCTGCTTGTTTCAAATACCGGCGTGGCTGCTTGCCGAATAACAGCAAGCCGGCGATCGAGCAATAGGCTTTGCCGCCGGATACGGTCAAGAATCCCATGCCCAGCAACCGGCCTTCCCATTCCTCAGGGGTTTTCGGAAGTTCAGGGTCTTTAAGGATATCCCTAAAATAATTCTCCAGGCGCGCGGTATCCAGGTTGTTTTTACCCGTTCTGGGAACCGGCATCGATTCGGTATGCAGCATTCCCCCCAACTCAAACAAACGCATTTGTTGTTCGCGGGTAGCCAGACGGGAAGTGGAACCTATCCTGATATAAATTTTCTCTTCCCCTTTGGCACGCACGACATAAGGTTTGGAAATGCCTTGAGGCAAGGTGAGTACGGCAACCAGCTTGCCATCCTCAAGTTTAATTTCTTCATAGAATGGCAAAATCAGGGGATGAACATTATTGTGGATGACATTCATCACCCACTCTTCCAAGCTGGAACGCTGGATACCCGTCACGGCTCCATCATCCTCAACGCCTAGGATAACCCGGCCGCCCTGAAAATTAGCGAGCGCGACAATCTCTCGCGCCAATTGCTCTGGGCGAATATCGTCGCGTTTGAATTCCACACCGGAGTTTTCGCCATTGGCGAGTATTTCAATTAATTCGGCTTTTAGCATAATTACCTTTATCCCTAAAGATTCTGAGATTTATCTTCAGTGTGAGTTTAACTAGGCCGCCAGATCAGTTCACCCTAAACACCTTCATCACCTCATTCCCCAAATGATTAATCACCTTCACCGCAATCCGCCCCGATTTCGGTTTATCGAATGGCCGTGAAGTATCGCTATTCAGGGTGGCCCAGGCTTCCTCGTTGATCTCGGCTTTCAGGGTGGTTTTCAGCGCCTTGTAGGGATCGTTGGCGC
>SXGT01362754.1_pt1 | contig 17623 bp, 9 predicted proteins | sample 3176221 | NCBI WGS metagenome assembly SXGT01 (sample SAMN11356862, study PRJNA531348) | freshwater metagenome | isolation source: freshwater sample F1-120 | place: China: Fuxian Lake, Yuxi | collected 2017-12-25
GCCTCCGGGCCATCGACGCCGACGGCCTCCAGCTGTGGCGCGGCAGGTGCCGCCTCCGGTGGCTGAATGCCGCCTTGGAGCGCCCCCGCCGCTGCGGAGCCGTCGATCGCCTCGCGCGAGGGCGCGAGCATCGCGGCGAGCAGGATCGCGGGTTGGCCCTCCACCCGCCACGTCAGGGTCGCGCCGCGCAGCATGATCTCGCCGACCTGGGGCGGCGAGCCGAGCCGCGCCAAGGCGCTCGTGGCGACGGCGGCGCGGACAGGGGCGGGCGCCCGCAACTCGCGGCTCAGGCGGCTAGCGTCATTGGCGGCGGCCAGCAGGGTTAGCGCCTCGCTGCTGCCGTCGGGAAGCGCACGCGCGGCAGACTCGCCGACTCGCGCCAGCAGGCCGGCAACCGCCGCCAAGCGCCGAGTCACGAGGTCCAAACGCTCGGCGTCGGCGCCGCCGGCTGGCGCCTGCGGCTCGGCGTCGCGTAGCTCCGCAAGCCAAACCGCGAGGCGGTCACGCACGCTGCGGGCGTCGGCGTCGCTTCGGCACTCGAGGCGGAGCTGTACGCGACCGCCGTCAGCGTCGATCCAGGCGCTGGCCCGCTGTACCCGGTCGGCCAGCGCGGCGCCGGGCAGCCAGCCAGCCACCCCCGCCTCGGCCAGGGTCAGCGCCCACAGCGGGCCGCTGGCGCGCAGCTCCTCGAGCCGATCGGCGAAGTGGACGTCGTCCTTGAGCGCTGGCCGGTCTCCGGCCCGCACGGCCGCCAACGCAGCGACGGCGCCCTCGTGGCCGACCCACAGCAGATCGGGCTGCGGCGCCGTGACGCGCAATCGGCGTGGCTCGCCCCGCAGCGTGAACACCGTCGATGGGCCGCCGGCGTGGCGCAGCCGGCTGGTGCGCAGCGCGGTAGCGACCTGGTCGGGCACAGCGTCGGCGCCCTTCATCGGGACGACGAGCGCCACGCCTTCCGCCAGCCGCACGAGGTAGAGTTGCGGGCCCTCCACTGTCAGCTTGAGCCCCGGCACCAGGCTCAAGGCGCCAAGGGCCTGGGCGCCCAGGTCGCCGGCGGCTAGCTGCTGCAGCTTGTCGAGCGCCGGCGTGTGGACACCGAGGAGCTGAATGGCGTCCCGCGGTACGTCGGCGAGCGGCTCGCGGCGGCGGGTTGCGTCGACCTGCCGCGCGCCAGCCCAGCCAGCGATCAGCAGCAGCGACAGCAACGCCAACGCGCCGCGGACCGGCAGCGGGCGACCGCTGCGGCGATCTAACTCGACGACCCAAGCGATGGCGATGCCGAGGCCGTAGAGCACCACCAACGGGCCGCTCATCAGCAGCTGGTTGACCGGGTCGGGTGTCGGCGTCAGCAAGGCGCCGATGATCGCCGCGATCACCACCCAATAGCGATAGAAGGCGAGCAAGGAGCGGGCCGTCGCCAGCTCTAGAGCGGTCAGGAAGTACATGAAAACCGGCAGCTCGAAGACCAAGCCGAAGGCCAAGAGCAGCCACAGCGCGTAGCTAGTGGTGCTCTGCAGCGTCGGCTCCAGCGTCACCCCATCAGCGTCGATGGTCATCTTGATGAGGAAGTCGGTCATGAACGGCAGGACGACGAAGTAACAGAACGCCGCCCCTGCGAAGAAGAACACCACCGACGCCGTCAAGATCGGCACGGCGAGGCGCTTCTCGCTGCGCAGCAGCCCCGGCGCGACGAAGGCCCAGATCTGCCAAAACACCCAAGGGCTGGCCAAGAACAGTCCGCCGACCAGCGACAAGCGCATGTAGACCGAGATGCTCTCGGTGATCTGCATCGCCTTGATGGCGAATAGGCCGTTGTCTGCCATCGCGTCACGGATCGGCGCCGAGAGCAGCTCGAAGAGCTCGACGTGGAAGCTCCAGGCGACGAAGAATCCGACCGCAAGGCCGATCGTGGCCTGCAGCATCCGCGACCGCAGCTCCACCAAGTGCTGGCGGAACGGCATCGCGCTCCGCTCGAGCTCCTGGTTTTCGGGCACCGGCGGGCGTCCCGGTGATGGCAGCGCGGCGCTCACCCCAGCTCCTCCATCGCGCCGGGCAGCGTCGACTTTGCCTCGCCGGCCGGCTCGGCTGCCGGCGTCGCGCCCGCGGAGCTCGTTGGCTGGGCCGCAGCTGTTTGCGCCAGGGCCGCCGCGGGGCTGCCAGGTCGCGCCACCGCCGCTCGCCTCGCCACGGTGCCGCTGACACCCTCTGGCACCGCGGGGACTTCGCTCGACGACGGCGGCGGCGGTTCATCGCCGGCGGCGTCGCTGCGCGCCTTTGGCAGCGCCGCCGGCGCCTCGGCTGTCCATGGCGCCAGGGCTTCGGCCTCGCTGGCTTGGGCGCGCTGCTGCTGGAGCTTGGCCGCCTCTGCAGCGAGCAGCTCGCCGATCTCGCGCCGGCGGCGGGCCCGGTATTCGCTCGCCGCGGCGGCCTCGACAGCGCTCCGCGCCGGCGCCGACTCGGCTACGCCATGGGCCGCCACGACGACGCCTCGCCCCATCGCGCCTGTGACGTCGTCCGCCGCGCTCAGCGACGTCTCCCCGGCGGTCGACAAGGCAGCGTCGAACGGCGGCAGCGGTTGGCCATCGTCGCGCTTGATGCCAGGCTGCGCCTGCGCCTGCGCGTTCGCCTGTGCCACGGCCTCCGCTACCTTGCGCCTCGCGTCATCGGCTGCGGCAGCCGCCGCTTTCGCGCTAGGCGAAGGCGGCGGGTCGGCCTCGACCTCCCGCACGAGCTCGTCCATGGTCTCGCGCAGCTCAGCCTGGGCCAGGTTGGCTGCCCGCCGCAGGTCACGCAGCCCCGTCCCGACGGTCTTGACCACCTTGGGAAGCTGCTCTGGGCCCACCAAGATCAGCGCCAGCACCGCGATCACGATCAGCTCTGGTCCGCCAATCCCGAACACAGCCCCCTACCCCCATCAGCGCCTAAAGACCCCGGCCCGCCAGCCGGCGCGGGTCGCCGAGCGCGCGTCGCGCGACGACCGTGACGATGCGCCCTTCCGACGCCGATGGCAACGAGGCGTCGCCCGCCTTGACCTCAGCGAGCTCGGCCGCCAGCGGCGCGATGGCGCGAGAGGCCAGCGCCTGCCATGGACCGCGCCCATGCGCTGCCAGCGTCGCCAGCTCGCCGAGCCCTGCCGGAGCCGCGGCGATCGCTTCGACCTGCAGGCGACTGGCGATGGCGCCGAGCTGCGCTGCGGCGTCCAGACGCGGCGTCAGGGCGAGCCGAAGGGCGCCGCGATCGACGGCGTCGCGCCCGGCAGCGTCGAGCAGAGCCGCCGCCTCAGGTCGGCGAACGTTCGGCAAGCGCCCGACGAGGCGTAGGAGCGGCGCGCGCCAATGTGGCGCTGGCGTCGTCTGGGTCGTCGGCGCAGGGGACGTCGCCGCCGTCGATGCGCCAAAGACGCCGCCGGGACGGCCAAAGGCGCCGAGATCGCCGCTGCCGAAGGCCTCCGCCGCCGGCACTTCGCCGCTCACCCACAGCCGTGCGAAGAGGCGACCGTCGACTTTGAGCTCCCGCCCGAGCTTGTGGGCGACCCACTCCGGCTCGGCCCACAGGTGCAGGGTCTCGAAGTAGGCGACGATGTCGAACGAGGACGGCGCGAAGGCGGCGTCGCCATAGGGTTTGCTGACGAACTGCAGCCGGCCCAGCGCCTCGGCCGGCAGCGTGGCGTGAGCGCGCGCCGCCGCCGCCGGCGTCAGGTCACAGACGGTGACGAAGCGGTCGCCAGCGCAGAGGCGCAGCGCTAGGTCGAGCCGCGGCACGCCGGCGATCAAGAAGCGGCGCCCGTCGGCGGCGACGATCTCGTCGTCAAACGCCGGCGTCAGCGCCGCCGTGACAGCGGCGTCGTCGACCCACGGCGGCGGTGGAGTCGCGCGACTCGGGCGGATGCCCTCAATTTCTCGGCGGAGTCGGACCATCGTGTCTGCGCCCCGTCGGCGCGGTCCGTTAGCGCCCCTTCTGCTCGCGAGCGGCCTGCTTCGCCGCCTCGACCTGACGCTTGACGCGCGCCACCTTCTTGCGGCGCGAGACCTTCTGGCGCTTCTTGACCGTCATGCTGCCCTTGCCCATCTTCTACTCCTCATCTTTCGCGCCGCCTGTTGGCTAACGCTCCCTCAGAGATCCCGCTGGCGTCGGCGCCGGTTGGGGGGCGCACCCTAGACTGGCAGGCGGTCGATCGTCAACGCGATCTCGCCGTCGTTGCGTCGCAGGCTCGCCAAGGCGTGGCCGCCACCCTGCAGCAGGCAGAACGCCACGGCCCCGTCGTCCAGGCCATGGACCCCAAGGACCCGCTCGACCCCATCGAGCGTGACCGGCGCGTCTGGCCGCAGCGAGCGGGCGTCGACGCCGACCAGGCTTGCCGGGCCCGGGCCTTGGTCGCCCCGCGGCAGCGCAGCGAACCAGAGCCGGCCGTTGGCGCGATCGAGCGTCCAGGCGTGATCGATCACCAGCGCGGCCTTGGTAGCAAAGCGGCGTCGCAGCTCTGCCGAGCAGAAGACGAGCTTGTCGCCACGCAACACCAACAGCGAGGGCTCGTCGATCGTGCGCTCGGGGTCGAACGGGTCCATGCCCTGCCAGCTGGCGTAGAGCCTGTCCTGCTCCGGCCAGGCGATGGCCCGCCGCAAGCCCGCGAGCGCCTCACCCAGATCGCCTTCTTCGATCTCGGCTCGCGTCCGGCCCGCGCCGTCGAGGCGGCCAAGGGCGTACGCTCGCTTGCGTCGCGCCTCCAGCGTCGTGAGCGCCAACACACCGGTTGGATCGTTGGCGACGCCGACCGCCGACATCAGCGCCGGCCTCGGTCGGGTCCAGCTGATGATCTCGAAGCTGTCGGCGTCTACCCGCACCAAGGCCGTCGCCGCTTCGCCCTGCGGCCGCACCAACAGGATGAGCTGGTCGGCGTCTGGCAGCAGCTCGGCCGACACGATCTGAGCATCGCCCCGCGTGAACTCGACCAACGGCCGACCCTGCACGACCTCAGGCCGACCTCCGACCTCTGCCTCCACGGCTACCAGCCGGCCGCGGCTGCTGCCGACCGCTCGCGCCCGCGCGCCCTTGGCGCCGATCTGGGTCGCCAGCTTGCCGTCGAAGGCGTAGGGCGCCGGAAGCTCGAAAGGCGACAGACCGCGCGTCTCAGGATTAATCCATAACCACAAGCGGTTGCAGACTGCCACCAAGCGGCCGCCGGCGACCCCAGTAGCCTTCGCCGCGTCGTCGAAGCGCAGGTTGAAGGGTGGCACTGGCGCAGCGAGGAGCTCTTGGCGCGCCCGCTCTTGCACCCGAGCATCCAGCGTGCCGGCGATCTGTGCGCCCTCCGGGTCGCTGGTGCGCCACGCCTGCAGGGCGCGACGGACCGCGAAGAGGTGGCCTTCGCGCTCAAGACGCTGCAGCTCGCTCCACAGCTTCTCGCGCCTCACCTCGCGCGCCTCGTAAGCATCGATCTCATCCCGCATCGCCCGGGCCGCCGGGCTGCGGGAGTCTGGCAACTCGCGAAGCAGGGCGCGCGCCTCCTGTGGCTCCCGCGCCTGGAGCTTGGTCCTCGCCGCGTCGACCAGCGCCTCCTCCTGCGCCTGCTGCAGAGATGTCCGATAGTCCTCTAGTCGTTGTGCGACCTTCCGCGCCGGCGCCAGCTCGCGGAGGGCCCCAGGGAGTCGCTCCAAGGCGGCCGCCCCGGCGTCGAAGTCATCGTCGCGCTCGGCCGCGATCAGCGCCTCCAGTGCGAGCACGCCCTTGGCCAGCGGCGCCAAGGTGTCGGCGTCGGCCGCGGTCAGCGCCAACCGCAGCACCTGCCAGCGCGGCCGCAACGCCGGTGGGATTTCGCCGTCCTCGGCGTCCAGCAGCGCGAGCAGGGCGCGCACCTGGGCCTCATCGTCGACCATGGCGGCGGCGGTCACGAGGTCTTCGGCCCGGCGCCTGGCGCGCAGCCGCAGGCGCAAGTTGTCGCGGGTCCGGCGATCTGCCTCGCTGCAGCCCGACGCAGCGCAGAGGCGTTCGGCGGTCGCCATCGCCGCCGCGAGGTCGTCAGCGTCTAGCGCTTGGTCTAGCGCGCCTCGCAGCGCCTCGGCCTCGAGCTCAGCCTCCAGGTCCGCGAGCTTGGCCTGCAGGCTCCGCAAGGCGCCGTCGTGGCCGCGGCCAGCGCCGATGCTGTGGAGTCCGGTGCGGGCGGCGGCGAGGTCGCGGCGTGCCAGCGCAGCCTCGATGGGCGCGGCGGCGGCGGCCCACTCCCGGTCGGCCCCGGCCTGCAGGGTCCGCAGCAGGGCAGCCGCAGGGCCGCCAGCCGGCAGGCCACTTGTGTGGGCCCGAAGTAGCGCCAGCGCCGCGTCGCCGTCGCCCGAACGCTGCAGGCGAGCGGCGTGCCGGTACAGCGCGTCCGCCTCGCCATGCAGCGCCAATGCGGCGTCGAGAGCGGCGCTGCGCGGGTGCTGGGTCTCTGCCGCCGCGCGGGCGCAGAGGGCTGCCAAGGCGCGGAAGGCCGGCCCCTCGTAGGCTTCAGGCGCGAAGTCGGCATCGTCGAGCCAGACCGCGACCTCAGTGAACTGCCCATAGCGCTCGACGAGGAACCGCGCGAGCTCGCAAGTGCGGGCCAGCCGCTCAGCAGCCGGAGCCCGCCTGAGCGCGGCGCGCCAAAGCACGTCGGCGGCAATAAAGTCGAATTCAGCCTCGGCGCTCTCCGCCCGTGCCGCCAGGGCGGCGGCGTCCTCGGACGGTTCTACGCCCAACGCCGAAAGGTCGGCGCCGTCGACCAGCGGCAAGGCTGGCAGCACAACGGCCTGCGCCCGCCCTGGCTTGCCTGCCTTGGCCATCGTCAGCGCCACGTCCTTAGGCTACTTGCAAATGCCGGCAGCGCAGACGCCAGCGCCACAGGCCGCGCCGTCGGCGAGCGGGGTCTGGCTGCAGCCGGTCTTGGCGCCGCAGGCGTCCACCGTGCAAGGGTTCTTGTCATCGCAGCTTGGCACAGTTGGCACCACGCTCACCGTCAACGTCTGCGGCTGGGTGGTGCTGGCAAAGCTGGTGCCGAAGGCGAAGGTGCGGTGGTACCAGCGTCCGACAACGTGTAGCACGTCGTCGCCTCCGCCCTTGGCGCCGAACGCGCTGGCGCCGGTCTGCTTCCAGGCCGCGTCGTACTGCCAAATCTGTCCCTGCAGACCCACAGCTGCGTCCGCCACGGTGCTGGCGCCGCCGCCGAGGAAGCCCCCTGGGATCAACGAGATCGACTCCAGCCAACCGCGCCCGACGCCGCCGGCGATCGGGAAGCTCACCACCTTGACGTCGCTGGGGGCCGTCGCCGTCGCCGCGGCGCCGAGCGACACGGCGAAGGGCTGCAGGCCGACGAGACCGGACACCGCCGCGCCGCTGTCTGAGCCGCCCACGGCGTGCGCCGCGCCCTGACCGTCGATGATGACGTCGAGGAAGATCGCCGCCTTGGCAGTACTCGGCCACGCCTTGTGCCAGCCCACAGCGCCACCCGGCACCGTCCGCACGGCCAGCGCGCGCCAGGTATCGGCCTCGGCGTCGCTGCCGACGCCCAGGTAGCCGCCGCCGGGCAGGGCCTGCAACGCGAACAGGGCGTCGTCGCCGCTGCCGCCGACCTTGGCCTGCCACACGGTCTTGCCATTGGCGTCGAGGCCAACCAACCAGGCGTCCTGGCCGTCGCTGGCGCTCGCCGCCTTGCCGCCGCCGGCTCCGACAAAGCCTTTGCCTTGCGCCACGAGGTCGTGCAGCGCAGACACGCCGACCTCCTCAGCAAAGACCCGCTGGGCCGTGATGGTCCCTTTGGCGCCGTCGAGCACCGCGAACAAGGCCGTGGTCCCCTGCGGCATCAAAGGCAGGGAGGGCTTGGGCAGCAGCGACGCCGCGCCCCAGCCAGCCACCGCAAACAGCCCGCCCTCGGTGGTTGTGGCAGCGGCGGCGAGGTGGACGTCCGGGTAGCCGACGGCGGTCACGGTGACGTCGAACGCCAGCTGCAGCCCGTCGCGCCGACGGACAAAGCCGACCCGCGCGGCGCCCGCCGGCTGGCTGCCAACCTCGACGCGATTCCAGGGGCCGACGACGAGCAGATCGCCGGCGCGGCTGCCGAGCGCGCCCGTGTCAGTCGTCAGCGAAGTGGCCTTGGCGGCGACGCACGTCGAGCTGCCGTCGCACGTCTCGCCGAGCGTACAGGCGTCGCCGTCTTCGCAAGGTTGGCCCGCACTCACAGGCGACTTGACGCAGCCGACGCCGGCCTTGCAGACATCGACGGTGCAATGGTTGGCGTCGTCGCACGTGCTGTTGTCGCCAAGGGTGCAGCCGAGCGCCTTGCAGATGCCGCCCTCAAGGCAGCTCTGACCGCTCGGGCAGTAGAGGTCGCTTGGGCACTCCAGACACTTGCCGGCCATGCTCTTGCACATGGACAAGGTGTAGGCGTTGCTGTCGCCCGCGAAGCCGCCGATGCGCAAGTAGTATTTGCCGGCCTTGGGCGACTTGAAGACGATCTGCTCTGGGACATTCTTGGTCGCCGACACCGCCACCGCGGCGCCGAACTTGCCGGGCTCGTAGAGGCGCATATCGAGGTCGCCGAGCGCTTGGTCGAAGGTCGCGGTCAGCGTCACGGTCTCCCCGGCCTCGGCCTCGACGACGTACCAGTCGAGCTCGAAGGGGCAGACGGAGAGGTCCTGCACCGTGCCGATGTCGAGCGCCTTGGCGAAGCTCGGCGTGTTGTTGGGCTCAAGCGCGTCGGCCAGGCAGAGCTTGACCACCTGCATCGAGATCTGATCGACGTTGTTGACCTCCTGGCTCTCGACGACCTGGCTCTGGCTGTCGATCTTGATGAAGAGCCAGGCTGGACCCGGCTTGGCCTCCACCGGCACGGGCACCTTGTCGTCCACCGCCAGTGACTTCTTGGCGGCCAGCCCCGGCAGCGCTTGTTCGAAGACCTTGGTGTCGTCGGCGTCCAGCTTGTCGTTGGTGGAGAAGTACCACGCATAGTGGAACGCGCCGGCGACGTCCTTGCACTCGTTGACCAGGTCGGTCGACAGGTAGGCGTCTTCGCCCTGAACGACGTCCATCGGGAACATGCTCTTGATGTTCGGCCGCAGATCGACGCCCTTGCCACCGTCGACCTTCAGCTCGTAGGCGAAGGTGCCGCCCGGCTTGGCGCCGGCGACCTTGGTCGCTGTACGCATCCAGTACTTGCCGTCCGCCGGCGCCTTGAAGTCGATGGTGCCGCCGCCAGAGATCTTCTGCAGCGCCGCTGTCTTCGGGTTGTTGTGGATCGAGAACTCCAGCCCCGTGCCGGCATGGCTCAACACCACCTTGACCGCTTCGTCCTTGACGAGATCGAGGTAGAACCAGTCCTCATCGCCGATGCAGAGGGTCATCTTGGCGACGCCGCAGCCAAGCTCAAACGCCTGGCCGGCAGAATTGTTGGATTCATAGGCGTCAGCGAGGCAGACGTCCGAGGGGTTGGGGTCGGTGATCTGCAGGTCGAGGCCGTAGTCGTAGGGCTCTGCCGGCTTGCCGCCGACCGGCAGCACATAGGTGTGCAGGTAGTAGACGCCGCCGACCTGCAGAAACGGGATGGCGGCGATGGGGTTGTATGGATTGGCCGTGCCGGCGACCACACCCTGGCCCGATGCGTCGAGCACCTGTAGACCGATGAGCCCGGCCTGCGGTTTGGGCGTCCAGTTCACCTTGGCGCTGAAGGCCTTGCCCTTGGGCAGCTCGATTTTGAACCAGTCTTCAAGGCCTGGGCAGACGTTGAGCTTCTCGTAGATGGCGCTCTTGGACTCAAGCGGGGCGGCGTCGGCGACCGTGTGGTTGCCGCTGAAGGAGTCGGTCGCGCAGCTGAACTGCGTGTTGAGGTTGATGGAGTTGCTGGCGATGGAGTTGTTCTTCTCGTTGCTCTCCAGCACCTCCGCGCCGAAGTCGATGAGGGCGCCGAGGTAGTACTTACCGCCGGCGATGCTCGGCAGGACAATGGTCTCCAGGGACTCTAGCGTCTCGGTGGCGCCGAGCTTCGGGTACGGCACATCCTTGAGCTTGATGTCGCCGGCGTCGATCACGGCGTCAGCCGAGAGCACGTAGCGAATCGAGAACTTGCCCGCTGCCGTGGCGCCCAGGTTGGTGAGGTCAAGCCGCGCCTTGATCAAGCCGCCTGGATAGGACGCCGACGGCGACGCGACCAACGTCGAGCCGAAGAGGTCGATGCCGGCTGGCGGCGGATCGACCTGGAGCACGAGCTGGTACTGAGCCTGCACGCCCGCCGAGTGAGGATAGACGCGTATCTTGTAGACGCCCGACTTCTGAACGGAGAGCGCGACGGCCTGCTTGGCCAAGCCGAGGCCCTTTTTGCTGTCGATCAGGACGCCGTCCGGCCCGACGAGGTCGACTTCGAGGTCAGCGGCGATCGGCGAGGTCGACAGGATCTCGCTGGCCAGCACCTTGACCACCAGCGAGTCACCCTTGGCCAAGGTGATGGCCCACCAGTCGTCGTTGGCGCAGCTGCCGAGCTTGTCGTGGCTGCCCACGGCAAGGGCCACAGCGCTCTCTGCCTTGTCGTTGTTGGTCTTGTCGTTGTCGTGCGCGTCCTCGTAGCAGCCGCCCTTGGCGCCCGAGACCTTCAGGGCGGTCGCGCTGCCGATGGCGTTGTTGCCCTTGCTGTCCGTCTTCTCTTTGGCCGTAGCGTCGAGAATCACGCCGATGTAGTAGGCCGAGACTTTGTGATCGAGCCCTTCCGGTACGACGATCGTCTCGGCGCGCTGTCCGACCTCCAGGCCGTCGACGCCAGCGTCGTTCACCTTCTTGACCACGGCCGCCTTGCCGTTGGTGGTGTTGAGCAGCGAGATCTCGGGCACTGTCGACAAGACGTACCACGTCTCGGTCGCGCCTGAGCCGGTGTTGCCGGTGTTGACGACCTTGTGGCTGACTTTGACCTCTGCGCCAGCCACCACCGACGCCGGGTGGAAGCCCAAATTCTCTGGCTTGATCTCGACTTGCGCCGTCGCCGTCACCTTCAGAGGTGGGTTGTCCCACTTCTTCAGGTTGTTGCTCTCGTCCAGCTCCGCGATCGTATTATCGGGGTCGATGAGCATGAAAAGGTACCAAGACTGCAGCGGTGTCGAGGTGCTGATGCTGATGCTGCTGACGTCCAGCTTCTCCTCGCCGACGGCCAGCGGCGGCAGCTCGAACTTGTTCTGGTTGATGACGCACTGCGTCTTGCTCAGCGTCGAGGTCGGGCAGAAGTAGATGGTCACGGGGAACTTCGGCGACGACATGGTCCCGAGGTTCTTGACGTGCCAGCTGACGCCAATGTTGCCGCCGAGGTAGCTCGCCTTGGGCTTGACCTGCATCGACAACAGGCCGACATCGACGCCTTCCTTGATCGTCTTCTTCACGGTGAGGGTCGTGGCACCGATGGCGATGTTATTGGCTTCGTCGGTCTCGGTGACCACGTTGTCGACGTCGACTTTGGCCACGAGGAAATAGGTGCCGTCCGGCAGCGTCGGCACAGAGAGGGCGCGGAACACCGTGTAGGCCTTCCCCTCGTCCAGCGAAGGGAGGGTCGAGTTGGCGGGGTCGGTGATCAACATGTCGTGCTTTGTGATGTCGCCGACGCCGACCGCCTGATTGGGGATCAGGTCCAGCTTCTCGTCCTGCGACAAGTAGACGCCAAATTTGAAGCCCTTGGCCTCGCCCTTGCCGATGTTCTTGATCTCGACGGTGTAGGAGACGGTGTCGCCCGGCGTCACGGACTTGCTCTGGCTCAGCTTCGGCGCGCCGATGGTGAGGTCGGCCGGCTCTAGCAGGGTGCTGTCGATCTGCAACAAGCTGGTGGCGTAGCCCAGGTTGTCGAGGCGATTCAACTCGGGCACCGCCGACTTGGGGTCGACGTGGACCAGCACGAACCACAGTCCGTCAGCGACGCCAGCCGGGACACTGAATTCGTAGGGGGTGGCCGCAGGGTAGCTGATCGCGCTGACGCCATCGAGGCCGCTCTCCATGCCGGTGTGCGCGATGGTCGCCGCCAAGATGTCATTCGCGTCGACGACGTCGTCTTGGGAGAGCAGAATCTGTGTCTCAAATGGCCCGGTGACCGCCGCACCTTCGTTCAAGATGTTGAAGGTGAGACTGACTTTGTCGCCGGCCTTGACCTCGGTCGCACCCGCCACCGCGATCGTCGAGAGTGACAGCGCCGCCGGCTGCCGCACCTCGATCTCCTGCGTCACGGTCTTCTTGACGTTGAAATTCTTGCGCCAAGTGACCGTGACACGGGTCGGAAAGGTCCCTTTGTACTTGTAGGTATGAGACATGCGGCCGATCAGCTCGGGCTCGTCGTCGGGGTTGACCTCGCGCGTGTCGCCGTCGCCGAAGTCCCAGCTATAGAAGAACTCCGTGGCCGGCGTGTCGGTGTCCAGGGTCAGCGTGAAGTCCACCGGCAGCGGCACGTTGCCCGACGTCGTGCTGGCGGTGAGCTTCAGATCCAAAGTCGGGATGACCACGACCTCTTCGATGTCCTGGCTGTCCACCCCGTCTGCGATGTCCTGGCCGGCGTCGGTGGGCGCGGCAGCTTCTTCGCTACAGGCCGCCAACGCGGCACAGACGGCCAAGATGGCAAGGCGAAGGCACATCGGCCAAGGGTGGCGGGCCGGTGACACAGACATGGGCGACTCCAACGTGCAGCGCGCTCGTGTTCGCGACCGAGGCGGCGCCCTCACGCGACTACTTGACGGTAGCACAGGCGCTGGGCGAGGTCCAACGTGGCCCCTTGGGCGCCCAGAATGGCTGCAGATACAGGCAGTGGAGCCATGCACCCAGCGGCTGGTCCGCGGTCGAATCCACCGCTCGCTGCTGGCCCAAGCCCGTTGGGTCGTGGCCGGCGGCGGCTTCGCCATGCAGCCAGGGAGCCCCGCCTCCGCCGTTTCGAGGGCTCGCTGCTGACGACGTATGGCATGGGCGCCGCAAGCGGTCTCGATTCCTGCGGTCGCCGCCGAGCGCGTCGGTCGAGCCGACCAGCGCGCCTGCAGGGGCGGGTTGGCATGCGGCGCGCCCAGACCCTACACGTTCGCGCTCGGTGGACGACGCCGCCGCGTAACGTCAGACTCTCGCTGGCAGCATGGGCGCCGCGGACGCCCTGACGCACTCGCGGCGCGGGGTTGGCTTGATGTCGCCGTCGCCGTCGCCGTCGCGGCGCCAGCCGGTGCTGTATGGAGCCTCGGTGCGACTGGGCACGAACGCGGGAGGCTGAGCTGGCATGACCGTCGACCTGGCCGATCCGGCGCGGCGTCCGCTGCAGCTCGCGCTGCCTGAGACCGCCGCCGCCGCCTTCGCCATGGGCGTGCTGGTGGCCCTGCGTGAGGCTGGCCACGACGCATTCTTGGTCGGCGGTTGTGTCCGCGACCTCGTGCTCGGCATTGAGCCCAAGGACTACGACGTCGCCACGTCGGCGCGGCCAGAGCAGGTGAGCAGACTCTTCCCGCGGGTCGTCGAGGTCGGCGCCAGCTTTGGCGTCGTCTGTGTGCTCAGCCTGGGGCCATCCCCTTTCGCCGTCGAGGTCGCGACTTTCCGCGCCGATCTCGAATACCAGGACGGGCGGCGACCGGTGGGTGTGCGCTTCGTCGGGGTCGAGCAGGACGTGCTGCGCCGCGACTTCACGATGAACGGTTTGCTGCTCGACCTGGGACGAGGGCCGGAGGCGCCACTGACCCTGGTCGACCTCGTGGACGGCATCGCAGACCTGCGGGCCGGCCGGTTGCGCGCCATCGGCGACCCGCGCGCCCGGTTCGGCGAAGACGCGCTCCGCCTGCTGCGCGCCGTGCGCTTCGCGGCGCGCTTTGGGCTGACCATCGAGGCAGAGACCAGCGCGGCGATGCGTGAGTTGGCGCCACGGCTGGCGATGATCTCGCGCGAACGGGTGCGCATGGAGCTTGAGCATATGCTCCAGCCTGCCTCGGCGAGCGCCGCGCTCCAGCTCCTCGCCGACCACAGCCTCGACGCCGTGGTCCTGTCCGAGCTCGCTGCCGCAGATCCCGGCCTCGCGCGGGCGATTGCCAGAATGCGACGTCTGGTGGACGAGGCGAGCCTCGACCCGACCCCGCAGGCCGGACGGCCGCCCAGCCATGACGCCTTTGCCGTATCGCGCGGGCTGCCAATCTCACTGGCGCTGGCGGCGCTCGCCGAGGGCGCGCTCCCCGCCACGGACCTCGGTGGCCGATTCCGCCTCGCCACCGAGGTGGCGCAGGCGACGACGCAGACCGACTCGCTGGCTGCGGCGTTCCAGGGCCACCTCCTCGGCGAAGGGTTGCACGGCCTCGTCCACGCCCCAGCCCTCATCCGCCTGCTGCGCGCCGACCACGCCGACGCGGCGCTGCGATTGCTCCACGCCCGCCTGCCCGAATTGGCCGGCGCGCCGGTTACAGCCCGCGCCCAGATCTCCGAGCTGCGGCGCCTGCGGGCGGCGACTCCGCGCTCACGCTGGTGGCCGACACCGTTCGTCGACGGTGCGCGCCTGCAGGCAGTCGGCTGCGCCCCTGGGCCGCGGTTTCGGCTCGCGCTCGACGCCGCAATGGACGCACAGCTCGCAGGTGCCGATGCCGCCGCCTGCATGGCGGTCGCGCTCGACAAGCTCGGCCCGGCACCGGGCGCGACCTAGCTCGGGGGCGCGGCGCCAGCGCGACGGCGACCGATGCCGAGCGCCGCCACGCCTCGACGCACGGGACCCTTCGGCGCAATGGCCGCGCCCTCGCAGCGAGCACACGCCGGCCGCCGCAGCGCCCGCATGACGTACAGCACGGCCGCCGTCACCAGCAGGGCCACGAGCGTCGCGTCGAGCCAAGCCGGCATCTCAGCTCCAGCCAGCCGCCAGACCAATCTGGCGAGCCGCGAAAGCGAGGACCCAGGCCAGCCCGTTGAGGCCAAGCAGCGCCGCCAAGGGCCAGCGCCAGCTACGGGTCTCGCGGGCCATGATCGCGACCGTGCTCATGCACTGCATGGCGACTGCGAAGAAGATCATCAGCGAGACGCCTACCAGCGGCGTTAGCTGCGAGACGCGCACCAGCGAGCCGCCCACCTGGCGCTGGTAGACGTCTTGGTCCAGATCGTCGCCGCCGCCACGGCCATAGACGCGGCCGAGCACTGGCACCAGCACCTCGCGGGCGGCAAAAGAGCCGACCAGCCCGATGCCGATGCGCCAGTCGAAGCCGAGCGGCGCGATCAGTGGCTCCAGCGCGTGGCCGATCATTCCCGCCGCGCTTTGACTGAGCGCGTGGGCGCCGGCGGCGTCGTCGAGGCGAGCCTGCGCCAGCTGTCGGCCCGGCGCGTCCAACGCCGCCGCGACGTCGGCCTGCAGCGCCGCCTGCGTCGCCGCTGGCAGCTCGACGCGCGGCCAGGTCATCAGCGCCCAGAGCACCACCGTCAGCGCCACGATCAGCGGGCCGGTCTCGAGGCAGAATTGGCGGACCCGCCGCCAGACCACGAGGGCGACGCTGTGGGCAGCGGGCAGGCGATAGGGGGGCAGCTCCAGCAGCAGGCCACTGCGCGGGCCACGCGCCACGGTGCGGCGCAGCAACGCCCCTGCCAGCAGCGCCAGCCCGAGCCCCAGCCCGTACATGGCCAGCACCAGCAACCCACCGAGGGAGAGCACGCCGAACACCGGCGCGGCGTCGGCGAAGACGGTCGCTGTCACCAGCGTATAGACCGGCAGGCGGGCTGAGCAGCTCATCAGCGGCGCGATCAAGATCGTCACCAGGCGATCGGATGGGCTCGGCATGGCGCGCGCCGCCATGATGCCCGGAATATTGCAGGCAAAGGACGAGAGCAACGGCACGAACGCCGTCCCCGGGAGGCCGGCGCGGCCCAACAGCCGATCCGTCATCAGCGCCGCTCGCGCCAGGTAGCCGCTGTCCTCAAGCAGCGCGATACCGAAGAACAGCACCGCGATCTGCGGCACAAAGACCGCCGTGCCAGCGACGCCAGCCAGGACGCCGTCGACGATGACGTCGCGCAGCGCGCTCGCCGGTAACCACTCGCCGACCTGGCTTGACACAGCCGCCATCGCGCCGTCGATGGCGTCCACCGCAGGCGAGACGCCGGCGAAGACCGCCTGGAACAGCGCGCCCATCACCAGCAAGAAGAGCAGGGGCCCGCCGACCGGGTTGAGCAGCACGCTGTCGATGCGCTCCGTCATGGACCGCTGGCGCTGGGGCAGGCGCCCGACGTGTTGTGCCAGCAGGCGATCGATGTGGGCGAAGCGGTCCTCGGTCTCTTTGCTCCGCAGCGCCGCGCGTGCGCTCGCCGACAGCCCGCTGGCCGCCTCCAGCGCGGCGCCTGCATCAGGGTGTGTCGCCTCCAGCGCATCGGCGTCGCTGTACAGCCACCAGCAGGCCTCGAAGTCGGACGCCATGGGCGGCAGGCCGTGGGCCTCGCCCCGCGCGCGGAGGGTCGCCAACGCCGTGGCAAGCTCCGGCGACGGCGCCTGCCAGCGCGGTCGTGTCTGCGGCGGAACCTGTAGCGCCGCCGTGACGGCGCGCTCCAGCGCGTCGATGCCCTCGCCGCGGCGCGCCACCATCGGCACCAAGCGCACCCCGAGGGCGGCCCCGAGGCCCTCGCAGTCGATGCTGAGCCCGCGCGCGTTCGCTTCATCCATGAGATTGAGCGCAGCCACCGTCGGAATGCCGAGTTCGCAGATCTGCATCAATAGCAGGAGGTTGCGCGCCAGGCTGCCGGCGTCGAGCACCACGATCACCGCGTCAGGCCGCGGGCTACCGAGCGCGCCGACCAGCGCTCGGTGGGCGATCTCTTCCTCGGGCGACAGCGCCAAGAGCGAATAGCAGCCCGGCAGGTCATGGACCGTCCACACCGCGTCGCCGACCTGCCGCGACCCGCTGCGACGCTCGACGGTGATGCCCGGGTAGTTGCCGACTCGCGCCGTGGCGCCGGTCAAGGCGTTGAAGATGGTCGTTTTGCCGGTATTCGGGTTGCCGGCGAGGGCGATCTCAGGCATCGCCGCCCCTGGCCGAGGCCGCCGCGGTCGCCGCGCTGAGCCGCACCAGGGCCGCCTCGTCACGGCGCAGCGCTAGTGTAAACCCGCGGAGGTGAATCACGATCGCGGCCCCGAGCGGCGCCCGGCGCAGCACCCGCAGGACGGTCCCTGGCGTCAAGCCCAGCTCACGCAGGCGGCTCGGCACGCGTCCATCGCCGACGACAGTCAGGACTTCGCCGTCGGTGTCGGCGTCGGCGTCGCAGAGAAGACGGACGGTGGTTGCCAAGCGGCAGGCTCCAACGCCTCAGGGCGGCGCTGGCGGCAGGGTAGCGGCTCTGAAATTGAAATCAACTCTCAACTGGCGGCGACAGCGGAGACGACAGGGGCGTCGCCAGCCTCCGCGGCAGTCTCGGCCGGGGTGTCTGCGGCCGGGGCATCAGGGGTGTCCGCGGCCGGGGCATCAGGGACGACCTCGGCGGTGGCGTCCGAGACGGCCTCGGCGGGGGCCTCGACGGCCTCAACGGAGGCCTCTCCGCCGGCCGATACGCTCGCCTCAGCGGCCTCCGGGGCTACGGCGTCGGCTGGCGCTGCGTCGGCTGCCGAGGCCTCCGAAGGTGCGCTGGCTGGCGCGGCGCTGGCCTGCTCGGCCTCCACTGGCGCCTTGGCGGCCGACGC
>SXGT01020445.1_pt1 | contig 17620 bp, 12 predicted proteins | sample 3176221 | NCBI WGS metagenome assembly SXGT01 (sample SAMN11356862, study PRJNA531348) | freshwater metagenome | isolation source: freshwater sample F1-120 | place: China: Fuxian Lake, Yuxi | collected 2017-12-25
AAGCCGGTGGACGGGCGCCAGTCGCCCCCGGGGATGAAGGTGGCGGAGGAGGTGTTGGCCGGGATGTTTACCCCGCCGGTGCCGCAGTCGAACGACGTCTTCAATCGAACCTCGTGATGTCGCGACAAGACTACCGCTAGGGTTGGGGGGGGGTTCGTCAAGGACTTCGCCCGTGTCGTGACAACTCGTGACGAGGGTTGGAGAGGGGGAAACCCGGAGTGCTGCGGAGCCGCCGAGCCGCCCGCCACCCCCGTGCCACCGCCCGCAGCCGAGCCCAGTCCGCCCCCTCCCTGAGCACCTGCGCGGCGTGGAGGGCCGCCACCAAGGGCTCGTGAGCACGGTCGAAACACAACATCTGTCCCGTCACCGCGTGGGCCTGGGCCTCGGGCGCCGCGCGCGAGAGCGTCCCCCCCCCCTCGTGAAAGCAACGCGCGCCCGCGACGAGCCAGGCACCACCGAGCCGGAGGCAGAGCTCCACGTCCTCGAAGCCATGGGGGAAACGTTCGTCGAGCCGCACCCGCGCGGGCAAGTGGAGACAGGCACCGGAGAGCGCCGCCACCTGCCGGTTCGCCACCGGGACGTCCACCCGTTGACGCACACGCCCCCAGCTCGACACGTCGAGCCCCGTGGACTCCACACCCCCGGGTCCAACCAGTACGGGCCCGCACAGGCCGCCCTGTCGCGACAGGCGCTCGAGACAGTCGCCGAGCGGCACCGCGTCGTCGTTCAGCAGGATCGCGCAGGGCGTGGTGACGAAGGCGAGCCCAGCGTTGCAGGCGCGCGCGAAGCCCGAGCCGCCGCCGAGGCGCACGCGGGGGACGTCGAGATCGAGGCCGTCGTCGCTGTCGTCGACCACCAGCACGCGCCACCCGTCCACGGCGGCCAAGAGCCGCAGCAGGGCGTCGCGACGGCGCCGGTGCGGGACCACCAGCGTGACGCGGTCGCCGACCACCTACTTCGGCCCTTCCTCGATCGCGCGGGCGAGCGAGTCGCCCAGCTGGCGCACGGTGTAGGGCTTCTGCAGGAAGCCGGCCAGCCCCTCCATCATGCCGCGCCGCCGCGCATCGACCGGGGAGTAGCCCGTCGACAAGATCACCGGCACCGTGGGCGCCTTGTGACGGAGCGCCCGGTACACCTCCTCCCCCGACATCACTGGCATCGTCATGTCGAGCAGCACGGCCTTCACCTTGTTTCGATACTTATCGTAGGTTGAAAGCCCTGAGCGCCCATCTTCGGCCTCGACCACGTCGTAGCCGAGAGCCTCGATCATCGCGCGGGCCGTCGCGCGCACCTCGGCCTCGTCGTCGATCACCAGCACCAGACCCGAGCCGCTTCGCAGCGCGCCGCTGCGTTGCGGCTTCACCGTGGGTCGTTGCACGCTCGCGGGCAAGTAGACGGTGAAAACGGTGCCGACGCCGGGCTTGCTGCGCACGTCGATGGCGCCGCGGTGACCCCGGACGATGCCGTGCACCGCCGCGAGACCGAGCCCGCGTCCCTGGGCCTTGGTGGTGAAGAACGGATCGAAGACCCTCGCTCGGGTGTCGGCGTCCATCCCCTCGCCATCGTCTTGCACCGACAGCGCCACCCAGTTGCCCGCCGTGATCCCGAGCAACGCGGCCTCCGAGGCCGAGACGTGTGCAACGAAAGTCTGCACGCGTACCATGCCGGACTTCTCGCCCAGCGCCTCGGCGGCATTGGTGACGAGGTTCATGACCACCTGCTGTACCTGGGTCGCGTCGGCGTCGACCGGCGGCACGAGGGGGTCGAGCTCCAGCTCGAGCACCGCCTTCTTTGGGATCGAGGCGCCGAGCAAGCCCAGGATCTCGCGCACCTGGGCGCCGAGGTCGATGGTCTCTGTCGCGAGCTGTCCGCGCCCGGAGTAGGCGAGCAGCTGGCGAGTGAGATCGCTCGCGCGCTGGGCGGTGGCCACGAGATCGTCGATGGCGTTCTTCGCGGGGCTGTGGTCGGGCAGGCGCATCGAGGCCAGCGAGGCGTTGCCGAGGATCACGGTGAGGAGGTGGTTGAAGTCGTGCGCGATGCCGCCGGCCATCACGCCGAGCGACTCGAGCTTCTGCACCTGCACCATCTCCGCCTGCATGCGCTCCCGGTCGAGCTCCGCCGTCTTCCGGGCGCTGATGTCGACCATGACGCCGCGCTGTGACAGGGGACGCCCGGCCGCGTCGCGCTGCACCTTCACCACGTCGTGCACCCATACGACGTGGCCGTCGGCGGCGATGAGGCGGTACTCGAGCTCGTGGTCGCCCTTCGCTGCGCCGCTCCCGCTCACCACGCGCGCGTGGTCTTCCGGGTGCAGGATGGAGCGCCAGAAGCCGGGGGTCTGCCAGCTCTCGCTGGGGTAGCCGAGCATGGAGGCGGCGCGGTCGGAGACGAAGCTCCAGCGGTCGTGACCGGCGGGTGCCTCCCACACGATGGCGTCGAGCGACTGCAAGAGCTCGTGGTACCGCGACTCGGCGTTTTCGGCTGCGCGTCGGGCGGTCACGAGGTCGGTGACGTCGACCGCGAAGATGGCGGTGCCATCGATGCTGCCGTTGGACTCGCGGACCGGCTGGATGCTGAGGTCGAACCAGCCTTCGCGCGCGGGCTTGCCCGGAGGCTCGATCATCACGCGGTGCGCGCTGTGACGCTGCGGCATCCCCGTGCGCAGCACCTCGTTGTACATGCGGTAGATGCCGGCCGCCGCGGCGTCGGCCATGTCGCGAGGCATGCCCGGGGGGAGCGGACGCGCCATGACCTGCCGGGCGGCATCGTTGGCGAAGGCCAGCCGTTGGAGGGGACCGCGGCGAACGATCATCGCCACCGGCATCTCGTTGAGCACCTCGCGGAGGAAACGCTCGGCGTCCTCCGAGGCGTCGCGCGCTGCTTGTTCGGACGCGCGAAGCTGGAGCCGTTCCAGGGTGGCGTCGAGAAGCGATAACACCGCCGTCGCGACCGATGACTCCTCGGTCATCGGCGTGGCAGCGAGTTGGACCACCAGGCGCACCCGCGGGGGATCGCCCGACTGCAAGACCAGGGAGGATCCGCCCTCGCGACGGGCCGCCTCGAGGTCGACGGGCGTGGCCGCGTCGGTGCCGCCGCGCGGGAGCCAGGCTTCGCCGATGGGCTCCCATGTGTACGCGCCCACCCATCGAGCGCCCACCGACTCCACGAGGAGGCTGCGCAGGGTGCTCACCACGCTGTCGGCGTCGGGGAAGGTCGATGCCAGCTCCGCGAATCGTCGCAAGGCCCCGAACCAGCCTGGCAGTCGGGTAGAGGTCACGCGCCGGACATATCGCGGGAGGATAGGCCAGGGAGATGGTGCCCGAGCGTCGTCTCCGTGAGGAACTCATCAAGTTTGGCCATCTCTGCTACGAGCGACACCTGCTCGTGGCCATGGACGGCAACCTCTCGGCGCTCTTGCCCGATGGGTCCATTCTCTGTACCAAGGCAGGTTGTCACAAGGGATTTCTGGTCGACGACGACCTGGTGGTCATCGACCGCAAGGGTCGTAAGCTCCGCGGCGCGGGCAATCCCACCAGCGAGATGCTCATGCACCTCGCTTGCTACGAGGAGCGCCCCGATTGCCGCGCGGTGATCCACGCGCACCCGCCGATCTCCATCGCGTTCACCATCGCCAACGTGTCGATGGCGCGGTGCGTCTTGCCCGAGGTGGTGCTCACCCTCGGCACCGTGCCCACCGTGCCCTACGCCACCACCGGCACCACCTCGCTGGCCGACAAGATCCGCCCGTACGTGCGCGATCACGACGCGATCCTGATGGACACGCACGGCGCAGTGGCGCTGGGCACCAGCGTGCTCGAGGCCTTCTGCCGCCTCGAGACCGTGGAGCACACCGCGCTCATCACCAAGACCGCGCGCGACCTCGGCGGTGCCAAGGAGCTCGACCCGAAGGAGGCCGGGCACCTGCGCTCCATGGGGCTCAAGCGCTACGGCGGGCCGCCCTCCGCCGTGGCCCGGGCCGACCAGCCGGGCGCTGATCTCCCGGCGGCCTGCGTGGGCTGCTCGGGCTGCGCCAACCCGGCGCCCCAGGGCGTGGCCCCTCGGGCGGAGCTCAAGATGGCGCGAGTGGTGTCGCAGCCGCTCGTCGCGTCGCCCCTGGTGGAGTCGGCGATTACCCACGCCGTGCTGCGCAGCCTCCAGTCGTAGATGCTCGACCTCGGCCTCCCGCGGGTGGCCCTGCGTGGGCCGACCCAGATTCGCGACCTCGGCGGTGGTCGCCTGGTCCTCGACGAGGGCCACGCGGCCGAGCCCTACGGCGGCAACAAGGTGCGGAAGCTCGAGTGGCTTCTCGGCGCGGCACGGGCAGGGGGCGGCGACATCGTGACGATGGGGCCCGCCGGTAGCCACTACCTCCTCGCCACGGCCGTGCATGGCCGGCGACTTGGCCTGAGGGTGCACGCCGTGGCCTGGCCGCAGCGCGACAGCGAGCACTCGCGCGAGAATTTGCGTGCGTTGAGCGCTCACGCCGAGCAGGTCTGGCCGGCGCGGAGCATGGCGCACGCCGCGTGGGTGGCCGCGCGCGCCTGGGGCACGGTCCGGGCGCTGGCCGGCTATCCGCCGGTGGCGTGGATGCCGGGCGGGAGCAACGGGCTCGGCACGCTCGGCTGGGTGGAGGCCGGGATGGAGATCGCGTCGCGACAACCCGCGCGGGTGTGGACCGCCTCGGGCACGGGGGGCACCGCCGCTGGCTTGCGCCTGGGACTGGCGATGGCGGGTTGCCCCGCCGAGGTCGTGGCGGTCGACGTGGCCGGGGCTGGGCGCGCGGCGATCGAGCTTGCCGGCCTCCGAGCCGCGCGTCGCGTGGGCAAGGTGCCGCCGCTTGGCCCCCTGCGCGTGATCACCGAGGCGAGCGCGTATGGCTCGCCGCTGCACCTCGAGGGCCCTGTGGCGCTCGACCCGGTGTACTCGTCGAAGGCCTGGGCGCACTTCGAACGTGATGGTCGGCCCGGCGTCTTCGTGGCCACCGCCAACAGTTTTCCCATGGAGCCCCTCTTGAGCGACGCCTTGACCGAGCTGCCGCGCCGGCTCGCCGCGCTCCTGGTGGGCGGATGATCGACGAGGGACTGGCCGCAGGGGGGCTCAACGTCCAGGCGGTCGCCGACGGCGCGCCCTACCAGGACGTGCTGCCGGGTTGCCGGAGCGTGGTGGTGTACGCCTCGGGGGGGCGTCGTCTCTGGGAAAGATTCGTCGAGCGCTGCAAGGCCGATCCTGCCTGGGTGCGAGAGCGTCCACACGCGCTCGATCTTCACGTGCGGTCCCTCGTCACCGGGCGACCGGGGCGCTGGGTTTTCTGCTCGCCGACCGAGTCCACCTTCGTCGACTTCCGCCTGCTTGCCCACGCGGCCGGTGTCGGCCACGCCTCGCGCCTTGGCCTCCTGATGCACCCGCGGTGGGGCACCTGGATGGGCATCCGCGCCGCCTGCTTCACCACCGAGTCCATCGAGCCCACGGGCCCGCTCCCGGGTGACGGACCCTGTGCACCGTGCGACGCGCCCTGCATCGCCACCTGCCCGGTGGGGGCGGTGGCGGAGCGCGTGGACATCGGCCGCTGCGCGCGTTTCGTGGACGAAGAAGAAACCTGCAAGGGTGGCTGTCTCTCGCGACGCGCGTGCCCGGTCGGCGAGGCGCCCTACGACGCCCTCGAACAGGCCTGGCACACCGACCACGCCCGGGGACGCCGCCTCCTCGCGGCTCACCTCGGCGTCGATCTCGGCGAGGGCCCCCCGAGCGGCTGGGGGGCCTGGGCGAAGAAGGGATAAGCCGGCCGCCATGAACGCCAGCGTCGCCGCCGTCCCGCCGCCCTTGAACGAGCCCGTCCGCGCCTACGCGCCCGGGAGCCCCGAGCGCGCCAGCATCGAGCGCGAGCTGCATCTCCAGGCGGGTGCCGTGGTCGACGTCCCCTGCGTGGTGGCCGGCAAGCGCATCTTCACCGGCCGCACCCGCGACGTGTGCATGCCCTGCGACCATGGCCACGTGCTCGCCCGGGTGCACCTCGGGGGTCCCGAGCTGGCCGAGGCCGCGGTGCTGGCCGCCGAGTCGGCGCGTCGCGACTGGTCGGCCTTGTCGTGGGAGTCTCGCGCGGCGGTTTTCCTGCGCGCCGCCGACTTGCTCACGGGCCCCTGGCGCGACCGGGTGAACGCGGCCACGATGCTCGGCCAGGCCAAGACCGTGCACCAGGCCGAGATCGACAGCGCCTGCGAATTGATTGATTTCTGGCGCTTCAACGTACACTTCTATCGACAGATCCTCGCCGAACAGCCCCCCGCGCACTCGCCCGGCACCTGGAACCGCACCGACCACCGGCCGCTGGATGGCTTCGTGCTCGCGATCACGCCGTTCAACTTCACCTCCATCGCCGGGAACTTGCCCACCGCGCCCGCGCTCGTGGGCAACACGGTGGTGTGGAAGCCCGCCGTTACCTCCTCGCTCAGCGCGTGGAAACTCTTCGAGCTCCTCGAAGCCGCCGGGCTCCCCGCGGGGGTGATCAACTTCGTCAACGGCGACGGCGCCGACGTGGGGCCGATCCTCTACGGCCGCCCGGAGCTCGGGGGCGTGCACTTCACTGGCTCCACGGGCGTATTCCAGGGCATCTGGCAGAGCATCAGTCGCGACATCGCGCGTTACCGCTGCTACCCCCGGCTGGTCGGCGAGACGGGCGGCAAGGACTTCATCGTGGCGCACCCCAGCGCCAACGCCCGCGCGCTCGCGGTGGCCATCGTGCGCGGCGGATTCGAGTACCAGGGCCAGAAGTGCTCGGCGGCCTCGCGGGTGTACGTGCCGCGCTCCCTCTGGCCGGCGGTGCGCCAGCAGTGCGCCGAGATGATGGCGGAGATGAAGCAGGGCGACGTGCGCGACTTCAAGAACTTCGTGGCGGCGGTGATCGACCAGCGCGCCTTCAAGAAGCATGACGCCTGGCTGTCGCGACTGCGCTCGGAGACGGAGATTGTCGCGGGGGGGCACGCGCACGGCGAGAAGGGCTGGTTCGTGGAGCCTACGCTCTGCCGGGTGGACGATCCGCGTCACGAGGTGATGCAGACCGAGCTTTTCGGGCCCATCGTGTCGGCCTTCGTCTACGAAGACGCCGAATGGTCCAAGGTGCTCGGCGTGGTCGACCGGGGCTCGCCCTACGCGCTCACCGGCGCCGTTTTCAGCGACGATCGCTACGCCGTGGAAGAAGCGCTCGCGGCGCTGCGTGGCGCCGCCGGGAACTTCTACATCAACGACAAGCCCACGGGCGCCGTGGTGGGCCAGCAGCCCTTCGGTGGGGGGCGCGCGAGCGGCACCAACGACAAGGCCGGCGCGGCGGTCAACCTCATGCGCTGGATCTCGCCGCGATCCATCAAGGAAACCTTCAACCCGCCGCTTGACTGGCGTTACCCCTTTCTCGGCTAGCCCTTGATTCCCGTCGTCGCTCGCCCCCGCCCGGGGCACCCGTGGATCTTCTCCAACGAGATCGTGTCACCGCCGGTGGTCTCCCTGCCGCCCGGCGGTGCGGTGGAAGTCCGCGATCCGAGCGGCAAGTTCGTCGGTCGCGGCTACGCCAATCCGAACTCGCTCATCTCGATCCGTCTCTTCGCGGGGCCGCACGACTCGCCCGACGACCCCGTGCTCTTCGAGCGCCGCGTGCGCGACGCCCTGGCGCTGCGCCAGCTGGTGGTTCCCGGGCGGCGCAGCTACCGGCTCGTCGCGGGCGAGGCCGACGCTCTCCCCGGCTTGATCGTGGATCGTTACGAGGACGTGCTGAGCGTCCAGGTCACCTCGCTCGGCATGGAGCAGCGTCGAGACCAGGTGCGCGCCGCGCTGGAGACGGTGATCGCGCCCCGCGGCGTGGTGTTCCGTGGCGATGTCAAGCTGCGGGAGCTCGAGGGCCTGCCGCTCGAAAAAGGAATCTGGTGGGGTGAAGTTCCCGAGCGCGTGCCCTTCGAGGAGAACGGCGTGCGCTACGAGGCCGACCTCGTGGGCGGCCAGAAGACGGGCTTCTTCTTCGACCAGGCCGAGAACCGGGCGTGGATGGCGTCACGTTGCACCGGGGCGCGAGTGCTCGACGTCTTCGCGCACATGGGCGGCTGGGCGCTCACGGGGCTGGTCAACGGGGCGACCGCCGCCACCACCGTCGAGTCGAGCCCGGCGGCCAACGCGCTGATTCGTCGTAACGCCGAGCTCAACGGGGTGACGATCGAGGTGCGCGAGGGCGATGCCCGCGAGGAGATGGCTAGACTCCCGCCGGGGAGCTTCGACATCGTGTGTGTGGATCCGCCGGCCTTCGCGAAGAACCGCAAGTCGGCCGGTGCGGCGCTCGCGGCCTACAAGGCGGTGAACGCGGCGGGGGCGCGGCTGGTGCGGCCCGGCGGGTTGCTCTTCACCTCGTCGTGCTCCCACCACGTGGAGCCGGAACGTTTCGCCGAGGCGGTGCACATGGGCGCGCGGCAGGCGGGCCGTCGGCTCGCGCGAGTGCGCGTGGGTGGGCAGGCGGCTGATCACCCGGTTCTACCCGGCGTGCGGGAGACCGAGTACCTCAAGCACCTGGTGTTCGCGGTGCGCTAGAGGTAGCCGGTGGTGGACGGGCTCGATGGGTGGCGTCGGGTGGCATCATGGTGCCTCGATCGGGGCGGAGAGGCGGACGTGTGCCGCTGCGGGAGTGCCCACGGCGAGGGAGCGGGATGAGCGCCTGCGCCCTGCGACCGGGATACCGGCCGCCGTGCTGGTCTCGACGCTCATTGGCGCATCGTTCGCCGAGCCCCTGGCCTTCCCGGGTGCGGAGGGGGAAGGTGCCTACGCCTCGGGGGGCCGGGGCGGAACGGTCTACGTCGTGACAAGCGTGGCCGACGACGGCCCAGGCACGCTGCGCGAAGCCGTGGCCGCTGAAGGAACCCGGACCATCGTGTTCGGCATCGCGGGCGAGATCTCGCTCGAGTCGCCGTTGCGCGTCTACAACGGCAACCTCACCATCGCCGGCCAGTCGGCGCCGCCGGGTGGCATCACGGTCCGCGGGGAAGAGTTCTCGGTCACCGGTGACAACGTCATCCTGCGGCACCTGCGATTCCGGCGAGGGAACGAGGATTCCGCCGAGGGTGGGGAAGCCGATTCGGTCACGATGTACGACGCCACCAATGTGATCGTCGACCACGTCTCAGCGAGCTGGTCCACCGACGAGGTGCTCTCCGTCACCAACAACTCCGACATGGTGACCGTGCAGTGGAGCCTTCTGACCGAGGGGCTCACGCCGCACTCCAACGGCTCCATCATCGGGGCCCAGGACGGTGCCATCAGCTTCCACCACAACTTCTATTCCAGTTCGTCGAGCCGCCTCCCGCGACCCACCGGCTACAGCGGCCACCCCGGAGCCGACGTCGATTTCCGAAACAACGTCGTGTACAACTGGGAACACTGGTGCGGGTACACGGGGACCTCTGAGGAATTCGTCTGGGTAAACCTGATTAGCAACTACTACCGACCCGGACCAACCACTTGGGGCTATTACGACGGGTACTACGCCGACATTGTGTTCATCCCCCAGAGCACGTCCACGTCTCTCTGGATCGAAGGAAACGTCCTCGACGGCTTCTTTGACGCGGACGACGACCAGACCCTGATGGTGCTGCCGGAGTACGGTTGGAGGGCCCTCGATGCGCCGGTGGAGACGGCCGAGGTCATCACCGACGACGCGACGACCGCGCGCGATCGCGTGCTCCGGGAGGTCGGCGCTGCCTATGTGGTTCGCGATGGCGTGGACTCGCGGGTGCTCCATGAGTTCGCCTCTGGGGGGGGCCGACTCAAGGAGACCGCAGACGACGCCGGTGGGTGGCCCACGCTGCTGGTCGGGAGTGCGCCCGCGGACACCGACACCGACGGGATGCCGGACTGGTGGGAGCAGCGCTGGGGACTCGCTCCGGACAACGACACGGATTCCGGCAGTGACCTCGACGGCGATGGGTGGACCAACCTCGAGGAGTACCTGAATCAGACACCGGTGAGCGCCAGCTCGGACGCCCCGACCACGCTCTACTTGGAGACATTCTCCAACGACAGCGGGGCGGACCTCGACCCCGCGGATCTCGGCTGGACCGTGGTCCATGCCGACGGGGCGACGGGCGGGAGAGTCGTTTCGGCGACGGGGTTGCCGCAGGACGTGGTGAACGTGACGAGCGGCGTCGCGGGTGAAGGCAGCGCCGACGGCTACCTTCAGTGGGAAACCGTCCTCGGGGCGGGGTCGCTCGTCGGGTCGCTCGCGGAGGAGGGCGTGGATCGTACGCTCGGATACACCGAGGAGGCCGCGGTCAACCTGCGCGCATGGGACCCCACCGAGGTGCGTTTCGCCCTGAGCACCACCCTCGGGGCCGTGGAGGCCTGGCCGGCGGTTCGGATAGGGGATGACTGGTTCGTCGCAGACGTACCCCACGCGCTGGAATCCTACGACGCGGGTGTCAATGACGGCGACTTCGTCGAAGACGCGTTGCTCATCCATCACCGCTTCTTCTCCGACGCCAACCGGTGGCGCCGACTCCAAAGTGACTTGACCGTTCACGCCGAAACGCTGGCCACCGAAGAAGGCGTCCTCGCCCTGCCCGACGGCAACATCACCGCGGTCGGCGTGCTTTCCCTACTCGCGGCCGGTAGCTGGCCGCAGCGTGTCGGTGTCGACTCGGTCGAGATCCTGGCCCACGCGGTTGACCTCGGCGGTGACGACACCGCAGTCGCGGACACCGGGCCGGGAGGCACCGTCGAGAGCGGCCGGGCGCCCCGGGGGGCGGAGGGCTGCGGTTGCACCGGCAGAGGCGCCTTGGGCGCTCCTGCCGCTCTGTGCCTCGCAGCTCTGGGAGCACGGCGGCGACGGGCCAGTTCGCGCCGAGAGCGCGTGGCGACGACCGTTCCCGGAGCGTCGGCCCCCGTGTGACCGCCCGCAACCGAGAGAGGGGATCGGGGGGGGCACCCGACGGCGTGGCGAGGGCGTGCGCTCAGCCCGGTACGCGGCGAACTACATGAAGGCCGTCGCGAGCAGCGTGGCCATGGCCGCGAAGAGGACGACGATGCGCCGCCACCCCGGCTCCGCGCCGACGACGGCGACCCCCAGCGCGGCGACACCGAGGGCGACGAGCGGGTACGTTGGCGGGTCGAAGCCGTTGCTTGTGACGGGGAACGAACGGACCGCCCAGGCGGCGTCCAGCGTCTCGATGCGGCCGACGGCGAGGGATGCAACGGCCAGGGCCTCGGCGGTACCGAAGGTGGCGGTCTTCCTACCCAAGCCGTCGCCGAGCAGCAGGCGCACGGAAGATGCGGCCACGGCCCCGCGGGCCAGCGTGGCCAGACCCGTGCCGAGCCAATCGGGAGCGGCCGTGAAATGCGCAGCGGCGCGGCCGGCGACACCGATAGTCACCACCACGGCTCGCAGCCGGCTCCGCAGATCGTCCCCGCTCGACTGCCGACGCGCGGTCAGGAGAGCCACGCTAGCGGGCAGCACCATCGTCGCGGCGAGACCAAGGCCAGCGCTGATGACCATGTGAAGGGCGACGTACTCGCGAGCTGCCTCCGCCCAGGCGGAGTCCGGCACCGGCGCCTGGGCCCCGAGCTGCGGCCGCACGGCCGGGGTGAAGAGGATGAGGACCGACAGGTTGGTGCCGACCACGACGTGGCGAAGCCAACTCGGCCCTTTCCACTGGAAAGCGAGCGTGCCTGGGGTCGAAGCAGCCACGACGCCGAGACCCGCGATTGCCGCCCACCACACCGAACCGCCTTCACTGATTGGTGCTACTCGAACCTCCATTCTCCTGGGCCAACTCTCCGCTTCGCTGGACGGAGTCAAACACATCCTGCGCACGCAACCGCAAGCTTGACGCGTCGGAGGCGGATTGTCCCAACCATGCATCGTAGGCCAACAACTCGGCGGGCAGCGACGGCTCGGTGGCGAGGTCCGCGAATAGGTCCGCCGCCGCGTCTGGGCGCGCAGAGAGAAACGCCTCGGGCACGCCTGCCGCACGAAGGCTGCCCAGGACGCGCGTGTCTCCATCAACGACTGCCAGGAGGGTCAGACCGATCACGGCAGTCCTAGTGAACTCCTGTGCCACCTCGGGGCGCGTATTGGAATTGACGTGGGGTGACAGGAGTCCCATCAAATACCGCTGGCGGTCCCGGCCTCCCCTGCGGCGCGCAAGCAGCCATTCCGCTGCGTAAGAGCGTGGCTCGCCCGGCGCGAAATCGTCGCCACCAATGTTCACCGTTTCATCGTGGCCGACGTGCCCGCCCTCGTGCGCGTAGACGACTCCCCGGGTAACCGGGGACGCATTGAGGCCGAAGAGGGAGGAGTGAAGTCGCACCAGCACGCGGCCGAATAGGACTCAAGACAAACGCGTCTCGCCCTGTCGCGCACCGAGGCTGCCGACCAGGATCTCATTGTTCTCGAGATAGCGGTGGAGGCGTTTTCGGAGCTTAGGCAACCCCACCGTGACCGTGTCGATCGAGTTCGCGAGCTCTCGGCGCTCCGGGACGTCGATCTGTCGGAAGCTCGAGTCGACCGCAACCACGCCATCGCCGCCTCCGGTCCCGAAACCGGTGAGGTGGGACCCCCCACCCGGCCTGCCGTCGTCATCGACCGGCTGTTGTGACCCCTCCTCGGGGTTCTCCACGACGTCGTCCTCGGGCGGCGTGCCCTCGTCTAGCGTGTCGTTCTCGTAGTCCGCCCGCGTCACGGGCTCGGGGGGCCCGCCCTCGTCCTCGAGGGCGCCCGGCGTGCCGGGAATGATCGTGTTGCAGTTCGCGCAACCGGGCTGGTCCGGGTCCTTGCCCTCGTAGCTCCGCGTGCCCTTCCCGGCGTCGGTCTCCGTCTCCGCCTCGGCGGTGTCGGGATCCTCGCCGGGCTCGGCGCCCTCGGGCGAGTCCCCGCTGTCGGCGGGCGGAACGGTCCCCTCGCCCGTTGCCCCCACGACGCCGCCGCACTGGAGCCCGCTGCCGCCGCTGGGACAGAACCAGCCGCGCCCGCCGCGCGTGGTGCCCCCGCCGGGTGGTCGGCCGTTGTCGTCATCGCCGCCGCTCGACGTGGTTGGACGGCCATCCCCGCTGAGCCCGCTCGGATCCACCCCCGAGAGGGGATTCCCAGCCAGGTACACGAACCGGTTGTCGCCCCCGAGGAGCCCGATGGGTCAGCCGACGCGAATCGGCCCGTGTCGCTGTCGTAGAGCCTGTGGCGAGGCAGGTGGTAGCTGGTCCCGGGCAGCGACTCGAGCAGCGCGTACACCCGTCGCTCCGGGCTCGCCGGGGCCGGGGTCTCCCCGAAGGCGCCGGGCTCCGGCAAGAGGTCGATGCCGTCGAGGACCACGCTGCCCTGCCCGTCCTGGCCCATCGGCGTGAAGGCCGCGCCCTCCATCCGGCCGAGCACCATGCCCTCGGCGGCCACGTACAGGTGGTCGGCACGCTGCGAGTCTCGCGAACGGCGCGCTCCGCGTCGCCCGGGCGGGCGACCGTCGAGGATCCCCACCGGGAAGTCGGCCTCCGACGGCCCCCACAGGAAGCTGCGCAGGTCGCCGGTGCCGAGGTCTTCCACCTCGATCGCCTCGCCGCCGGGGCCGCGCGTGTAGGTGAGCGAGGCGGAGCCGCCGCCGCTCCAGCCGGCCTCCATGGCGTAGAGCTGGCCGTTGTCGTAGTACTGGTAGCTGACGCCCGCCGAGCGCGTGGGCGTCGCGAGCGAGAGCGTGGAGACGCGCCCGCGCGGGTCGGTGGTCACCGTGCGGGCGGACTCCACCACGCCGTCCACCTCGCGGCGGGAGAGGCGCGGCCGGCCGTAGGCGTCGCGGTCGAGCCAGGAGGCGACGACCTCCTGGCTGCCATCGGCGGTGGTCGCGGACTCCAGCCGGCCCAGCGCGTCGCGCGCGTACGTCGTCACCCGGGCGTTGCTCGCGCCGTCGCCGGCCGATCGCGAGTAGAGCCGTGGGAGGTCGGGGTCGTAGGCGTAGGTGGTGGCGGTGACGCCGGCCGCGTCCTCCGAGGTGACGACGCCGTCTTCCCAGCCCCACTCGGTGAGATCGTTCGGCCCCTCGCGCGAGCGGAGATTGCCCTCGTCGGTGTAGGCATAGGCGAAGGCGTAGTCGCCCGCCGCCGGGTCGGGGGTGGCGCTGCCGAGCGCCGCGTGGGTGGCGTCGTCGACCGGGCCGAGGCGGTAGGCGAGTCGGCCGCCCGCGACCCCTCGCGCCTCGCTTCGCGCTCGGCTCCGGGGCCGGGTTGCGTTCGCTACCGGGCTTGTCGCCCGGTGCGCTCGCAGCGCTCGCGCCGCTCTCTCCACGTCGCCCGCAGGGCGACCGTAGCCGTACGCCTCGTGAGCGAGCGTGGTGCCGGTCGATGACGTCCAGTGGGCGTGCTCGAGCCGGGTGCCGCTGTACTCGCGGGTGACGGCGTCGCCGTAGGGGTCTTCCTGGTAGACCGCGCGACCGGCGAAGTCGTGGAGGGTGAACCACGATCCCCCGTCGGGCTCGTCGCGCCGGGTCTCGGTGTAGTACACGCCGCTGGTGCCGGAGGGCACGCCGTGGGTGTAGCTCCAGGAGCGCGGGTCCTGGCCGGGGAGGTCCTCCCAGGCCATCCGCCCGAGGTCATCGTATCCCCAGGCCGAGCCGACCATCTCCTCGTCCCGGTGCGCGCCCACCTGCCCGGCCCGCGTGTAGCCCCAGGTCTCGGTGCTCCCGCCGGGGTGGGTGACGCCCACGAGGTTGCCGATGCCGTCGTACTGGAAGCTCGTCGCGAGCGTGCCGCCGCCCGCCTGGATGGTCGCCGTCGTGACGCGGTCCTCGTCGTCGTAAGTGAACTGCGTGTCGCGGGCGCAGCCTCCCGACGCGTAGCCGTCGCAGGACCATGACAGGCGGCGAAGAGTATCGTAGCTGAAGGCGCGGGTGACGCCCCCCTCCGAGGCCATCGACGGCAGGCCGTCGTCCTCGTAGAGGTACCAGGCCAGCGTCCAGTCCGCGGCGCTGGCGCGCGGGCGGCTGATGGTGTCGGGCAACCCGGCGCGGGTGAAGATCGCCTCGGTCACGACGTCGTCGCGGTCGGTGTAGGAGGTGACTCGCCCGGCGGCGTCGCGCACGTAGCTGCGCGACGCCGAGAGCGGCACCAGGGTTTCCTCCGCGACGAAACCCCGGCCATCGCGGTGGTACTCGGTCTCGACGCCGTCGAAGTCCTGTCGCGACGACACGAAGCCGCGGGTGTCCCGGGCCCACCACGCCGTGGCCCAGCCCGGGAAGTCGGCGGTGGGGGAGCCTGGGACTCAACACCACGTGACCTTGCGTCGAGTCCGCTGTGGTTGCCGGGCGAACTATGGCAACGTCCACCCGGATTCAGGTGCGAAGTCCTCGAAGCAGGGATTGCACACCCAGTGGTATCGATTGGCCGTCGCGTAACCCGAGTGCAAGTCGCCAGCCGCCAGGGAGAACTTGCTCGTGCAGAACTCGCAATGGTCGTGATCCCAGCCGGGGCGAGACGGTGAGTAGGACCGGAAGGTAAGCCGCACTCCAGGCAGAAACCGCTCCTGACCTTGGCGGCGCCAATCATCGAGGGCGGGACGGCGGCTCACTTCGGTTCTCCCCGCACCGCATACGGTAGGCGGATTCCCTCGGCACCGAGAGTTTGTTCATAAAAGGTCTGGAGTCGCCTGAACTCCGCCGCCACCTCGCGGGCCTCCTCCGCCGATGGATCGGCGGCCTGCCGCTGCAGCCAGCCCGCGAGCGCATCGTCGAGCCGCTCGCAAAGGAGTGCGAACGTGTCGCCCTGCACGAGGACTCCGGGGAACCTCCGCCCTGGAAGCTGGACGACTGCGGCATTGCCCGCGACGGCCAACACGCGGGCCGCCCCCTCACTCGGGTTTGACTTCGACATATGGCAACTCCTCCTGAACTGGGCCAGTAAACATGTCAATCCCGGACTCCCCATCGACCCCTATCTCGCCACCACCGGGTCCATGTGGAAGCTCCCGCCTTGCCGCTTTCTGAACGTCTTTCGACGCCCCGGGGATCACGAAGTCGATGTCCGATGCCGGGCCCGCCTCTCCGCTGGCTGCGGAGCCCACCACGTACACTGTGACCCGATACTTGTTCGCGAAGGCCTGCACCCTCGTCCACTCGTACGACGACATGCCCCGCGGACCGACAACACGCTCACGGGCGCCGCCGGCGGTCTGGAGTGTCGGCGGGCCTCCTGCGGTGTCCCCCACCTTCTTCGAAGACCCATTCGGCGCGGAGACAACGGTCCAGACCCCGTTGACCTGCTCCCACACGTTGCCTTCCTCGTCGGTGAGATGGACGCGTCCCACCTCGAGGTCCGAGTTGCTCCCGGGTGCGTCGCCGCTGGAATTCCCCCAGCCGCCTCCGAGGCCATCCGGGGCGAAGTGATTTGGCGCCCAGTCGGGGAGCGGCTTCCCCGGGAAAATCTTCTGGTACGCGCGGGTGCCCACGTAGTTGCCCGCCGCGAACGCGCCGCCTGCCTGCACGACGCCTCCCGCCACGCTGGCGCCACAGGCCGCGGGATTCGCCGCGCACGCCGCGGCGGCCTGGGCAAGCGCGGTGACTGTCTCGGGTGCCATCGCCGGGAGTGGGATGACCACGGGGTTGGTTTCTGCCCGGGCGAAGTCCCTCGCCGGGTCGCCGCGCTCGCCCGGGAGCGTGCCGAGCTCATCACCACCCCCACCCGGCCCGCCGTCGTCATCGACCGGCTGTTGCGACCCGGCCTCCGGGTTCGCCGCCACCTGGACCTCGGGCGGCTCCTCGTGGAGGTTGTCGTCCTCCTCGAGGCGAGCGACGGGCTCGTCGGGGGCGCCTGTGTCTTCCAGTTTCCCGGGCGTGCCGGGATCGACGTGGAAGCCGCAGCCTTCCCCGTTGCGCTCCAAGTGGGCCTTCTCGGCGGCGTCGTTCTCCTTCTCGGCCGTGGCGGTGCCGGGGTCGGTTCCCTTCTTCCCGTCGCCGTTCCCGCCGCCGGAGCCGTCGTCCCATGCCGCGATCACGTTCTTGCAGGTGCCCGGCCCCGTGGGCACGCACATCGGGCCGCTGCCCCCGGTCCGGCTCCCCGGCCCCGGGGTCCCGCGGTCATTCCCGAACACGCCCGCGGTGCCCGGCGCCTGCCCGTACAGTCCCGACGGATCCACCCCCGACAGCGGGTTCCCCGACAGGTACGCGAACCGGTTGTCCCCGCCGAGGAGCCCGATGGGGTCGGCGGAGGCGAAGCGCCCCGTGTCGCTGTCGTACAAGCGGCGGCGAGGCAGGTGGTAGCTGGTTCCCGGGAGGGACTCGAGCAGCGCGTACACCCGTCGCTCGGGGCTCGCCGGGGCCGGGGTCTCCCCGAAGGCGCCGGGCTCCGGCAAGAGGTCGATGCCGTCGAGGACCACGCTGCCCTGCCCGTCCTGGCCCATCGGCGTGAAGGCGCCGCCCTCCAGCCGCCCGAGCACCATGCCCTCGGCGGCCACGTACAGGTGGTCGGCACGCTGCGAGTCTCGCGAACGCCGCGCTCTGCGTCGCCCGGGCGGGCGACCGTCGAGGATCCCCACCGGGAAGTCGGCCTCCGACGGCCCCCACAGGAAGCTGCGCAGGTCGCCGGTGCCGAGGTCTTCCACCTCGATCGCCTCGCCGCCGGGGCCGCG
>SXGT01515084.1_pt1 | contig 17618 bp, 19 predicted proteins | sample 3176221 | NCBI WGS metagenome assembly SXGT01 (sample SAMN11356862, study PRJNA531348) | freshwater metagenome | isolation source: freshwater sample F1-120 | place: China: Fuxian Lake, Yuxi | collected 2017-12-25
CTGGCCACCGGGACGATCCAGCACATCGACCAAATGAGATTTGAGATCGAGCAGCCCAAGCTCGAACACCGCGAACAGGCCAACCGGCCCTGCGCCAACAATAATGACGTCCGTCTCGTACGCCTGCCCCGCTGGCGCCGATTCAACTTTCACCGGCGCCCCCTCGTCCTGCTGCATGGCCAGCTCCCAGGTTCGACGTCTCTATAACGCTGCGTACGCCACGCGTCTCGCCCGGGAACCTGCGGCGCATCGCCCAAAACAAAGGCTTACCGCCTACGCTCAAGTCCCGTACTCTCCACCCAATGGCGAACGAACACCTTGCCCCCAAACAGATGAGCGACCCACCCGCGGCGCTGCCGAAATTGCTGAAGCCGTACCTCTTCATGACCGCCTATTATGTGGCGCTCGCAGCATCAGTGGCGTTGATGGTGATCATCTATCCCCCATTGATGCAACTTCTGCCGGTCGGCGGGGCCGCCAGCTTCGGTGCGGTGGGCCAGTCAGCATTTGAGCCCGTCAGCGTTGCCGAAGCAGTGCAGCCCGGACAATCGACGCTCGCGGATGGCATTCGCCTAGCGCTCGCGACCATCGCTTCATTCTTGCTCATGCTCCCGGTGACCTGGATCTGTATGGGCGCGCGCAGGCGCAAGGACGTCAGCCAATCTTTCATTCAAACGATCCTGGTTTTGCCTGTCATCATCACCGGCATTGTCCACGTCGTTCACAATTCTTTGGCGCTTGCGTTTAGCCTTGCGGGTATCGTCGCCGGCGTCCGCTTTCGTCACACACTGAAGGATAGCGCCGAGACGACTTATCTCTTCACGGCCATCGCCGTCGGCGTTGCGTGCGGCATCAATGCTGTTGAAGTCGCCGCCATCATCTCGATTTTTTTCAACTACACTGTCCTCGGCCTGTGGGCGACGGAATATGGCGCCGAAACCACCGGCAAGCAGATGTTTTCGCGCGAGTGGATGGCGAATGACGACGAGCGAAAGAGTGACGGCCATCGGCGCAAGGAAAAAGAAAAAGACGATGACGACGATGATTAAACGCCTGCTCACCGCCGCCTTCTTCTTGTGTGCCTGCGCGCCGGCAAACTCACCAGCCCAAGCGCAGGCGCAGAGCCCACCCGGTTCGCTCTTTGCCGCTGAAACGGATCGCCAGTGGAGATTGCCTGAGCGCCTGCGCGAAATCTCTGGACTTGCCCTCTCACCCGACGGGCGCCTGTTCGCCCACGATGACGAGCAGGCCGTGATCTACGAACTCGACACGCGCGAGGGCCGCATCGTCAAAGCCTTTGCGCTAGGCGATGCGGAAATCGTGCGCGGTGATTTCGAGGGCCTCGCCATTACGCCCAATGGTGATTTCTGGATGACCACCAGCCAGGGCCGGCTTTACCGATTCCGTGAAGCCGCGGACGGCGCGCGCACGCGTTTTGAGCGGTTTGACACCGGCCTCCGGGACGTTTGCGAAATAGAGGGCTTGGCCCATCTGGCGGCTGAAGAAAGCCTCATTCTTGCCTGCAAGCAAAACCAGACTCGGTCCATGCGGGATACGGTCTCTCTCCACGCTTGGCGCATCGGCGCCAACCAAGCAGCCAGCCCCTGGCGGCAATGGCCGGTAGCGGCGCTCGCCACTGCCGCTGGCGTTGAGAACTTCCGCCCCTCGTCGCTTGACATCGACGCCTCGACCGGTCGGCTTCTGCTCTTGTCTGCTCGCAACGCCGCATTGGCGGAAATCGACGGCGAGACGATCACCAGCGCCCGCGCGCTTGGCCGGCAGCACACACAAGCCGAAGGCGTGGTAAGTCTCGCCGATGGTTCTCTCGCCATCAGCGACGAAGGCGGCGACGGCCTGGCGCTCTTGTCGATCTACCCAAGGACTGCTCCATGAGATTGCTCTCCGCACTCGCCGCACTGTTCTTCGCTTTCGCGCTTCCTGCGCAAGCGCAGCACGCGCAGTGGGACAATGTCGATCGGATCGTCGCCATAGGCGACCTCGAAGGTGATTACGAGAAGTTTGCCGACATGCTGCGCCAAGCGGGCCTGATCGACGCGCAAGGCAATTGGAGCGGCGGCGCCACTCATCTCGTGCAATTGGGCGACATTCCTGATCGCGGCCCAAACACGCGCATGATCTTCGATCACTTGATCCGGCTTGAGCCGCAAGCGCGTCGCGCAGGCGGTCGCGTGCACGCCCTGATCGGCAATCACGAGGCCATGAATGTGGAGGGTGACCTCCGCTATGTGCACCCCGGCGAGTACGCCGCCTTTGTTGACCGCCGCTCAGAACGCCGGCGCAGAGAGTTTTACCTGCAGACGCTAAATCACCTGCGCCGAAACCCGCCACCGAGCGGTGTCCCCACGTTTGACGATGCGTTCCGCGCGCAGTGGGAAGCGGAGCATCCGCTTGGTTACGTCGAGCATCGGCTCGCCTGGGCGCCGAACGGCCAGTATGGTCGCTGGATCACCAGCCATGACGCCGTCATTCGCATCAATGACACGCTCTTCCTGCACGCCGGGATCGGCCCAGCATTCGCGACTGCACCGCGTGACGCAATGAATGAGGCTATCCGCGCAGCATTGCGCGGCACGCCGTCGCCAACCTATCCTGACATTGTCACCCACCAACAAGGCCCGCTCTGGTATCGTGGGCTGGCAACCAGTGCTGAAGACGCCGAACGCGCAAACCTCGACGCCGTACTGGCGCAGCACGGCGTGCGCCGCATCGTCATCGGCCATAGCAAAGTCACATCGACTGTGCTGCCGCGCTTCGAAGGCCGCGTGATCATCACCGATATTGCCGTTCCCAGCGGCCACACCGATCCGCACGCTTTCTTGATCATCGAAAACGGCCAACCCATCACCATCCACCGCGGCCAGCGCGTTCCGATCGCCGCTGAAACGGCTGAACTAACGTGCGCCTACCTCCGCCAAATCGCGGCACTCGACGGCAATACCGGTCCGGTCGCCCGCCGAGCCGAACAATGCAGCCAACCACCGGCCACTGAGCCAGCGCTTACTGACTAGCCGCGACAGCGCTCGACAATCTGACGCTCAACCCGCTGTGGGACGCTGATCAGGCTGTAGAATTCATTGATGTACTCACGCGCGCTGCGGCGTGAGCTCTCATTGAGGCGCGGTTCGCCATCAATCACTGCGAAAACCGCCGCGCGCCGGCTCTGGAAGTGCGCAATTGCTTCCGGCAACTGGTCGTTATGACGGCACAGGCCGCGATAGAGCCGCGTCCGGACGCTGCGCACATTCAAACTTGCAGGCGGGATCGCGTAAGGCGCGTTGACGAAGCCCGAATAATCGAAATCGTAGGGAACGGGAGTCAGGTTCTCGCGGCTTTCGGCGGTCGCTGCCATGAGCTTGCTGTTGTGGCAGCATTCCTGACCCGCGGGTCCCGTCACCATGTCGTAGTCCAGATTGCCAATCATGAACTGGAAGACGCTATAAATCGCCGCTTGCCTCGCGTTCAGCTGTGCAGAGCGCACCTCACCTGACTGCACGTCGAGAGCCGCCATGCGGCCATTGCGGCGCGCCACATCATCCAAATCCTCAATCAGGAAGTTGAACTGCGTCTCTTCGCGTCGGCGCCCATCCGTGTCGCGATACGTCACTTGCACCGGCCGCACGCGATAACTCAGCGGCGTAATCTCGTTGTAGAGCCGATAAGCAGTGTATTCGAGCGCGGTGAGTTGTTCGTAACTGCCGCCATTGCGGCAGCGGGTCACGAGCTTGAGCCGGTTCTGCCCTTGCATGAACGTGCCGCGTGTGCCGTCAAACCGAAGGCGTAGCGGCGGAAAGTTGCAAATCCCGCCCGTGCGCCGAGAGAATCCCCGCGCTGAAAGCTCGATATCGAAACGCTCAGCGGCTGCGCCTGCCGGGGTGACTGTCGCAACCGCCGGATAGGGATCCGTGCTGCGCTCGGCCGCGCGGATAAGCGTGTTCAAAGGCCCATCGATGACGATCTGAATTTCGCTGTTCTCAGAAAAGAGCGGCGTTTGCGCTGCCGCTGGCGACGCCACCATCATTGTGGCCGCCATCGCAACGCTCGCGAACAACGTCTTCGAAAGTCCCACCATTTTCGCTCAAGCCTCCACCGTCCCGTCAACACTGTAAGCCAGATCAGGCGGTTTGGAAGCCGATCGCGGCCAGTGAAACTGGCAGCACGAGGGTCGCGCCTAGGCATAGCGCCACCACAGCCACCGTCTGAGCCTGGATCAAAGCGGCGCGGGCGAAGAGGGACATCTCCAAAACTCCCTGGCCGGCTGGGCCATGCCCCTAAAGATAGCGCCATGCCGCTGGCGGGCTGTGACAATGGGCACGGCCCAGCCTTGCGCGCCGCGCCGGACTTGCTAGGCCAAGCCTAGGGAGAAACGCCATGACCAATAACGCCCTGCCCAAGACCGGCCAGGCTTGGGACGCCCTTGAAGCACGCATGCGCGAAATGGCCAAAGGCGACGTCAAATGGCGTGACGGGCGGACCGGCCTGTACATTTTCAACGCTGGCGAAGACGTCGCCCGCGTAAAGCAAGCCGCCTACGCAATGTTCTCTGAAGAGAACGGCCTGGGGCCAGCCGCGTTTCCGTCCATTGCGCAGATGGAGCGCGAGGTTGTTGGCTTTGGCCTCGACTTATTGAACGCGCCTGCTGGCGCAGCCGGTGCGATGACCAGCGGCGGCACCGATTCCATAGTCATGGCCGTTAAAGCCGCGCGAGATCACGCGCGCGCCAAACGCGGCCTGGGCAAAGGTCTCAACATCGTCGCGCCCACCACCGTCCATCCAGCTTTCGACAAGGCCGGCATGATGATGGACATCGAAATTCGGCGTATCCCCGTGAAAAACTTCCTCGCCGATCCGGCCGCAATGGAAGCCGCGATTGATTCCAACACGCTGATGATCGTCGGCTCGGCGCCGTGTTTCCCATTCGGCCTTATCGATCCGATTGAGGCGTTGGGAGAACTGGCCGAGCGCAAGAAAATATGGTTGCACGTCGATGCATGTGTCGGCGGCTATATTGCGCCCTTTGTTCGGATGAATGGCGTTGATTTGCCGCCGTTCGATTTCGCGATTGCTGGCGTTTCCTCTGTCTCGGGCGATCTACACAAATACGGGTACGCCTCCAAAGGTGCATCAACAGTCTTTTTCCGGACGCAGGAGATGCGGGACTTCATGACGTTTGACGCCGGCCCCTGGCCGCTCGGCCGGATGCTGACACCAACCCTCGCCGGCACGCGCCCCGGCGGCGCCATTGCAGCCGCCTGGGCCGTGACGCAGTTCCTCGGCGTGGAGGGTTATCGCGAAAAGCAGCGCGTAGTCACCGATGCGCGAGCCAAGATCGAAGCGGGCGTCACTAAGCTTGGCTTCCGCGTTCTTGGCGCACCGCAGCTCGGCATCATCAGCTTCACGCATGAGAAGGCCGATGCGCTCGCACTCTACGCCAAGATGCATCACCGCGGCTGGTTCACTGCGGCGCTGGTCGACCCAAAGGCGCTCCACCTCATGCTCTCACCCAAGCATAACGATGTAGCGCACGAATACCTGACCGACCTTGAAGCTTCACTCGCGGAAGTACTGGGCGGCGCGACCGAACAGATGACTGCCCGCTACGCCCACTGAGGACCATAGATGACGCACACGTTCGACTTCTACTTTTCCTTCCGAAGCCCGTACTCATATTTGGCGACACCGCTCGTTGAGCAGCTAATCCAACAATACGACATGCGCCCGCGCATGCGCATCGTGTTGCCGATCGCCATCCGCATCCCGGGCTTCTTTAAGAGCGTGAACCCAATGTGGCCGCCCTATCTGTTGCGCGACACCTTCCGCATCTCTCAGATGAACGCCATCCCGTACCGTTGGCCACGACCGGATCCGATCGTCATGGATCACGGCGCTAGAGAGGTCGCCGCCGAGCAACCTTATATCCATCACGTAAGCCGGCTTGGCGTTGCCGCCGAGCGTCAAGGCCAAGGCTTCAAATTCGTCCGCGCCGCCGCCCACGCGATCTGGTCAGGCGAGATCGATAATTGGCACGAAGGTGAGCACTTGGCGCGCGCATTGAACTCGGCCGGCTTGAGCGCCAACGAGACCGAAGCTTTCGCCCGCGCTAATGCCACGGAGCTCGATGCTGAAATCGCATCGAACGAAGCCGCGCAAAAAGATGCAGGCCATTGGGGGGTGCCCCTCTTCGTCTTCAATGACGAGCCATTCTTCGGCCAGGACCGCCTCGATCATTTGATCTGGCGCATGAAGCAAGCCGGTTTGACGGAACGCTAGGCGGGTTCCCAGTCGGTTCAGCATAGCATCTGAGCACGTGCGGCATGTGCTTACGCAAAGTTCGGTTTGCGCGGAACACCAATCCTGAATGGGCGTTGCAAAAGCATCCCTCATCAGGAGAGCACCCATGGATAACCCGAACGGAACGCCCGGCGCGTCCACGACGCCGGCCGATAGCGCGCGTCGTCTTAAAGACTCCGCGACCACTGTGATCGATCGCACCAAGCAGGTAGCCGTCGATAAGGCGCAAGAAGGCGTGCAGCAGCTCGCCTCTGGCGTCCACTCCGCAACTTCGGCGCTTCGCCGTGTTGCAGACGATGTTGAAACCGACAACGGCATTATCGGCGCGGCATTGCGCAAATCTGCCGACAGCATCGACCGCGCCACGCGCGCGTTCAGCGACGGCGATCTCACCCGCGTCGTTGAAGACGTAAACGGCTTTGCCCGCCGTCAGCCGGCCGTATTTCTCGGACTGACCTTCGCGTTGGGTTTCGCGCTCGCACGTGTCGGCAAGGCCGCCCTGGAATCGTCGCAACGGCCTGACGATGAGCCCCTAACCCAGATGCCGGGGATCTAAGCATGCAAGCGGAACGGTCACTCTCACAACTGGCCAAGGACCTTACCACCCAGGTCAGTGATCTCATGCGCAATGAGGTGCGGCTCGCCCGCGCCGAGACGATGCAAGTCGTCAAAAGCATGGGCGCGGGCGTGATGCGGGCCGCTCTCGGCGTGGTGTTCGCGGGCGCGGCAGTCACACTCGTGCTGTTCGCGCTCGCTCACCTGCTCGCCGGCGCGATGCCACTCTGGATAGCAGCGCTGCTCTCGGCGGCTATCGGCGGCATCGCGGCGTACTTGCTCATCAAATCGGGCATCCAATCGCTATCTGAAGATCGCCCTGCGCTGCCCCGCACGACCGAAAACGTCACCCGCGATCTTCGTCTCATCAAGGAGAACACGCCGTGAGTCTGGAGACCGACCGCATCGAAGCGGAACTGAACCAATCTCGAAACAAGCTGAGCGACACCCTCGATGCGCTCGGCAACAAACTTTCGCCCGATCAAATCGCAAATGAGGTAGCCGGCATGGCCAAAGAACAAGCACGCAAAGTCGCAAACGGTGTAACCCGCCAGGTCCGTGACAACCCTGTGCCGTTGCTGCTCATCGGCGCCGGCGTGGCGCTTTTGGTTTACAACAACCGTAAATCAATGACGTCGTCGACCATCGATGCTGACGACTGGTCATCCGATCGCCGTTATCGCAGCATCGAAGAAGCCCGCTGGGCGACGCCACGTATGCCGAACGAAACCGACGACGCTTACAACGATCGCGTACACGATGCATATGCAGGCGCACTTGGCCTGAAACAGCGCGCCGGTGAAGCGCTCTCCGAGTTCAAATCTCGCGTTTTGAGCGCCGTTGAAAGCGCGAAGCACGCAGCAACTGACGCACGTGACCGCATCAGCCACGCCATCAGTGGCGGCGCCCATTACGTAAGCGAACAGGCGTCGAGCGGCGCGCGTTACATTTCGCACAAAGCCAATGGCGGTGCCAAATATGTCGGCCGCAAGGCGTCGCAAGCCCGCCACTACACCGAAGACACGTACCAAGAAAACCCGCTGGCCATCGGCGCGATGCTTCTCGGTGCCGGGGCGCTAATCGGCTTCTTGGCGCCGCTTAGCCAACCGGAGCGTGAAGGCCTTCGCGGCGTTGCGGACAAGGCCGCTCGCGCCGGCGCGGACCTCGCCGACCGCGGTGTCCGAATTGTTGAAGAGCGCGTCGAAAACGCCGTGCACTAAGCAACGGCAGAACGATTTGAAGGAAGCGGCTCGGGCCTCGCCCGGGCCGCTTTTTTGTCGCGCGGCGTTCTGCCCAAACGCCAAAGCCGCCTGAGCAGCTACACCCCGCCTGGGAGGCGGCCATGACGCTCGCGAAACTCGCATCTTTCGTCCACAAATGGCTCGCGCTCATCGTTGCGATACAAGTCCTGTTCTGGATTGGAAGCGGCCTCTTCTTCACCCTCTATCCGATTGAACAGGTTCGGAGCGAACATTTCATCCGGCATGGCGACCCTCAGGAGCTCAATGTCGCAAACTTTGGCGTGCTCGCTCAAATCCGCGGGCCAGCCGGCGAAGCGCCGAGCAAGCTTACCATTGAATCCCGCTCCACCGGCCAAGTGATCATCGCTGAGTTCGTTGAAGCTGATCCCGTACTCTTTGACGCCGCAACCATGCAGGCGCTCTCGCCGCTCAGCCCCGAGGCCGCCGCAGGCATCGCCAGCGCCCACGTCACGCTGATGAGCGCCCCTTACGAGATCACACGCGTCGTCGAAGCTTCGCCAGAGTACCGCGGAGTCCTGCCTGCTTATCGCGTTCAGTTCGAAGAAAGCGGACTTGCAGTTTACGTTGCCGAGAACACCGGCGCCGTCACCGCCCGTCGTTCCGACCTCTGGCGTTTCTATGATTTTCTTTGGGCGCTCCACATCATGGATTGGCAAAACCATGAGGACTTCAACCATCCCCTCCTGATCGCCACTTCGGCCCTGACGCTCATCTCCGTCATCGCCGGGATTATATTGCTGCCATTTCGTATACGCGCACGCCGCCGTACGGCGCCTGATTGATCGCAAAAGACCGCGATCACGTCAGCCAAGGCGGCGTTGGCAGATCTTTTGAGCGGAGGAAGTCGGGGTTGAAGAGACGGCTCATGTAGCGATTGCCGTAGTCGCAGAGGATGGTGACAATGGTTTTGCCCGGTCCCATCTGCTTTGCCAAACGCATCGCGCCGAGAAGATTGAGCGCCGACGACCCCCCGAGGCAAAGCCCCTCTTCCTGCACCAAATCATAGAGGATCGGCAGCCACTCGGTGTCCTCTGCGCGGAATGCTTCGTCCACGACGACACCTTCCAGGTTCGCGGTTACCCGGCCTTGACCGATACCCTCCGTGATCGAAGTGCCTTCGGCTTTGAGCTCACCGTGCGCATACCAATTGTAGAGCGCCGCGCCTGCAGGATCGATAATGCCAATTGCTATGTTCTTGTTGCGCTCTTTCAGCGCCATGCTGACACCGCCCAGCGTGCCGCCCGAGCCAACGGTGCAGATGAAGCCATCAACCTTGCCATCAGTGTCGCGCCAGATTTCCGGGCCAGTGGTATCGTAATGGCCTTGTCGATTGGCCACGTTGTCGAATTGATTGGCCCAGATCGCGCCGTTTGCTTCGGTTCTTGCCTTCTCCTCGGCGATGCGCCGCGCGATCTTGGGATAGTGATTGTCACTGGCAGCCGGCGCTGCATCGACCTCAATCAATTCCGCGCCGAGCGCGATCACCGCGTCCTTTTTCTCTTGGCTCTGCGTACGCGGCATCACGACAATGACTTTGTAACCCTTCGCGGCGCCGATCAGCGCAAGGCCGATGCCCGTATTGCCGGCGGTGCCCTCAACGATGGTGCCACCCGGCCGCAACGTGCCTTTACGTTCGGCATCTTGGACGATTGAAAGCGCCGCACGATCCTTGACCGACTGCCCCGGGTTCAAAAATTCAGCTTTGCCCAAAATCGTGCAGCCCGTCAGCTCGGATGCGCGCTGCAACTTGATCAACGGCGTGTTGCCGATGGCATCCAAAACAGAACCGTGAAACTTCATTGCAAAAGTGCTCCGTCAGCCCGCAAACGCCCGCTCAATGACGAATGTCCCCGGCTCGTGGTTGGCGCCTTCGACAAAGCCGGCCGCGCTCACGATCTGCTTTAAGTCCTGGAGCATCGGCGCACCACCGCAAATCATGATCCGGTCCTGCACGGGATCAAATGAGGACGTTTGAAGGGCGTCGAACAAGGCCCCGTTATGAATGAGCGCCGTTATGCGTCCCTCCAAAACATGATCGCTCCGCGTCAGGCTGGTGACGTACCGAAGCTGGCGCGCGGCTTCTTCTCCAACCAGGGGGTCCGAGACCGCTGCGGCCACTATCTCCCGACTGAATTCAAGTTCAGGCGCTGTGCGGCAGGTGTGAGTGAGGACAACTTGCTCATACCGCGCGTAAGTATCCGGATCGCGAACAAGGCTCGCAAACGGCGCAACACCCGTTCCGGTGGAGAGCAGGAATAGGCGCCGCCCTGGCGTCAAAGCGTCAAGCACCAAGGTCCCTGTTGGTTTGCGCCCCAATACGATTTCGTCGCCCGGCTGAATGTTCTGCAGCCGGCTCGTCAACGGGCCATCGGGGACCTTGATCGAATAGAAGGAAAGCTGGTCATCCCAAGCTGGGCTCGCGATCGAATAGGCGCGCAGCAATGGCCGCTCGCCATTCATCAGCCCGATCATCACAAACTCACCCGACCGAAAGCGCAGCCCAGCTGGCCGCTCGCAGGAGAACGCGAACAGCTTATCGGTATAGTGACGCACCGCTTCCACGCGCGCTGTGTAAACGTTTGGCGGCGCGGCCGCATGAACACGGGTGCTGGCTTCTGACATGATTTCCGTTCAGCTCATCAGTCGCTAGAGCGACGCTAAAAACGTCATCTGGGGATCGATCGCCACCGCGATCTGCCACAACGACAGCGACACGACGAAGCAGCCAATAACGCCCATCAGCAAGCGCGGCCGGGTGATGCTGACCGCAAAGGCCGCGATCGGCGCCGCAATAACGCCGCCAATGATAAGGCCGATAATGTCAGTCCAGCGCACACCGCCGAGCGCGAAAAAGAACGACGCCGAAATCGCCGCCGTCACGAGGAATTCCGTTGTATTGACGCTGCCCACCGCATGGCGCGCCCCTTGGCCGCGCCCGAGCAACGTCGTGGTTACAATCGGTCCCCAACCGCCGCCTCCTGCTGCGTCGAGAAAGCCGCCGAATAAGCCGAGTTTCCTAACGCCCTTGATCTCAGCCGGCGGCTTCGGCCCGCGTACGGCCAACACCACAACGAGGGCGCCCATGATCAACAGATAGGTCGAGACAATCGGCTTCATGATCGACACCGGCAGGTAGGACACCACCAGCGCCCCAGCGATGCCCCCCGCAATGCCAGCTGGCGCAAGTTGCCAAACAAGATCCCACTTCACATTGCGCCGCCAAATGTGCGCCGCACCGGAGGCGCCGGTTGTGAACATCTCTGCGGTGTGCACGGCGGCGCTCGCCGCAGCCGGCGGCATGCCGAACGCCAACAGGAATGACGTCGACACCAATCCATAAGCCATGCCCAGGGCGCCATCGACGAGCTGAGCCAAAAAGCCCACTAATACAGATTGCCAAAAGAACGGATCCATCGGCGCCGCTCAGACTAGGCCGCTATGCGCCAAGCGCTCACGCGCATCGGCGATCAACGCGTCAAAGCTAGCGTTGCGCGCGCGCAACGCCGACCGGGCGAGCGCGATCTCATCCAGCACCACTCCCCAAGCTGGCGGGAACGCCAGTTCTAAACGTTCACGTGCCGCACGCGCCACGGCAGGGCTCGCCCCGCCAGTGCCAGCAGTGAGCGTCAGCTTCCCTCGACGAACCACAGCCGGCGTGTGGAAGTCACACAACGGCAAACAATCCTCGACATTAACGAGCACGTTTCGCGCGCGCGCGGCTGTCGCGAGCACCTCACTATCTTCGCGCGGGAGATCGGCGATCCAAATGGCATGATAGACGCCGATCTCTTCCGCCGATGGAAGCCGCGGCACTAGTGTCGCCGCTTCCGTGAACGCCGCGCTCGGCGCATCCGACCACACGTCAGGGGATGCGCCACCAGCCCTAAGCCAATTTAGGCGACGAAGCGCCAACGCGTCGCGGCCTATAAGCGCGATGCGGGTCGCAGCTGGGTCGAGATAGATCGGGATCATGCGGCGTTCGCGTCAGCAATGGCTGCACGCGCTTCACCGAACGCCTCGCCAATAACAATTATGGCGGGCCCCTCGCCAAGTTCCGCTGCCAAAGCCGGCAAATCGCTCAGCATGCCGCACACGATGCGCTCGCCTGAAAGCGACACACTCTCCAACAGCGCCGCGGGCCGGTGCGCCGGAACACCGCGCGCGAGCAAAGCCTGCATCACACGTTCGGCCTGCTGTGCGCCCATATAGATGACTGCAGTCTCCGCTTTTGCCGCGGCGTCAGCCCAATGCATGTCCTGCTCAACGCGCCCACGCGTGATGCTTGGCGTCACGAACGTCACCGACCGCGACACACCTCGACTGGTGAGAGAGATGTTGAGCGTCGCGGCAGCCGCAAATGCAGCACTGACGCCGGGTACGGTTTCAACGCGAACCCCCGCTGCATCGCACGCCTCTAATTCTTCAGCAGCGCGCCCGAAGAGGTTTGGATCACCACCCTTAAGGCGCACAACGACCGCATGGCGCATCGCCATGCGAACCAACAGGCGGCAGATCAAGCGTTGATCAGCCGAGGGTCGATTGGCGCGCTTTCCCACGTTGTAAAGCTTTGCCTTGCTGGCGAGCGCCAAGACTTCGCCGGACACCAACGCGTCGTGCAACACCACATCCGCCTCGCCGAGCAACCGCGCGGCACGCAATGTAAGTAGATCAACCGCGCCGGGGCCGGCGCCCACAAGATAAACTTTGCCGCTCATGTGATGGCCTCACGGATCATGCCTGCCGCGCAGGTTTGGTTGGTTTGGGGGTCAAAGAGCGCGAACGCGCCTGTCCCGGGTGAACCGGCAAACAGGTCCGCGAGGACCGGATCGCGCGCGACCAAACGCACGCGGGCAATATCATTCAGCGATAATGACGACGCGCCTTCACGCCGCGAGAAGTCCTCAATATCATGAATAAAGGCGATGCCCTCAATCAACGCCTGCGTCTCGAGCGTCCCTTGCCGCAAAACGTAACGGCGACCGGGGCGCCAGGGCGCCTCGTCAAGCCAACACAAGTCCGCCTCAAGGGAGTGCACATAACGCACCCCAGGGGCCGCCACGACATCGCCACGCGTCACATCTCGCTCATCCGCGAACTCGATCGCAACAGACGTGCCGGCATTTGCGCGCATCACTGCGCGGCCACCGACACGCAAATTGGCGACAGTGGCCGGATAAGCCGCGGGACCGAGAACCACTCTTTCCCCGGCTTGAACCGAGCCTGCCTCAATCCGCCCGACATAGAAGCGCGAAGTAACGTCCCGCAGCACGGCCTGGATTGGTAGGCGCAACGGCGCGTCAGGGCGCGCCGCCGGTCCCCGACTCTGTTCGATGAGTTCAATCAAAGGTGGGCCGCGCCACCATTCGACCGCACCGCGCCGCACAACATTATCGCCGCGCCGCGCCGACACCGGCACGCACACCCCGCCGCTCAGTTTGAGGTTCGCCGCGAGTTCAGCAAATGCAGTCTCAATGGCTTGAAAGCGCTCCTGCGACCACCCGATCAGGTCCATCTTGTTGACCGCGACAATGACATCCAGCCCCATCAAGGCGGCAATTGCGGCATGCCGGCGCGTTTGTCGCTTCAGCGAGCCGCCTTCTACACGCGATGCGTCAATAACGATGACCGCAACATCTGAAACACTCGCCGCTGTGACCATGTTGCGCGTGTATTGTTCATGCCCGGGGGCATCTGCAATGATGAAACTGGCGCGCGGCGTCTCGAAATAGCGATAAGCGACGTCAATCGTTATGCCCTGGGCGCGCTCGGCTTCCAGGCCGTCAGTGAGCGCCGCCAAATCATCGGCGTCATCCCCGATGGTGTCCGCTTGGTCCCGCATGAGCACGCCGGAATCGAGCAACAATCGGCCGATCAGTGTCGACTTCCCGTCATCTACACTTCCAGCAGTCATAAACCGGACCTGTCGGGTCTCGGTGTCCGCGTGCAGGGGAAAGACATTTCCGTCCATCAGAAGTAGCCCTCGACCTTACGCCGTTCCATCGCAGCGCTGTGGGCGCGATCATCCATGCGGGTGGCGCCGCGCTCAGAAACGGTTGCGACAAGGGTTTCGGCCAGCACCTGCTCGGCGCTATCCGCGTCACTCTCGACTGGGCATGTGCAGGTGATGTCGCCAACGGTTCGAAAACGAACCACGATGCGCTCAATCGCGGCGGAATCCGCCGCTGGTGTCAGCGGCGTCACTGGAAAGAGAAGACCATCGCGCCGGACGACTTCGCGTTCGTGCGCGTAATAAAGGCTGGGTAGTTCGATCCGCTCCTGAATGATGTAAGCCCAAACATCCGCCTCGGTCCAATTCGAGAGCGGAAACACGCGCATGTGCTCACCCACGCCAATGTGCCGATTGAACAATCCCCAAAGCTCAGGCCTCTGCGCGCGCGGACGCCAAGCGCCAAACGCATCACGATGCGAGAACACGCGCTCTTTCGCTCGCGCTCTCTCCTCGTCGCGGCGGGCGCCCCCAATGAGCGCATCAAACTCAAACTCCTGCTGCGCCTCAAGCAATGTCACAGCTTGCGCAGCATTGCGGCTCTGCTCCGGACCAAGTTGGACCGCGCCGCGGCGGATGGAATCTTCCACCTCTCGAACGATGAGCTCAAGTCCGGTCTCGCGCGCCCGCGCGTCGCGAAACGCAAGCACTTCTTGAAAATTGTGACCCGTATCGATGTGCAGCAGCTTGAACGGCGGCTTTTGCGGTGCAAACGCCTTAACCGCTAGGTGCAACAGCACCGCGGAATCTTTGCCCCCGGAAAACAGCAAGGCAGGCCGTACGAAGCCGGCCAATTCACGCAGGATATAAACGCTTTCCGACTCCAACCGCTCCAGCCGAGCCGATACGCGAGCTCGCGCCGCCTCGCCGCTCATCCGCGTGTCGTCGAATTGGTATGCAAGCCGCATTCTTTACTGTCCTGACTTTCCCACCACCACCGTCCGGCCCGCGGATCTTCACCCGGCCGGATCGCCTTCGTGCACGGCTCACAGCCGATCGAAACATAGCCGCGCGCATAGAGCGGGCTCGTTGGGATCGCGAACCGCGCCGCATAAGCGAGCACTTCGGCCCAGCTCCAATCAGCCAACGGATTGTATTTTTGCATGTTGCGCTCGGTGTCTCGCTCAGACTCCGCCAGAACTGCACGCGTCACTGTTTGTTCACGGCGTTGACCGGTCAGCCACGCATCGCGTCCCTCAAGCGCGCGGTTAAGCGGCGCCACCTTGCGGACGCCGCAGCACGCCTTGCGCTGCTCCAATCCATCATAGAAGCCATCGATGCCGTGCTTCGCGACATAGGCGCCCACCGCTTCAGGTTCAGGGTGCATCCGCGCGATAGCGATCCCGTAGCGCAGCTCAACTTCGTCGATCAGCGCCAATGTTTCGGCATGAAGCCGCCCGGTATTCAGCGTCAACACGTCTATCGGGAGCTTTAACCGCGCGATGGCGTCTGTGAGCACCATATCCTCGGCGGAAAGACTCGTCGCCAGCGCCGCTCGCGCATGCCTCCATGCGATTGCGGTAAGTGCATTCTCGAGCAGGCGCACCTTCGCCTCAAACACCGCCGCACGACGATCGCGAAACGCGCTCAGGTAAGGAACGGAATAGGCGCGCAAGGCAGCTACTGCTGGCGCACTCGCTTGATCCGCACGCAGCGCGAATGAGTCGAACCCCACTTGCTCAAGCGCGAAGATTTGATCGGCCGTTATCGCGCCTACAGCCCTCAGCAGCCCCTCGTACCCAAGCCGTTGACGAAGAAGAAAGGCGTGGCTGTAGCCGCGTCCATCGCCGATGCGCGGAAAATCGACACCGATAATGGCGACGCCTTCGAGGCGATGCGCCAAAGCAAGCGTCTCATCCGCAGGTTGGAGCAAAACGCCCGCGCCAGCGCACGGCGCGTCGAGCCATTGCTCCAGCGTGAGCCAAGGCCCGCCCTCCCACTCCGATTGCGATGGACCAGTAGGCGGACGCACGATCGGGACGATCTTCTTGCGTACATCCCCATGACCAGTGTTCGCTGGGATCGGGAGCGTCCGCGCCCGCGCTTCGGCGTCACCATCGACCCGCACGCCGTTCGCATCGAGAGATAGCAGCAGCGTCATGCCGCGACCTCCTCTTCAATACGCAGCGCAGTCTTGAACGCATCCGCGCCCAACCGCTCAACCGCTTCAATGAAGCTCTCACCAGTTCGGCGCACTGCAAGGTAGTGACGAGCCAAACGCTCGATCACCAAGGGGACGTCCTCGCCGCGCACGGCTTTGCCGATCAGCACACCCAATTTACCTTCGCCATCGGCGCGGCCACCGAGGAGTACCTGGTACCAATCCTCACCCGCCTTCTCGACACCGAGAACACCGATATGGCCGACATGATGGTGCGCGCAGGCGTTAATGCAGCCGGAGACCTTAATGGCCAACGCACCAAGCTCGTCCTCGATGGACGCCAACTGAGCGGCGATCGCGGCTGAGAGCGGGATCGATTTGGCGTTCGCGAGCGAGCAGAAATCGCCGCCTGGGCAGCAGATGATGTCAGACGCAAGCCCAATATTGGCCCGGCCAAGATTGATCGCCTCCAGTTCGCCCCACAGCTCCTGCAAACGCGCGCGAGAGACATTCGGCAACACGAGGTTCTGTTGATGGGTGACCCGTATTTCACCGAAGCTGTACCGATCAGCTAGGTCGGCGAGTTGATCCATTTCATCGGCAGTGGCGTCGCCCGGGGCGATCTCGTGCCGCTTCAGGCTCACCACCACCGCGGCGTAATAGGGGCTGCGGTGCGCAACGACATTGCGCTGGCGCCAAGCGCGAAAACCAGGCGCAATCGGCAAACGATGTGCATTGTCGCGCTGTGCGTCGAGCGCGGGGTCATCGAAATGCGCGGCAACACGCTCGAGCGCCTCGTTCGTCAAAGTACTCGGCCCATCGCGTAGGTGCGCCCACTCGGCCTCAACCTCGCGTGCGAACGCTTCCGAGCCGAGTGTCTCGACCAGGATTTTGATGCGGGCTTTGTAGATGTTGTCGCGCCGGCCAATACGGTTATAGGCCCGCAGCACCGCTTCGCTATACGTCAGCAACTCACTCCAGTGCAGATCGCGCTTGATCACCGAAGCGAGCCGCGGTGTACGCCCTTGACCGCCGCCAACCTTAACAATCAGCCGCACCTCGCCCGCGTTATCGCGGTAAAGATCGAACGCCAGATCATGCACCGAAGTCGCGGCGCGATCCTCCTTGGCGCCGTTGAACGCCACTTTGAACTTGCGCGGCAAATGCGCAAACTCCGGATGCAACGTCGACCATTGCCGCATGAGTTCGCAGTACGGACGCGGATCGACAATCTCATCAGCGGCCACCCCGGCAAAAGCATCTGTCGTCACGTTACGCACGCACGAGCCGCTTGTTTGGATCGCGTGCATGCTGACATCAGCCAGCTCAGCCAAAATGTCCGGAACTTCCTCGACCTTCACCCAATTGAACTGAATGTTCTGGC
>SXGT01028047.1_pt1 | contig 17617 bp, 13 predicted proteins | sample 3176221 | NCBI WGS metagenome assembly SXGT01 (sample SAMN11356862, study PRJNA531348) | freshwater metagenome | isolation source: freshwater sample F1-120 | place: China: Fuxian Lake, Yuxi | collected 2017-12-25
CAGGCCGCCGTCGGCGACCAGGGTGCCGACCCCCGTCGGGGTGAAGAACGCCCCGATTCCGCTGCCACCGGCCCGCATCCGCTCGGCGAGGGTGCCCTGCGGAGTCAGCTCGACGGTCAGCTCACCGGACAGGTCCTGCCGCGCGAACTCCTTGTTCTCCCCGACGTAGGAGGCGATCACGCGGGTGATGCGGTGCGCCTCCAGCAGCAGGCCCAGGCCGGCGCCGTCGACGCCGCAGTTGTTGCTGACGATCGTCAGGTCGCCGGCGCCCTGCGCGAGCAGCGCGTCGATCAGGAACCAGGGAATGCCGGCCAGTCCGAATCCGCCGACCGCCAGGCTGGCGCCGTGCGGGATGTCGGCCACCGCTTCTGCCGGCGAGTCCACGAGCTTGTTCAATGTCATTGCTGCTCCAGGTGTTCGATGAGCGCGGGGGTGATGATGGCCGCCTGCTCGGCGTTGGCCAGGTGCGCGGCCTGCGGCACGGTCAGCAGTCGTGACCCGGGGATCCGGGCGACGATCTCCGCCAGCTTGGCCGGCGGTGTCGCGGGGTCGTCTGCACCGGCGATGGCGAGGGTCGGCGCGGTGATGGTGGAAAGCTGTTCGCGCAGATCGAGTTCGGCGATGGCCGCGCAGCACGCCGCGTAGCCTTCGGCCGGCGTGGCCGCGATCATCTGCTCGTACCCATTGCGCACGCCGGGGTTCGCATCGAGGTACGTCGGGGTGAACCAGCGCTGCACGACGGCGGCGGCCACCGCCGCGCTGCCCTGTGCGCGAACCATCGCGGCGCGGTCGGTCCACGCCGAGGCCGGGGGCAGCTGCGCTCCGGTGCACAGCAGCGCAAGTCGCTGCACCCGTTCCGGGTTGCGGATCGCCACCCGCATCACCGTCATCCCGCCGAGCGACAGGCCGACCAGATGGGCCTTGGCGATATCGAGCCGATCGAGCAGCGCCACCAGGTCATCGGCCAGATCGTCGATCGCATAGGGCCCCTCGGGTACCGGTGATCCGCCGTGGCCGCGGGTGTCATAGCGCACCACCCGGAAACGCCGCTCCAGTTCGGCGAGCTGGGCGTCCCACATGCGGTGCGTCGAGCCCAGGGAGTTCGACAGCACGACCGCCGGGGCGTCGGCGCGGCCCGAGATGACGGTGTGGACCTCGACGGCGCTCATCGGGCCTCGAAGACCGCGGCCAGACCCTGGCCGCCGCCGATGCACATGGTCTCCAGCACAGTGCGCGCGCCGCGCCTGCGTGCTTCATGGGCGGCGGTGGTCAGAATGCGTGCGCCGGTCGCGCCGACCGGATGGCCCAGGGAGATCCCGGATCCGTTCGGGTTCAAACGCTCATCGAGCGGATCGATCTTCCACTCGGCCAGCACCGCCAGCACCTGCGCGGCGAACGCCTCGTTGAGTTCGATCAGGTCGATCTCGTCGAGGGTGAGACCCGCGCGCTCCAGTGCGGCGGCCGTCGCGGCCACCGGACCGATGCCCATGGTCTCCGGGCTGCACCCCGTCACCGCCCAGGACCGCAGCGCCAGCATCGGGGTCAGCCCCAACCGCTCGGCGTCGGCGGCGGTGGTCACGACACACAGTGCGGCGCCGTCGTTCTGGCCAGAGGCGTTGCCCGCGGTGACCGTCGATTCGGCGTCGATCTTCGTGCGCACCGCGCGCAGACCGGCAAGCTTCTCGGCATCGACATCGGCACGCGGATGCTCGTCGCGGTCGACGGTGACATCGGGCCGGCCGCGCGTGCCGGCGACCGTCAACGGCACCAGCTCGTCGGCGAAGCGGCCCTGCTCATGGGCGGTGATCGCCCGCTGGTGGGAGCGGACCGCCAGCTCATCCTGATCCGCACGGGTGATGCCGTAGTGGCGGCGCAGATTCTCCGCGGTCTCGATCATTCCGCCGGCGATGAGATGATCGGCGCCACCGGCAGTTTCGCGGGCCCGGTCCAGCCGGTCCAGCAGCGCCACCGCGCCCTGGCGCACCCCGGTGCGCAACCCCAGCGCGTAATGCTCGACATTGGACATCGACTCGGCGCCACCGGCGATGACCACGCTCGCCGCGCCCGTGGCCACCTGACCGGCGGCGTACAGCACGGCCTGCAGGCCGGAGCCGCAACGCCGGTCGATCTGCAGACCAGGAACCCCGGTGCCGAGGCCGGCATCCAGTGCCGCGATGCGGCCGATGGCCGGCGCCTCGCCGCTCGGATAACCGTGCCCGAGCACGACATCGTCGACATCGCCCTCACCGAGTCCGGTCCGATCGACGAGTGCACGCAAGGTGCGGGTGGCCATGTCGGCGGCCGTCAGCGCCGACAGCGCACCGCCCATGCGTCCCACCGGGGTGCGCAGTGGATTGCAGATCACGATGTCGGTCATTCCTCGACCGTAGGCGGTGCCAGAGATATTCTGAAATACTTAAAAGGCGTCTAGTGATATTCAGGAGGTCTTAATGGTGGAGCTGCGCCACCTGCGGTATTTCCAGGCGGTCGCCGAGGAATTGCACTTCGGCAGGGCCGCGGAGCGGCTGCACATGGCGCAACCACCGCTGTCCCAGCAGATCCGGCAGCTGGAGCGAGAACTCGGCGTCGCCCTGCTGTCCAGGAGTACCCGCCGGGTGGACCTGACGGCGGCCGGCGCCGCATACCTCAAGCGAGTCGTCGAGATCCTGGACGCAGTGGACGACGCCGGGCAGCAGGCGCACCGGGTGGCCGACGGCGTGGAGGGCCACCTCACCATCGGTTGCGTGGGATCGGCGACGTACTCGGTGCTGCCGCGACTGGTCCGCGCCATGCGTGATGCACTACCGCATCTGGACATCAGCATCCGCGGTGAGATGCTGGCACCCGCGCAGCTGGACGCCCTGCGCTCCGGAGATATCGACATCGGGTTGATGCGGCCGCCGGTCCCGGATGCCGGCATCCGGTGCGTCACGCTGCGGCGCGACCGACTCATCGCCGCGCTGCCGGCCGGGCATCCGCTGGCGCTGCGTGATGAGCTCGACATCGCCGACCTGCGCGACCAGGACTTCATCGCCCATGCCGGACAGGGGCGTTCGGTGATGGGCGGCGTGCTCGCCGCGGTATGCGCGGATGCCGGGTTCGCTCCCCGAATCCGGCATGAGGTCTCCGAGACCTCGACCCTGGTCACGCTGGTCGCAGCGGGCCTCGGGGTGGCGGTGGTACCCGCCCCCACAGCCGACCTTGATGTCGCCGGCGTCAGTTACCGCCCGCTGCGGCCGGCAACGCTGGGAGTCGACCTGGTGGCAGCACACCTGGGCGATGCCGCCTCACCCGCGATCCAGCGTGCACTCGACGTGCTGCGGGAGATCACCCGGTAGTCGGGTCAGCTGGCATGACGAAATCTGTTGCCGCCGGCCCGCTTCGCGGTGTACATGGCCTCATCGGCGGCCATCACGAGGCGCTCGATCTGCGCGCGCAGGGTCGTCTCGTCGCCCCCCAAGGTGCGGACCTCTGCCGACGACGTCCCGACACTTGCCGTGACGGGCACCGGGAGATCGGCGATCGCCTTGCAGATACGGCGGGACAGCAGCGTCGGGTCGGCGGTCGTACAGGCCGCAGCGACGACGACCTCCTCACCGACTATCCGTCCGATCACCGCGGTGGTGTCGAAGACGGCGTGGCCCAGTGCGCGCCCGACCGCCACCAGGGCGTCATCGCCGGCCTGATGCCCGTAGGTGTCGTTGATGTGCTTGAAATCGTCGAGGTCCACCACCGCGACCACCAGATGAGCACGGTCGGTGGCGGTCAGCATCTTCACGATGTGCTGCTGAAGCGCCCGCCGGTTGAGCAGACCGGTCAGCGGATCCCGGTCGGCCTGTTCGAGATCGACGCCGAGCGCGCGCACGAGGACATGTATGGCGAAGGGCATGACGATGTTGACCTGCAGCACCAGGAAGATGTCGACCAGTGCCAGCGCAACGTGACCGGAGTCGACGACGCGGACCGCCACGATCAGCGCAACGGCGGTCGCCAGCACGAAGTTGTACAGCACCAGCACCGTGCCGTGGAAGAACGCGATATAGGCGGCGGTGGTCGCGAAGGCGATGCAGCCGGTCAGGCCGCCCTGCGGGTTCGGATAGGACAGACACGCGAGTGCCACCGACGTGTTCGACACCAACGCAAAGGCCAGCGACTGCCCGCGCGTCGGCCATTTCAGCACCCACAGCACCGCGCCCGCCACGCCGCCGGCGAACCCCGTCCACATCATCGCGACAGGGATGGCTTCGCGGGGGGCGTCGACACTGTTCAGCAGCGCCAGCAGGCACAGGGCCAGCGACCCGGCGACCATGGCCATGGCCACCCGCACCGCACCGGTCATGCGCCGCGCGACGAGGTAGTCGGTGATCCACTCGTAGTGGTTGGCGCGCAGCAACCACCTACTCGGTCCCGGCGCGGTCATCGTCGTAGTCCCTGCTCGTGGTGCTGGTCAGCAAATCATCCCCGACAGTACCGTGGCCTCGACATAAGCATCGGTGAAGTGCAATGACTGGTCATCCCGGGAACGCGGTGTCACCGCCTGCCAGCAATGGTCCCAGCGGGAGTGCTCGCGCAACGGGATACCGTCATCGGGTGACGGCGTCGCGATCGCGCGCTGCCCGGCTCGGTGCCGTGGCGGCCACCCTGCTGACCGTCGCTGCGCTGCCCGCCTGCGGACAGCCGGCGCAGCCGCCGCCGGTCGCCGCACCCTCGAAGACGACACCCTCGACCACCGCGCCGCCTGCGGTGGGCACGACGACAGGCGCGGTGTCTTCGGCGGAGTTCTCGCCGGTCTCTGCGCTCATGAACGATGCGATTGCCCAACACCGGCTGCCCGGTGCGGTGGTCCAGATCGGGCACGCCGGAGAAGTGGTATTCCGCTGGGCTTTCGGCGAGCGCAAGCTTGCCGGCGAACCCGGACTGGACGGGTCACCCTCGCCCGCCGAGCCGATGACCGAGGACACGATCTTCGACCTGGCGTCCCTGACGAAGAGCCTTGCCACCGCGACGGCCATCATGCAGCTCTACGAACAGGGCCGAGTGCATCTCGATGACCCCGTGCAGACCTACCTACCCGACTTCAACCCGGCCAACGACCCGCGCCGCGCGCAGCAGGTGACGCTGCGCATGCTGCTCACCCATACGTCGGGCATCGCGGGCGACCTCAGCCTGGACGGTCCGTGGGGACTGGACCGGGCCGACAAAGCCGACGGCCTTCGCCGCGCACTGGGTGCCTGGGTGGTGTTCGAACCCGGTGCGCTCTTTCACTACTCGGACATCAACTTCATTCTGGTGGGCGCCATCATCGAGAGGCTCACCGGCCAATCCATCGACACATACGTGCAGAGCCACGTGTTCACGCCACTGGGCATGAACGACACCCACTACTTCCCGGTGTCAAAAGCCTGCGGGCCGCACGAGGTTCGGGGCAACGCGATCGTCGTCGACCCGCGTGCACCCGAAGGGACCGACTGCCCGGCCGGGTCGTGGCGGACCGATCTCCTGACCCGTGTCGCGCCCACGGCGCGCGATGAGGACACCCCGGGGCTCAACCCTGACCATGGCCGTCTGCTGCGCGGCACCGTGCACGATCCGACGGCACGCCGGATGGGCGGCGCGACCGGTGCTGCCGGGGTGTTCTCCACGGCGCACGATGTCGGCCTGTTCGCGCAGGCCCTGCTCGACCGGCTCGCCGGCCGGCCGAGCGCGTTCCCGCTGACAGAGTCGACGGTCGCCCTGATGACCAGTCCCCAGCAGCCCGTGCCGGGGAGAGATCTGCGCGGCGTGGGCTGGGATATCGACACGGCGCATTCCAGACCGCGCGGCACGATCTTTCCCGTCGGAAGCTTCGGCCACACCGGCTTCACCGGCACCACGCTGTGGATCGATCCCGGATCGGACACCTACGTGATCGTGCTCGCGAACGTCATTCATCAGCGCGGCGGCCCACCGATCGTGGGGCTCAGCGGTGACGTCGCGACGGCGGTGGCACGCGCCCTTCACCTGTACGGCAACTAGCGGGCATCACGCACCGAACCCGCTGGTCGATGATCGCGTCCCCGCGGCGCTTCTGTTCCTGGCCGCCGGAGACTATGGGCGAGCGGTGATGCGGGCTTCGATGTCGTGGGCGGTTTGGCGGACCTGCTCGCCGAGCACGTGGATGCGAGCGCTGTCCGTGGTGGCAAATATCGACGCGGCGACCGACATGGTGACGGCGCCGCTGCCGTCGGTGATGGGGGCCGAGATGATCGCGACGCTGTGGCTGCCCACATCGTCGAGTTCGTCGGGTAGGACATCGATGACAGTGAGATCGGCGAACGCACGCGCCAACTGGGCGGTGATGGCGTCGACCTCACCGTCGCCGCTGAGTGCGCGCAGAGCGGTGTACACCCGCAAGTAATCTTTGGTGAGTCGGTCGACGGCGAATCCGCGATCTCGGATTTCTTTGAACACCAACGTCATTCGACGCCGCATTGCGGGGCTGGGCTGGCCGATCGCTTCGAGCCACGCCTTCTGGGCATCGGCGCCGGCCCAGGCCACATATTCCCTGCCGAAGGGCGCCACCAGCGGTGTGCGCAGCCCAGGTGCGATTCGGGGTCCGGTCAAGCAGGACCCGGCGGTGTGATCGATGACGAGTGTCTGTCCTTGCCTGCGGCTGAGATGCACCTGCGTTCCGGTCGCCGCGGCAAGTGCCTGCAGGTCGTCGCGGTAGCGGTGCGTACCGGCCGGGTTGGCCAAGCCGGCCAAGGCCGGACCCCATGAGTAGGCGGCCGTGTCCGGGTCGCGGGTCACCCAGTTGCGGGCGGCCAAGGTCGTCAGGATCGCGTGACCGGTCGCGCGACTGATGGCCAGGCTGCGGCAGATCTGCGCCAAGGTGAATCGGCCGTCGGGCTGGGCTCCCAGCAGTTCCACCACGGCGACGACCCGCTCGGTGGGCGGTGACATCCCTTGACTCCGATGCGGCACAAGGTCTACCTTCGGCGTCACAATATCGAACGGTATGTCGAAATATCGACATTGGCAACTGGTAGAAGAGGGCCCCGATGGGCGAACGGTTCAGCGGCAAGCGGGTACTGGTCACCGGAGCGGCCGGCGGTATCGGTCGCGCGACGGTCGAACTGTTCGCCGCCGAGGGCGCCTCGGTGGTAGGCCTGGACCTCGACCCCGGCCAGGATTGCGTGGCGTGCGACGTCGGTGACGAAGCATCGGTCAGCGCTGCCGTCGCCACGGCAACCGAGCGCCTGGGCGGGCTCGACGTCGTGGCCAACGTGGCGGGCGTCGACCAATTCCGCAAGTTCGCCGACCTCGACGTCGCCACCTGGCAGCGCCACCTCAACGTGAATCTGACCGGCCCGATGCTGATTTCCCGCGCCGCCCTGCCGCACCTGCGCGCGAGCAAGGGCAACATCGTCACCATCGCCTCGATCGCCGGGCTGCGAGGACAGCCGTACCAGGCCGCATACTGCGCCTCCAAGGCCGGCGTCATCATGCTGATGAAATCACTGGCACTCGAATTGGCCGCTGACGGTATCCGGGTCAACACCGTCTGCCCCGGCGGTGTGCAGACCGACCTGCCCACGAATGCGGCCGGCGAGCACGCCAACTCCGACCTCGACTGGGCCCTGTTGATGGAAACCTCGGGCGCCCGTTACGGATTCATGCCGCCCAGCGACATCGCCGATGCGATCGCCTACCTCGCCTCCGACGCCGCGGCGTCGGTCACCGGCGCGGTGCTCTCCGTCGACCGCGGCACCGCCGCATGAACCACGCCGAGAAAGGACCAGACATGCCGAGCACCGAAGACATCATCCGAGAGCTCATGGACCGTGAGCACCTGAAGGAACTGCGCGCCAGATATTTTCGCCATCTGGACGGGCGCGACCATGAGGGCTTCGCATCGGTGTTCACCGAGGACGCGGTACTCGAAGTGCCCGAAGTCGATTGCGTCTTTCGCGGACGCGAGGAGATCGCCACCAACGTGCTCGCCTCCCTGACCAACGCGGTGAGCGCCCACCACGGACACACGCCTGAGCTGACCTTCACCGGCCCCGACACCGCGACCGGAATCTGGGCGATGCAAGACATCGTCGAGTGGCCGCGGGCCGCCTCCGGCGAGCGGGTCGGCATCACCGGGGTCGGCCACTACCGCGACGAGTACGTCAAGCAAGACGGCCAATGGCGCATCGCCAAGGTCCGGCTCGTACGCATCCGGGTGCAGAGCCTCAGTGACCTCTGACGCCGGCGACACGTCACGGAAGCTGACCGCCTGCACAGCCACGGACTCAAGCCTGGACGGCGATCTTGAAGATGAGGGTGACCAGGGCGCCGAAGGCGCCATGCGCGCCGATGTACAGCCGCTTGACGTCATATCCGGCAACGTCCTTCATGGTTTCGGCGCCGAAGCGGGCCGGCATCTGACCATCGATCACGGTGACATCGGCGCCGAGCAGCGCGTGTCTGATGTGGTCCCGCTCAGCCCCGGTGGCGGTGGCCACGACTTCTCCGATGGTCCGCTCCCCACCGGTTGCGGGAACCGCGGTGCAGGTGACACCGTTCTCCTCGAGAAAGCGGTTGACGGACTCGACGGTGGCCTCGGCGCCGACGGTCAGGCTGAGATTGCCGAGGTTGACGGTGATGTCGGTGTCGTCGCCGACGGTGAGCGACGCCTCCGGGTCGGGGGTGAGCCCGCCGGCGAGGGCGTCACGCACCGCGGCGCCGAACAGGCTCGTGTCCGGCTCATCGGTGGATAGCTCGGGCAGCATGATCCCCGGGTTGAGCACCCCGGCCGGATCGAAGGCCTTCTTGATCGAGCGTTGGACGGCAATCTCGACCGGGGTGAAACGCTTCGTCATGAACTGGATCTTCTCGGTGCCCACCCCGTGCTCGCCGGTGATGGTGCCGCCCAGACGGAGTGCGGCTTCGATGATCTCGTTGTTTGCCGCGGCCAGGGCGGCCGCCGCCAGCGGGTTGTCCTTGTCATAGAACGTGGTGGGGTGCAGGTCACCGTCGCCGGCGTGACCGCATACCGCGATGAACAGCAGACCGTCTGCATGGCGCGTGGCAGCAGCGTGAATGGCTTCCTGCATGTCGGGAATCCGGTCGCGTGGCACGGTGACGTCGCCGATGAAGAAGCCCTTGCCGCTCTGTACCACCGAGTTGGGCGCGTTGAGGCGGCCGTACCACAGTGCGTCGCGGTCTTTCTCGTCCTCGGCGACCCGCACCTCGGTGGCACGCTCGCGCAGCACCTGTTCCACGACCGGCTGGTCACGCGCCACCTCCTCATCGGTGCCATCCACGTCGATGAGCACGATGGAATCGGCGTCCAGCGGATAGCCGGTGTCGTAGAACTGTTGCAGCCCAGCGATACCGGCTCGGTCGAGCCACTCCACGGCGGCGGGCACCACTCCGGAAGCGATGACCGCAGCGATGGTGTCCGCGGCTTCTCGTGCGGAGGCGAACGCACCCATCAGACTGTGGGTGACTGCCGCGATCGGGCGCAGCGCAACGGTCGCCTCGGTGATGATTCCCAGCGTGCCCTCAGAGCCGATGAGGATGCCGAGGAGGTCCGGACCATCGTCGTCTGCGCTGAAGGTCCGGGCGGAACCGTCGGGCAGGACGACGTTGACCGACACAATGTGGTTGTAGGTGACGCCGTACTTCAGTGCGTGCGGCCCACCCGCATTCTCGATGATGTTTCCACCGACGGTGGCCAGGTGCGCCGAGACAGGATCGGGTGAGAAGCACACACCGCGCGGGGCCAGCGCCACTTGGAGATCGGAGTTGATGACGCCGGGTTCGACTCGGGCGCGGCGGTTCTCGGCGTCGACGTCGAGGATCTCGTCGAGACCTGACAGATCGAGCAGCACCCGCCCTGCGGTGGGCATCATCCCACCCGAGCAATTCGACGCCCCACCACGCGGCACGATCGGAACCCCGTGTTCGGACGCGAGCCGCATGATCGCGGCGATGTCGTCGCGGCCGTGAGGGCGCAAAAGCAGCCCCGCCACTCCCCCGACGCCCCAGTAGTCCCGGCCACGTTCGGCGAGTATGCCCTCGTCGGTGGTGACGTCGCCATGGGCAGCGGCCGCGGTGGCGAACCGCCCGATGGCGACGCTGCCCGCGGTGCCGTCTCTCTGCGAAGTGTGAGTGGGCATTTCGGTCAGCTTCCTCGCTCGCTGTCAGACACGGCCTCTTTCAGCCACGCTTCTTCTTCCCCGGGCGCGGGCAGCACCCTGCCGCCCTCGATGGCCAGATGCGCTGGGCTGTTCTGGATGACGACCAGGACCTGCTTCGCGGGAATGCCGGTCACCCGGGAGGCCGCTGTGGCGACCTCCGCCACGAGTTGGCTGCTTTGCGCCTCCGGATGGCCGGTGCGGACCCACCCGTTGATCAAGAGCGGATGTGCGGGTCGCCCGTCGGTGTAGATGTCATCGGGAGCCAGTTCGTGGAAGACGACGTTCACATACGAACCGGGAACGTGATTGATCATCGAATGGATCCTGGTCACTTCCGCGGCCAGACTGGCCTTGGCCTCTGCGCTCAGCGTCGACCGCACCGTGGTGCACGTGTAGACCGGCATCGCTCAACCCAGGACCGGCAGGTGCGACTGGGTAGGTACCACGAGGACGGTGGGCCCGTCCGCCTCGAGGGCTACCTTGAACTCGCGGACAAGGCTCTCGGTGCCGTCGACGGTGGCCGTTCGGCATCCGAAACCAGTTGCCAGCGCGGCGATATCAAGTCCCGGCAGGTCGAGACCGGGCACATTGGGTGTCTCCTCGAGGAGCGCGAACGACTTCAGGACGCAATACTCGCCGTTGCGCTGCACCACGAACACGATGGGCAGCTTGTGCTGCGCCGCGGTCCAGATGGCCTGGATCGAGTACTGGAACGATCCATCGCCGATCGAGGCCACGATGGTTCTCTTCACGCCTCGGGCCCGGTCGCCGAGGGCGATTCCCACCGCGGCGGGCACCCCCCAGCCGATACCTCCGCTGCCGGTGGCGAAGAAGCTGCCGGTGCGCCGGGTCGGCCACCACTGGATGAGGTCCGCCAGTGTGGAGGTGGACTCCATGACGACCGCCGCATCCTCGGGTTTGACCGAACTCAGCACCGCGTAGACGTCGTTCGGCAGCAGCGGCGCAGTCGCCATCGGGAGATCACCGCTGAAATCCCTGCTCAATCCCGGCGGCGCCTGCCGGTCGGCCGGTACGTCCACGAGTTCGAAGAGTTGTTCCAGGACGGTGTTCATGTCGCCGACCAGGCTGTCGCCCACCGGCGCGACCGCGGCGAGGTGCGGGTCGACGGTGATCTGCAGAAGGTCGGTTCCTTCGGGCAGATACTCGCCCGCCACGTAGGGGTAGTAGCTGAACACCTGCGCCCCGATCACGACCACCAGGTCGAACCCCGCTACGGCCTCGCTGACACCGGCGATCGTCAAGGGCAGCGGGCCCGCGTACAGCGGGTGGTCCTCGGGAAACGAGCACCTGGGCGCCAGTGGGCCGCCGCGCACCGGCGCGCGCAGTTTCTCCGCGAAAGCCACACCGGCATTCCAGGCGCCGGCGCGATCGACCTCCGGCCCGAGGACCAACAATGGCCGCTCCGCCCGGCTGATCCGCGCGGCGAATTCCCGCAGCCGCTCGGCATCCGGCTGGACGCGTTGACTGACCGTCCTGACCACGGCGGGCCCGAGTGCCGGCTTGTTCCAGTCGTCGAGCGGAATGGACAGAAACACCGGGCCAGCCGGTGGCTGCATTGCCACGGCGTAGGCCCGCATGAACGCTGCAGGCACATCCTCGGCGCGCGCAGGCTCGTAGGCCCACTTCACCCACGGCTGCGGCATGACCGTCGGGTCAGGGTTGTTCAAGTACGGGTCGACAACCGACATTTCGCGGGTCTGCTGGCCGGCAGTGACGATCATCGGCGTGTTCGCGCGGTAGGCAGCAACGAGGCTGCCCATCGCATTCCCGGTGCCCGCTGCGGTGTGCAGATTGACCAGTGCGGGCCTGCCGGTGGCCTGTGTGAAGCCGTCGGCCATCGCCAGCACCGATGCCTCCTGCAAACCCAGGATGTAGGTGAAGTCTTCGGGGAAGTTCTGTAGGAAGGTCTGCTCGGTGGAGCCGGGATTACCGAACACCGTGGTCAGCCCCAGGGTTCGCAGCAGGTCATAGGTGATCTCGTGGACGGTCTTGGCAGCGGTCATCGGTCGTTTCCTTCGTGAACGAGGTGGATACTCCGGCTGCTCAAAATCAGACACCCCGGCGGGCCGCGCCGACCCCGTGGAAACCACGGGTCCTCGGGAAACCGGGGCCTCCCGGCAGGCGGAGCAACTGTGAGCGCTTCGGTCCGCTGCGTGTCAAGATCAACCCATGGATGGGGACATCCGTCGCGGCCCGCTGGTGGGACGCCGCAACGAACAACGGAAGCTGGCCGAACTGTTGGCGCGCGTCCGCGGCGGCGGGAGCGGAGTTCTGGTCATTCGGGGTGAGGCCGGCATCGGCAAAACCGCGCTCCTACGCGAGGTTCGCGTCCACGCCCCGGATCTTCGCGTCATCGCCCTCAGCGGCGCGGAATCAGAAATCGAGCTTGCCTACGCCGGCGTTCAGCAACTGTGTGCCCCACTGCTCAATCGCATCGACCGGCTGCCCGACCCGCAGAAGAACGCGCTGCGGATAGCATTCGGCCTCCGTGACGGTGCGGCACCGGATCGCCTGCTGGTGGGTTTGGCGGTGCTGTCACTGCTCTCCGACGCCGGGGCGGAGCGCGCCACAATCTGCCTCATCGACGACGCGCAATGGGTCGATCGAGCGTCACTTCAAGCGCTCGCGTTCGCCGGGCGCCGGCTCGCCGCCGACCCCGTGGGGATGGTGTTCGCGTCCCGCGGATCGCAGGCAGACCTGGAGTTGGCGGCACTACCCCAGCTGCACCTCGACGGCCTCGACGATGCCGATGCTCGCGCGCTGCTCTCGGTGATCATGCCGACCCGACTAGACGACATCGTCCGCGACAACATCCTCGCCGAAGCGGACGGAAACCCGCTGGCGCTGCTCGAATTCAACCGTGCGCTGCCACCGGCGCAGCTGGCGGGCGGATACGGACTGGCGTCCGCCAAGCCACTCGCGACGCGTATCGAACAGACCTACGGCCGGCGGCTGCGTGAACTGCCGCCGCAGTCCCGCATGCTCCTGCTCCTGGCGGCCGCCGAACCAACCGGTGACCCGACATGGCTGTGGGCAGCCGCCGCACGGCTCGGAATCGGTGCGGACGCCGCCGTACCGGCGGAGCAGAGCGGCTTGGCGACCGTGAACACCCGACTGCGATTCCGGCATCCGCTGGTGCGGTCAGCGATCTACCACGGCGCCGCGCCATCGGACCGGCGGCAGGCTCACGCCGCACTGGCCGAGGTGATCTCGGGGCCCGCCGCCCAAGAGCGCCGGACCTGGCACCGAGCCCACGCCGCGGACGCACCCGATGAGTCGGTGGCAGCGGATCTCGTCCGGTCGGCCGAACGTGCCAGTCGCCGCGGCGGATCCGCCGCGGCCGCAGCCTTTCTGGCGCAGGCCGTCACTCTCACCCCCGACCCCGTCCCTCGGGCCCAGCGCGCCCTCGAGGCTGCCCTGTCCAAGCTGGACGCAGGAGATCCGGAAGCCGCGGCCCGACTGCTGGCCGTCGTGGCCGGCGCCGATGACGAATTGCTCAGCGCGCGCGCGGATCTGGTGCGAGCCAAGATCGCCTTCGCCGCCCAGCGGGGCCGCGACGCACCCCCGCTCCTGTTGGCGGCAGCGGAGAGACTGCGCCCGGTTGACGCCACCCTCGCACGCGACGCCTATCTCGAAGCCCTGGTGGCGGCGATGATCGTTGGCCGCCTGCACTCCGATGAGGACGGGTCCGCGGCAGCGATAGCCGCTGCAGCGCGACGGGCCATGTCCCCGTCCGGCCCGGCGACGGCAGCCGACCTCTTCCTCGAGGGGCTGGTCGTCCGACTGACCGAAGGTCACGCCGCGGCTGCACCGCTGCTGCGGCGGGCCATCGCCCAGTATCTGGAGGAAGACTCAGCCGGTATCGCGGATCCGCGTTCGCACGACATCACCCTGCGGGTCCTACTGGATCTCTTCGATCAAGAGACTTACAGCTCGCTCAATGCCCGCCAGCTCGAACTACTCCGCGCAGCAGGCGAGTTGACGGTGCTACCCGCAGCACTGACCACCTACGCGGGGGTGTGTGTCACGGCAGGCGACTTTGCGCAGGCCGCGGATCTGCTCGAACAATCCGACGCGATCTCCACCGCGACCGGTGCGCCGCCGCACCGCTCCATCCAGACCTATCTCGCCGCGTGCCGCGGCCATGAGCAACTCGGCAAAGACCTCGCTGCAGCCACGATCCAGGACGCGACCGCGCGGGGTGAAGGCAGCGAAGTCACCGTCGTGCTCTTCGCCTTGGCTATCCTGCACAACGGCCTCGCGCAGTACGACGAGGCCTTCGCCGCTTGCACATCGGCCCTGGAATACGACGACGTAGGAATGCACGGGCACCTGCTCAACGAGATGGTCGAGGCTGCTGCCCGATCCGGCAATACGAGCGCCGCCGAAACAGCAGCTGCCCAATTGATCGAGCGAGCCGACGCAACCGGAACCGGAACCGTACTGGGTTACGCAGCACGCGCCAGAGCATTGACCGGGCGCAACTCCGCTGCCGAGGACGAGTATCGAACCGCAATAAGGGAATTGGAACAATCGCCACTGAAGGTGATGACCGCGCGCACTCACCTGCTCTTCGGCGAGTGGCTGCGACGCGAAAACCGCCGCGGCGACGCACGCGAGGAACTACGCATCGCTCACCGGATGTTCACACAGATGGGCGCCGACGGCTTCGCCGAACGGACCCGTCGCGAACTCCACGCCGCCGGCGAACCCCTGCGAGCACAGCGCGGCGGCGCGTCACCGGTGGCGTTGACCACGCAAGAAAGCTATATCGCCCGACTCGCGGGTGACGGTTACACCAACTCCGAAATCGCCAGCCACCTGTTCATCAGTCCGCGCACAGTGGAATGGCACCTGGGCAAGATCTTCGCCAAACTCGGGGTGTCGTCCCGCCGCGAGTTGAGGCAACGCCAATGAAGAGCGTGGAGACTCCGCATCGGTCCCGCGGAGGGCCTACTCCCACACCACCTCATCCGGCGACTTGTCCGGCCGCAACCCCCGCCAACTGGGCTGGCGCAACCGGCCGTCGGAGGTCCGCTCGCTGAAGCGCACCTCCCCCACCAACTCCGGGCGCACGAAGGTGACGCCCTTGGCATCGGGTCCGGCAAGTCGCTTGGTGAAGGGCGATTCGTCGGTCTCCAACGGCTTGAGGATCTTTCGTAGCTCACCGAGCATCTTCTCGGTGAACCCGGTGCCGACCCGGCCGGCGAACTGCAAGCCGTCGTCACCGGGTACCCCGACCACCAGCGACCCGATCCCGCTGGTACGTCCGCCCTCCCCGGCACGCCACCCACCGATCACGACTTCCTGTGTGCGCCAGAGCTTGTCCTTGACCCACGACTGGGAGCGCCGGCCCGGTTGGTAGGTGGAGTCCCGCTTCTTGGCCACCACGCCCTCGTACCCCTGCTCGCGCGCGTACTGCAGCGCCTCTGCTCCGCTGCCGGACAGTTGCGCGGGCACGATGAGCCCGCCACCCTTGGCCAGCGTTTCGAGCAGTTTGCGCCGGTCGGAGTACTTGGCCCGCAACAGCGATCGCCCATCGAGGTCCAGGATGTCGAACGCCCAGAATTCGATGTTGCTCCCCGATGCCCGGTTCTGCATGGCCCCGAAGCTCGGCACACCCGAGGCGTCCAGGGCGACCACCTCGCCGTCGAGGATCACGTGGTGGTCGGCCAGGTCGGCGGCCAGCGCCCGCAGTTGCGGATACTCCCCGGTGACATCGCGGCCGCTGCGGGTGCGCAGCGCCACATTGCCGTGATCGGCATCGACGAGCAGCCGGTAACCGTCCCATTTGCCCTCGAATGCCCACACGGCCGGCGTCAGCTTCTCCACTGACCCGTGGGTGGCCAGCATCGGCGCCAGGTCCTCTGGTGTCGCGACAGGTTGCTCCTTCATCCGGTGCGCCAGCCAGTTCTTGCCGCCGGTCTGGATCAGCGCGTACCGGCCCTGGATCTTGGAGCCGTGCAGGGTGACGATGACCTCACCCTTTTTTCCGTCGACGCTCTCGCCGTCCACACCGGGATCACGGAACTTCTCGGTCTCGTAGGTACCGGAATCCCAGACGACGACCTCACCACCGCCGTACTCGCCCTTGGGGATCGAGCCCTCGAAGGTGGCGTACTCCAGCGGGTGGTCCTCGGTGTGCACGGCGAGGTGATTGACCGATGTGGTCTCAGGCAGGTTCTTCGGGATGGCCCAGGACACCAGCACCCCGTTGCGTTCCAGCCGGAAGTCGTAGTGCAGCCGGCGCGCGTGGTGTTCCTGGATGACGAAGGTGTCGTCGTTCCCGGTGGCCGGGGCCGTGTGCGGCACGGGTTCGGGCGTCTTGCCGGCGTCACGCATGCTGCGGTAGGTGGTGAGTTTGTCTGGTAGCGGGGCACTTTCGTCGAGTCCTTCGAGCAGATCCCCGTCGCGCTCGACCCGCGCCAGCACCTCGTCGAAGCGCAGATGGCGCAGATCGGGGTCCTCGATCTCCTCCCAGGTACGCGGCGCCGCGACCGTCGGTTCTTCCCGGCCGCGCATCGAGTACGGCGCGATGGTGGTCTTGGCGGCGCTGTTCTGGCTCCAGTCCAGGAACACTTTCCCCGCGCGCACACTCTTGGTCATGGTCGCGGTGACCTGTTTGGGCATGGCCTTCTCCAGCTGCAGCGCGATCCGCTTGGCCAGCACCGACGCGCCCCGCGAGCTCACCGGGTCGGCCAGTGGCACGTAGAGGTGCAGCCCCTTGCTGCCGCTGGTCAGTGGGTACGCCGTCAGGCCGATGTCCTCGACGTACCCGCGGACCTCGTGGGCGACCTCGCAGAGCTGCCGAAAGGACACGTCTTCGCCAGGGTCCAGATCGAACACGATGCGGGTGGCCGGACCCGGCTCACCGTGCTGGTCGAACCGCCATTGCGGGACGTGCACCTCCAGCGACGCTTGCTGGGCGATCCAGGCCAGCCCTTCCCGGGTGTCGATGATCGGGTAGGTCGTCGTCCCGGACCGGTGCGTCACCGAACCGCGGCGCAGCCACTCCGGGGCGGACGACGCCAGTTGCTTCTCGAAGAATTCCGGCTGCCCGACGCCGTTGGGCCAGCGTTTGCGGGTCACCGGACGCCCGGCGATGTGCGGAATCATCGCGTCGGCGATCGCCACGTAGTAGTCGAATACCTCGGCCTTGGTGGTGCCGGTGGCGGGATAGAGCACCTTGTCGGGATTGGTCAGTTTGACCCGGCCGTCGCGCTCCACCACACGAGGTTATTCCCACCCACCTCCCGAAGCCATTACCCGCTGTTACCGTTGCGTATGCGATCAATCTGGAAGGGCTCGGTCTCCTTCGGTCTGGTCAACGTGCCGGTCAAGGTCTACAGCGCGACCGAGGACCACGACATCAAGTTCCACCAGGTGCACGCCAAGGACAACGGACGCATCCGCTACAAGCGGAC
>SXGT01275854.1_pt1 | contig 17611 bp, 18 predicted proteins | sample 3176221 | NCBI WGS metagenome assembly SXGT01 (sample SAMN11356862, study PRJNA531348) | freshwater metagenome | isolation source: freshwater sample F1-120 | place: China: Fuxian Lake, Yuxi | collected 2017-12-25
CCACCACGTTGATGGCACCGTATAGATTTCGCGGTTCGTCTTGAGGGCGCCGATTATGACCCAGTAGGTTGGAATGCCTACCACGACAAGGGCGAGGCCGAGACCGAGGTCTCACGCTGACCGCGCCCGATCGGGATGAGCGCGTCGATGGCCTTGAGGCCCGTCTGCAAGGGTTCCTTGACGGGCTGCCGCGCGACGATGCCCGGCGCCTTGAGTTCGATTTGGCGGCTGGTCGTCGCCTTGATTTCGCCCTTGCCGTCGATGGGCTGCCCAAGTGCGTTGACGACGCGGCCGAGGAGTTCGGGCCCCGCCGGAACTTCGGCGATACGGCCGGTGCGGCGAACCTCGTCGCCCTCGCCGATCTCGTGGGCCTCGCCAAAGAGAGCAGCGCCGACGTTGTCCTCATCGAGGTTCAGCACCATGCCGAAGATGTTGCGCGGGAATTCGAGGAGTTCACCGACCGCAGCCCTCTCGAGGCCGTAGATGCGGGCGATGCCGTCACCGGTCGAGAGAACCCGGCCGGTCTCGTGAACCTCGATCGAGCGTGTGTACTCCTCGAGCTGCTGGCGAATGATGTCGCTGATTTCTGCGGCGCGGATCGCCATCGTTTCGGATCTCCCTCAGTGCTTCCTTAGTTCTGACGCTTCTCGGAGGTGCCGGGCGGCTAAGCCGCACTCCGGCCTCTGGCGAGGCTTCGGGCCAGGGCCCGGAGCTGTGTACGGGCGCTGCCATCGAAGACGCGTCCCTCCATCTCGAGGCTGATGCCACCGATCAAGTCGGGCTCGATCTCGACCGAGAGGAGCACCGTGCGCTGATGAACCCTCTCGAGTTCCGCGCGCAGCCGTGCCAGCTCGGGCTCGGCGATGGGCTGAGCGACCCGGACTCTTCCGCGAATCCGGCCCGCATCGACGTCGGCGATTTCGCGCAGCGACCCGGCAATACTTTGGATTTCGCTGATCCGGTGGCGATCGCCCAGAAGCGAGACGAAGTCACGAGTCGTGTCCGAGAGTTCGAGCACGCGAACCATCTCGGCCAGAATGGCCGCGCGGCGCGAAGCCGCGAGGACGGGCGAAGCCAGGGTGGCCGCGAGAGCCGGGTCGGCAAGCCAGCTCTCGACACGTTCCATTTCGGCCGCCACCGCTTCCAGGCGACCCTTTGAACGAGCAGTGCCCGCGAGCGCGCGCGCATAGCGCCGGGCGAGACCGCCGATCACGACAGGGACTCCCGCGTCCGGACGATGAAGTCCTCGACGAAGCGACTCTGATCGGTGGCGGTGAATTCGCGGCGGAGAATTTCTCCTGCGAGTTCGGCGACGCGATCGGCGCATTCCTGCTGCAAGTGGGCGCGTGCACGAGCGATCTCTTCGTTCGCGACCAGGCGGGCGTCGGTACGGATGCGTTCTGCGGCCTCACGCGCGTGGGCCAGGACTCGCTCGGCTTCCCTGCGGGCGATGGTCAGGAGTTCCTCACGGGTACGGACGGCATCTTCTTCGATCGAACGCAGACGCAGGTCGAATTCGGCGCGGAGATCGGCCGCCGCTCGCCGTGCGGTCGCGGCAGAATCGAGGGCGTCGACGACCCGATCGCGACGATCCTGCAGGTAGGACTGGATCATCGGCCAAGCGAAGCGGCGGATGATGAGCGCGAAGATGGTGAAGTTTACCGCGGCCAGGAGAGTCATGGACCAGCTTGGGTGATGATGCCCAGCCGATTCACTGGCAGCAGCGGCCGATGACCACCCGAGGAGGGTGATCAGAGTCGACGTGCGCCCGAGGAATCGTGCGCCGGAATTGCGCGTCATCATGCGGCCACCGCGCGGCCAAGGATTCGAGAACTCGCTTCGCGTGCCAGGTCGCGGGCATCCGAGCCGAGCCGGGTGCGGGCTTCGGTGGTCTCGGCGGTGATTCTTGCACGGACGTCGTCGAGAGTCCGTGCCGAGTCCGCCCGTGCCGCGGCCAGCAGTTCCTGCTCGGAGGCGTCAGCCTCGCGCCGGAGCTGGTCGCCTGCGACCAAACCTTGTTGGCGGGCTTCCGCCAGGCGCCGGTCGAGGTCCTGGCGGATTTGCTCTACCTCGGCTCGCGCCTGCTCGGCCTCGAGGAGGACGCCTTCGGTACGGTTATGGCGTTCCAGGAGGAGCCGCTGTGTCGGCTCCAGGATCAACGTCCGGAGGATGGCCGCGAACGCAAGAAAAAGGACAATCTGGACGTAGAAACTGACGTCGGGCGGGAGCTCGAGCACGGATCCGGACTCCAGGCGCGATCAGTTCTGGGAACTCGCACGTCGCGCTTGCGGGGCGCCTGCTCCGGCCGTTGCCGCGGTCGCAGACGGGGCCTCCTGGGCAAGCAGAGTCACGCGCTCGCCGCGGGCCTCGGTCGTGCCCATGGAACACTGGCCTTCGAAGACGACACCTTCATCGATCACCAAGCTCGGGGTGATGATGTTGCCGAAGAGCTTGCCCGGGCTCCGCACTTCGAGTCGCTCACTCGCGCGGATGTCGCCCGTGACGCGGCCGTGGACGACGATCGAAGTGCCCGTGATCTGGGCGTTGACCACTGCGTGTTCGCCGATCAGCAACGGCCCTTTTGCTTCGATCTCCCCCTCGACGTGGCCGTCGATCCGGGCGGAGTTATCGAAGGAAACGCGACCCGTGATGCGTGTTCCCCGTCCCAACAGTGCCGTGTCGGCCGTTGGCGTCGTGGCGATGCCCCTCGTCATCTCGCGGGTCTCCTTGCTCATCGGATGGTGCTCCTCGACCGCCCGGACAGCGTCGGACGGCTGAGATGCCCGCTCGGGTGCGGGCCGATCCTTCCGGAAGAGCGCCATTTTACCGTGACTCTGATGAACGCAGGCTTTCCGCCGGAGAGATTCTCCAACGTTTGCCTAGGTTGCGGCTACCACATTGAGGTGAGCTGTCAAGGCGAATGGCTCTGCATTAGGCCTGCGAATGACCGAGAGGGCCGTCCCGCACCTCGGCGGCTGAGCGGGCCGGTGCGAGAGCAGGGGACGGAGGAGCCTCGGCCGGATGGGCCGTCGCCGCGGAGGCCCGCGACGGTCTCGATGGCCCGTCCGAGAAGTGTGGGCTTGGGCCCGTTGCGGGAGTGGCGTGGTGGCACAGGCTCGGAGCTGTGGGCCGGTGGGCCGGCGGCCAGCCACGCGAGTCGTTGGGGATCGGGAACCCAGCGGGAAGGTGGCGCCAGGAGTAGCTCGCAGCACGCTGTTGGATCGGGCCGCTGTATCAGGCCCCGCGCTGGAGTCGTTCGAGGAGCCGGGCCAGATCGTCGTCTGAATAGAACTCTATCTCGATCCGGCCGCGCCCCCCGCTCTGTGTGCGCAGACGGACCCGCGTGCCCAGGCTTCGGCCGAGGTCGCTCTCCATGCGCGCCAGATCCGGATCGACGCGGGCGGCTCGCGGCGTGGGGCCGTGCTCTCGGGCGGCGTTCTCGGTGTCCCGCACGTTGAGGCCGCGGCGAACGACTTCCTCGCCGAGGTTCTTCCGCGCGGCGTCCCCCTCGATGGTGAGGAGGGCGCGGGCGTGACCGGCCGTGAGCCGGCCGGCAGCCAGATCCTTCTGCACACTCTCCGGAAGTTTGAGCAGTCGCAACGAGTTCGCGACCGCTGGTCGGCTGCGGCCGACGCGGCGCGCGACCTCGTCCTGCGTCAGATCAAATTCTTCGATGAGACTCTGAAAAGCGCGCGCTTCTTCGAGGGGGCCGAGATCCGCGCGCTGGATGTTCTCGACCAGCGCGATCACGAGGGATTCGTCATCGTCGAGATCCTGGACCAGGGCCGGAATGGTGCCGGCGCCCGCCAGACGGCTCGCGCGCAGGCGGCGCTCACCCGCGACGAGCTGGTAGCGGCCGTCCTCGAGGGGACGCACGAGGACGGGCTGGATGACACCACGTTCCCGGATCGAGCGGGCCAGATCCTCGAGCATCTCCTGCTCGAAGTGGCCGCGGGGCTGCCTGGGGTTGACCTCGATGCTCTCGAGGGGCAGCTCGAGGACTCGCCGGACCCCCTCGTCGCCCGCCTCTGGTTCGCGGGGTTCCGTTTCCGCGGGCCGCCGCGAATTCCCGCCCGGAATCAGAGCACCGATACCCTTGCCGAGAGCCTGCCGGACGCCGGGGCGGATCGACTGAGACATTGTTTTATTCTCCAGGGACTTCGCCCAGCAATTCCTGCGTCAGCCGAGCGTAGGCCACCGCGCCCTTGGAGGAGGGATCGTAGAGGAGGGAGGGCAGACCGTGGCTCGGGCTCTCGCTGAGTCGGACGTTGCGCGGGATGACCGTGTTGAGTGCCTTGTCGGGGAAGTGGGTCCGCACGTCGTCCGCCACCTGCCGCGACAGGGTGTTGCGGCCGTCGAACATGGTGAGGAGAAGGCCGTCAATTTCTAGATCAGGGTTCAGCTTCTCGCGGACCAGACGGACCGTGGTCAGGAGGGCGGAGAGACCTTCAAGCGCATAATACTCGCACTGCAAAGGAATCAAAAGAGCGTCGGCGGCCGTCAGTGCGTTCAGCGTGATCAGGCCGAGGGAAGGGGGACAGTCGATCAGGACGAAATCGTAGCGCCAGCGCAGGGCCGCGAGCGCCTTTCGCATCTGGTACTCGCGCTCCCCCATGCCGACGAGCTCGATCTCGGCACCGACCAGGTCACCGCTGGCGCCGATCACCTGCAGGTGCGGAATCATCGTCCGCCGCAGAGCACGGTCGGCGGGCGCTTCGCCGAGCAGAACCTCGTATGTCGAGAGATCTCCCGGGCCCAGCCGAATGCCCACGCCACTCGTGGCGCTGCATTGTGGGTCTATGTCGACCAGCAGGGTGCTACGACTGCGGAGGGCCAAGCCAGCCGCGAGGTTCACGGCCGTAGTGGTCTAGCCCACCCCGCCCTTCTGGTTGACGATCGCGATGACTCGTCCCATGGCCGGCCGGCCCTGCCTACCAGATCCATCCGTGAGGTCCAGCATCACGGGGAGAAACCTCGCAAAATCCTTCTATGCCCGAGAGATCAGGGCAATGTCGCGGGATTCAAAACCTCCATCGGGACTCGCAAAACTCCACTCCCGAGGCGCGGCTGGGACGGCTGGTCACTTCGACGCGTGGTGCCCTATGCCGCGATGGCGGGCGTGGCTCGGCCGCCGAATGTTTCACGTGGAACACCGAAGGCGCCAGCTCGCCGGTCGCCGTCACGGTCCATGCCGGGGGGACCATGAGCGGGAGTTTCCACTGCTCGCGGAGGATCTGCGTCCGCGAGGCGAGGCGGATGACCTTGGTTGGATCTCCGTGAGAGCCGAACGTTCTTGAAGTTTGCGCAGCCCTGCCCGGCCCTGCTGCAGACGTCGCGGATGATCCCTCCGCCGGTTGGACGCCGGTCGCATCAACGCGGGGAATCGAAGGCCGCGATAGCGCGAGTGTCCCAGCCAGCGGATGTTTCACGTGGAACACAAAAGCTCCCAAGGTCGTGCTGACCTGCGGACTTGCTCGGTCTGCATCGGTCGCAGCGAAGGTCCGGTCGCAAGGCGGTTCCTTTTGCCCGTCTGGGACCCGGCGACTTTGTCCGGCCGCCGACACGGAGCGCCCTAAGTATCGGAACTTCGCGGTGGCGTCCGCAGCCGGAAGTCGCCTAACCCGTGAAGAACGTTCCACGTGAAACATCAGAACCGTCTGCAGACGTGGCGGTAGAGAGAAGCCGTTCGTTCGACGGGTAGATCTGCTGGAGCAGCCGTCGGGATGTTTCACGTGAAACAGTTGAGTCGAGAGTTCCCTCCGGTTGCGAGCTTGGAGACTCCTGCGCCGGAGGGTGAGCGCATCGCCGCATCCGATGAGCTGCCTTCGGTTTTGGCGAACGCCAGTCTTCAGCAAGGGCACAGGTTCGCCGGCTCACGAAGCCAAGAGATTGAGGTCTGCGGGCCGGGTTGCTGCCCGTCGATGCGGAGGCGGCGGGCGCGCTGTGGCTGGCGCGGTCAGCCGGTCCTTGGTCAGAATCCTCGGAGAAACCCCAGAGCAGTCCGGAGGGGGCTTCCGTTCGTCGGCGGCTTCAGCCGCGCCGCCACACCGCGAGTCCGCTGACCGGACTCGCCTGGGAGGAGAGGATCCGGGGTGCCCCGAGATGCGGGTCGATCAGGCCTTCGACCGGCACGTCGCGCGCGATCCATGCGAGCAGTAGGCCCCCGCTTGCCACGAGCGGTCCGCACTCGGGCGCCACGCGGCTCGGCGGAAAGGTCGCGCGGGTGACGACGGCGTCGAAAACGGCACCTTGGGCGACGAGGTTCTCGCTGCGCGCTTCGACGACCTCGAATGAGTGGTCCTCGAGGGCGCGGTCGACGGCGCGCAGAAAGTTGGCCCGGCGCCGACGCGGCTCAAGTAGAACCGCCGTCGGGAGTTCGAGGCCGAGGGCGAGGGGAACGCCGGGAAGTCCACCGCCGCTGCCGACGTCGATCAGTCGCAAACTCCGCCCGGCCGGATGGTCCCGCAGAATGCCCACGGCCCTCCAAGCGTCAGCGAGATGTCGGGTCCCGAAACGCTCGGCTTCGTCCGGTCCGATCAGGTCCATCTGGGGCGCCCAAGTGGCTAGGACCCGGAGATAAATTTGAAGGCGCTCCTGGACCGCAAGGGAGACCGGGAGACCGGTTTCGGTCGAAGCCTGCAGCAGGTCGGCGAGAGCCTGCTCCTGCCATGGCCGAGAGGGACGCGGTGGGGCGCCCGGCTCCGGCTTACGCCCCGCCACGACTCCGCTCTCCCGCACGACGCCGGAGGTGGAGTGCGATCGTGGCGACTGCGGCCGGTGTGATCCCGGGCGCCCGGGCGGCTTGGCCGAGGGTTGAGGGTCGCGCCCCGGTCAGGCGCTCGCGGACCTCGGCGGAGAGGCCCGGCAGGGTGGAGAGATCGAGCCAGGCCGGGATGAGGGTCGCGTCAAGGCCGGCCACCTGGTCGGCCAGCACGCGCTGGCGGTCAACATACCCGGCGTATTTGAGATCGAGCAGCACCGAGAGATGATGGGACTCGACGTCGGTGGGCAGTTCGACCCCGAGCGTGCGAAGCAACGCCCAATCTGCCTCGGGACGTCGCAGGAGGTCGATTGCTCGGACCGGCTGACGAATCGGGGAGGAGGCCCGCTCGGTGAGCGCTTGGTTTGTCTCGTCGGCCGGGCGGATCAGGGTCGATTGCAGAAGCGCGCGGAGGCTCGCGGCCTCCTGGGCACGAGCCTCCACGGCGCGCGCCAAGGGCTCGTCCAAGAGCCCGATCTCCGTGGCGAGCCCGCCCAGCCGAGCGTGGGCGTTGTCTTCGCGGAGGAGGAGCCGGTGTTCGGCACGTGACGTGAACATTCGGTAGGGCTCGCCGCCGACGCCTCGGGAGACCAGGTCGTCGATCATCACGCCGATATAGGCCTCGGCGCGACCGAGCACGACCGGAGGTTCCGCCCGCACCGCCCGGGTGGCGTTCAGGCCAGCCATCAGGCCCAGGGCAGCGGCTTCCTCGTACCCCGTCGTGCCGTTGATTTGGCCCGCAAGAAAGAGGCGCTCCAAGGTGCGGCATTCGAGGCTCGAGTGCAGGGCTCGAGGATCCACGAAATCGTATTCGATGGCGTAGCCGGGTCGAACGATTTCGGCTTGTTCCAGGCCGGGGATCGTGCGCACCATCGCCGCCTGCACGTCGACCGGCAGCGATGTGGAGAGGCCGTTGGGATAAATCTCGACCGTTTCGAGGCCTTCCGGTTCCAGGAAGATCTGATGGCGTTCCCGGTCTGGGAACCGGACGATCTTGTCTTCGATCGAGGGGCAGTACCGAGGACCCCGACTCTTGATCCGGCCCGAGTACATCGCCGAGCGCTCGAGGTTTCGAGCGATGAGGGCATGGGTTTGGGACGTCGTCCAGGTGATGTGGCAGGGCACCTGGCGCTGGGTGAGTCCAGCCGAGCGGAAGGAGAAAGGCGTGGGGGATAGGTCCCCAGGCTGGACCTCGAGCCGGGAGAAGTCGATCGTGCGCCCGTCGAGGCGGGGACAGGTTCCGGTCTTGAGACGCCCCACGGGCAACCCGAGGGCTTCGAGGTGTGCGCTGAGTCCCCGCGACGCGAGATCTCCGGCGCGGCCGCCCGGCATCTGGGCGTCCCCGATGTGCATCAATCCGCGGAGGAAGGTGCCCGTGGTCAGCACTGTGGCGCCGGCCTCGTAGCGTTCGCCCGTCTCCGTCACGACCCCGACGACCCGCCGGCCGGCCACGAGCAGTTGTTCGACCATGCCTTGGCGCAACCCGAGGCCCGGCGTCCGCTCCAGCCTCGATTTCATTCTCTGACGATAGAGAGCTTTGTCCGCCTGGGCGCGCGAGGCCCGCACCGCCGGACCCTTGCGCGTGTTGAGCGTTCGGAACTGGATCCCCGTCTCGTCGATGGCGAGTCCCATCTCGCCCCCCAATGCGTCGATCTCCTTCACGAGATGGCCTTTGCCCACGCCTCCGATCGCCGGATTGCAGGACATCTGACCCACATGATCGAGATTGGAGGTCAGGAGCAGGACCCGGGCGCCGAGCCGTACCGCAGCCAGCGCGGCTTCTATGCCGGCGTGGCCGGCACCGACCACGATGACGTCGAGGTTGTTCATGAGCATGGGGCGGGCACTCTACTTGCCGACGCAAAAGCGCGAGAAGATCCGATCGAGCAGATCCTCCACGTCGCACTGGCCGAGGATTTCGTCCAGCGCGGCCATGGCGGCTCCGATCTCCAGAGCCACGATCTCGAGATCATGACCGGACCGGAGAATCGTACCTGCCTCGTCGAGATGCGAGGCCGCCCGCGCCAGGGCGATCGCGTGACGTTCGTGCAGCACGACAAGGCCATCGGTGTCGGTCTGGCGCAGGAGTTTGCCGGCCACCTGTGCGCGCAGCTCGGCGAGACCTGACTCCTCCACAGCGGAGACCGCGACCGCGACCTGGGGCAGGGCTCCCTCGGTTGGGGCCCAGCCCGGAGCCAGATCGGCCTTGGTGCGCACGACCAGCCGCCGCAGGTCCCGCGTGGCTTCGACCAGCCGTCGGTCGTCGTCGTCCGGTGCCCGGCTTCCGTCAAGAAGAAGCAGAGTGAGATCGGCACCGCGAGCGAGTTCAAGGGCGGCGCGAATCCCTGCTTGCTCGACAGCTTCCTCTGCCGTCCGGACCCCGGCGGTGTCGCGCAAGAGCACGGCGACGCCGGCGATGGCGACCTCTTCCTCGATCCAGTCGCGGGTCGTCCCTGGATCGGCCGCCACGATGGCCCGCGGGCGACCCAGCAAGGCGTTGAAGAGCGAGGATTTTCCGGCATTGGGCGCGCCGAGCAGGACCACAGTTGCGCCGTCGCGCAGGCGGCGACCGGACTCCCAGGTTGCCGCGAGAGCGGAGATCGCCAGCTTCAGCGCGTCGAGCCGGTCCCGCAGATCGCTTTCCAGAGTGAGCGGTAGCTCCTCGTCGGCGAAGTCGAGGCTGACCTCTGCCAGGGATCGTGCGTCAAGCAAGTCAAGCCGCCAGGCGGTGAGACGTTGCGAGAGTTCTCCCGCGACCTGCCGGGCCGCGGCGTGTGCCGCCTCGGTCGTCCGCGCTTCGATCAGCGCCGCCACGGCTTCGGCCCGGGCGAGATCGAGGCGGCCGTTCAGGAAGGCCCGCTCGGTGAACTCACCGGCGCGAGCCACCCGAGCCCCGGCAGCTAGGCATTGCTCCAGAACCAGACGCGGCACGGTTCCGCCGCCGTGGCACTGGATCTCGACGACGTCCTCGCCAGTATAGCTGCGCGGTTTGCGCATCGGCAGCACCAGCACTTCGTCGACGACGTCGGGTGCATCCCTGCCATCGCCGGAAGTCCGGCCCGACAGTCCAAGCCGCGCCAGCCGCGCCCGGTGGGATTCGAGACCGTCTGCCCCGAGGCTTCCGCCCGCGTTGCTCCGCAGGACGCGCCGGGCCACGGCGAAGGCGTCCGGGCCACTCAGACGCACAATGGCCACCGCCCCGGCGCCGGGGGCCGTGGCGATCGCGGCGATGGTGTCGGCCAGGTAGGGCGCTCCCATCAGGCCCCCGTACTGAATTTTACCTTTAAGCTGCGAATAGCCTTGACAGGGGCCTCTTTCCGCATTGGTAGATTTTCCTATTTACGTCGTTGCGGGCGAGCGCAGATTGAGCCACTGCTGGGCGATCGTCAGCACGTTGTTGGTCAGCCAGTAGAGGGTGAGGCCCGCCGGGAATCCGATGAACATGAAGGTGAACACCAGCGGCATGAACATCATGATGCGCTGCTGCGTTGGGTCGCCTTGGGCCGGCGTCATGCGCTGCTGGAGGAACATCGTCGCGCCCAGCAGCAGGGTCAGTACGGGGACCCCGAAGCCGAAGAGTTCGAGACGCTCCGGCGCGGCGAGGTCATGGATCCAGAACGCAAAGGGAGCTTGGCGAAGCTCGATTGTGTTGGCGAGGAGCTGGTAGAGCCCGAAGAACACAGGGATCTGCAGGAGCATCGGCAGACAGCCCCCCAGCGGATTCACCTTGTGCCGCCGGTAGAGTTCCATGATCTCCTGGTTCATCTTCTGGGAGTCGTCCTTGTAGCGCTCCCGGATGCGCGCCATCTCCGGCTGCAGCCGCTGCATGTTCTTCATCGACTCGAAGCTTTTCCGCGTCAGCGGCCAGAAGCCGAGCTTCACGAGGACGGTCAGCAGGATGATGTCGACGCCCCAATTGCCCGAGAAGCGGTGCAGGAAGAGCAAGAGGTCGAGCAGCAACAGCGAGATCGGCCCGAACCAGCCGAGGTTCAGGCCGCGCAGCAAGTCGTGCCCCGCCGCGATGAGGTCAGTGCGCTCCTTGGGGCCGAGATAGAGCATGTATTGCGTGGTGGTCGGGCCCGCGGCGTCACGCGGGCTGAGGAGCCGGGATTCGATGGCGTGGCCGCGTGTCCGCACGCGGACCGCGGTGCCCGCGGAAGGTGCGGCGACCGTCAGGAAGTAGTGGTCTTCGAACCCGGCCCATTCGACCGGTCCAGGAAGCACGACGGGGGTTTCGAGATCGCCGGGCTTTTGCAGCTCGAGCTTGCCGTCGATGAGAGCCGCCGCCCCTTCGGTCTGCGTGCTTGCATTCGCGTCGGCGGCGTCGATCGCCCGGGTCCACACCAGCGCCATCGCGGGCGGGCTGCCATCGGGACCGTCTTCGCGCAGGCCAGCCGGCAGAACCGTGGGCGAAGGCGTCTCGATGGTGAGGTCGATCGGGTAGGTGTTGCCACGAAAGACGAAGCGCTTGACGACGGGGGCGGTGCCCAGCGTGGCGCGAAGCTCGAGAGCAACCTCCGTGGCCCCGGAGATCGAGATCGATTCGCGGTCAGCCTGATACGTCGTGCCGGCGTCTGACCACACCTGTGCGCCCCGGAGTTCCACGCCCAAAGGCAGGCCAACCTCGGGTGCGGCCATCACGAGGTCGAGAAGCGGGCTCTCGGCCGCCAGTGTCTGGCGGTAGGACTTGAGCTTGAAGTTCTCGAGACGACCGCCTGCGGTATTGATGGTGGCCCGGTACAGGTCGGTCTCGACTAAAATCCGGCGCCCCGGGACGGGAGCCGGCGCGGTCGCCGGTGCCGACGCATTCTCGACCGCAGGGAGGTCCTCTGCGGGCGGCTGACCGACCGTGGCTGCCGGTGCTGCGGCCTGCTGCGCGGCCACACCGGGACTCGCCGTAGCTGCTGCGTCGGGCTCCACGGGCGGGGGCGCCAGGCGGTTGAGAACCAGTTCCTGGTATCCCAGCAAAATTCCGACCGAGACAACGACAAAGAGCAGGGTTCGGCGATCCACTCAGACCTCGAGTCGCGGCCGGACGTGCCGGTGGCGCGATACACGGATTGAACCGGCGGCGTCTCGGGCATGCAGGTGCACGCATGCTCCGCCGATCGGTGCGGTAGGGGGGGCGACGCGGCGTGCAGGCCGCAGATTATCGAGTCCGTGGCGCAGGGGGACGGGATCGAAACCACCGGGATTCCAGGGATGGCAACGGCTCAAGCGCCTGAGCGTGAGGCCCAGACCCGAGAGGAGACCGTGGCGCTCGAGGGCCTCCAGTCCATAGCGTGAGCAGCTCGGCTCGAAGCGACAGGCAGGGCCCAGCAGGGCGAGGCCGATCGCGTGCCAGACCCGCAGGGTCAGGCGAAGGATCGCCAGCGCACCACGGCACGCGGTTTCCCTCACGGGTGCCTCCGGTGCTCTGCAAGATCGCGGGTGTTTCGGCGGCTCGCCTCGGCCAGCAGAGCGGTCGCTTCCGTCGTCAGCTCGGCCCCGGAACGGCAGGCCGCCTCTTCGCGGGCGATGAACAGGAAATCGCTGTCCGACGGCAGGCCGTGGCGGAGGTGGCGAAACACCACGCGCAGGTGCCGCTTCACCCGATTGCGCAGAACGGCACCGCCGACCTTCTTGGAGATGGTGATGCCGAGTCGCGCCAGCGATCCACCATTCTTCTGGACCAGCAGGATCAAGCTCGCCCCGCGTACTCGGTGGCCGCAGCGCTGAACCTGGAGAAACTCCGAACGGCGCCGGAGACGGGCGCCCTTCGGCAGCGTCTGGGGCCGCAGGCATTCGGCCCCGACCGGCATCGCTCGCTCAACCCGGCTGTTTGGGCGGAATTTCCGCCGCGAGACGGTGGCGTCCCTTGCGGCGACGGTTCTTGATGACGTTCCGTCCGGCCGGCGTGGCCATGCGCGCGCGGAAGCCAAGGGTGCGCTTTCGGCGGCGGTTACTCGGTTGGTACGTTCGTTTCATCGTGAGATCCCGGGGCGCCGGGAGGAATCCCGGACGCAGAACAAGGCGCGACCGAAGCATCCGAGCCCGAGCCTGTCAACGCGGATGAAGACGAAGACCGAGGCGGCCCTTGCCCGTGCGATCGGCGGGCTCGACGTCATGGCCCGGGCACTCTTTGGCAAGCGTTGGCACTACACCCTGTCGGTCCGTGTTCGGGGTGCAAAGCCTTTCAGGAACCGGAGACCAAGCCGGCCGCGCCGCAGCGCTCGATTGCGCACGGGTCAGATCACGCGGCGGATGCGGATCTCCCGCGGCGAGGGCGGGCCAACGACTCGAACGAACTCCCCCCGGGCAGGATGGACATGCCGGCGGGTGTGCGAGCAGTGGCTCTCAGCCCGCGGCCGGCGCGGCTTCCGACCCTGGTGCGGGCGCGATCTTGGCGTGCGTTGCGCAACGTGCCTTGGCCACCTGGCGGCCGTGGCAGCCGGCCTCGACGCAGGTCTTGTAGCGCGCCTTGGGCAGTGCGCCCTGTTTCCACTTCCGAAAATGCCCGCTGCAGTAGCCCCTGCCGACCACAGGCTTGGCACAATTCTCGGCCTTGCAGCTCCCTTTATCCGCCATGGGGTGGATCCTTAGGCGTCGCGCGCGGGCATTTCCACTCGCGCCCGAACGGCGCCGCGCTGCCGTCATTCACGCCGCAGGCGTCGGCCCATCAGGCCGACGACGGCTTCGCGGGGAGACTTGCCCTCGAAGAGCAGGGCTCTCATCTCCGCCGTGATCGGCATCTCGACCTCGAGCGATCGGGCGAGATCGTGGATTGCGAGCGTATTCCGCACGCCCTCGGCGACCTGGTCCATGTTGCCGAGGATCTCGGCGAGCGGCTCGCCCTGTCCGAGGCGCAGACCCACGCGTCGATTCCGGGAGAGATCACCGGTGCAGGTGAGCATCAGATCCCCGATCCCCGAGAGTCCGGCCAGGGTGCGCGGGTTGCCGCCCAGTCGTTCTGCCAAGCGGGAGATTTCGGCAAGGCCGCGCGTCATGATCGCGGCGCGCGCGTTGTGGCCGAGGCCGAGTCCGTCGCTGACCCCGGTCGCGATCGCGATGACATTCTTGACCGAACCGCCGATCTCGACTCCGATGACGTCGTCGGTCGTGTACACGCGGAACATCGGGGACGAGAAAGCAAGTTGGACTTTCTCCGCGACGGCAGGGTCGCTGCAGGCGGCCGTGACGACGGTGGGCATTTCGGCCGCCACCTCGGCGGCGAAGCTCGGGCCCGAGATCACGGCGACGGGCGCGACACCGGCAGTGGCCACGCGAATCACCTCGGACATCCGTCGCAACGTGACTTCTTCGATGCCCTTGGCGGCGCTCACCAGCGTCGTGGTTGCGGCGAGGAAGGGCCGCGCCGCAGCACAGGTCTCGAAGACCGCATGCGAGGGGACGGCGATCACGACCAGGCCCGTCGAGGCGTGTAACGCTTGCTCGAGGTCGGAAGTCGGATCGACCCCGGTGGGCAGGGGTCTTCCCGACAGGTAGCGGCGGTTCTCGCGCTCGGCGCGCAGGGCCTCGGCCTGGCCGGCGTCACGCGTCCAGAGATGAACCGCGTGTCCAGCGCGTGCGAGCTGCATCGCGAGCGCTGTCCCCCACGAACCCGCACCCAGGACGGCAGAGACCATCACGATGGGTTGGCACGGCGGCCCGGTCGGGATCAAGTCCGGGTAGTAGTGGTGGTGGTCGCGGGGCGGCCGCGGATGTGGCGCAAGAGTTCGGTCATGCGGCGCGCGTCGAGGAAACCGACGACGCGCTCGACCTCGCGGCCCTCGGCATCGAAGAAGAGCATCGTCGGCACGCCGGCCACGCCGAACCGCTGCAACAGGGCATCGGTCGTCGCATCACTCGTGGTCACGTCGGCCTGCAGCATGGCGACGGAACTCGCCTCGGCGACGACCGCGGGATCGACGAAGGTGGTGCGCTCCATCTCGACGCAAGGCAGACACCACTGCGCCGAGAATTCGACCACAGCCGGCCGACCACCGCCAATTGCGCGGTCGACAGCGGCGAGGGTGAGCGGTTCCCACTTGACGGCGTCTTTCGGCAGGGTGGCCGGCAGCACCATCCAGACGGCCGCGGGCAAAGTGACGAGGCCGCCGAAGCGGCGCAGCGTCGCGAAGGTACCGGACGTTCTCCCGGAGGGTTCGAGGAAGCCCAGGTAGACCGCGCCGGTCGCCAGCAGACCCGCGGTCGCCCACTGCACCACGGTCACCGGCAGAAGATGGCGGACGAAGAAGATCGCCATGCCGAGCAGAAGGAACCCGAACAGTCGGTTCATCCAGCGCAACCATTCCCCGGCCCGGGGCAGACGGTGCAGCGAGTCGGCGACCACGGCGAGCAGCAGGTAGGGCGCGCCCATGCCGAGGCCGAGCACCGAGAAAAGCAGAAGGCCGAGCCCGGTCTGCTGCCGGGCACCGACGTACACGACCAGCGCGAGCACCACCGGGCCGATGCAAGGCGCGGCCACGACCCCCATCGTGAGCCCCATCGCCGCCGCGCCACCGGGGCCGGTCGAGGCGGTGCCGAGGCGATTGACGATGGCGTGGGGCATCCGCAGCTCGAAGAGCCCGAAGCTCGAGAGGGCGAGCGCGACCATCACGCCTGCCAGACCGGCGACCACGAGCGGTTGCTGGAGGGGTGCGCCGATGACGGCCCCGGCCAGCGAGGCCATCGTGCCGAGTGCGGCGAAGCTCGCCGTGATGCCGAGCACATAGGCGATCGCGAGCGACCACGGCCGTTTGCGTTGGCCGGCCTGTGCTCCAAAATAGCCCAGTGTGACCGAGATCAGCGGGTAGACGCACGGGGTGAGGTTGAGGCCGAGTCCGAGCAGGAAGATCGCACCCAGCGCGACCGGCAGCGACGCGTCGCTCAGCAGGCGGGTCAGATGGGCATCGATCCCACTGCTGGCGGCGGCGGGTGCTGCCGGAACGAGCCCCGCGCGCGGTTCGGGAAAGCGGATCTGCACGGTCACCGGCGCGAGACACCGCGTCTCGTCGCAAGCCTGGTAGTGGAGACTGGCCTTGACCGGTCCGGCAGGCGCAGGCGTGGCCCGGGCGCGGATCTCGAAGCGGCCGTCCATGACAAGGAGAGATTTACCGGGCGCAAAGGCGAAGCTCCGGCGCGCCGGCTTGGGGTAGAGTGGAGCCGCGAACTGGCTGCCGGCTGCCGCCAGCGAAAGATCGGTCGGAATCAGGAACGGATCGAGGGGCTCGTGGGCGTTGATGTGGAAGCCTGCGGCGACTTGCGCGGTCACGACGATCTCGGCCGAGGCGTCGTCCCGCGGCACGATCTGTCCGCTCAACTGAACCAGCGAAGCTGGGTCGACCGGCGCCACCGCCAGTGCGCCGGCACCGCCAAGCGAGCTTGCCAGGAGGAAGGCCAGAAAGAAGGCGATGACCCTGAGCCTCAGGGCGCAGGCTCGCACGCGCACGCATCGAAGAAAGAAGGCCATGGCCCGGTCCGCGACCCTATCACGGCCGCGCCGTGTCATCCTACCGGGACAGTCTCGACGATCTCGAGCCCGTAGCCGGGAAGGCTCACGAGTACGCGGCGGTAGTTGCTGAGCAGGCGGATCTTGCTGACGCCGAGATCGCGCAGGATCTGGGCGCCGATGCCGTACTCACGGAACACTTTGAGATTTCCGGTCGACATGGTGCTGGGCCGTTGCATGTCCTCGTCTTCGACGCCGACGCCGCGCGGGTCTCCCCGCGGCGCAAACATATCGCTGCCGGCCTCGCGCTTGAGGTAGAGGATCACTCCGGCCCCCTCGGTGGCGATGCGTTCCATCGCGCGATGGAGCACGGCGCCGGTGTTGCGTCGCAGCGAACCGAACACATCACCGGGCAGGTACTCGGCATGGGCGCGGACGAGGGTGGGGATGTCTGGCCGGATCTCGCCGCACACCAGAGCGAGATGCTCGCCTCCATCGACGTCGCTCCGGTAGACCACGGCCCTGAACTCGCCACCGTAGCGCGAGGCCAAGCGGCATTCGGCGACGCGATGCACGAGCGAGTCATGGCGCAGGCGGTACTCGATCAGGTCGGCGATCGTGATCAGCTTGAGCCCGAAGCGAGCTGCGAAGATTTCGAGGTCCGGCCGGCGGGCCATCGTGCCGTCGGCCTTCATGATCTCGCAGATCAAGGCGGCGGAACCGAGGCCGGCGAGGCGAGCCAGATCGACGGAGGCTTCGGTCTGTCCGGTGCGCACGAGAACGCCGCCACGGCGGGCGCGCAGAGGGAAGACGTGACCGGGTGTCCGCAGATCCGCGGGCCCGGCACCTTCGCGCACGGCGACCTTTACTGTGTGCGCCCGGTCGGCGGCCGAGACGCCACTGCCGATTCCCCGCCGGGCATCGATCGAGACCGTGAACGCCGTGCCGAGGGGTGCGGTGTTTTCCTGCACCATCATCGGAAGCCCCAGCTCGGCCAGCTTCTCCTCGGTCAGCGAGAGGCAGATCATGCCGCGGCCGTGCATCGCCATGAAGTTCACGGCCTCGGCCGTGACCTTCTCACCGGCCATGCAGAGATCGCCCTCGTTCTCGCGGTCCTCGTCGTCCATGACGATGACCATGCGACCGGCGCGATATTCGGCGATCGCCTCCTCGATCGAAGCGATCGCTGCTGTCCGACGGGTGGCCGGCGGTGCGATGTCTGGGCTTGGGTCGGACACGGTGAGCCGAGCCTAGCCCCGAGGTGTGCAGGCCGCCACGCGGGCGGCGACACGAATCAGCACGGGCCCTTACGCCACGCGACCAGCGGCCGCCCTCTCGGCGCAGAGCCGAGGTGGGCCAAGGATGGTGCCGGCCGGACCCGCTGCGCGAGCTGCGCTACTCGACCGTGACGCTCTTGGCGA
>SXGT01389376.1_pt1 | contig 17611 bp, 12 predicted proteins | sample 3176221 | NCBI WGS metagenome assembly SXGT01 (sample SAMN11356862, study PRJNA531348) | freshwater metagenome | isolation source: freshwater sample F1-120 | place: China: Fuxian Lake, Yuxi | collected 2017-12-25
CGACCGCGCGCCGGACGTGCTCCGCCGCGTGGACGGCGCGACCGTGCTCCCGTTCGACACCAATCTCGGCTTCGTGCGCGGGAACAACGAGGCGGCGCGGCACGCACGGGGCCGCTACCTCGTGCTGCTGAACAACGACACCGTGGTCGCCCCGGGCTGGCTGTCGGCGCTGGTGCGCACCGTGGAGATGTGGCCGCGGTGCGGGGCCGTCGGGCCGAAGTTCCTGTTCTTCGACGGCCGCTTGCAGGAGGCCGGCGCGATCCTCTGGGCCGACGCCCGCGTGAACGCGGTGGGGCAAGGCGCGGACCCGAACGCCGACGAGTTCGCTCATGTGCGCGAGGTCGATCTCGTTTCTGGCGCGTGCCTGCTGTTGCGAACGCAGCTCTACCGCGACCTCGGCGGCCTCGATGACCGCTACGCGCCGGCCTACTTCGAAGACGTCGATCTGTGCTTCGCGGTGCGCGAGCGCGGGCTGACTGTCGTGTATCAGCCGGCTTCGGTGGTGTTCCACCACGGCCCCGCTCCGACGTCGGTCGCGAAGACGCTCGACCTGTGCGCCGCGAACCGGGCGAAGTTCGTCGCGCGCTGGGGCGCACAACTGAAGGGCCACGTCGCGCGCGGCTATCGCGGCGAGTTGTCCGGCGCGTGGGACCGGCGCGCCGGGCCGCGCGTGCTGCTCGCGGATCGCACCAGTTCGCCGGCCGCGGAGGAACTGGCCGCAGGTGGCACGGTCGTCACCTTCGTGCCGCTCGGCGAACCCGCGCTCGACCCCGCGCGATGCTTCGCGCTGCGGCAGACCGGCGTCGAAGTGCGCTCCGGCGGGATGACCACGCTCGCGGCGCTCGCGCGGTCGCGCGTCGGTGGGTACGATGCCGCGCTCATGGGCGAAGTACCCGACGCCGGCGCGGTGTGCGAACTCCTCTCGTGTTGGCTCCCGGCCACACCGCTCCACCGCGACCGCGCCGCGCTCACCTCGTCCCGCCGCGCCGCGTAGCCGCCACGGGCGAACGGGCTACAACGCCCCTCGGCCCCTCTTCACACCGGGTACGATCATGCGCGCGCTGCTCTCCCTACTGGCGATTCTGTTCGCGCACACCGGCACGCGCGGCGCGGATCGCGCCGATATCCTCGTCGCGGACTTCGAGGGTGAGACCTACGGCGACGGTTGGACGGCCACCGGCACCGCGTTCGGCAAAGGCCCGGCGAAGGGGACACTACCGAACCAAATGGCCGTGACCGGCTTTCGCGGTAAGGGATTGGTGAACAGCTACCGCGGCGGCGACGGCGCGACCGGCACGCTGACCTCGCCCGCGTTCAAGATCGACCGCAAGTACCTGAACTTCCTGATCGGCGGCGGCAAGCACGCGAAGACCTGCATCAACCTCGTGATCGGCGGGAAGGTGGTGCGCACCGCGACCGGGCCGAACGACGCGCCCGGCGGCAGCGAGCACCTCGACTGGCAGGCGTGGGACGTGACCGACTTCGCGGGCAAGGAGGCGCGCGTCGAGATCGTGGACGACGAGAAGGGCGGCTGGGGCCACATCAACATCGACCACATCGTGCAGAGCGACAAGAAGGTCCCGCCCGACCGCGTTGTTACCGAGTACCCGATCACGGAACCGTACCTGCACCTCGCGGTGAAGACCGGTGCGCCCAAACGCCGCGTCCGGTTCGTCGTCGATCAGCAGACCGTGCGCGAGTTCGACATCGAACTGGCGACCGTGGGGAAGCCCGACTTCTGGGCCACGGCCGACGTGTCCGCGTTCAAGGGGAAGCGGCTCTATATCGAAGCCGTCGTGCCGCTCGACACGAAGCTGGGAACGCTTGTCGTGCCGGCTGAAAAATGGGCCAACGCCGACGCGCTGTACACGGAGAAGCACCGCCCGCTGTTCCACTTCACAAGCCGCACCGGGTGGCTGAACGACCCCAACGGCCTCGTGTACGCCAACGGCGAGTGGCACCTGTACTACCAGCACAACCCGTTCGGCCGCGAGTGGGGCAACATGCACTGGGGCCACGCGGTCAGCAAGGACCTGTTCCGCTGGAAGGAACAGTCGGTCGCGCTGTACCCGCAGAAGTACGGCGACTGGGCCTTCTCCGGCAGCGCGGTTCTCGACAAGGATAATACGAGCGGGTGGGGCACGAAGGAGAAGCCGCCGTTCGTGCTGGCGTACACCAGCACCGGGCGCGGCGAGTGCGTCGCGTACAGCACCGACGACGGCCGGACGTGGAAGGAATACGACCGCAACCCGGTGGTGAAGCACACCGGCCGCGACCCGAAACTGATCTGGCACGAGCCGACCAAGCGCTGGGTAATGGCGGTTTACACCGAGGCCGACAAGAAGCAGTGGATCGCGTTCTACACGTCGCCGGACCTGAAGGCGTGGACGTTCGCGAGCCGCATCGAGGGTTTCTACGAGTGCCCGGACCTGTTCGAGATTCCGCTGGCGAACCCGCTTCGCGCGCCCAACCTCCCCGCGACCAAGTGGGTGCTGTACGCGGCCGACGGCAAGTACATGGTGGGCACCTTCGACGGCAAAGAGTTCAAGCCGGACGCGAAGGAGAAGCAACAACTCTGGTACGGTAACTTCTACGCGGCTCAGTCGTTCGACAACGCCCCCGCGCGACCGGCGGGCGGCACACGGCGCGTGCAGATCGGGTGGGCGCAGGGGGTCACGTTCCCCGGCACGTCGTTCAACCAGCAGATGGCGCTGCCGGTGGAACTGGCCCTGTCCTGGGAAGACCCGACGCAGGCCCGCGGCAAGCCGGTGCTGACCGCGAAGCCCGTGGCCGAGATCAACACGCTGCGCGTGAACCCGCCGGTGCTGGCCGTGCGCGACTCGACCACGCGAGTCGTGACGAAGCCCGAAGTGCTGGCCGACAAGCTCGATGCCTTCGAATTCTTCCTGGTGATCGAGCCGGAGAAGGACAAGGGGTTCACCGTGGACCTGCGCGGCACGAAACTGGTCTACGACGGCGCGAAACGCACGCTGACCTGCAAGGGCGTGACGATGCCCGTTCCGAAGCTCTACGCGGAGCGCAAGCAGATCGAGCTACAAATCTTCGTGGACCGCGGCTCGGTGGAGGTGTTCGCGGAGAACGGCCACGCGGCGATGTCGGTGGCCGCGCTTCCCGACGAGAAGAACGACAAGCTCGAAATCACCCCGGCGGGCCGGGCGCTGCTCCGCTACGCTATCGTGTATCGTCTCAAGTCCGCGTGGGAGAAGTGAGCCATGCCCATCGTCGTGACGTGTCCGGGGTGCCCGACGAAGCTCAGCGCGCCGGACTCGGCCGCGGGTAAGCAGGTGCGGTGCCCGAAGTGCGGAACGCCCGCGCCGGTGCCGGCGTTCGTCCCGGCCGAAGAGCAACCGATCGTGGACGCGATCCCCGCGCCGCCCAAGCCCAAGCCGAAGGCGAAGCCGGTCGAGTTGGACGACGACGACGACCGGCCGCGCAAGAAGCCTCGTCGCGACGAGACGGATGACGAGGACGAGCGCCCGCGCAAGAAGAAGCGCCGCGACGATGACGACGAACCGCCGCGCCGCCGGCGGCGGAAGGGCGCGGGCGGCGCGAGCGGCGGGGGCGGAACGATCGCGATCATTGCCCTCGTCGGGGTGCTGGTCCTGGCCGGCGTCGGCGTCGGCATTTACCTGCTCGTTGGCAAGAGTGCGTCGGCCAAGAAGTCGCCGGTGCCGCCCGGCTGGCAGCAGTACACCTACGAGCAGGACGGCTTGAAGTTGTACCTGCCGAAGTCGCCCTCTTTCAGTGGCGATACCGTGAACAACTTCGGCGGCGGGTTCGGCGGTGCCCGCGGGCAGTTCGGCATGGGCGGGTTCGGGGGCGGCGACCTGCGCGACGCCGACCGGTTCGCGACGCTCAGGTCGGGCGACTGGAACGATCCCGTTCGCGTCGAGCTGTACGCGATCCGGTTCAGCAACAAGGTGCCCTCGTCGGTGCGCGACAGCCTTCGGAAAACCGCCGACGGACCGTTCGGCGGGGACGAGATGCGCACCGTGAAGTGGCTCGGCTACGACGCCATCGAACACACCATGCTCGGCGGGACGACGCGGCTGGTGTACACCGACCGGCACTTCCTCATGGCGACGATCACCGGGACCAACGGTGGCCGGGCCAAGCCGGAAGAGGAAGCCGGGTTCTTTGACAACATCGAACTGACCAAGTGATACGGTGCCCAGGAATCTGTCACCGAACGAGCCGCGACCGGAAGGGAGCGGGAAGCGCGGGGGGAGTGTGCCATGTCCGTGGTCGTGACGTGCCCGAAGTGCGCGACGATGTTCCGCGCGCCGGCCGCGGACGATCGGGTGCGGTGTCCGAACTGCGACACGCCTGTGCCGATCGAGGGGCAACCGGCCGGTGACGCCGCGCCAAGCCCGCCCACGCCGGTCGCCGTCGTCGGCCAGCCGCGCAAGCCGTTCCGCGGCGACGAACCGGCGAGGCACCGGGGGAAGACCGGCAGCGGGAAGGTCGCGCTCATCGTCCTCGGCGGGTTGCTGCTGCTCGTGGGCGTCGGCGTCTACAAGCTCGTCGGGAAGAGTTCGACGCCTGCCAAGAAGTCGCCGGTGCCGCCCGGCTGGGAGCAGTACAGCTACACGGTGGAAGGCTTCAAGGTGTACCTGCCGAAGAAGCCCAACGTCAGTAACACGCGCGTCGATAAATTCGATGGCCTGGAAGGACCGAGCGACAAGCCGCGCGACGAGGACTGGATTACGGTGTTCGGGTCGGGCGACCCGAACGACCCGGTCGTCGTCAAATTGGCCGTGACCTGTTACCGCGACGGCGTGCCGGCGAGGACGCGGGAAGGGTTCCGGATCGCCACCGGCATGAAGCCCCGCGTGGGCAAGCAGCGCACCGTGCAGTGGCTCGGCTACGATACCATCGAGAACACGCGGGCGGACGGGGTGACCCGCATGGTGTTCACCGATCGCTGCTTCTTCGAAGCCACAGTGAGCGGGCTCAACGGCGGCCGGGCCACGCCGGAAGAGGAAGCCGGGTTCTTTGACAACATCGAACTGACCAAATAGAGCCGCTTGCGGCTTCGCGAACGGCTACTTCGACCGCGCGACCGCAGCGACGACCCAGACGGCGTAGGCCAAACTCACGGCCAGGCCGATTAGTACGGAGGCGCGGCCGGCGGGAGTCGGGCCGCTCGGCGACGATACCGCCAGGAACGAGTGGGCCAGACAGCCGCCCGCGAGGATGCCCGCGGCCGTAATCATCGCGTCGCCGTTGCCTTCGCCGGCCAGCACGACCTGACGCACGGGGCACCCGCCCGCGAGAACGCCGGTCAGCCCGACCAGTGCCATCGCCAGCAGGTTCCACAGGTGGTCCGTGTGGCTGACCGGTTGATCGGCGAAGCCCACTTTCAACTTGCCCGTTAGCGCGGTTACGAGCAGGTAGCCGGCGACGAGCGCGAGCGCGGCCCAGAGCATCCGGCGCGGGCCGCTGAACACCTGTCGGGCCGCGCTCACAGCGCAGAAGCCCGTCAGCGACAGCACCGCGCCCGCGAACAGCGCGAGGCCGAGCGCCCAGACCCAGTAGGCGTGCGGCGGCTTGCCGGTGGTGTCGTCCGGGCCGGGGCCGAACGGCAGCGCACCGCACAGGAACAGCACCAGCCCGCCGGCGGCCAGCAGCAGTGGCGGCACGCCCGCGGGCACGATGACACTTGCGGTCTTCCCCGCCGTAAAACCCTTCGCCTCGAAGAGTCGGCCCACACCCACACCGACGACGAACCCGACCAGCCCGACCACGGCGTTCAGGTCGCCCCCGCCGATGCGCTGCAACATGCGGAACGGGCAGCCGAGGAACACGAGCGCGCCGATGCCCATCCACAGGCCGAGGAAGAAGCGGGCCGCGGAGTGCGCCCCGGCCCGGCCCTCCGTGCGGCGCTGCACCAACCGCACCACGAACGCACCGAAGATCAGCCCGACCAGTTCCGGGCGGAAGACGCGCGGCCCGTCACCGGCGAACAGGCCGAGCGCGCCGGCCGTGTCGCGGAGGAAGCACGCCCCGCAGATGCCCATGTTGCCGGGGTTGCCCAGGACGACCAGCGCCGCCGCCGCTGCGCCGACGCCGGCACACGCGACCCACAGCAGCCACAGCTTCGAGCCGGTCACGTCCGTTCGCAACATCAGGGGCAACCTTCGCGCAGTCAGGTGATGGCCACAATCGGTTCAGGGACGCGCGGCACGAGCGGCAAACGTCTCACCGGCCGGCTGACACCGGCCGTTCGCCAAGCACCGTCAGGCGTATCACTTCGGGTCGCCTTCCTTCACCCAGTCCTCGTTGAAGCGGGCGTGTTTCATGCTCTTGCCCTCGCCCACGAAGTGGCTGTAAACGCAGTGGACCGCGCCGTCCTTCGCCTGAATCACGGCCGGGTAGTGGTACTGGCCGCTCGTCTGCTTCTCCAAGTGCCGCGTCCACTTCCACGTCTTGCCCTCGTCGTCCGAGAGCGACACCGCGAGGCGCGCCCGGCCGCTCGTCGTGTCGTTGTAGACGATGAGCCAGTTGCCGCCGGCGAGCCGCACCGCGTCCAGCCCGCTGCCGGGGTTGGGCAGGTCGCTCGAATACACCGTGCCCCACGTCTCGCCCTTGTCCTTCGATTCCGCGACGCGGACCTTCTTGAACAGGCCGGTCTCGCGCATGTAGGCGACCAGCGTGCCGTCCTTGCGCTCCAGCACCGCGGGCTGGATGCTGCCGTACCCGGCGAGCGGGGCCGACGCGGTCCACGTCTTGCCGCCGTCGTCGCTGATCGCCATCAGGCCGGCGCTGTGCGTGTCCGAGTACAGCGGGAGCAAGACGCGGCCGTTCGCGAGCACGGTCGGCTTGCACCGCGGCTGCCACCCGAGGCGCGACAGCAGCTTGTCGCTGACGCGCTTCTTGAGCGCGTCGTCGCCGAACGGGGCCGGCGTCTTGGCAATATCGCTGACTTGCTTTTTCCACGCGCCGAACTCGCGGAGCATCACGGCCTCGAAGTCCTTCGGCTTGAGTGGGATGTTGCCCTGCCACTTCCACACCGGCGCGCCGTCTTTCTGGTAATCGACGGAGTAGGTGTAGTGCGTCAGGCACGACTCCCACGAGTTCGCGAGGATCACCGGCCAGAACAACCACAGCTTCTCGTCCTTGTCGATCCACATGGTGGTGTTGCAGTCGGGGAAGCCCGGCGTGTCGGCCATGAGGAACGCGTCGCCCCACAGCTTCTCGCCGGCCTTCTTGCGCGCGCCGTAGATCGCCACATCGTCGGCCGTGCGCTCGCCGCTGCCGCGATACCACGACACGAGCAAGTCCCCGTTGGGGCACTGTACGATGCCGGGCGCGTGGTTGTGTTGCTTGTGTGCGGCGAAGAGGAGTTCGGCGGTGTGGAAGGGTTTGTCGAGCGGAAGCAACCCCTCCCCCCGGCCCCCTCCCCTGTGCGGGGAGGGGGAGCACTCACGCGGAACCTCACACGCGCCGAACACGTGATCGAAGGTCAAAGGCTTTTCTCCCCCTCCCCGCACAGGGGAGGGGGTTGGGGGGAGGGGTTTGCCTTTTTCTTCCTTCTTCTCCTCCAGCCGCCCCGGTTCGCGCACGCCCTTGCCCACCTTCTTCTTGAGCGAGTCGCCCAGGTCTTCGCGCGCCTTCTCCGCCAGTTCCAGCAGGTCCAGCACGACCTTCGGGTTCGTGCTGGCGACGTTCTTCGTCTCGCCGGGGTCGGAGCTGACGCGATACAGCTCGACGCTGTCGATCTTCACCTGCTTGTACTTGCCCGGCGTGCCATCCTTGCCGGGGGCTTGGCCGTCCATCGTGCGGTAGCTGTGCGGCAGGATCAGCTTCCATGTGCGCGTGCGCACCGCTTGCAGCTCGTTCGTGCCGTAGTAGTGGAAGTACGCATCGTGAACTATGTCCGCGTCGGTGGCGCATTGCAGCAGCGGGAAGATGTCCTTGCCGTCGATCTTGTGCTTCGGCAGGTCCGCGCCGATGAGCTTCGCGACCGTGGGCAGAATGTCGATGGTCATCGCCGGGATGTTGCACAGACTGTCGGCCTCGATCTTCCCCGGCCAACGCGCGATGAACGGCACGCGCACCCCGCCTTCCCACACGGTTCCTTTGCCCTCGCGCAGCTTGCCGGCGCTGCCGCCGTGGTTGCCGTAGCTGAGCCACGGACCGTTGTCCGACGTGAAGATGACCAGCGTGTTGTCGGCGAGCTTGTGGTCGTCGAGCGCCTTCATGATCTCGCCCACCGACCAATCGATCTCCTGCATCACGTCGCCGTAGGTGCCGGTCTTGCTCTTCCCCTTGAACTTGTCCGAGACGAACAGCGGGACGTGCGGCATCGAGTGCGCGACGTACAGGAAGAATGGCTTGGCCTTGTTGTCGGTGAGGAACTTCACCGCCCGCTCGGTGTACTGCGTCGTGAGCTTCGGCTGGTCCTCCGGCGTCACGTCGTCGTCGATGACCTTCTCGTTCTCGAACAGCGGCAGCTTGGGGTAACTCCCCTTCTTCGCTTCGGGGTGGTGCGGCCACATGTCGTTCGAGTACGGCAGCCCGAAGTACGAGTCGAAGCCGTGGCGCGTGGGGAGGAACTGCGGGTGGTGGCCGAGGTGCCACTTGCCGACCATGCCGGTCGCGTAGCCCTTGCTCTTGCACACCTCGGCGAGCGTGACCTCGTCGGCGTGAATACCGTGCCGCGCGTTCGGCCCGAGCGCGCCGTGGATGCCGATGCGGTTCGCGTAGCACCCGGTCATGAGCGACGCGCGGCTCGCGCTGCACACCGGCTGCGAGCTGTGGAAGTCCGTGAGCCGCACGCCCTGCTTGATGAGCTTGTCGAGGTGCGGCGTCGTGTACCCGCGTTCGACCGGCTTCGGGCGCGGCTGACCGGGCGCGTCCGGCACGCCGGTGAACCCGACGATGTCGCCGTAGCCCATGTCGTCCACGAAGATGACGACGACGTTCGGCGCGCCCGCGCCGCGCGCGCCCGCGGCCAGCAGCCCGACCGCGACGAGGGAGAGGAGTGAGGTTTTCATGCCGCGACTGTACTCGCCCGACTCGCGCGCCGCCAGTTGTAAGCACCACGTGGGCCGTTTCGTTCACCCAGCAACTGCCCACCCCCCAGAGTTGTCCGCACGGCCTGGAGCCTTGAAATCCCAACGTCTTCGTACTTCGAGCGAAAGGGCAGTGGCCTATTTCGCATCCACTTACAGGAAATACCAGCGTCTTGCGAAGGCCGGCGGTGGTCTTATGGAGAAGCGTCGCGACCTTGTTAGACGGAAAAGCCACCCGTGATTGCTTGCAAAACCAGCAGTGTTTGGGGAGGATAAGTCGGTCAACCTAAACACTTGTTCGGCCACAAGCGAGCACTACTGGAGGGCACATGGCGTTCAAGATCAAACCGGAAAACCCCTTCGAGTCTGACCTCGCCCCACTCACCGATGAGGAGGTGGCGAAGACGGAGAAGTCGCGGGCTGAAGTGTTGGCCGCGGTGACGCCATCGAAAGCTGAATTGTTGGCGTTGGAGAAGGCAAGTGCCGACCGGTACGAGAGGCAACGCGAGAAAGAGCGGGCCGCAAGTGCCGCCCGAAAATCAAACCGCATCGTGGGGGCGCTCGTGCTCCTCCTCGCTCTCGGCTTGGTTGCGGCGGGCATCTTCTTGCACACCCCGCACGCCCCATGGGAGTCGACGATCGGCTCGACCACCGCGATGTCGATGCGGATTGTGGGGCTCGTGTTCGGATTCAAGGGGTTGCAGATGCTCGTCTTCGGGAGCCGCGAGGACGAGTGCTGACTCGACAACACGCCGCATTTCACCGCGTAAGGACGGCCACCCCACGAACTTCTTCCGAGTCGTGAGCCTTGTCGCGTTGTTTGAGGTTGTGTGGGCGCGCACGCGCCCAGGTACTGATGCACGCACGCAACCCGCCGCAACCCGGCTTGAACCTCAGCAACCGCGTGGTCCAGTCTGACGCTTGCTCGCGGACCTAACGTTCCCTCCAAAGGATCGGGCGATCCCTCGAACCTACGCCATCTGTCAAGAATGCCTTTCGCCGGGTGTACACTACTCCAGCAGTTTCCAACAGTACCAGAGCATCCGGGGCAGGTGGAACGGCCCCTTCCACATGTTCCCCTTGAGCCGCACCGACACCCGGCCGTCCCTATGTAGATAGCCGTACCACTCGCCGAACTCCGGGTCGGGGAAGTGGCGAAAGCTCCAGTCGTGAACCTGCCGGTGCCAGCGGGCGTACTTCTCGTCGCCGGTCAGCGTCCAGGCGAGCAGCGTAGCGATGATCGCCTCGCAGTGCGGCCACCAGAACTTCATGTCGTGCCAGTAGTCCTGAACGGGCAACCCCCGCAGGTCGCGGAAGTAGAGAATGCCGCCGAACTCTTCGTCCCAACCCCGCTTCCACATCCAGTCGAGGATCGTCAGTCCGAGTCGCACCAGGCGCTGGTCGCCCCGCACCTTCCCCTCGTGCATCACGAACCACGCGCACTCGATGGCGTGGCCGGGGTTCAGTTGCCGCCCGTCGAAGTGGTCGATCACTGAGCCGTCCGGCGCGACGATTTCCATCAGGGCTTCGTGTTCGGGTTTGAGGAAGTCGCGTTCGATCTCGCCGATGCTCCAGTCGATCCACTCCGTACACGTCAGCCCCCGGACGGTCACATCTCCCAACTGTTCGCGGAGTTCCTGGGCGGTGAGCAGGCTGAACATGAGTGGCCCGACGCCCTTCGTGGGACGTGTAGCGAGTTCGACCTTCGCAGGCATCCGGCCCGGCGTTAACGAGTAGTCGAGGTAAGTGTCGAAGAAGCGGATCGCGTCCTCGGCGGCCCGGCCGTCGCCCGCTGCCTTTGCGTACGCAGCGTTCGCCATCGCCGCAAACGACTCGCTGTAGACGTATCGCCGCATCCGCAGCGGGCGGCCGTCGCGGGTGACGGTGAAGTACAACTTGCCGTCAGGTCCGGCCCCGTGCCGCCGCAGGAACGCGACTCCGCTTCGGGCCGCCTCGAGCCACGCCGGGTTCCTCTCGACGGTGTTGAAGAGGGTGGCGAACGTCCACGCTCCCCGACCCTGGAACCAGATCGACTTGTCGGTGTCGATCACGATGCCGTCGCGGTCGAGAGCGGTGAGGTAGCCGCCGTGTTCGCGGTCCAGGCCGTGCCGCAGCCAGAACGGGATCACGTCGCCGAGCAGCGCGTTCCGGTAGGTTTCAGCGTGTGCGGAGCGGCCTTCGGGCGTCGTCACGTCCACGGCGTCATTTCCTGGGGAGTGTCAGCATGAATGTCGAGGCGGGCAGGCTTGCCCCGTTCGTCAGGTTGCCGGTCGAGTACGGTTGCCAGCCGTAGCGGGCCGAAACCGGTTCCGCGATGAACTTGCTCGTCATCGTGACAACGTCCTTCCCGATCGCGACCTCGGCGGGTTGGAACTTCCCGTCCGCGCCGGCGATCTCGAACCCATCGACCGGCTTGCCGTTGCTCGTCTTCAGCCCTCCGTCGGTGTGATCGAACGTCACGATCAGTGCCGAGCCGTCGCGCCGAACCGACTTCGCCAGAGGACCACTGTAGACGATCTTCTGGTCGTAGGTCCGGGCCAGCGCCCACAGCGCGAGTCGATGTCCGACCTCCTTCTTGTTCCGGGGGTGTACGTCGGTCGGGTGGCCGAGGTCGCTGGTCACGGTCATGCCGGTGTTTGGTATCTCGGCGAGCATCCGCCGCTGGCCGTTGCGGAACTCGGGCCAGTGCTGCGCCTTGTACCCCTTCTCGGTTCCGATGCTGGAAAGCTGGCAGCACAGGAAGGGGAACTCGCCGACGCCCCAGTGCTTTCGCCAGTCGGCGACGAGCAGCGGGAACAGCCGGTCGTGTTGTTGCACCCGGCGTAGCTCCAGCGAGTTGCTCTCGCCCTGATACCAGATGACGCCACGGATCGCGAACGGGGTCAGCCGGGCGATGCCGGCGTTCCACAGGAATCCCGGCTTGAACGGGTGGTTCGGCCCCGCCGCGTCGTTCGCCCGCTCGCTCTTGTCCTTGAGGGCGATGGCGAGGTTCTCTCGCCCCCGCTGCCGACACCACGGCTCTTGGCTCTCGTTCTCAAGCCAGTTGTCCTTGAGGAGCGATGCCAGTTCCTTGTCCCCCGCCATCGTCTCCCGGCGAATCCACGCCTCCGTCGGGCTGCCGCCCACGGCGAGGTGGATGATGCCGACCGGCACCTTGAGCGACTGGTGCAGTTCCTTGCCGAAGTAGTACCCGACTGCCGAGAAGTCCTTCGCGGACTTCGGCGAACAGGGTTGCCACGTCCCCTGATAGAACTCGTCCGGGGTGAGCCGCTTCAGCACGTCCCGGCCGAACGGCTTGGCGAAGTAGTTCTGCCCGGCGTAGTTCAGGTTGAGGAGCCGGAACTTCGGGTGGTCGGCGGTCGGCAACTCGGCCTTCGCGTGGGCCTCGCTCGCCAGCGGCCACTCCATGTTGGACTGCCCGGCGGCGATCCACACTTCTCCCACCAACACGTCGCGGACGGTCCGCGTGTTTCCTCCCGCGACCACCTTCAGCTCACGGGGTGTGGCGTCGGCCTTCATCGCCTCGAATGTGACAGACCACTTGCCCTTGGCGTCGGCCTTCGTTTGCTTCCGCTGATCGTCGAACGTAACCGTGACGGCAGTTCCGGCGTCGGCGGCCCCCCACACCGGAACGGGGACGTCTCGTTGAAGCACCATCGAGTCCGTGAACACCGGAGCCAGCACCGGCGGCGCGGCACGAACGGCGTCCGGGGCAATGAGGAGAGCGACGCACGGAAGCAAAATTCGCCACATGCTCACTTCTCCTTCTTCTGGGGCTGCTTCTTCGCCAGTTCGTCGATCTCTTTCAGGGTGAACCGCACGCTCAGGATGTAAGCCGGGTGGCCGCGACCCTCGGGCTGTTGGGGGGTTATGGATCCCGGCACGACATCCCAGTGGCCGTAGGTGACTGCGACGAACGTGCCATCCGGCAGCAGTTCGACCCCGGCATAGCCACAGTCGCCGGTGCTGTTGTTGCTGGAATTGCCGTAGTTGTTCCGGAGTCGAATGCGGTACTGGCCTTCCTTGCCCTTCACGAGGTCGTCGTAGGTGCCGACCCACCCGACCCAGTCGCCGGCTGTCGGGCTGTACCGGCCCTTGGTGGGAATGTCGCGGAAGGACACGAACAGCCGACCGTCCGGGCCGTATTTCGCCACGTGTCGATCACCGTTGAGCGCGGCGGCCAGGTCCCGCGGCTCGGTCCACGTCTTGCCATCGTCGTCGGTGAAGATGACGTGCGAGTTCTTCTGGTGGAAGTTCTCACGCAGCAGCACCGCGATCTGCTTCCCGTCCGGCGAGCGAATCGCCCCTGGCTCGCAAAGGAACACCTTGTTGGACTTGAAGATCGTTTCGGGTTCGCCCCACGTCAGCCCGCCGTCCGTCGAGAGGCTCTTGTACAGGGTGGACGTTGTCGTAGCCTTGCCGCCCTTCTTGATGAACCGGCCGTCGTCGTGGAAGAGCGCCAGGTAATGCCCCGCGGACTTCAACTCGACTACCGACGACATCGTGACGATGCCGCCCCAGTCGCCGACCGCCTTCAACTCCGACCACGACTTGCCGTCGTCCTCGCTCACGGCCATCCGGCACGGGTACAGCCCGCTGAACATGACGACGCGCTTCTTGCCCTTCGCGTCCACGACGCGGTGGAGCGTCGGCGTTTCCAGCGACGTTTCCCAGTTCTTCGGCGTCGGCAACCGGTCGGACCACGTCTTGCCGCCGTCCTCGCTCCGCTTGTAGAGGATCGGACCTCTGCCGTGCCCCTTCGGGTACACGCACAGGATCGTCTTGCCGTCTTCGAGCAGGAGTGTAGTGGGGTGACCGAGGTACTGGCCCTTCTCTCGATCCACCACCACTTGTCGTTCTTTGTGATCGTTCAAGTCGATTACGGGAAGTGAGAATGCCGGTGCCGGTTTGACGGGGGCAACTTTCTCTTCGAGCCAGTCGAGCGTGAACCGGGCGAAGACGACCTTCTTCGTCCCCTCCGCTTCGTACAGGCACCCGATGGTTCCGCCCGGCAGCGGCGCGAGGCAGGAGTAGGCGAAACTGCCCTTCTCCAGCACCCGCTTTGTCGGCCACGTCTTGCCCTCGTCATAGCTGACGAAGACTGTCCCGTTCTCCCGCTTGGTGCTCTGCGGCCCCGAGTACAGGATGCGGCTCTTGGCCCCGTCCGCCGGGTCGGTGTACCGCAGGACCGACCCCATGCAGCCCGGATCGATTTGTTCCGGCACGTCTTCCACCTTCGACCACGTCTTGCCGCCGTCTTCGCTCACACACGTCTTCCGCACCGCCTTCCCCGACCAACGGCGAACGTTGAACCGGATCGACCCGTCCTTCAACTCCACGAACTGCGCCTCGTTCACGGTGCTGGTCTTCTTGTCCTTGCCGGCATCGATCAGCCCGCCGGGGGCCACGTCGCCCATCTGCCACGTTTTGCCTTTGTCGTCGCTGTACGCGGCGTAGATGTTCCACACGCCGAACGGCCCTTCGTTGAATGGCATCAGGATGCGGCCGGCGTGCTTGCCGTTCCGAAGCTGGATGCCGATCCCCGGCCCGCCGGCAACGGTGGTCACGACCTTCTCCCGTTTCGTCTCCTTCGTGATGTCCCGAGGTTTCGACCACGTCACTCCGTCGTCATCGCTGGTGATGAGCCAGTTCCGCACGACCAGGTCGCCGTCGTAGCCGGGTTGGATTTTCCCGCTCCGCTCGCCGACGCCGGCCGGGTACGACTGGTACACCAGCAACACCTGACCGCCCTCGCGCTCGACCACGGCGCATGGGTTGTTGAGCGCCTTGTCGCCGTCTTCCGCGATCACGGCGACCTTACCCCACGTCTTCCCGCCGTCGGTGCTTCGTTTCAGGATGAGCTTGTTCTTGGCCTGATCCGCGTCGGCGGCTCGCCCCTCAGCGAAGGCCATGACGGTTCCCTTCTTGCTGACGACGACCGAGGGGATGCGGATCGACGCGAAGCCGTCCGCCTTCGGCACGAACACGTCCGCGACCTCGGGTTCGGCCCCGAACCCCGGAAGCGGGACAAGTAGAACGAGGATCAGGGCGAGTCGAGTCCGCGACATAGGGTGTCCTTTGGGATGCGAGTAGGGCGTTGTTCACTGGTCGCAAGCGAGCGACCTACGGCTTCTTCTTGGCCTTCGCGCCGGGTACGTCGAGTTGGAGCGGCGGTTGGTCTTTGGTCACGTCCATCCGGGTCGTGTGTTCCTCGAACAGCAGGTTGCCGAACGGGGTGAACGGTTCCGGGTTCACTCCGTCGCCGCCGGTGATCCGAACCATCTGCGCGCCGGGCGCGACCCCCTTGCCGGACTGCCGGGTGTCGAACTTGCCGTCCTTGATGTCGGCGTGTCCCTGCTGGCCCCGGTTGCCCTTCGCCGGGTCTGGCTCGAACACGATCATGCCGAGCTGTAGCGGCTTACCGTCCACCGTCACCGTGCCGCTCACATGGACGAGGTTCGGGTCGCTGCTGCCGCCACAGCCGGCGAGGGCGCACAGGCTGACGAGAACGGCGATGCCGGCGAGACGGGTTGGGAGTCGAGAAGGTCGCATGGAATCCCCGTGTTGAGATGAACGCCCTCGACATCGTGGCTGCGGCAACGGGGTCGCAGCCACGACGTTTCGGGTGTGCATCGGCGGGTTGGTGTTGGGTTCAGTTCGCGACTTGGACTTCGCCGCCGTCCATGCTGGAGGTCGCCTTGTAGACCACCAGAGCGATCGACGTTTGGACGAACCGCACCGACCCGTCGCCCATCACGAACTGAGCGCCGCCGGTGTGGAGACTGCCGAAGCTGATGTCGTTGTAGACGCCGTTGTAAGGCGTGTTGATCGCGTTCTGCACGTTCCGGCACCCGGCCATGCCGTTGCCGAACCCGACCCCGCGAACCCAGTCCGCCCCGTCGCTGGCCAGGATGTTCCCGTTCCACCGCACCGACACCTCCCCGACCATCAGGGTGTTCGAGGTGCCGTCGGTGAGGCTGGCGAACCGGGTCTTCGAGTCCCGACCGAGGATGCCCTGGGTGGCGAACCCGCCTTGCCCCGAGGGGGTGGTCTGCACCTGGTAGGCGGCTCCGGTGGCCGGGTTGGTCCCCTTCGGGCCGGCCACTCCGTGGTAGTCGGAGGTGAATGTCTTCCGGCCGTCCACCAAGGTGCTGGAACCGTTCCCCGCGATGTAGTCGCTCAGGCTCGGGCAGTTGTAGATGGGGATGCGGTTGAGGGCGTGAACCATCTTGTTCGGTCCCTCCCGGTTCGGTCCGCCGTTCCAGGTGCCGGGGCCGAGGTCGAACCGCTTGAAGAGGTTGTCCTGCTCGATGTACGGCAAGATGTACACCCGCCAGCTCAGCCCGTTGTCGACCCTGGCCCCGACCGGGAACTGCCCGTTCGCGTCGTGGTAGGCGTGCAGGCCGATGCCGATCTGCTTGAGGTTGTTCTGGCACTTCATCCGCGAGGCGGCCTCGCGGACCTTCTGCACGGCCGGCAGGAGCAGGCCGATGAGGATGGCGATGATGGCGATGACGACCAGCAACTCGATGAGCGTGAATCCGCGTCGAGCGTTCATGAAACGGCCTCCGACAGAAGTGAAGAAAGCCCCCGCCCCCCGACTGGGGCGAGCGGATACAGCTCACTTCAACCACCGTTGCGGCGGTGGCTCCGAAGGTATTCCAGCACCGTCTTGCGGCCCTTCTGGATGTGGTCGCTCATCAGCTGGCGGGCGGTGCCGGCGTCTCGATTTCGGAGCGCCTCGGCTATGGCGGCGTGGTCGCGGCAGGTTTCCTCGGCGACCGCCAGCGTCAGAATCGCGGCCCGGTGCCGCTGCACCCCGAACACCTGCCCGAGCGCCGTGTTGTCCGCGATGACTTTGGCGAGCAACCGGTTGCGGGCGGCTTCGACGACAATCAGGTGGAATCGCTCCTCGCAGTCGAGCCAGTGGTCCAACATCCCCTCGGTCGCCATCTGCGACTTCTGGCGGCGGATCGTGGTCAATATGGCCTCGAACTCGCCCCGGACCTCTTCGAGCGAGTCCAGTTGCTTCTGACTGATGTTGTGGGCCGCTTCGGCAGCGGCACAACTCTCGACCGCTTCCCGCAGGACGTACAGTTCCTCCAACTCCTGCGGACTCGACTTGCGGACGAACGCCCCGGCACCGGGGACGTGTTCGACCAGCCCTTCGGTCGCCAGCCGATTGATCGCCTCGCGGACGGGGGCGAGGCTGACTTCCATCGCCCCCGCCAGCGCCCGATTCACAAGTTGCGCACCGGCCTCCAACTCTCCGGTCAGCACCTTGCGGCGAAGCTCCCGGTAGGTTTTTTCCGATAGCGTGTCTTGCACGGCGGTGTTGCCTCTCGTACAGTGTCGATGTTCGATCATGTTCGATCATGTTCGATCATGTTCGAGCACTGACGATTTTCGACACCGGATCGGCAGTCGTCAAGGGGCAATGTCAACTTTTCCGGTCGGTGGCGGTCTACCGACATCGGGGCCGGTGCGGATCATCCGTCACCGAACGGCACGGTGAACGGACGACGGAGGGTGGTGCATGAGGGCGTTTCGATGGCGGTTGACGACTTGCGTGC
>SXGT01071993.1_pt1 | contig 17607 bp, 15 predicted proteins | sample 3176221 | NCBI WGS metagenome assembly SXGT01 (sample SAMN11356862, study PRJNA531348) | freshwater metagenome | isolation source: freshwater sample F1-120 | place: China: Fuxian Lake, Yuxi | collected 2017-12-25
GACCGACGATGGCGACGGTCTCGCCGGCCGCGACGTCGACGGTCACGTCCTCGAGGACCTTGCGCGCGCCGTGGCGCTTAGAGAGTCCGCGGACGCTGATCACGGGCGAGTCTCCTTTCGAGGCGACGGGCGACCTCCGAGAGGGGCAGGCTGAGAGCGAGGTAGAGCGCGGCGCAGGCGAGGCCGGGGATGAGCCAGCCGTGCAGATCGACGGCGGCGATGGTCATGCGCTTCGTGAGCTCGATGACGGTGATGACGCTGATGAGCGAGGAGTCCTTGAGGAGCGACACGAAGTCGTTGGTCATGGCCGGCAGGGCGACCGCGAAGGCTTGCGGGAAGAGGACGTAGCGCAGGCTCTGGACCTTGCCGAGGCCGAGGGCCTTGGCGGCTTCGGTCTGGGCGCGCGGGACGGCGAGGAGGGCGCCGCGGTAGACCTCGGCTTCGTAGGCGGCGTAGTTGAGGCCGAGGCCGAGGATGGCGGCCTGCATCGGGTCGAGACTCCAGATGGGCGCGAACCCATAATAGAGGACGAAGAGCTGGAGCAGGACCGGGGTGCCGCGAAAGAGCTCGATGTAGATGCGGGCCGCAATGCGGGCGGCCGGGTGGCCATAGACGCGGGCGGTCGCGAGCATGACGCCGATCGGGATGGCGATGAGAAACGCGAGCAGCGACACGATGAGCGTGATGCCGGCACCCTCGAGGAAGAGCTTCAACTGCTCGCCGTCGAACGTGCGCTTGGGGGCGCTGGCGTCGTCGGCGGTCGGAAGGGGTGGAGGCGGATCGGTCTGGCGGCTGTTCCAGAGCTTCCAGGTGCGGAGGATCGTCTCGATCTCGCCGTCGGCGATCATGGCCTCCAGGGCCGCATCGATGGCGGCTTTGAGGTCGGTGTCGGCCTTGCGCATGACGGCGACGTAGCTGCCGCGCGCGAGCTCCTCGGGGACGCAGGTGATGCCGGCGGTCGCGCAGCCGAATTGGTTCGCGATGACGTCGTCGAGCAGGACGCCGTCGACGCGTTCATGGACGAGATCGGTGTACGGCTCTTCGACCCCTTCATAGATGCGCAAGACGACCTGGCTGGCGCGCAGCATGTCGTAGGCGACGGTCTGATTGAGGGTCGCGACGGGGCGGCCGGCGAGGTCGGCGAGCGTTCGGAAGGCGCTTCCGGTGCGGACCGCAAGGATCTCGCCATAGACGTAGTAGGGGCGCGAGAGGAGGACGCGCTGAGCACGCTCGGCGGTCGCCTCGATGCCGTTCATGCCGATGTCGAAGTCGCCGCGCTCGAGCGAGGGGACGATCCCGGACCAGTTGTACTGGACCATGCGCGCGCGCACGCCGAGGCGTCGCGCGATGCCGTCCATGAGGTCGACCTCGAAGCCGCGTTTCTTGCTCGGGTCTTTCGGGTCCTCGAAGACGTAGGGCGCGCCGCCTTGGAGATCGGCGGCCCACACGATCTCGCCGCGCGCGCGGATGTGATCGAGCGTCCCGCCGGTCGGTGTGGCGTCGCAGGCAAGAAGTGCGCACGCAGATGCCACGAGGGCGAGGGCGAGCGCGACCGGAGCCACGGGCCTGGAGGGTGACGAGCGAGCCGAAACCATGCCGGTCGGTGGTGCCACAGTTCGCGGAGGGCGCGAAGCGGGGTCAGCGGCCAGGGACCGTGCGCGAAGCCAGGACGACGCAGCGATCGTCGTCGAGGGTGACCTGGCCGCGCTTGAGAAGCCCGCCGACCGCGCGCTTGAAGGCCTTCTTGCTGAGGCCGACGGTATTGCGGATGAGCTCGGGGCTGGCGTCGTCGCCGAGGCGCGGCGGATGGGGTCGCGCGAGGGCCGCGAGAATGACCGCCCCGTCGTCCTGCATCTGCTCGTGCGCCGGGGCGCGCAGCGAGAGCATGAGCTTGCCGTCGGCGAGGACCTGGGCGACGCGGACGCGGACGGGCTGACCGCGGTCGAGGTGTTGCGGCTCGGTGTGCGGGATGAGGCCGACGCCGCGCCGGGCGAGGATGACGAAGGTCCCGATCGCGGGGTCGTGCCGCCACGCCTCGCCGTCCACCCAGTCGCCGGCGGCGAGCGCGGGGAGGGGGCCGAGGCGCTCGGAGATGCGCATGGTGCCGGCGAGGCGGGGTGCCGGGCCCGAGGTGTCGATGACGAGCGCGATCGCATAGCGATCGCCGACCGCGATGTCGCAGGTCTGCTCGCGCTTGCTCACCAAGAGCTCCTTAACGAGGCCCCAGTCGAAGAAGGCGCCGATGTTCGTCGTGTCGGTTGCCGTGAGGAAGGCGACCTCGCCGAGAAGCAGCCGCGGGGTGCGGAGCGTCGCGATCGAGCGGTCTTCGGAGTCGCGCGCGATGAAGACCTCGAGCGGCGCGCCGGGCGCGAGGCCCCGCGTGACCTCGCGTTGCGGCAGGAGCACGGTCGGCGCGTCCGGGGTCGTCGCGTCGCGCGCGAGAAACGCCCCGTGCGGCGAGAGGCGTCGCACGGTCAGCGTGGCACGGTGGCCGAGGAGGTCATCGAAGGACATCGGCGGAGCCTGCCACACCCAGGCGCTAGGCGGCGAGTTCCGTGACGAGATGCTGCGCCGCCCGCTCCGCGAGGGCGGCGATGGTGAGGCTCGAGGGCACGCCCAGAGCGCTCGGGATGATGCTCGCGTCGATGATGCGCAGGCCCGGGTAGAAGCCGCCCTTCGGGTCGAAGACGTGGCCGTAGCTGTCGACGACGCCGTCCTCGATCGCGCCGCCCATGCGGCAGCCGCCGAGCGGGTGCACGCCGAAGTGGCGCATGCCGGGCCAGCTCCCGAGATCGGGCACGCGACGGCCGCCGAGCTCGCGCCACCACGACTCGAGCCGCGCGCGCGCGAGCTGCATCACCGGGTCCTGACCGTAGTCGGCCCAGTCGACGACCGCGCCGCTCGGCGAGAAGCGGATCTCGCCACGCGCCGCGTCCTCGGCGCAGACCTTGAACATGAACGAGTGATCAAGCGGACCGCCGACGCGCGGCGCGATGGCGTCGCGCATGGCGCGGCGAGCTCCGGCCGCGCCGGTCGGCGTGACCCCCTTGAGCGGCGGGAAGAGCGGGCCGAGGGCGAGCATCGTGAGCGCAGCCATGCGCTGGAGCGGCGTCGGGATGCGACCCGCCATGACGAAGAGCGTGCGCTCCTTGCCGTCCTGGTCGCGCGCGACGATGCGGGCGGCGCTCGCGATCGGGGCGCCGTGGAGGGTCCCGACTTCGCGCGGGCCGTCATAGAGGAAGGCGAGTGAATCGCCGTTCATGCTGACGCCCTTGCCGAACATGGGCGAGAGCGGGAGGGCGGCGCGGCTCCGGTGCAGGAGATCGAGCGTCCCGAAGGTGCCCGCCGCCAAGACGACGCGGCGCGCCGGGATGATCGTCGTGTCGTTGGGGCGGTCGGTGTCGGCCACGACCAGCTCCCAGCTCGTCGGGTCGCTGGGCGGGCCCTGGCGGATCTCGAGGACCTCGCTGCCGCAGCGGACCTCGACCCCGCGCGCCTGCGCGCTCATGAGGTAGGTGTGATCGAGCGAGCGCTTCGCGCCGCGGTTGCAGCCCGAGATGCAGTGCCCGCACGCGTCGCAGTGTTCCCAGGTGACGGTGTTGGCGATGCGCTCGCGACAGCCGGGCGCGAGGCGCTCGATGACGTCGTCGTCGACTTCGCGCTTCGGGTTCGCGGTCGGGTCGAGCGTCGCGAGGGCGATGCGATACCAGGGGTCGAGATCGGTCATGCTGACCGGCCACGATCCGAAGACGTGCGTGTCGGGGCGGGTCGTGATGCCGGAGTTGAGGAGGCTCGCCCCGCCGAAGCCCGAGGCGTAGGCGTTGCCGGTGCCGGCTCCGAGCCGCATGCCGAAGAGGCCGAGCGGATTGAGGCGCGTGACGAGCGCGCCCGCGAGGCCGGTCGTCCCTTGCGGGAACTGTCCCATGCGCCAGCGCTTGCCGCGCTCGAGGAGAAGAACACTGCCATGTCCCGCGAGGCGCGACGCCACGACCGAGCCGCCGTACCCCGAGCCGATGATGACGAGATCGTACATGGTCCCCCCGGGTCGCTCACGCCCGAACCCGCGGCGAGAGCACCGCAAAGCGTCGGGCGACTCGCCACGCAGCGCGCGCAAGGCCACACTCTTCAAGCGGGCGCGATCAGTCGCCGACTTTCTCGGCGACCGCCACCCAGGCCGTCATGCGCCGAAAGCAGGTGCCTTCGGCGCTGGCGACCGTGTGAAGTGCAGCAAGACGCGATCCACGAGCGTGTGCCCGCGGGACCTGCGCGCGATCAAGAAGGGGACGGAACAGGCCTCACTTGGCCGGCGGGATAAGCACACCGTCGATGACGTGGACGATGCCGTTGGAGGCCCGGATGGACGCGACGATGTTCGCGTCGTTGATCGAGAGCTTGCCGTCCTTGACGTGGATGATGGCGTGCGCGCCGTTGGCCATCCCCAGGTCCTGCCCGTCCTTCAAGCCCTCGGCGAGATAGACCGAGGTGGTCACGTGGTACTTGAGGATGTTGCGGAGCTGGTCGACGTTCTTGGGATCGACGAGCGACTCGACCGTCCCTTTCGGCAGCTTCTCGAACGCCGCATTGGTCGGCGCGCAGACCGTCAGCGGGCCCGGGTTCGCGACGGGCGTCACGTAGTCGGCGGCTTGTAGGGCGGCCACCAGAGTCGTGTGATCCTTCGAGCCGACCGCGATGCTGACGATGTTGGTCGGGTCGGTCGGGACGACGAACTTCCTCGGCGGAGCGGCCGGCGCGGCGGGCGTGGTGGCGGGGGTGCCCTTGGTGGGATCGGCCTTGGAGCCGCACGCGCCGACGAGCAGGGACAGGGTGACCATGGCAAGGGTCTTCGACATGAACGCTCTCCTGATTCGGAATACAGACGACGGAAGGGAAAGGGGGACACGACAACGCAACGGACTCATGACGTCGGGGGCTCCGAGGACGCGGGCGCGGCCGCGGCGGCGAGGGCCGCGCGCTCGGCACGCACGAGGGTGACGCGACCCCAGACGAGGTGCCACAAGGCGACGCCACACACGCCCGTCAGGAAGATCCCGATGTAGACCGAGCCCATCTGCGGGTAGCTCTCGGTCGTGAAGTTCGCGATCTTCTTGCTGCCGAAGATGGCAGGCGTGAACGGCTCGAGCTTGAAGGGCGCAGTCGGGTCGAGGTTGTGCCCGAATGAGTAGAGCTTGTAGATGAAGCGACCCATCGAGAACGTCGCGACGAACCCGGTGATGACCGCGAGGTCGACCAGAGCGCGCACGTTGCCGATAGCGGCACAGCGCAGCGTGAGCAGCGCCAGGACCGCCAGCGCCATCGGGATCCAATCGAGGTCCGAGAGCTCGGCCCGATCGATCTTCCGCATCCCGATGTAGTGATTGAGGTTGTTGATCTCCTTGAGATCCTGGTTGTCGTGCCCGCTCTCGATCGTGTGCGCGTAGATGTCGAGGTGCAGACCTTTGGGGTACTGCGGCGCGGTCATCGAGATCTTCCAGAGCGGCGCCTGGAAGGCGAGGATGAGTGGGATGACGAGCAGCGCCAGGACGAGGCGGCTCCAACCATAGAGGGGTCGGTCGAGAAACTCGTAGAAGCGAGCGAGTGCGTTTTTCATGAGCGACCTCTTTGATTGGCGCGCGGGCAAGCGCTTCGCGCTCTTCGCGAGTCAGATCACATCGCCGCGACGGAATCCGATGAGCGCCGCGAGCCAGGTGAGGGTTCCCAGCAGCGCCGGCCAACCGAGCCCGATGATGAACAGCAGGTCCTGGCCGACGCGCGTCGAGAGATACGTGCCGACCGGCCCGAGCGTGCCCAGATCCGCATCCAGCCCCGAGAGGAGCGCGAGGCGTGCGTCCTCGACGGGGTTGAGCGCGGCGAGCGTGAAGACCGCCTGCGCGTCGATGCGCCAGCGCAGCATCAGCGCGACGAGTCCGAAGTCGAGCACGGCGACGGCGAGCCCCCAGACGAGCACGACGTAGGTGATGGCGCGTGCTTGGTTGCGGACGAAGACCGAGAGCGCCATGCCGATTCCGACGAAGGCCCAGAGCAACGTCGCCGACACGCCGAGGACGCGCGCGACGAAGGCCCAGGGGACGCTCTGTCCGGTCGCCGCGGCGACGGCGCTCAGGCCGACGACGAGGACGACGAGCGGCACGAAGAGAACGGCAAAGCGCGTGAACGTGACGCCGGTGATCCAGGCGCTGCGGCGGATGGGCTGACTCAGGAGCAGCTCGAGCGTGCCTTCGTCGCGGGCCCGGCCAACGACCTGTCCGGTGGCCGTCAGGGCGAGCAGCGGCAGGACGAGCGTGAGCGCCTGGCTGAAGGCCATCAGGACGCGACCCATGCCGGTGAAGCCGAGCATGCTCGACTCGCGCAGGCCGACCAGGACGAGAACGCCCGCCAAGACCGCATAGACCAAGCCGCAGAAGACCATCCAGCGGGAGCGCAGGACCTCGGCGAGATCCAGGCGCGCGGCCGCGAGCGCCTCGTGCAGGAATCCGGCAGAGCCGCCGCGGCGATGGGGCATTTGCATGGATATGCAATCGTCGCTCGCGCTGCGCTTCCGCATGCGCGCATCGTGTCGTCCCAGGCCTTCCGTATTTGCGGCGCTCATCGCGTGCCCCCTTGCGTGCCTTCTGGTCGGTGTCCAGGCTCCGGGAGGCGCATGCCGAGCACGTCCTCGAGGCTGCGTGCGTCAGCGCTGCGCCGCTCGACGGCGAGGAGCCCGGAGCCCATCGGCGTGATGTCGGTCTTGACGAAACCGACGACCTCGGCGCCGAGCCAGGTGTCCCCCTCGCCGTGGAACCACAGGCGATGGATCCCCGGCTTGTGGGCCTTGAGGTAGGCGATGACGCAGCCGACATCGTCGAAGTCGAGGACGCGCGCCTCGGTCGTGACGAGCTGGACGGCGTGGCGCGGCTCGCCGATCTGCATATGACAGTGCGCGCACGGCTCGCGGTCCCAGGCGATCGGGACCGGCTCGTTCGGGAGCTGGGTGCCACCCGCGACGACGATCGCCACGATGCCGGCGACGAAGCCGACGGCGAGTCCGAGACCGATAAGGCGGCCCTTCATGGGGCACCTCCGGCCGCCGGCGCGTTCGTCGCGGTCGTGGCGAGGTCGATGCGCTCGAGATCGCGCACGACCAGGTCGCTGAGGCGCGGGCCCAAGGCGGCAATGAGCTCGGGCAAAAGGCGGAGCTTCTCGTCGTGGTCGACGGCGCGGCTCCACCAACCGGCGCTGCCGCGCACGAAGCCGCGCTCACCGAGCCAAGGGTCGTCCGAAAGAACCTCGATGACGGTCTGGGTGCGACCCTTGACGTAGGCGTCCGCGGCGCCGTCGTGGACGACGTGGCCGTCGCTGAGCGCGACGACGCGATCGACCATCGTGCGCAGCTCGTCGAGGCGATGCGAGCAGAGAACGACCGTCGCGCCCTGCAGGTACTCGCGCTCGAGAGCCGCGAAACGTGCGCGCGCGGCGGCATCGAGGCTGGCGGTCGGCTCGTCGAGGATGACGAGGCGCGGCTCGACCCCGAGCGCGAGCGCGATGAGCAGCTTCTGCTTCATGCCACCCGAGAGCCCGCGAAAGGGCAACTTGCGGATCGCATCGACGGCAAGTCCGAGGTCCGCGGCGATCGCCATGATGCGATCGATCGGCTGGCGCCTGACGCCGGCGACCGTGCGGATGAGATCCCCGACCGTGACGGCCATGGCGGGCGCGACCTGTGGCACGTAGGCGATGCCGGGGGCCGCGGCGATGCGAGCGGCGCCGCCACTCTGGCCGTCGAGACGGACCTCGCCGGCGTGCGCGACCAACCCCATCACGACGCGCGTCAGCGTCGTCTTGCCGGATCCGTTCGGCCCGATCAGCGCGACGCGCGAGCCGCTCGGCAAGTCGAGCGAGACGCCGTCGAGCGCCTTCACGCGGCCGTAGGCTTTCGACACTGCTTTCAGTTCAATCCGCATGTTGCACCTCCGGCGGTCGGATCCCCGAGCTCGCAGTCACCGTGCGTACCTCCGGAAGCGGCGGCGCGTTCATGCGCGGCGCGGCGTCGACCAGCAGCACGCGGGGCTCCCAGAGCGGCAGGAGCCGGCTTCCGATGTCGACGAGCGCCAGCGCGGGCCCGCCGCGAAAGAACGCCAGCTCGGCGTGCTGGGCGACGAGATCCTCGGAGGCCGACTCGACCTCGTGCGGCAGGTCACCGATGCCGTCGTCGTCGAGATCGTAGCCCGCGTAGTCGTCGAAATAGTTGCCGCGCCACGTCGCTTGCGTCGGCCTCGTCCCGGCCTCGGCGGCCAGCTGCAGGCCGTTGTCGGCGAGGGAGTTGCCGTCGAAGCGCGCCGCGTGGGGCGTCGTGTGCATGTGGATGGCGGTCGTGCACATGCGGATCGCGTTGCCTGCGACCGTCAGCGATTCGTCCGCCTGCCCGGGCGTGTTGTCGATGTAGATGCCGACCGTGTTGCGCACCAAGAGGTTCTCGCGCACGACGATGTCGCCGGCGTCCTTGAGACCGATCGCCATGCCGGAGGCGCCCGACGCGTTGACGACGAGGTTGCGCGCAAGCGTCACGCGCTTGCTGTACATGACGAAGATACCGACGACCCCGTCGACGTACGCGTTGTCGTGGACGTCGTTGTCGTGGCTGTACATGAAGTGGGTGCCGTAGCGACCCCGCAGGACGCGGTTCTCGGCGATGAGGTTGCGGCTCGAGTACCAGACGACCATGTCGCGGCCGTCCTCCACCAGGTTGCGCAGGACCCGCGAATCGTAGGTCTCCCAGAGGCGAATGGTGTCGCCGCGCATGCCCATGCCGGTCGCGGCGTCACCCTGGACGTGGTTGTCGATGACGGTCGCACGTTTGCATTTCTCGACAAGGATTCCGTAGACCGAGTGGACGACCGACACGCCTTCGACGCGGACATCGTCGGCCCGAACGTGAACGGCGGCGTCGAGCTTGTCGAAGCGGCTCGAGCTGCCGTCGATGGTGAGGCCCGCGAGGGCGGCGCCGGCGCCGGTGATCGTGACGACGCTGCCGGGGCGGTTCGCGGCGATGACCGCGTCGCGCGGGCCCCAGACGGAGATGCGCTTGGTGATCTCGAGCGGGGCGGTCCAGCGGCCGGGTGCGAGGCAGAGCGAGTCGCCGTCCTTGGCGTCGGCGAGAACGACCGCGAGGTCGCTCCCGTGGGCTACGTCCCGACATCCCGCCGGCCGCGATGGGACGGCTGGCGAGCCCTCGGCCGTGTCGCGGCGCGCGCGCGAGCACGCAGCGGCGCCGCAGACGAAAGCCAAGATGATCGGAACGTAGCGCACGGGAGGACCTCGCGAGCGAGAGAGCTCACGAAGGTCGCCGAGCGCGTGCTCGCACGCGAAACGAACGTGGCGGGACAAGCGCTGGGCGAACCCTCGTGAGAGGAACTACCGAAATGCGAATTCACTCGGGAAGCGCGCGAAGGCTACGGATTGGGCACGGGGGCCGGCGCCGGAGCGGGCGTCGGCGCGGGTGCCGTCCCACCATCGGGTGCCGGCGTCGGAGCCGGCACCGCGCCGCCGTCGGGGGCCGGGACGGTCGGGACGGGCACGGTCGGATCCACCGCCGCTACCTGCGGCTCGACAAGGAAGTAGCCGGCCATCTCGAGGTGGAGCGCGGAGCAGAACTCCGTGCAGTACATCGGGAAGACACCGGCCGCGTCGGCCTTGAAGGTCACGTCGGCGTGCTCGCCGGGCTCGAGGCTCAGGTTGATGTTGTACGAGTTGAGCGCGAACCCGTGCGTGGCGTCGTCGGCCTGCTCGAGGTTGGTGACGTGAATGTGCACCGTCTCGCCCTGCTTCACCCGGATGATGTCGGGCGTAAAGTGACTACGGATGGCGGTCATGTAGACGTGCACGCCGTCGGCCGTCCGCTCGATGCGCTCCTTGCCGCCATCGACCGCGAACTCGCCGCGCACACCCGTGATCGGATCGGTGCCGACCGGCTTGTAGATCATCTCGGGCTTGAGTTTGTCGGCCTTGATCATCTGCGCGTAGTGCGGCTCGCCGAGCGGGATCGGCATGTCGTAGAGGAGCTGCATCGGCGAGGTGGTGAGATCGACGAGCTGGAAGTTCTGCGGGAGCAGCGGTCCGACCGGCGCGAAACGATCGAGTGCCCACTTGTTCATGTTGACGAGGAAGCGCCCGTCCGGCTTGACCGTGTCGCCCTCGGCCGTGACGATGTGGCCGACGTTGTACGACGAGGGGATCTTTTCGATGACCTTGAGGTCCTTGACCGACCACTTGGCCGTCGCGCTCTCGAGGAACAGCGAGGTGTAGGCGAAGCCCTTGTCGTCGTACTGCGTGTGAAGGGGTCCCAGGCCGAGGTCGACCTGGCCGCGGATCGAGTCCTTGAAGCTGAGCAGCGGGACGCCAAAGGGGTCCTTGCCGTCGTACTTCTTGGCGTCGATGAGCGCCTTCATCTTCGAGAACGAGTAGACCGTGCCGTGCGTGTCGAGCTTGCCGCCGACGACGATGTCCTCGCCGTCCGGGGTGACGTCGACGCCGTGCGGGCTCTTGGGCTCCGGGACGAAATGGAGTACACCCTCGGCCGCCGCAACCTCGAGCGAAAGGACCTTCATCCCCTTGATCGTCTTGGTCTTTCCGGCGGCGACGAGCTCCTCGGCCTTCTTCCAGTTGACGACATGCAGGTAGTCCATGTCGTTCTGCGAGAAGCCCGACTCCATCGGCGGATTGCCCTCGGCGTTGCCGCCGTAGGCCATCTCGGTGTTGATCGAGTTGAAGAAGCAGTAGCCGTCCGAGACGAGCTTGCCGGCGTCGGCGAGGTCCTGCACGTACGGCGGGAACTCGAGCATGAACGAGCGCTCGGGGTCGATGCGGCCCTTGGTGCGGTCGAACTTCCAGAAGACCGCGCCGCCGCGGTACTTCTCCTTGAACTGCTTGACGTCGACGTACTCGCCGCCGAGCGGCGCCGGGTACTGCGTCACCTCGATGACGTACTCGGTGTTCGGCGTGACGAAGGCCGCGCCGTGGTCCGACTCGATGACCTGCGTCGTGACGATCTGCTTGGTCACGAAGTCCTTCAGATCGATGACCGCGACGCGCGCATCGGCCTTGTCGCCGATGAAGAGGTACTGGCCGTCGTAGTCGCCACCGGTCTCCGAGAGTGCCGGGTGATGCGTGTCGGCCCAGGTAAGATCGTGCCCGTGGCGCCGGCCGCCGGCGAGCACGCCCTTGGTCTGATTGTCGAAGCCGTATCCCTGCCAGGGCTCGGGCGTGAAGACGCCGATGTACTTGAGGATGCGCATCGACGGCACGCCGACGACGATGACCTGCCCGCCGTGTCCGCCCGACGCGAAGATGTAATACTCGTCGTGCTTGCCGGTGGGCGTGTAGGTCTTGAGCGCCGCGCTGACGTCTGCTTCCGTCAGTCCGCGCGCCTTCATGAGCTCCTGTAGACCGGCGCCTCCTCCGCTGGAACCGGGCTCCCCCGTCTGCGGAGTGGTGCCGCTCGAGCAAGCTGCGAGCGTCGTCAAGCCGGCCAAAAGCCAGCGATGCCAAGGCAGAGACATAATGCTTCCTCCTCGCGCCGCACCAATGGCGCATGTGTCATCAAGAGGGATGGGTGCTCTTACTTTCCGTTGAAGCTGCGGACTTTGTAGCGAATGGCCGCGACGACGGCCTTGTCGTTGAGGTCGGGGTTCGCGGGCATCGCGGCGCTCTTGCCGACCGCTGCGCCGCCGAGCTTGATGATCTTCTCGATGTGCTCGTCGGTGACGCCCTTCTGCCAGTCGGTGTCGTGCAAGTTGCGCGGCTTGGGCTTGAGCGAGGCCGAGGCCGAGCCGTCGCCCCTGCCCTCGGCGCCGTGGCATGGGGTGCAGCGCTGGGCGAAGATCTGCTCGGCCTTCGCGAGCGCCTCGGGGGCGGGCGGGGCGGCTTCCGGCGTGCCGCCGCCACAGGCGGTGCCGAGAAGCATGGCGAGGGCGAACGTGCTGGCGATCTTGAATCGGGACATCGGGGATTCCTTGTTGGCTCTTGGGTTCGACCGGACTCGGTCAGTTGTGCTTGGGGGCCGCGGCTCGTTCCGCGACACGCCGAAAGAGGATGTTGTTCTCGAGGTGGATGTGCAGGTGGAGGTCGGCCTCGAGCGCGCGCAGTCCGCTCCAGAGCGCGCGCCAGGAGCCGCATGCGTGCTCGGGTGGGGCGTAGCCGCCGGTGACCTGACGGAGCTCGCCGAGCAGGACGCCGATGAGCTCGTGTTCGTCGTGCATGGCGGCGATCGGTCCGCCCGCGCGGACATCGCCCGAGAGAATGAGCGGGAACAGGATCCGCTCCTCCTTGCGCATGTGCGGCTGCAGATCCTCGACGACCGCGATGAGCCGCTCGAGGACCGCCGCGTGCTGTGGCCCGCCATGGACGGCGGCGACCTTGCGCGCGAGGGCCGCCAGGCGCGGCAGCTCCTCGACCAGCGGCTGGTGGTGGTGCTCGAGAATGTGCGCGATCAGCTCGGCCGCCGGACGCTCGGTCCAGTCGATGACGGCACCCGTGCCCGTCGCCAGGCGCTCCTCGTCCTCGAGCTCGGACACGAGCTCGTTCGCGGTGAGGTGGGCGTCGCCCGCCGCCTCGGCGACCGTGCGGTACGCCTTGCAGCAGAAGTCGATGTGGTGACGCGCGAAGACGCGTGGCGAATTCGGGTGCGTGCGCAGCACGTCGGCCACGGTCATCGAACGGGCGTCCGGGTCGGACATCAGGAACCTCCGCGTGCCCGCTGTGCAGCCGCCGTTCCAGTCCGTCGACGCTGTGCGAATCGGCCGCCTGGGCGCCGCGCAGTGCGTCGTCGCGCACCGCGGAGATTTGCACGCGCGTGCAAATGCTCACGCGTGTGGGCGATCGCGCGCCGTCACGCCGCGGTGGTCACGACCACTGCTTGAGCTTGCGCCAGAGGGTGTTGCGCCCGATCCCCAAGACGCGCGCCGCCTCGACGATCGAGCCGCCGCAGCCGCCGAGCACGCCCAGAATGTGCTCACGCTCCGCCTCGGCCAGCGTGCACATGCGCGGTGTGGCATCGACCTTCGTATTGGGGCGTGCCCGGCTCGCGGTCGGCGTCCGTAGCGTGAGCTGGTCCGGCAGGTGCTCGGGCCCGACGCTCGTTCCGTCCGCGAGCGCCGCACCGTGGCTGACCACGTTGGCCAGCTCGCGCACGTTCCCCGGCCAGGTGTGCCCCTGCAAAAGCGCCTCGGCCGCCGGCGTGAACGACGCGAGCGGCCCCAGCGCCTCGGCCAGCAGCTGGCGTGCGAGCGGCAGGATATCCTCGCCCCGGTCGCGCAGCGGCGGGACGCGAACCGTCAGCACGTTCAACCGATAGAAGAGGTCCTCGCGAAAGAGGCCCTGCTCGACCTGCGCCGTGAGGTCGCGATGCGTCGCGCAGACGATGCGCACATCGACGGTGAACGAGCGCGTCTCGCCGACCTTGCGCACCTCGCCGTCCTGCAGCACGCGCAGGAGTTTGACCTGCAGTGCCAGCGGCAGCTCGCCGATCTCATCCCGAAAGAGCGTCCCGCCCGCGGCCGCCTCGAACATCCCGCGATGGGCCTGCGAAGCGCCCGTGAAGGCGCCCTTGGCGTGCCCGAAGAGCTCCGATTCAAGCAGCTCGGCGGGCAGCGCCGCCACGTTCACGGCCAGGAAGGGAGCGGCCGCGCGCGGGCTCGCAGCGTGAAGCGAGCGCGCGACGATCTCCTTGCCGGTGCCACTCTCACCCAGGATGACCACCGGTGCCGAGCTGCGCGCGAATCGCGCGACGCGCATCAGCATCTCCTGAACCGCCGAGCTCTCGGTGACGATCCGCTTCGGGCGCGCCACGGTGCCGACCTCCGGGTCGAGTCCACACACGGGGCAGAAGTCGGGCCGCGGTTCCATCGGTTCCAGGATGGAACATCCGACGGGAGCTGTCACGCGTTCGGTGAGGCCCGGCCAGCGCGGAATCGCCGGGTTCCGGCTATCGGGCGATAGGCAGGACGAAGGTCGTGACGCTCTCGCCCGGAAGGGTCGCGACGAAGCCCGAGGCATTCGCCGGGGTCAGCGCGCGTGGGTCACGATCGGTGGTGTCCGTCGTCTGGATTTGCTGGCCTGCCGCGCCGAGCGTCGCGTCGGCGACGTCCACCTGGAGAGCCACCTCGTCCGCGCGGTTGTTGATGAGCACGACGACGAGCTGATTGCCGGGTGCCTCGAACGCGCTCGCGCGGACCATCGGATCAGTAGTCGTGGCGCCGACCCGAACCGCGCCGGGTCGCGCGTACCTGGCCCAGTGCGACATCAGAATCCCGACCGGCGCCGCCTCGAAGGAGGCCAGCGCCCCGTCGCCGCCGAAGGTGACGTTGACGAGGTTGCCCTCGAGATTCGGTCGATCGATGAAGAACAGGTTCATCTGATCGAAGGCCGAGACGTCGGCGAGCGTGAGCTCGTCGTGAAGGTGGTTCACGCGTGCGAGGCCGGCGCGGAAGGCGCCGAGGTCGTCGATGCTGGCGGAGGTCTCCGTCTCCCAGATCGGAAGGCCGTAGCTCGCCGCGAGGTCGCGGATCTGGCGGCGCATCGCGATCTCGGCGTCGAGCGGCGCGCCGATGCCCGAGGTCTCGAGGATGGCCTTCGCGCTGCCGTAGACGCCGTAGCCGTGGTACGCGATCGCGCCGAGGTAGGGACGCGCGTCCGGATCGGCAAGCACCGCCTGCGCATACGCGAGCGCCATGTCCAAGGTGTAGGACTCGGAAATGACCAGCTTGGTGTCGAGCCCGAGACTGCGCATGCGCGCGCCGGCCAGCTTGACGATCTGCACCATCTGGGCGGTCGTCAGGACGCGCTCCAGGCCCGAGCCCCAATCGGGCTCGTTGGCCACGCTCAGGTACGGAAGCGGCAGGCCTTCATCGGCATAGCGCTTGGCGACCGCGGCCAGCATCTCGGCGACCTCGGGCTCCATGCCCGGCGCGATCTGACGCGCGCCCGGGGTATGCAGCCAGTCCGCGTCCCACTCGAGCGAGGTCATCGGGAAGTGCGTCACGAGGCCGAACGGCTGCGAGAGCTTGATGAAGTCGATCGCGGGCTCGAGGCGCGCGGAGAGGGCTCCTTGGGCCCCGACGAGGCTCCCGGAAAACAGGAAGGCCGACCAGTTGAAGGTGTTGGGGTCGGCGTTGTCGTTGACCGGCTCGAGGTCCCGATACGAGGTCCTCACGCGCGTCATCCCGAGCTCCTCGAAGAGCAGGCGCGAGAGGGCCTGGCGCTGTTCGAGCGAGGCCGTCGTGGCCTTCGGTTGGGTCGCGTCGTGGTTGAAGTAGATCATCGGCAGCTCGAACGGGATGAGCGTCGCACCGAAACCGGCGATGGTCTGGTGGCGCTCGGCCAGGTCGACCGTCGCCGTGACGTTCAGCCGTCCGGTCGCGTCGGTGTCGCCGTGCGTCACCTCGCCATGCGGCGGCGAGGTCGTGGCGCCGTGCGTGTCCGAGACAGCGCGCGCCGCGCCGTCGGGATCGGTGCACGCCGGTGCGATGAGCGCGCTCGAGAGAAGACAGAGCGGACCCGAGCGAAGGTGGTGGCGAATCCGGCGAAGCATGGGATGACTCCTCGGCATGGCGGGACGAGGCGCCGCGACGGAGTTGTCGCGGACGCAAAGGCAGAGCGGTGCCGTGCGCGGTCGGAGCGAGGTCCGCACGTGCGAGCGGCGATCGAGGCGGCGCGAGCGATTACCGGGGTAATGGGTCGCCGCAGGGACGCTTGTTCATGAGCGTTCCCTCGGCGTAACGGACCACCGGCGCGAGCTCGATCTTTCCGGCCGCGGTGAGCGTGAGCTCGTGGCGATAGAGCACGCGACAGGCCCCTGCGAGCCCGGCCTCAGTGCGCTCTTCCCAGACCCGCAGCGTGCGACCGTCCGCCAGGAGGCCGGCGGGCGCGTCGGCGATCGCCTTCGCGGCGGCGGGCCACCCGGCCACGAGCGCGGCCTGCTCGTCGAACGACACGGCCTGCGGAAAGGCGACGCGCTCGGCGAGCAGTACGGCTTGAAGGTAGGCCGCGACGTCGCGCGCCGCGACGCGTCCGAGCGCGATGATCTGCGGAAGGAAGGTGCTCCCGCCCTCGGTTTCTGCGGCCGTCAGCCACTTCCCGTCGACGGCGACCTGCGCGTTGCGGCGCGGCGGGGCATCGGTCGCGGTCGGTGAGAGATCCTCGACGCCGACGACCGCGACCTTGTGCTTGCCGATCTTCAGCTCGGCCAGGACCGAGGTGCCGTAGCCGCAGATGCCAGCGCCCAGGCCGAGCGGCGGCGCGAACGCCGACACGCGCGCGACGGCCGCTTCATTCTTGCAGAACTCTGCAAGAATGCTCGGCCCGGAGGGCTTCGGGGCGGCCAAGAAGAGCGAGGCAAGGACGAGTGCGACCGGCATGATCGGATTTCCTTGGGCGAGAGTCGTGCGCGCTGGGCGGCTGTTGGGTGCTTGCCTGGTTCGACACGTGACGCGCCCGGCCGCCGCAACGCACTAGGGATGAGCCGGGCAGCGCGGGAGTTCGTGGACCTTCACCACGTGCTCGACCGCGCCGTCGATGACGACGAGCTTGCCGAAGCCGGCGTCGCTGAGCGTCACGAGGATCCGGCCGTTGCCGACGGCGCCGGCCACCGCCGGGTCGATAAGGTCGATCGTCCCGCCGTAGGGCGGGATGTCGGGCGCCTCGTAGCCCTCGGGGGTCGGGAAGTGGCTCGAGAGATCGAGGCGTCGCACGACCTTGCCGGTCACGACGTTTTGAACCATCACGCTGCGCGCGCCCGCCTCGAGAAACGCGAATTCGCTCGCGAAGACCGCGGAGCGCTTGCCCGCGACGAATTCGTCGCCGCCCAGCGGCACGAACTGCGGATCGAATTGGTTGTAGTCCTTGGGGCCGAGGTCGGCGATCTTGGCGAGGTTCGTCGGTTTGGCAAGCCAGGCGATGCCGCCCGGGCCGGCGCAGACATCCAGCGCGACGAGCACGGTGTTGCCGACGAACGACGCGGTGCCGCAGGTGTAGCTGTCGTCGCCGACCTTCTTCTTGGCGACGCGCTTGCCGCTGGCGATCTCGTAGACGTAGACCCAGGGCGCGACCGGAGCCGATTCGGACTTCGTATCGAGGATCGTGACGAGGTACTTGCCGTCGGCGCTCTCGGACGCGGTCATGCCCTCGCGGAGGACCTTGCCGTCGAGATCGAGGGCCTTGCACGCGTCGGGCAGCGGGCATGCGTCCAGCTTGTTCGCGGTGCGGTCGAGCTTCCAGTGCGCGCCGCTCGCCTGCGTGTCGGCCGGTGCGTCCACTGCCGCGGGTGCGGGAGCCGCCGGCGAAGGCTTCTTGGTCAGGGTGCCGGTCGCCCGAGCGAAGTCGAAGCACGCAAGCGCGAGCTCGCCGCCATTCGGATCCGCCACGCAGAAACCGACGACGGCCCCGGTCAGCGTCACGCGCTCCAGGTTCGTCGCTTCCTCCTTGGCCACGCACGGGGCGGCAGCCGGCGCGGCCGCGCTGGTCTCGGCGGGGGCGACCTCGGCGGGCTCGGGCGTGGCGTCACCGGGGTGACGCGGGCGCGGCGTCCTCGACCGCCGGGGTGGCGTCGGCGGCCACGGC
>SXGT01278641.1_pt1 | contig 17605 bp, 15 predicted proteins | sample 3176221 | NCBI WGS metagenome assembly SXGT01 (sample SAMN11356862, study PRJNA531348) | freshwater metagenome | isolation source: freshwater sample F1-120 | place: China: Fuxian Lake, Yuxi | collected 2017-12-25
GGACCGCACCACGGCGCCCAGAAGTCGACGATGACGGGTAGTTCGCTGTCGATGACCTCTCGTTGCCAACCCGCGGTGTCGACCGCCGGGACAAGTTCGACGGGGTCGTCGGCCATCGCTTCGTTCGGCCGTTCACCGGCGACCACTTGCGCGAGCCAAGTCGATGCATCGCGAAGCGACTCGACCGCAACGTTGTGCTGCATCGGATACTCGCGGTAGACCAGCGGCACGCCGCGCGCTTGCAGCGCCCGAGCCGCGTCACGAACGCGCTGCACCGGGATGAGTGGATCCTGGGTACCGTGCTGGACCAGAACAGGGACCTCACCAATGGTGGCGTCGTCGAGTTCGAGGATGGCAACGCTCGGGATCGCAGGACTCATCGCGAGGACCGCTTTGGGGTGCGGGCGCTCGGTCGTGGGCGCGCGCAGGCCGAGGCCGAGCGCGAGCCCCGCGCCCTGCGAGAAGCCGGCGACGATCGACTCCGATCGAGCGAGGGCATGCTCGGCGCAACTCGCATCCAGCAGATCGTCGAGTTCGGCCCGAGCGTGTTGGTAGCCCGCATCGATCGCTGACGGGTCGGCGAAGTCGTACCAGGCGTATCCCGCCGATCCCGGCGCCGCCAGGGGGGCACGGGGCAACACGACGGCGCAGCGATCCGAGCCTTCCAGATAGGGCAACAGCCCGCCGAGGTCGCGTTCGTCGGCGCCGTATCCGTGGATCAGCAACATCAGCCGCTCCGGCGCGGCTCCGGCAATCGTGTTGGCAACGAGACTCATGCCGATATCTCATCACTCGCGGCGCCCAGTGCCGAAACGATCGCGTCGGCGATCGTGCGATGACCCGTCTCGCTGGGAAGGAACGAGTCGTCGCCGGGTTGTCGCGCGACGTCGAGATCGGCGAGATCAGCGAGATTCGCGCCCGCGGCGGCGACCGTTCGACGTATCGCATCGTTGTACGCGGGATCGCGATCGTCGTCTGGGTGACCGTCGAGCAACGTGGCAACCACGACGACGGCGCCGGTCGTGCTCGCCGCATCGACCAGATCGGCGAGGTCAGCTTCGAACGCTTCGATCGGTGTTCCCTCGGCTTCGTCGCGGCCGCCGATCCAGATGACGACGACGTCGGGATCGAGTGACGCGAACGCGTCGCGTGCTTCGGTGAGCGCAGTCGCCGCGAATCCGCCTGGCGCCAAGACCTGGTACATCAGATCTCCGGGCGCGAAGCGGTCGGAGAACACGAGTTGGGGCCACGCGGTTCGACCGGGTTCGGCGAGTCCGCGTCCGCTCGTACCGTTCGACCCGATGACGAGCATCGTTCGAGGCGCCGACTGTTCGACTGGCACGATCGGCGAGACGGTGTCACCCGTCGAGCACCCCGCGATTGCGAGCCCGGCCGCCACGAGGAGCGCGGCACGAACACTCATCGGTCGCCCATGGCTTGACGAGCCGGCAATCGCGCCGCACGCTGGGCCGGCGCAAGCCCCGCGACGATCGCGAGCAAGGTCGCGCCGAGCACCCCGCCGACGAGGACTCGGACCGGAACGCCGAGTGCGATCTGCTCGAGCCGTTGCTCCGCGAGGTAGCGGTTCACTGCCGCTGCGAGTGCCCGCGCAATCATCCAACCGCCGACGACACCGATCACGCCGCCGACGAATCCGAGTACCGCGGCCTCCAAGACGAAGACCCGACGAACGTCACGATCGCGCGCGCCGATGGCTTTCAAGACGCCGATCTCGCGACGTCGTTCACGAACGGCAGCCAACATCGCATTGGCGATCCCGAGTGCCGCAATCACGAGCGCGATCGACCCGATTCCTCCGAGCACCAACTCGACGACGTGTACGTAGCGCTTGACGTTCTCGATCAGACTCTCGGGTGCGCTCGTCGAATACCCGACCTCGGTGATGCGCTCACGCACCGGGCCGACCTCGTCGAGCGTGTCGGCAACGACGAAGAGCGCCCCGTAGGGCGACCCGCCGTCATCGAGCCATTCGGGCAGTTCTCCCGAGAGGGTCCAAGCACGAGCGTCGCGAACCGCGGCCAGCGGGGCGAGGATCATCCCCTTGTTCGCTTCTTGCGCGACGACACCGACGATCGTCGCCCGCGACCACCGCCCAGTGACCACGTAGTCGTCGTCGACGATTCCGACTTTCGGCGCGCCCAGGCCAACCTCGGTCCCGATCACGCGCGGTGCATCCACTCGGTCCAGTTCCATCTCGCGGAGATAGCTCAGCGACACTGCGATCTCGGCCGAACTCGTGGGCAACCGACCGGAGACAACCGATATCGGGAGGTCGTCGGCCCGATCGAGATCGACGCCAACGATGCGATCGAACACCCGTTCATCGGGTCGGACCGCCACACTTTCGAGCGGCGCAGTTCCGTCGGGGGGATCGATCACGAGCGGATCGGGGAAGACGATCTCGGCGGGATTCACGACGATCGGAAGCACGCTGCGCACCCCCGGCAGCGCCGCGATCCGATCTCGGGCCTCGTCGTCGATCGCGCGCGGGTCGCCTCGCGGCGGTGAGTCGCTGTCGAGCGCGCTCAGATCCGGTGCAGCTGCGTCCACACGAATCCCGGCAAGTGGGCCGCCCTTCGACACTTGATCGAGCACCCGGGATCGGGCCGAACCGGCGGCCACCAAGAGCGAGCTGAGCAGCGCCGCAGCGAGGGCCACGGCGAACACTGTGAGAATCGCTCGTCCGAATCGACGCCGGACGCCGCGCAGCGCCAGCACCCATGCATCACGCCAAGTCATGGCGCCTCGGTCTTGGTGGTGAGCCGCACGACTCGGTCTGCTTGCGCAGCAACCGTGTCGGAGTGTGTGACCACGATGAGCGTGCACCCTCGCTCTTGGTGCACCGCACGCAGCAGATCGAGCACGGTGGCCGCACTCGCTCCGTCGAGATTGCCGGTCGGCTCGTCGACGAGCAACACCGCGGGTTCGTTGATGAGCGATCGAGCGATGGCGACCCGCTGACTTTCGCCTCCGCTGAGTTGTGCGGGCCGATGGTCGACACGGTCGGCAAGGCCGACCGCTGCAAGAATCGATCGCGCTCGGTCGCGACGTTCCGCGGGTCGCCGACCCGCGAATGTGGCAGCCAACTCGACGTTCTCCAGGGCTGTGAGCGTCGGGACGAGCCCGTAGTCCTGGAACACGAAACCGATCGTCGAACGCCGGAACGCGGCCAGCGAGTCACCCGAGGCCTCGTGCAGCCGAGTCGTCCCCACGACAATCGATCCCGCTTGGATGCGGTCGAGACCACCGATCAGCGACAGCAGGGTGGTCTTGCCAGCGCCGGATCGCCCGACGAACGCAACGAATTCGCCATCGGCGACATCGAGATCGAGGTCGTCGATCACGGTGAGACGACCTCGGCGCGTGTCGAACTCGTGGCGCAGGGATCGCACTTCGACCGCAGCGCCAGCCATCCGACGACCGTACCGGCTGCGATCCGACGAACTTCATCGCCCGGGTTTGCGAGTCGAAATGCCGACCGCGCCTCGGATCGGCAAGAGTGTGGGCCGTGCGATTCGCGGGACGGGTCATGATCGTGACGGGCGCTGCGGGTGGAATCGGTGCGGCCGTCGTCATGCGCTTGGCCGCCGAGGGCGCAACGATCCACGCCGTCGACGTCGAGGTGGATCCCGCCGCCGACACCTGGTCGGGTGCCAGCGCAGTCGATGTCGCCGATCCGCGCCAGTGCGACGATGCGGTCGCCGAGGCCGTGCAGCAGCACGGTCGGCTCGACGGACTGGTCAACTGCGCGGGGATCGGGATCATGCGGCGTACCGAAGATCACGAGTTCGACGAGTGGCGGCGCGTACTCGCGGTGAACCTCGACGGAACCTTCTCGATGTGTCGCGCCGCGATCGGACCCCTCCTCGAGCATCAGGGAGCGATCGTGAACATCGCATCCGTGGCGGGGCTGCGCGGTCAGCCGTACAACGCGGCGTACTGCGCCTCGAAGGGTGGTGTGATCTCGCTCACCGAGGCACTCGCAATCGAGTACCAACGACGCGGCGTGCGGGCCAACTGCATCGCGCCGGGCGGCGTCGCCACCCCGTTCGCCTCCAAGATGGGGTTCTCGGGCGACCTCGACTGGGAACACATGGCCAACACCGTCATGCGCATCACCGAGACCGTCTCGCCCGACGAGATCGCCGGTGCCGTTGCCTACCTGTTGTCTGACGATGCCCGTTCGATCACTGGCCAGACCCTGGTGATCGACAAAGGCCTCTTGAAGATGTGAACGTGAGGACCCGAAACGATGACCAATCTCGCAGGTAGCCGAATTCTCGTGACCGGCGCGACCGGACAGGTCGGCGCGCCGGTGGCCGAGCGGCTCGCGATGAACGCCGACGTGTGGGCGGTCGCTCGCTTCTCTGATCCGGCCGCTCGGAATCGGCTAGAAGCCGCCGGCGTCCATTGTGTCGTCGGCGATCTCGAGGCCGGTGATTTCGACGAGGTTCCCGACGACGTCGATTACGTGCTCGACTTCGCGGTTGCAAAGACGAACGACTTCGACCGCGACCTACGAGCGAATGGCGAAGGGCTCGGGCTGCTGATGCGACATTGCGCCGCGGCGCGAGCCTTCCTGCACTGCTCGTCGACTGCCGTGTACCAACCCGACGGGCATCGGGCCTTCGTCGAAACCGATCCTCTGGGAGACAATCACCGACCATTCGGATTCATGCCGACGTACTCGATCGCGAAGATCAGCGCTGAAGTCGTCGCGCGGTATGCGGCTCGTGCGTACGAGCTTCCCACCACGATCGCTCGCCTGTCGGTGCCGTACGGCGACGACTTCGGGTGGCCGCTGTTTCATCTCGCAATGATGCGGTCGGGCAAACCAGTGCCGGTGCACGTCAACGCCCCGAGCATCTACAACCCGATCCACCTCGATGACATCGTCCGTTCGATCCCGGCGTTGCTCGGCGCGGCGTCCGTTCCTGCGACGATCGTGAACTGGGCGGGTGACGATCAGGTGTCCATCGAATCGTGGTGCACCTACCTCGCTGAAGTCGACGGAATCGAAGCACGCTTCGAACCGACGACGCACACGATCGAAAGCGTGGCTTGCGACGTCACCAAGTTCCACGCAATTGCCGGCCCGAATGAAATGCATTGGCGCGACGGCCTCGCGCACATGGTTCGACGATAACCCTGCAATATCAGGTTCGCTCGACGCATCTGATCACGGTCGAAACACGGAGGTCGGCGCTCGATCGCCCGACTCGAATGTCGAACTCACCCGGCTCGACGAGCCATCGTTGGGACGTCGTCGACCAGAATGCGAACGCTCGAGCGTCGAGCTCGAAGCGAACGCGCTGCGATTCGCCTGCTGCGAGCCTCAGTTTCGTGAACGCAACGAGCTCCTGAACCGGACGTGCGACCGACGCGGCGACATCGCGCACGTAGCACTGCACGACTTCGACGCCGTCACGCGGTCCGAGATTCGAGACGTCGAGCTCGACGACGACCCCGTCGTCGCGTCCGATCTCGTCGGCCGACACCCACAGCGGTCCGTAGTCGAAGCTGGTGTACGAGAGCCCGTGCCCGAACGGGAGCGCGGGTTCGATAGCACGCGTCTCGTACCACCGATACCCGATGAATCCGCGTTCGCCGTAGAGAACCTTGCCTTCCTCGCCGGGGTAGTTCGTGAAGGCCGGGTTGTCCTCGAGCCGTTTCGGCATGGTCATCGGGAGGCGACCACCGGGGTCCGCGTCTCCGGCGAGCACCGCTGCGAGGGCATCACCCCACGCTTGACCCGGTAGACCACACCACAGCGTCGCGCCGACCTGCGAAAGCCATTCCAGGTCCAGCGACGCGCCGGCGTTGACGCACACGACGGTGCGCGGGTTTGCCGCCGCGACCCGCTCGATCAGTTCGCGTTGGCGCATCGGCAACCACATATCGGCGCGATCTGCACCTTCGGTCTCCCAGTCTGCGTTCGTCCCGATCACGACGATCGCCACCTCCGCCTCGGTTGCTGCCGCCACGGCTCGTTCCATGAGATCCGCCGGTTCGGGCGGGAACAACCCGATGTTGACTCCGGCGAGCCCGGCCATCGTGGACGCGAACTCGACGACGACGTCGACCTGCTGACCCTCCGTGAGCGGGACCGTTCCGCGAACTTCGGCACTTCCCATCCCGAAGTAGAAGTCGCCCGGAATCGGGTCCCAGTTGTCGACAACGAGAACGTCATCGACGAACAGCCGGCTTCGTCCTGCCGACACGAGCGCGAATGTCCAGTCTCCGGCTTCGTCAGCAACAACGGTCGCACGCGTGCGTGCGCTGAATTCCCACGGCACGTCGGCGCTCCATTCTCCCAGCCACATGTGGAACCCGCGGTTCATGCGGTCGGTCCGCACGACATCGCCATCGAAGTCCACGTTCGCGAAGTACTCGGTGGTCAAACCGATCGAGTCCTTCGTTCGCCGAGCCTCGATCGGTGGGATCGACTTGTAACTCACACAGCCACGCGCGAACGAGACGCGATCGCGGCCGAAACGTTCCGAAATGCCTTCGAGCGGCGTCGGCTCACGATCGGGATTCAGCCGCGCCGAACCGCCGCCTTGGATGTTCGCCACCTCGGCGTTCGGTCCGATCACGACGATCGATCCCACCGTTTCGGCATCGAGAGGAAGGAGACCATCGTTGTGGAGCAACACGAAGGAGCCGACTGCAGCTTCGAACGCGAGGTCTTGGTGCGAGGGAAGCGCCGATCCCTCCGGTCCGTAGTTCCGGTCATCGTCGACGTCGAGCGCGCCGGTGCGCTCGTAGAGGCGCAAGAGGTTCGCCACCGCGCGGTCGACGAGCGCTTCCTCGACTTCTCCGGCTTCCACGGCACGAACGAGATGGCGACCGTAGCGTTGCGCTGGACCGGGCATCTCGAGATCGAGTTGCGCTTCGAGCATCGGACCGGTGCTGTGCGTGCCGAACCAGTCAGAGATGACGAACCCGTCGAATCCCCACTCGTCGCGCAGCACCGTCGTGAGCAGCCACGGATGCTCCGAACAGTGGGTCCCGTTGAGCTTGTTGTACGCGCTCATCACACCCCACGCCTCGCCGTCGCGCACGATCATCTCGAAGGGACGCAGATAGAGCTCGCGCAGGGTCCGCTCGTCCACCTCGGCGCTGATCGTGTGCCGCTCGTGTTCCTGGTCGTTCGCGACGAAATGCTTCACCGTGCAGGCCACCCGCTCGGACTGAAGCCCCCGAACCCAAGCAGTCCCCAGTCTCCCCGACAGCAGCGGATCTTCGGAGTAACACTCCATGTTCCGACCCGCGAGCGGCGTGCGGTGGAGATTGACCGTCGGGCCCAGCACCACATGGACGCCCTTCGCACGCGCCTCGCGGCCGATCGCTGCTCCGATCCGTTGGAGCAACTCGATGTCCCAGGTCGCGCCGAGGGCGCTCCCGCAGGGGAAGGAGGTGCTCGTCGCCTCCCCCGTCCACTGATCGCCGCGGACGCCCACCGGACCGTCGCTGACCTTGAGTGCTCGAAGACCAAGACGTTCGACACCATGGTTGCGCCAGAGGTCGGCCCCGACCAGCAGGTTGCATTTCTCCGCGAGCGTCAGCTGCGCGAGCAGCGATGTGGGTTCGACAGTCACGGGCGCGCATCCTACGGATCCCATGGCTCCAGACCTCATGGCTCCAGACCTCATCGCTCCAGCCTCACGGCTCCGACCAACTCGGGCTACCGAATTCGGGTCGCCGTCGGGCCGTAGGAGTTCGTTAGGGTGCATTCGTGATCAAGACCGAACGTCGCGGCGCGATCGCGATCGTCACCATCGCGAACCCGCCCGTCAACGCCCTCCCGGTTGCGGGCTGGTACCAACTCGCCGACGCGATCCGCAGCGCCGGCCGCGACCCCTCCGTCCGTTGTGTGATCGTCGCCGCCGAAGGCAAGGGCTTCCAGGCCGGAGTCGACATCAAGGAGCTCGCGGCCGACCCGACGAACAAGTCGATGATCGGCGTGAACCGCGGTTGTTTCGACACGTTCGCTGCGGTCTACGACTGCGAAGTTCCCGTCATTGCGGCCGTCAACGGCTTCTGTCTCGGCGGTGGCATCGGCATCGCCGGAAACGCTGACATCATTGTCGCCTCCGACGACGCGACCTTTGGTGTGCCCGAGATCGATCGCGGCGCGCTCGGGACCGCGACGCACCTCGCTCGCCTCGTGCCGACACACAAGATGCGGGCGATGTTCTTCACCGGACAGATGGTCAGCGCGCACGAACTGTTGCACTTCGGCAGCGTCGAACGGGTCGTTCCCCGCGATCAGTTGCTCGACGCCGCGCTCGAGATTGCCGAAGTCATCGCCGCGAAGAGCCCGCTCGTCATGCGCCGAGCGAAAGAGTCGATCAACATGATCGACCCGGTCGACGTGAAACGTTCCTACCGCATGGAGCAGGGCTTCACCTTCGAGATCAACCTCCACGGCGACTCCGACGAACTCCGCGATGCATTTGTCGAAAAGCGTGACGCGGAGCTGCGCTCGGCCGACGATCTGCTCTGATCGACGGCTTCTCGCTCAAACCACGGCTATGGAATCGCCACGGCGAACGAGACCGGGCTTCACCACGGTCGCGTACACCCCGAGATTCTGATTGGCCTCATGCACGACCCGACGAAGCACGCTGCGATCCTCCGGGAGATCGGCGAAGCCGCGCGTGATCATCACGCAACGCGGGCATTCGGCTTCGACCTGGAGGACGGCCTCGCCAATGTGCAACGCGCGACCGACCCAGTCGAATTCGGGAAACTGCGACGATGCCTCGGGGACGTCGGCGACCAGATTCGGGCGGAACCGTCGAACGTCCGCGTCGATCGAATTCAATGACTGTTGGGTCACGACAAGCATCGGAAACGCGTCGAAGTAGGTGCCCGGAGGTGATTCGTATTCGAAGATCACCGGCGGCATCTTCGACAGGTCCGGCAGGGGCTCGTCACCTTCGCGCCCGAAGATCGACCGCAGTTCTTCGAGAAAGTCATCCGTGTCCGGACCGCCGCGTCGGTAGTGGTCGAGATCGTCCGGTGGTTGCAGCGGGAACATCGTGACCCGATGATCGAGCGCGGCGCTCACGCGTTCGTGGACGTCGGCCGCGTCCGTGCGGACGGTCGTGCCATCGCCGAGGTCGATCAAGGCGTGCGGTACCGGATGCGCGACCGAAGGCGCCTCGACGTAACGAGCCGACATGCGCATGAGACCAGCGATCTTCTTCGCGCCTCGGATTCCGCCCCGCACTTCATCTCGCGGCGCCCAACCGCGATCGCCGAGCACACCTTGCTGGGTGACCTCGACCGAATCGAGCCGCTCGCCCATCATGCTCTTCACCGGATAGCGCCAAATGCCATCGATCGTGCTCACAGTGGTAACCCTTCCCCGCGTTCACGACTCCGCGCAACTCTCCCGATCAAGGCCGCGACTGCAAACACGCTGAGCCCGGCCGCGATCACGAGCGAGCCGATCGCGTCGAGTTCGGGCGTGGTTCGTCGCGTCGCCATCGACACGATGACCAACGGCAACGTTGTGTCTTGCGGACCGCTCAATCGGCTGGAGAGCAGGACGTCGTCGAACGAGAACGCGGCGACCAACAGCGTCGCCACCCCGACCGCAGGGGCCGCGTGCGGAAGCACGACGTGGCGAGCGACGGCAAACGGCCGGGCACCGAGGTCGGCCGCCGCATCTTCGAGGTTCGGCGATTGCCCGGCGAGGCGCGCTGCCACGATGAGTACGACGTACGCGGAGAGCAGCGCACTGTGCCCGAACCACATCGTCCACGAACCGAATCGAACGCCAAGGAGCGGAAACAGCACACCCAGCGCCACGGCAAGCACGATCTCGGGGGTCGCGACGCGTGCGGTCGCCAAGCCGCGGACCAGGGCTCGCATTCGCGGTCGGTGGCGAACGGCAATCGCAGCGGAGGTCCCGACGAGACCGGAGGTCACTGCGACGAGGACCGCTAGACGCAGGCTGCGCCACATGGCGGTCGTCACGACGTCGTCGGCGAACGCCGCGCGATACCAGCGCGTCGTGAAACCCTCCCATCGGGTCGTGAGCGAATTGGCGTTCACGCTCGAGACGATCAACTGGACCAGGGGCGCGTAGAGCAACGCCAACACGATCACGAGCGAGCCGACGGCGATACCGCCCAATCGAAATCGCTCACTGCGCATCGAGCGACCCCCTCGGGCCTGAAGCAAGCCGTGCGATGCACGCGCCAACGACGACAACGCACAGAATCAGCAAGGCAATTGCTCCGCCAACGGGTTGATCGCGCCCGCCAGCCTGGTCGGCGAGGAGGTTGCCGAGTAGCAGCACCTTTCCACCGCCGAGCACCGTCGGGATGATGTACTCGCCGATCGCGAGGACGCCGACGAGCACCGCTCCAGTCACGATGCCAGAACGCGCCAGTGGGAGCACCACAGTTCGCGTGGTCGTCGAACGTCGAGCTCCGAGGTCGGCAGCGGCGTCAACCGTTTCGGCTTCGACGCGTCCGAGCGCGACGACCACCGGCAGTATGTAGAGCGGCACGTAACTCCCCAACATGCCGATCGCGACGCCTCGCGGGTCGAACAACAAGTCCGCACCGGTCAAGCGTTCGACAACGCCCTCATGACCGAGCAAGTTCGACCACGCGTGAACCCGAACGGCGAAGCTCACAAACGCTGGAGCAACGATCGCAAGCGTGAGTCCCCTCGCCACCCGAGGCGAACACCTCGATATTGCCAGCGCGGCAGGCGTCCCAATGGCGACGCACCCGGCAACGGTCACCGCCGCCAGCGTCAACGATCGCGTGATGACCGGGCGATAGACATCCGAGAACAGCTTGCGGAACGAATCGAGGCTTCCCGTGATCGCAACGTCGAAGGTCAGATAGTCGCTCTCGCCGAACGCGTACGCAACGAGCAGGCCGAGGGGCACCACGAATCCCAGCGCGGCGAGCACCAGCTCGGCCGCGCTGAGACCGACGAGTCGGTCACGCCGACTTGAACGCATCCCAAGCGACCTGCCACGCCTCACCGGATTCGCCGAGGAACTCGTGAAAATCGATGCGGGAACGCACATCAGCACCCGGGTTGAGAATCGGCGTCGTGCGCAGCGCTTCGTTGATGGCCTCGTTCTCGGGCATCACCCCGGCCGAGTTCACGGTGTTGATGAAGTCTGCGTACTGCTCGGGTCGAAGGTGGAAGTCGACGAACGCGCGGGCAAGATCGTTACGCGGTCCGTCGAGCACCGCGAGGCCCTCGAGGTACGCGACCTGCCCGTCGCTCGGATCGACCCACTCGATCGCGTCGTTCTGTTGTTTCGCCGTGTAGATGTCGTAGGCATCTCCGAGAGCCAGCACAGCCTCGTCGGATGCGAGTTGCTTGCCGACTTCGGTGCTGATCGCCAGAAGGTGCGGTTTCAGCTCGATGAGCTTTTCGCGTACTGCATCGATGTGGTCCTGTTCGGTCGACGAGGGCGGGAAGCCCAGCATCTTCATGATGCTGCCCATGACCGATCGCTGATAGTCGAGCACGATGACCTTGCCAGAGTGCTCCTCGGCCAGCGCAAAGAAGTCGTCGAACGAGCTCGGCGCGCTGGTCACGACGTCGCTGCGATACGCAATCCCAGCGCGGCCGTAGTCGGTCGCAGCAAAGTAGGTGTCATCGGGGTCCCAGACGTTTCCGCGGTATGCGGGGTCGATGTTCTCGAGGTTGATCACCGACGGTCCGAGCTCCGCGAGAACACCGAGCGCCTCGAGCTGCGGGAAGGTTGTCCCGTCGACGAGAAGAACATCGATGTCACCGGCGCGGTTCTTGGCCTTGGCGATCGCGTCGTCACTGGATTGCCACGGAACGGAATTGACGGTGGTTCCCGGATACTGCTGCTCGAACGCTGCGATCTCGCCGGCGCCGATCCACCCTTCGAAGTTCAAGAAGTTCAGCGTGCCAGTCAGCACGGGAGCTGCCGTCGAGTCCGAAGCGCCGACAGAGGACGAGGTGGACGACTTGTCGTCATCGCCGCACGCAGCAAGGACCGCTGGCATGGACCCAGCCGTCAGTGCGGCGAACGCGGATCGGCGGAGGAACTCGCGTCGGTTGGGTGGGGTCATGGGTTCTCCTCGTCATGGTGGTGGGTTGGCTGAACGAGCGGAAGACCGGCAGCGCGCCAGGCCGCGACGCCGCCGACCAGGTCGCTGGCCTGGGTGAAGCCGAGATCCGACAACGTCGCGGCCGCCAAGCTGGAGCTGTGGCCCTCGTTGCAGACGACCACGATACGGGTGGCAAACGAATCGATCTGCGGGAGTGAATAACCAGACGCGGGATCGACGAGCCACTCGATCACCGTGCGCGGCGCATGGAGCGAACGCGGAATGATTCCGTCACGTTCACGATCCGTTGATGTCCGCGTGTCGAGCACGACAACAGCGTCGAGCTCCAATGCGTTCGCGAGCGCGTCGACGGATAATCGCTCGATGCGGGTTCGCGCTTCCGCAACGAGATCGTGAACGGTGCGCCGAGTGACGCGCTGCCATGCCGGAGCGCCGAGAACCTCGTTCGCGCATTCGAGTCCGCACGCGCGCGCGTCGACACCGATGTCGACCACATCGTCAACGACCAGACGACCGCCCGGTTCCAGATTGGCAACGAGGTTGTGTACCAACAGCCGCCGTTTCGACGGACTGAGCGCACCAACGATGCCGGAGCAGATGACGGCCGCACCGAGCCGCTCATCGAGTTGCATCGTGCAGGCGAACGAGACGATCGATCGATCGACCCGAAGGATTCGTTCGGCTTCCACCTCGAGCAATTCGCCGAGTGCATCGAGTTCGAGTGCCGACACAGGGACCACGGGGCCGGAAGTCACCGGAACTTTCGGGTTCGGCATCGGCACACGCGCTGACTCTACGGAACGAAGTCAGGCGCGCTCCACTCTTCGGCCAGCCGGAACCTCGAATTTCGCAACCGTTAACAACTCCGAGTTCGGGTCGCGGGGTTGGGTGACGGCACGAAACTCAGCCGTGAGCGCATCGCGCTCGACCCGAATCTTCGTATAGCCGCGACTGTCGAAATCGATCCATCGCAGGTGCTCGTTGCGCGACCGGATGGAGTCGGCATTCGCCGCCAGAATCGCGTCGCTCGTCGAGGACACCGAGGTCGTCACGAGTTCGGTGGCGACGATGTCGGTGCTGGGGTCGTCAGCTCGCGCGTGGATATCGAGCACCGCAGCGAGGTGGCTATCACCGGTCAGCAAGACTGGATTCCGAACGCCATGATCATCGAGGAATTGCGTGACCCGGCGCCGCACGAGCGGATACCCGCCCCACGAATCCAGTTGTACGACATCGGTGTCGGTGTAGGGCATCGGCCCAAACAACACTTGGTTCGCGATGAGATTCCATCGCGCCGCCGACGCATCGAGCTCGGATTCGAACCACCGGTGTTGTCGGTCGCCTAGCAGTGTCACGTCGGAGCGCACCATCTCGTCGCATATCGGTCCGATGTCGACGGCATTGCACGTCTGATCGGAGCGATACTGCCGAGTGTCGAGCGCGATCACCTTCGCAAGCGGACCCCACTCGAAGCTTCGGTGGATCGAGAGGTTTGCGTCGTTCGGAGACGGTAACCGCACCGGCATGTGCTCGTACCAGGCTCGATACGCAGCCGCGCGTCGAGCCCGGAACGCGTTCGGATCGAGTTGCGGCCCATCGAGGCTGAAGCCAGGCACGAGGTTCGCGTAGTTGTCGCTCACCTCGTGATCGTCCCAGGTCACGATCCACGGGCAGGCAGCGTGCGCCGCCTGGAGATCCGGGTCGGATCGGTAGGTCGCGTATCGCGATCGATAGTCATCGAGCGTGAAGACCTCGCCGGCTTCGTGGCGACGCACGCCGTCTTCGCTCACTCCGTGCTCGTAGATGTAGTCACCGAGAAACACGACGAAGTCGAGATCGCCCGCCGAGGCGTCACGCCACGCCGCGTAAAAGCCCTCTTGGTACTCCTGACACGACGCGGTCGCAAACGACAGGCTCGCGACGGCATCGGCTGGGGCAGTGCGAGTGCGGCCGACCGGCGATTCGTGGTCACGCGTGCGGAAGCGGAAGAAGTACTCACGGCCAGGCTCGAGGCCATCCACGTCGACGTGAATCGCGTGCCCGAGGTCGGCCGTTGCCTCATAGCGACCGGCTTGCACGACGCGTTCGAAACGCTCGTTCGTGCCGATCTCCCACGCGACGGGTACGGCATCGGTTCCGAGGTCACCACGCAGTCGAGTCCACAGCGTCAACCCGCCACGGAGCGGATCACCCGACGCGACGCCGAGGTCGAACGGATACTGCGCCAGTTTCGGTCCGCCGAGCGTCGACGATGGCATCGCACGCGTCGACGCCGACGCAGGGCTCGACGTCCCGCCGTTGCGCGAGTTCGCTGAACTGCACGCACCGAGGGCGGCAACCCCCGTGAAGTACAAAAACCGACGACGGTCGAGCAGGAAACCGGGAGCCACGCGCTCGATCCTGCCCGAAAGAAACGCCGTCCGCCACCGTCGCTGGCGTGCTCGTCGTGGCCGATCGTCTGACCAGCCTGTGGCTCGATGCCCGCGAGGTCAGCGGCACCGATTTGGACGGCAGGTGAGGTCCTCCCCGTAGGCTCCCCGGCCGACCCCGACGAGGAGCACCGCAGATGCCCATTGCGATTTCCGACGACCACCGCGCGCTCGGCGAGACCGCGGCCGACTTGCTGCGCCGCCGCGACGCTCGCGGCGCGACGCGAGCGATGCTGGAAACAGACGAGACCCTGCCGGACGTGTGGAAGGAGTGCGCCGACTTGGGTTGGCTCGGGCTCCATCTACCCGAGGAGCATGGCGGCTCGGGGTTCGGATTGCCCGAACTGGTGACGGTGGTCGAAGAGTTCGGTGCTGCGATCGCCCCCGGCCCCTTCGTCCCCACCGTGATCGCAAGTGCGCTGCTCGCGACCGCCGGTGACGCCGAGGTGCAAGGTCGATGGTTGCCGGGCTTCGCCGACGGTTCGACGATTGGCGCGATCGCGCTGTCGTCGTCCTTGACCGTGACCGGCTCGACCGTGTCTGGAATCGTCGAGGCTTCACTGGGTGGCGGACTCGCGAACGTTCTCGTCGCCGCGAGTGGCGATGATGTCGTCGTCGTCGAACTCGTCGACGCCAAGGTGGTCACGCCGCCGAACCTCGATCCCGGCCGGCGCAGTGCGCGCGTGACCCTTGACGGATCGACGTGCACCGTGATCAAGGGCGGGGCTTCCGCGCTGGTCGATCTCGCGCGCATCATCCTGTCGGCCGAGGCAGTCGGAATCGCTCGAGAGTGCACCGAACTCGCGGCCGAGTACGCGAAGGCGCGAATTCAGTTCGGTCGGCCGATCGCGATGTTCCAGGGCGTGAAGCACCACTGCGCCAACATGGCGGTCGCTCGCGAGCTCGCGACGGCGGCGGTGTGGGACGCCGCGCGGGCCGCCGCAGACGGTGGTCCCCAGGCTCGGTTCGCGGCTGCGATGGCAGCGACGCTCGCAGCGCCGGCAGCCGACCTGTGCGCGAACCTGAGCACACAGGTCCACGGCGGTATCGCCATGACCTGGGAGCACGACGCACATCTCTACATGCGGCGCGCAACGGCGCTGCTCGCCTACCTCGAGCCCGACAAGGCGGCGGCTGACGTCACCGCGCTGACCCGCCAAGGAATCCGCCGCGAGAAGTCGATCGAACTGCCGCCGGAAGCCGAAGCCCTCCGTGCCGACGTTCGCGCGTTCGTCGACGAGATCCGCGGGCTCGACGACGCGGGCCAGCTCGATCGACTGATCGAGTCCGGCTACGCGATGCCCCATTGGCCGCGTCCTTGGGGACGCCAGGCTGGCGCCGTCGAACAGCTGGTGATCGAGCAGGAGTTCGGACCGGGCGGCATCAAGCGGCCCGCGTTGGGCATCACCGGTTGGGTCATCCTGACCCTCATCCAACACGCAACCGCCGATCAGGTCGAGCGTTGGGTTCGGCCGGCGCTGCGCAAAGACGTGATCTGGTGCCAGCTGTTCAGCGAGCCCGACGCCGGCTCCGACGCCGCCGGGATCAAGACCAAGGCGACCCGCGTCGACGGCGGTTGGCTCGTGAATGGTCAGAAGGTCTGGACGAGCGGCGCGCACGTCGCGGGTATGGGCTTTGCGACCGTGCGGACCAATCCCGACGTTCCCAAGCACGAGGGCATCACGACGATGGTCATCGACATGCATGCACCGGGCGTCGAGGTCCGGCCGTTGCGAATGACGATGGGGAGCGCAGAGTTCAACGAGGTGTTCTTCAACGACGTGTTCGTGCCGGACGACGACGTCGTCGGGCCGATCGATGGCGGTTGGACCGTGGCGCGCGCGACGCTCGGCAACGAGAGCGTGAGCATTGGTGGCGGCGACGGTGGGATGGCGCTCGGCGGAGACGCGCTCGTCGCGGCATTCGACGCGAACCCCGACCGGCTGCCCGGCGGCGAGGGCCGGATCGGTCGCTACATCGCGGATCACGCGGCGATCGGCCTGCTGAACCTGCGCGGCGCGACCCGCGCCGTGGCCGCAGCCGAGCCGGGGCCTGAAGGCGCCATCACCAAGCTCGTGCTCTCCGAGATCGGCCACGAAGCCGCGGCGATCACGAGCCAGCTGAACGGCCCGGCGTCGCTCTACATGGACGGGGCTGGCGGCATGAGCAACATGCTCGTGCTGTTTCACCGCGGGATGTCGATCGCCGGTGGCACATCGGAGATCAAGCGCAACCAGATCGGCGAGCGAATCCTGGGGCTCCCCCGCGACCCCCTCATCAAGTAACACGGGGTCGCAGCGCCGCCCCACCGCTGTGGGAAGTCGGAACCGGGCGGGCGCGCTACCGTGCGCTGCCGTGCCTACAGACGTGCAGGTCGACCGTCGCTTCACTGCCGTGCTGTTCGACCTCGGTGGCGTCGTGTTCCCCTCGCCCTTCGACGCGTTCGACCGCTACGACGAGCGCGCCGGCATCGAAGTGGGATTCACCCGATCGCTGATCCGAACCAGCAGCGAGACCGGCGCTTGGGCCGCGCTCGAACGAGGTGAGCTGTCGATGCCTGCGTTCTTCGAAGCGCTCGAAGGCGAAGCAGCCGAGCGCGGCACGAAGATCTCCGCTGCGAAGATCATGGTGACCATCGCCCAGGAATCCGGACCGCGCCCCGCGATGGTGCATGCGATTCGCACACTGCGCGCCGCTGGCTTTCGGGTCGGAGCGCTCACGAACAATTGGGCGCAGGAGAGCGGCGAGAGCACCCCGTCTGGGATCGGCGAGCTCGACTTGTTCCACACCGTCGTCGAGTCGGCGAAGGAAGGGTTGCGCAAACCCGACCCTCGCATCTACGAACTGGCGCTGTCACGACTCGGCGTCGCTGCGACCGAAACGGTGTTCCTCGATGACCTGGGCATCAACCTCAAGCCCGCGCGAGCGATGGGCATGGCCACGATCACAGTGGTCGACCATCGTGTTGCCCTCGCCGAGCTCGGCGAAGTGCTCGGAATCGACCTGAGCCCGTGAGGCAACGGAAGCGAACGGAGGTGACCCGCGAAGCGAACGCAGGTGACC
>SXGT01772349.1_pt1 | contig 17605 bp, 18 predicted proteins | sample 3176221 | NCBI WGS metagenome assembly SXGT01 (sample SAMN11356862, study PRJNA531348) | freshwater metagenome | isolation source: freshwater sample F1-120 | place: China: Fuxian Lake, Yuxi | collected 2017-12-25
ATGGTCTGTTCCGCGGTGCTCGGCTTGTTCCGTGTCGTTTTGCTCATCCACGGAGCGTAAAAAGTTTTCAGATGAATGTCCCGTCAAATCAACTTAACCCATCCTTATCAATTAGTTCCAATCCACTATGCGCGTCCGCTGGAGTCTCATGACTCATGAGCTGGCGAACCTGCCATCGCCGAGCATAGCAATGAGTGTCAGCCAACACCGCAGTTCGCTGCACCACGGCGACACAGGTTGAAGGCGTGTCACACGTTTCACCATTTCTCCCCGCGTTAATTGCCCAATTCGGTCTTTCGGTAAGCTCGAATGTTAGTCCTCCACACATTCCCTTGCATTAGATGTAGCTACGCGATGTCCACTCAGCGCGTCAGGTGTCCGGGATGCCTTTGCGATTACTCACACTTGCTGAATCCGACCTCACCGAAGCCGATTGAGAAGAAAGAAAAGCATTTCGAGATTGTCCTACACGGCACGGTATCACTTGGCGATGGCCCAGGACGGAAGCTGAGCGATGTGATCGTCTCTTACGTACCCGAAGTCATCGCATCGGGAGTTTCAAAATTCTGGACCGGAGAAAGAGCATGTTCGGGAGTTTGCATCATCGCGCCTGCGAGTGCCGTTTTTGGGCACCCCTTCCCGGCCATGGATGAATGGATAAAAGGTCACGATAGCGGAGTGGCGAGGAAGTGTGTTCGATGCTCGAATTCAGTGCCTTTTGGTCATCCGTTCTGTGCGACTTGCTACACTAACTTAGGCTCGGACTGGAGGACATTTATCGTCTGAGTGACGAGCCGAACCATCAGGAGGCTCAGCCTCTTCGCACACGTCTCGCGAATTCGCCCGTCCCCTGAATCAAAAGGATTGCCCTGAACATCCGAAGAGCCGTGCCGAACATCACCGTTGACCGGATTGATAAGAGAAGGAAGTCATACGCGGGCTTCCTGTGGCTACCTGGTGGGAATGGACGGGGGGAGGTGGATCGTGGCGTTCGCATTGCCAGGCAATCCGAGACAATGCTTCGCGATTGCCAACCGGCTTGTATCGAACAGAGCCTCATGGCCTCGGCTGCTGAGAGATTCATCCAAGGCGTGGGGATGAGGGGCATCAAGTCTGGCGTGGTAAAAAGTAACCGATGATTTGACGCGACGAACGCACGCAGATTTGAATGTGGTCGAGTTCGCGGAACCCGGCGCCTGGATACAACTCGCGCCCTTCTACGAAGAAACCACGAACGGTGTCGAACGGTTGCTTGGCTTCTTCCTGGCGAAGTTGGTGCAGGGTTTCAATCACCGCGCAATCCAGAAACCGGACCTGAAGTTCCTGGCCACGGTTTGCCAATGCCGGTGAGCCTGTCGAGGTGCAGAGCCTTGTGTAAGTCAGATGAGCGCTTTTCACCAACGACAACGCTTCGGTCTCGGTGAGGTTGAGACAATTGCCCAGTTGAATCACTGCGCCCAACACAGCGGGGATCTTGAGTTTGCTCCCGCGTCGTTGTGCTTCTGTTTCCGCCCAACTCAACGCTCGCGCGCAGCTATCCTCCCAGAAGTAAATGCCATGCCCGAGCCAGTCCCAAGCATTTTGGCTCGGCTTGAGGTCATCACTGCCCGCTACAACCTTCTCGACCAACGTGCGGTCACAACCATGGTAACCGATGACCAGGGATTGAGATCGCATCAACGGAACCGGGGTTTGATTTCTCCTTTGCTCGTGTACATGCCCGTCGCCGCCAGCAACCGCCGCGCCGCGCTCTTTGATGCCGCGATGCGCTTGCCAGTTTGGCGAAGCTGACGGGCTTCCGCTTCCATCACCTTCGCACTGGACGAGTTGCTGAAAATCAGATTGTTCACGTGGAAGTACGGTGCCACGGGAAGCAGGGTGAAACAATACGATTCTTGTTCGAAACTTTTGATTTATCCCTGCCGGCATTGGATGCAAAGTGGCCGGTAATGAAGTTGTTTGAATTTACTCTCCTAAGCAGTCTTGCGCGGATTCTGACCGCATCAGCTTTCTTCTCAGTCGCGGTCTTCGAGTTGTTCGCAGCGGATTCCTCTCCGTCCACCGCAGTACCTCCGGTTCAAGTGACGGAGCAGGCGCTTCGCATTCACCGGGCGGCACTGTTGATCGACGGCCACAATGATCTTCCATGGGAAATGCGCCTCAAAGGGAACTCGTCATTCGATGAAATTGACATCTCCAAACCCGTGCCGGGCTTCCACACCGACATCCCCAGGTTGCGCACGGGAGGAATGGGAGCGCAATTCTGGGCCGCGTTCGTCCCGGCAACCACACTGCAAACAGGCGGCGCGGCGAGGCAGACACTGGAACAGATCGACCTCATTCACAGGATGGCCCGGCGTTACCCGGACACCTTCGAGATGGCACTGACCGCCGACGACATTCTTCGCATTCGGAAGAGTGGAAAGATCGCGTGTCTCATCGGAATCGAGGGCGGACATTCGATTGAGAAATCACTCGGACTGCTCCGCATGTATCAATCGCTCGGCGTGCGCTACATGACACTGACTCATTCCGACAACGTGGGCTGGGCGGACGCCGCCACGGATGCGGTGGATAAGAAGGGCCTCTCGGAATTCGGGCTTCAAGTCGTCAAGGAAATGAACCGGCTCGGCATGTTGGTCGATATTTCCCATGTTTCGGTGGCGACAATGAATGCCGCGCTCGATTGCTCAAAGGCTCCTGTCATCGCATCGCATTCCTCCGCTTACGCCATCGCGCCGCATCCGCGTAACATCCCGGACGAAGTCCTCAGACGCGTGAAACAAAACGGCGGCGTGGTGATGATCAATTTCTTCTCGGGATTCCTCGTGCCGGAGTCGGCGAAAGTGATGGCGAATATGTTTGATGTGACACGCGACTTGCGGAAGAAATTCCCTGCCGATCGGGATTACGAGAAAGCAATGGATGATTGGCGCAAGGCCAATCCAATGCCTGCTGGCACAGTCAGGAATCTCGCCGATCACATTGATCACGTTGTGAAGATTGCGGGCATCGATCACGTCGGGCTCGGTGGTGATTACGACGGGGTAAGCATGCTCCCGGAACAGCTCAAGGATGTGTCGAGTTATCCTGTGATCACCCAGGAGTTGCTCAATCGCGGATATTCAGAGGAAGCCATCCGGAAAATACTGGGAGAAAATATCCTTCGGGCGATGCGCGAAGCTGAAAGGATTTCGCACATCCGGAATTGAACGCCATTCCGAGGAGACCGTAAGGAGACCATGGGATTGCCCACAAATCTCGGTGGAGCGGACCCAAGGTTTGAGGCTTGGCCGAAGGTCCTTGCGGTCGTGGTTCTTGGCTTGCATGGCATTATTCATCAGGTATGAATCATACCGTGTTCTGTAGTCTCGATTGACGCATTCATTCCGCTGTTTTGAAGGCAGCCCGGTTTTTCTGGAGAAAGTCTCGATCAAATCGCCTGCGGTATGCGTTCGCTCTGGATATTGGAAATGTAACAAAAGCAGCTTTTATCACGAAGATGTCACGGAAGTCGCAAGATGTTCGGTTGCCAGACTTGTCAAACGGGTGGAGACTGCTGGCGGTGGATAAAATACAATGAGCAGGTCTGAGCCTCAAATTTCGCAGATCGCCGGTGGCCGGGTGTTGGGCCGTGGTCGTGCCGTTTCCGACTATGTTGTACGACTGGCGAGCGGCCCCGCAGACATCAAAGCCGCGCAGACACTTCGGTTCATCGTTTTCAACCTCGAACTGAACGAAGGCCTGGAACATTCCTACCTGACGTTTCGCGATGCCGATAAGTTTGATGAAGTATGCGATCATCTGGTCGTGGAGCATACGAAGAGCGGTGAGATCATCGGCACATACAGGCTTCAGACGGGGACTGCGGCGGCGGGCGCTCTTGGATACTACAGCGCTCAGGAGTTTGACATGTCATCTTTCGACCCGGTCCGCAGCCAGACGGTGGAACTAGGTCGCGCATGCGTTCACAGCTGCCATCGTAATCCGGCCGTCCTCGGGATGCTCTGGAGAGGGATTGCAAATTACGCTCGCGTTCATGGAGCCCGGTATCTGGTGGGGTGCAGTTCGATCAGTTCCAACGACCCTACGATCGGTGCCAGCGCCTACTTCAAGCTTCGTGAGCGCCATCTCGCACCTGAATCCTTCCGGGCGAACCCACTGCCCCATTTCCTGTGTCCGATTGATACCTGCTCCGAGATCCCGGTAAAAATTCCCAAGCTGCTGACCGCATATTTGTCCCTGGGCGCGTGGGTTTGCGGCCCCCCGGCTATTGATCGGGAGTTCAAGACGATCGATTTTCTCACGCTGCTCGATCTGGAGATGCTATCCCCAAGAGTTGCGGAACGGCTGCTCTGATCCGGCTATGACTTCCTGGTTGCGCGGCGTCTGGCGCATGGCGCGGTTTGTGGGAGTCCTCGGCTGCGCGACCATCGATGGCTGGCGATGCAGGGCACGCCCGGGGTTTTTGGAAGATCCGCATCAACGCGCGAACTACCTTCAGTATTGGGCGCGACGTTTTCTGAAATGTTTCAACCTGACGGTCACTTGCAATGGACTGCCGCCCAGGACAGGACTGATCGCGAGCAACCACACGAGTTACCTCGATATCGTGGCTCTGGCGGACACGATGCCGTGCGCGTTTGTTTCGAAGAGCGAGGTATCTCGCTGGCCTGTGATCGGAATGCTGACGAGCGTGGCTGGGACACTTTTTCTGGACCGGGAGCGGAAGCGGGCGGCGCATGAAGTAGCCGAATCTTTTGCGCCGGTTGTTGGAGTCGGGCTTCCTGTCTGTTTTTTTCCGGAAGGCACGAGCACCGCGGGAGACCGGGTTCTGCCATTTCGCGCTGCGTTGTTTGAGCCTGCTGTTTCGCGCGGTTGGATAGTGACTCCTGTAGCCGTGAGGTATCTGCTTGCCGACGGCCAGGCGGCGAAGCAAGCGGCATACTGGGGTGACGATGTGTTCATCGCCCACGTGTGGAGGCTGCTCAAAACGGAACAAATTCTGGCGGAAGTCTGCTTTGGAGAGCCTCTTGAAGGGTTTGAATCGCGACGGGAACTTTCAACAGCAGCCCACGGAGCGGTTCGTGGGTTGCTTGGGCTACCCGGATTGGAGCATGCGTTTGACCCGGTCAGGAAAGTTGGTTCTGCGGATTTTGGGACGCATTGCGAATAGGGTTTAAGGCGGGCTAAAGAGAATCGTGGTGGGGCGGGCTTCGTCACAGGAAAGTAACAGATGGCGGCCATGTTCGTAACACTGGCTCCCTATGTTGAGGGCGTGTTCAAAACGACACGAACCTTAAAACACATCCGATGAAGATCCCCCGAATGAACCTGGCGGCCACCACCGCAGCCGTCCTGGCAACTGTTGCCCTTTCACATAAATCACAAGCCCAATCCTCTGACGCTCTCATAGACAAACTGGTGGATAAGGGAATCCTGACTCTGAAAGAAGGCAATGAACTCAGGGATGAAGTGGACAAGGGATTCACCTCAGCCTACCAGATCAAGAGTGGGATGCCTGATTGGGTGAGCAGTTTCAAGATCAACGGAGATTTTCGCGGCCGGTTTGATGGGATTTACTCGGACGGAGGCAAGTTGTTTGACCGGAACCGTTTTCGTTATCGATTGCGATTGGGGATGACGGCGGTGCTGGAGAATGACTTCGAAGTGAGGCTTCGCTTCACGTCGGCGGAGCGGCAAGGGACATTTGGCGGAGATCCAATCTCTGGAAATACCAGCTTCACCGGGAATGGGTCCAAGAAATTCGTTTACATTGATCAAGCTTACGGCAGGTGGTCACCCCCTGTACAGGACCGAATGGACCGGAGTCTTCACCTGCTTTGACTCAAATTAAATGACACCGATGGGTTGGAGCTGAGGGGGGGAAGGCGAACGAAAACATCGCCTACGGTTTGCGCCTGCGCGGCGTTCGAGATCGGGCTATCATGGATGTGACGGTCGAGAAAAGCCTGCGCGGAGCGGCGTTGTGGGACGAGGTCAAGGACAGGCTCGATTCGAGCGCCATGGGATTGTCGGGCGGCCAGCAGCAGCGTCTATGCATCGCGCGCCCCATTGCGATCCGGCCCGAAATCATCCTCATGGACGAACCGGCTCCGGCACTGGATCCGGTTGCCACCGCGAAAATCGAGGAACTTATACTGGAGTTGAAGTCTCAGTTCGCGATCGTCATTGTGACCCACAACATGCAGCAGGCCACTCGCATTTCTGATGAGACGGCATTCTTTTACCTCGGGGAGTTGATCGAATTTGCCCCCACAGGAAAAATCTTCACTGATCCTTCCAGAAAAGGAACAAGCCGGAGGAAGTCGTGTATCTTCACGAGGCCATTGACATCCGGCATACCGGCAAGGGAGATCATCAAGTGGACAGCCCGAAAACGTAATCACCCTGCAATCGCATGAAACCAAAAATCCTCGTCGTGGATGATGAACCGGATGCCGTGGAACTTATTGCGTTCAACCTGAAAGCGGCTGGTTTTGACGTCTCAACAGCATCGGATGGCAGCGAGGCGTTGGCAAAAGCGCGGCTGACTCAGCCAGATCTCATCGTGCTGGATTTGATGCTGCCGGAGGTTGACGGCCTGGAAGTGTGCAAGATTCTCCGTCGCGAACCCGTGACGTCAGCGATACCGGTGCTCATACTCACAGCCAAAGCCGCGGAGATTGACCGGGTGCTTGGGTTCGAGCTGGGAGCGGACGACTACGTGACCAAGCCGTTCAGCCCGCGTGAGCTCGTATTGCGCGTCAAGCGACTTCTCCATCGTCGCAATTCCACCGAAGAACAACTTCGGGACATCTTCCTGGTAGGGGAACTATCCATCGATATTCCCAGGCACCACGCCACGGTGAAGGGACGCAAGCTGGATTTGACGGCGATTGAATTCAAACTTCTCACGATGCTTGCCCAGCGCCGTGGACGGGTCCAATCAAGGGATCAGTTGCTTCGTGATGTTTGGGGCTACGATAATGTCATCGACACAAGGACAGTGGATACGCACATGCGCAGGCTCCGCGAAAAACTTGGCCGTGCCTCCCGCTATCTGGACACCGTGAGAGGCGTCGGTTACAGGTTTTTGGATGAGTAATCCAAAACCATTGCAACTTTCCACCCGTACCCCCGTACTCAATTTGACCCTCCCTTTGAGCTGCCGTCCGGATGGTGAAGCCCGCCGGGAGGGCTGGTTTCAATCCTGAACAAGAATCGAGTATGTGGCCCTCACTTGTCGCCGTCTTGCTGGTTGGAGCGGCCTTGTTCCATCTGCGCTGGAAGCGACGCTGCGAAGCTTTGGCACGCTCCGTGGAGCTCCTGAAGCAGGATGCGCGGGAATCAGCAGCGGCGCATGAAGACGACATGGCTCGAAGTCACGCCGAGCAGGCGGTGTTGTTCGAAAGCATGACCGAAGGTGTGATCGTGCTGGACGCTTCATCGCGCATTCAAGTAGCCAACGCGGCCGTGAGACAATTGTTGGATGTCACGATGGATATCAGGGGACAAACGGTTCTGGAAGCATTCCGGCTCGGAGATTTGAACGCGTTGGTGGAACGGGTTCGGAAAGAGAAAGCAGGAGCAAGCATCGAGATTGAGCTGCCTGGACTGGCGGGCAGGACTCTGGAGGTGAACGTGGCCGCTGTTTTGAGCCCGAATCGCCGGCTGGTGCAGGCGGTGATTTTGGTGTTCCACGACCTGACGAGATTGAATGAGCTGGAGTACACCCGGCAGGAATTCGTTGCGAATGTCTCGCATGAATTGCGAACCCCCCTCTCGTTGATCAAAGGGTATGTGGAGACGTTGATAGAAGGTGCCAAGGATGATCCCGCAGTGGCGTCGAAATTCCTTCACACAATTCTCAAACACACGGACCGCCTGACTTACCTCATTGAAGACCTGCTGATCCTTTCAAAACTGGAGTCGGGACGGGAGGCGCTGAACTTTCAGCGCGAGGAATTCAGGCCCCTCGTGGAGAGGGTGGTGGAGGAATTGCAGACCGCGGCCAGTTCGAGGCAAATCGCATTGGTCAACCAGGTGCCGGCGGAGTTGAAGGTGCGGATGGACGTAAACCGCATGCATCAGGTTTTGATGAACCTCATGGATAATGGAATCAAGTATGGCCGGACAGGAGGCGTGGTCACGGTGACTGCGAGGAAGGCGGGGGATGATCTTGTGGAGGTTGGAGTCCAGGACAATGGCCAGGGCATTCCGGTTGAAGCTCAAGATCGAGTGTTCGAACGGTTTTTCCGCGCTGAAAAGGCTCGATCTCGTGAACAAGGCGGGACGGGGCTTGGACTCTCCATCGTAAAACACATTGTTTTAAGCCACGGTGGCAAAGTCTGGGTCACGAGTGAAATCGGACGGGGCAGCACATTCTATTTCACGCTGCAGGGCGGTGAGACCGCGACACCGTCTGATCAGTATTCATGAGCCTGGCACGGAGATCATCAGATCCTCGGAAAAGATTTGTCTTCCGGCGGTCACTTCGTAGCCTTCGACAGCGCGTGTGATGAAGACATTTGCCGAACAGAATTTTCCAGGCCGTTTGATCGCCGTCGAAGGACTGGACGGTTCCGGGAAGTCCACTCAGATTTACCTGCTGAAACGGTGGCTCGAATTGCAGGGGTTGAAGGTGTTCTTCAGCGAATGGAATTCCTCGGCGGTGGTGAAGAACGCCACCAGCAAGGGCAAGAAGCGCGAGCTGCTCACCGCCACCACTTTCAGCCTCATCCACGCGACTGATTTTGCCGATCGTTACGAACGTCAATTCGTGCCATTGTTGCGGGCCGGCTACGTGGTTCTATGTGACCGCTACATTTTCACAGCTTTTGCACGGGACACTGTCCGTGGTTGCCGGCCGGAATGGGTGCGCGGAATTTACAATTTCGCCGCGCTTCCGGACATCACATTCTTCTTCAAGGCGGATCTGGAGGTTTCCCTGCTTCGAATTTTGGATAACCGGCCGCAATTGAAATACCATGAGGCGGGAATGGACTTGAACCTGTCCACCGATCCTTACGAGAGTTTTAGAATTTTTCAGGGCAGAATTCTGGAACAGTACCTGGCCATGAGCACCGAGTTCGATTTTCTAGTGATTGATGCGAACCAGCAGATCGAAGCGCAGCAGACGCTGGTCAGGCGCCTGGTTTCAGCCAGACTTGACCTGTCGAAATTCACGGCGCGTGGAACAGGCGCAGCGCAATGAGACCGTCAAAAAAAGTCCGAGCGAGCAAGGAAGTCCGACCAAACGATCCCGCGTCCTTCCCGAACCGGATGGACGCTTCGATCGTTGTGCCAAAACGTTCGATTCCACGTTTCTATGGGCACGGCGTCCCAGGCGTGAACCTGGAAAAACTGCCGGGGAAACTCATTGTGGTCGAGGGCGCGGACGGCTCTGGACGATCGACACAGATCGCACGCCTGGTGCAGTGGCTGGAAGGGTGTGGACATGCGACAACCCAGGTGGGATTGAAGCGCTCGACCCTTGTGAGCGAGGATCTGGATCAGGCTCAGAATGGCAATATTCTCAGTCGGACGACTCTCAGCCTGTTTTACGCAACCGATTTTGCAGATCAACTGGAGAACGTGATTCTGCCGGCCCTCAGATCAGGGTTCATCGTGCTGGCGGATCGCTATATTTATACCTTGATGGTGCGTGACATGGTCAGGGGCATTGATCCGGAGTGGCTGCGCAATTTATACGGCATCGCCGTGGTGCCGGACGCAGTCTTCTACTTGAACGTGGATCCCGAGCAACTGGTGCAACGCGTTTTCTCGAAGAATCAGACTCTTGATTACTGGGAGAGCGGGATGGATCTGGGCCTGTCGAGGGACATGTTCGACAGCTTTTTGCAGTATCAGGGCCGCGTGCGGAACCAGTTCAAAAAGATCCAGGCAACGTATGGATTTACCATCATTGACGGGCATCGGACGATGGATGACATCAACGCCGAGTTGCGGCGGGAGATTGAATCCGTGATCGCCGGACGATGACCAGGACAGGACGACACACTCCGGTCTTATCTGGGACTCGCGGTCGTTCGACAGAACCCAATCCAGGCTGAAAGAAATATGGCGGAATCGACAGGCAAACAGGAATACTTCATTGGTGTTGATTTTGGAGGCACCAAGATTCTCGCCGGAGTCTTCTCGCCACAACTCAAATGTCTTGGTCGTGCCAAGGTCAGCACCAAGCCGCAGCGTGGTCCGGACGAGGTCATCGAACGCATCGCGCGATGCATCAAGGATGCAGTGGATGAGTGCGATCTAAAGATCGGCCAGGTGCGCGGCATCGGCATCGGCGCGCCTGGTCCGGTCGATCCTGATGCTGGCAAGGTGGTCTTCGCCCCCAATCTTGGGTGGGAAGATGTTTCGTTGAAGAAGGAATTGGAGAAGCGGCTTGAAGTGCCGGTGTTTCTTGAAAATGACACGAACATTTGCACGCTGGGCGTTCATGCGGTGGAACTGAATTCCAAGCCGAAAAATGTCGTCGGCATTTTTCTCGGGACAGGAATCGGTGGTGGCATCATTCTTAACGGCGAGCTTCATTCGGGTTTCAACCATGGCGCGGGGGAGATAGGCCACATGGTCATCGAAGTGGGCGGCCCCAAATGCAGCTGTGGAAACCAGGGCTGCTTCGAGGCGCTTGCGAGCCGCACGGCGATTTTCCGAAAAATTCAAAACTCGGTCAAAGAGGGCAAGAAGACGGTGCTGACCGAGATGCTCGGCGAGGATCTCCTGGACATGAGGAGCGGGGATCTGCGGAAGGCGATCCGACGGGGGGACAAACTGGTGGAGCGAGTGGTGGAGGAAGCGGCGGAGTACACCGGCGTGGCCGTCGCCAACGTCATCAACTTTTTGAACCCCGAGGTGATCGTGCTCGGGGGAGGGGTGATCGACGCTCTGGAGGATGAAATGATGGCAATCATCATCGAGACCGCGCGTGATTCCGCGATGCCTGGAATCGCGAAGGGAATCGAGATCCTGCCGAGCAAGCTTGGAGATGATGCTGGCATCACAGGAGGCGCGGTGCTCGCGCGTCGCGCGGGCAAATAACCCAGGCACGGGATCCGCATGACGCGCCGCGCAGTCATCGATGTCGGCACCAATTCGGTGAAAGTCCTCGTGGCGGATGTCGTGGGCCGCTGCGTCGAACCGGTGCTGGAAAAAAGCGAGCAGACCCGCCTGGGCCTGGGATTCTATAAAACCCACATGCTCCAAGCCGGGCCGATCTCGGCGACGGCGACGGTTGTGGCGAATTATGTGGGGGAAGCACGGAGACTGGGCGCGGAAGTGATTCGTGTGATCGCAACCAGCGCCGCTCGGGACGCACGCAATCGTGATGAGTTGATTCAGGCAATTCATTTGAAATCCGGTGTGCTTCCCGTTGTGATTTCCGGAGAGCGGGAGGCCGGGCTGGCATTTACGGGCGTGACGACGGATCCGTTGCTGGCAGACGCCCCATTATTGCTTCTTGATGTGGGCGGTGGCAGCGCTGAATTCGTAGTGGGCGAGGGGATGCACCAGTTTTTTCGTCGGAGCTTTCCGCTCGGGACTGTGCGATTGGCGGAGGAGATCCAACTCGACGATCCACCTACGGATGGTCAATTTGAGAATGCCATCTCCCTGCTGACGCAGTACCTGAGTTCGACTGTCAAACCGATCCTGGACCCGGTGCTTTCACAGATTTTCCAGGAGAGGGTGCGTCTGGTGGGGACGGGTGGAACCTCCACCATCCTGGCGCGCATGAAACTCAAGTCGGCTTCCTTTGACCGGTCACGAATTGAGAATGTGCGTCTGACAATCGGAGAGGTTGCAAGTATGGAATCGTTGCTCTGGAGTCTGCCACTGGCGGAGCGTCGTCGAGTGCCGGGGCTGCCAGTGGATCGTGCCGACGTCATTCTGGGAGGAGTGTCAATCTTCTGCGCGGTGATGAAGGTATTTGGAATCGGTGAACTGGCCATGAGCACCCGGGGATTGCGATTCGCCGCCGTCATGGATGAGGCGCTGGATGGGTAACGGGGGCGACAGGTGCTTGCGATTTTTCAGCTTGGGTGAGAGAAACAGGTTCATCAGATCGCGCCATGACAAAGCCTGAATCGAGTCTCCGCAATGCGAGGAAGGAAATCATCGAAATGGTGATGCATCTCGAAGAGGAGCCGGAACACGTGCTACACGTCGCGGCTCTCGCGTTGCAAATTTTCGATGACCTTAAAGATTGGCACAAACTGGCGGTGAGGGATCGCGTGCTGATGGAGGCTGCCGCTTCGTTGCATGACATCGGATGGGGAGTCGCACCAGGCGGCGCCAAACATCACAAACACTCGGCACGATTGATCCGCGAGCAGCGTTGGCGTCATTTCAACCGCCGTGAAATCGAGGTCATCGCGCTGGTCGCGCGGTACCACCGAAGAGCCTTGCCCAAGGCTAGGCACAGCGGATTTCGGGATCTGTCGAAGTCTGACCAGCGTCGAGTTTGTCTGCTGGCGGCAATACTCCGAGTGGCGGATGGTCTGGATCGAAGGCATCTGCAACTGGTCAGTGCGGTCAGGACGAGGATGACGCATCACCGGATTGTTTTTGACGTGACCTCCTCCAAGCCGCTCACCATCGAGAAACCTGCCTGTGAGAAAAAGGGTGATCTCCTGCGAAAACTGACAGGCCGGACCCTTTGCTTTCGATGGACAGGGCTGGCGGCTCCCCCAGCCACCGCAATCACGGCGCAATCAGCATCCTGATGATTGGATGCGCTGAACGGTAAAGAAACCAAGCTGAGAGCAGGGAAGGTCGAGGGCAATGCTGGTGTAACGTCCCTCGTCAGGTTCCTTCAATCCGCAGCTCCCGTAGCACGCCGTCAGAAGCGGTCCGAGGTGGAGAATAATCCCTCCAGGTCTCCACGCGATTCCGGTTTTCCGGCAGCACGATTCCTGTCGCTGGAGCTTTGTCGGGCATCAATGGTCAATCGTTGAATCAGCCTTGTCGCTCGGAAAGGGAAATATTGAGGGAGAGCATGGGATGGCATCCGTCGGCCGACACTCTTGACTTCAATGACGTCATAACTAGCTTCAGCGCATGTCGCAGCAGCCAGAAAAAGCGAAGAAAAGCCGGCCACGCAAAGCGTTGATGCTGGGAGTCGGCCTGGATGACGATGGGCATAAGCGCGTGACGACGGGCCCCAATTTCGCGCTCGTGGGCGGGAGCAAGGACACACACGAGGAGATGACTGAGAAGGCGATCAAGATCAACGAAATGCTTAACGCCAAGGGAAAGAACCTCGACACTGTCAGTCACGAGGAGTTCGACGACATCGCGCATTCCGTGGGGCTTCGGCGCAACTCGCCAGAAAAGAATTAGCGAGTTCCAGTGAGCTCCCCCCTTCCCCCCTCCTTGGATCACTCCACGAAAACGAACGCATTTAGATTGAAGAACGCTCGGCAGAGTGCTGCGAGTGCGGTTTTCTTCGTGTCCTGATCCGCTCGATCGAGGTTCCACCGGCTTCTCAGGAAGGCCCGGCTTCTCTCCAGTTCACTCACCGTTGGCGCTTGTCCCAGGATGAGGAAGAAGGCGCGGCGGATGCAGTCGTCGGTCGAGCCGGCCTCGCGCAGAATTCGCGTGGCGGTGGCGTCAGCAGCAGTGAGGACTTCTTCCGAGTTCAGCAGCGTGAGCGCTTGCGGTGCGGTGACGCTCCGGCCGCGCTCGGGACAGGTGAGGTTGTTATCCGGCGCGTCGAACGCCTCGAAAAACGGAAAACGCAAATTGCGCCGCGCGAAAACGTAAATGCTGCGGCGAGTGTGGCCGGAGGCGTCGGCACTGGTCGTCCAGTTCTTGGACGATGTTGCCAGATCGGCAGGCAGAGGCGGCAGGATGCTAGGGCCGAACATCGCCGGATTCAGCCGCCCGCTGATCGCGAGCAGACTGTCTCGAATGGCTTCGCCTTCGAGTCGGGTGCGATTTTGGTGGGAGAGGAATTTGTTCTCTGGATCCCGGGCGAGTGAGGCGGGTGAAGTTTCGCTGGACTGTTGATAAGTTGCGGATGTGAGAACGAGCCGGTGCATTGCCTTGATGCTCCAGCCGTGGGCCACGAACTCGCTGGCGAGCCAGTCGAGAAGATCAGGATGCGTCGGTCGTGCGCCGCGTGTGCCAAAGTCGCTTGGCGTGGCGACGAGGCCGCGGCCGAAGTGATGCTGCCAGATTCGATTGACCATAACCCGAGCCGTGAGCGGGTTGGCGGAGCTGACGAGCCAGTCGGCGAGAGCGGTGCGACGGTTCGTATCAGCCGACGTGAGGGGACGCTGTCGCACCTGGTCCGGAGAAAGCTTGGCTTCCTCAGGTGAGGTGATGTTGAGGATTGCTGGAAGCCCCGGCTGCACCTCCTCGCCGGGTTGGTTGTAATCTCCGCGCGCCAGGATGAAGGTTCTGGCTGGAGTGCCGTTGGTGTTCGACAACGACATGGCGCCAGGCAGGGAGGGAGGCTTCGGGATTTTCTTCAGCTCATCCAGCAGGTTTTTGCGCCGTTCACTGTCAGTCGCCGTCATCCGATCCACGATTTCGGCGTCGGCAACTTTCACCATGGACGCGGTCTCCTGCACGGTGTTCTCCTGTTCGACGGTGCGCCCGGACTTGGGCGTTTTGTGCGCGAGTGCGGCGTCCTCGGAGAGCTTCGCCAGTTTCGCGGCGAACAGACTTTCGCGGTGCGGTGCTTCAAGTTCGTCAATCTGCCTCTGCAGCGCGCGCGAGGCTTCCTTATAGGCAGCCTGCGCGGTGTCATGAGCAGCGCGTTCACTGATGGTGGGAATCGCCAGATCCTGGTGGAACATGGCCGGTGCGAAGAACGCCTGCATGCTGAAATAATCGCACTGCGTGATTGGTTCGAATTTGTGGTCGTGGCAGCGAGCACAGCCGAACGTGAGGCCGAGAAAAACGCTCGCCGTGGCATCGGTCATGTCGTTGAGCGTATTCAGGCGGCGTTGGACTTGATCCGCTGAATCCACCATGTCGGGTCCGAGCAACGTGAAGGCGGTGGCGACCAGCAGTTCTGATTTTTGATTTTGGATTTCTGGTTTCAAGCTGGCGAAAAGTTCGTCGCCGGCGATCTGTTCACGAAGAAATTGGTTGTATGGTTTGTCCTCATTGAAGGAGCGAATGACATAATCGCGATACCTCCACGAATTCGGTCGGACGGCGTCGTGCTCGAAGCCGTCGCTTTCGGCATAGCGCGCGAGATCCAGCCAGTGCCTCGCCCAGCGTTCGCCGTACTGCGGCGAAGCGAGCAGGCGATCCACAACCTTCCTGTAAGCATCGGGAGAACGATCCCTGACGAAGTCATCGATTTCTTCCGGTGTGGGTGGCAGGCCTGTCAGGTCGCAGGTGATGCGGCGAATGAGCTGTTCGGGCCTGGCAGGAGCGGCAGGTTTGAGTTCATTCGCTTCAAGAGAGGAGAGGATGAACCGATCTATCGGATTCCTGACCCAGGATTGATTTTGAACTTTTGGAAGCTCCCGAGGCCGGACAGGTTGGAAAGCCCAGTGATCGATGGGAGCCGTTTCAGCGGAGAAGGGGATCGAAAGAACAAACGCCAGGCACGCGATCTTAACAAGCCGCGCGGGGTTGCTTTCAAGAGTCGTCAGATTATTCCAGCTCATGAACGTCGTTCAATACGCCGCGTGGAATACAGACGACCAGAACCTTCAAATTCCCCCACGCCCTGTGTTTCACTCCGCGCGGTACGTAAACAGTGGTGTCCTTGCGCAGCTCGATTTCTTCATCATCCAGCATCATTCGGCCTGAACCCTCGAGCACGTAATAGATTTCATCCGTGCGCTGGTGGTAATGGAGTTTGGCATTGGTGATCTCGAGATGGTGGACTTCGGCGGCCGCTTCGTCCTTTTCCTCGATCACGGTGCGAATCTGGCCGCAGGTTTCTGCCCATGGCTGGATGTCATAGGCGTCGCGATACAGGCATTTCGTCGTGGGATTCATGGCCGCAGCTTAGGCTCGCCACATTCGTCGTCGAGGAAGAAGGAGTCGTTCAACCACGGGCAACGATCGCCGCTGATGCTAGGGGATTTGTTGTCGAGCGGTCCCGCCCGATCCTGTCTTCGCCATGTAGTACAGAACAGGAACAGCCATTCGGCTGATCAGGAGTGAAGCCATCTCGCCGGCCATCAGGGAGATGGCCAGCCCCTGGAAGATGGGATCAAAAAGAATCACCGCCGCGCCGACAACAACGGCCATCGCCGTCAGGAGCATCGGACGGAATCGTATCGCGCCGGCATCCACGACCGCTTCGGCCAGGGGCACTCCCTCCTGGATCCGTTGTTCGATGAAATCCACGAGGATGATTGAATTGCGAACGACGATTCCGGCGCCGGCCATGAAGCCAATCATTGATGTGGCGGTGAAAAATGCGTTGAGACCACCGTGAGCGGGAAGAATTCCAACCAATGAGAATGGAATCGCCACCATGACGATCATTGGTGTCAGAAATGACCCAAACCAACCCACCATGAGGAGATAGATGAGCACCAGAACCGCGGCGAACGCCAGCCCGAGGTCACGGAAGACTTCGATGGTGATGTGCCATTCGCCATCCCATTTCATCGAGAGTTCGTCATCGGTGAAAGGCTGGCTGGCATTATGAATCTTGAGTCTTGCGCCGGACGCCTGGTGGCCTCCTGCAATGGATGACAAGTCCAGCGCGCGAAGTTTTTTGTTCATTTCCGAAATCGCATACACCGGGCTTTCAACCACGCCAGCGACATCCGCGATCACGTAGGTCACAGGCATGAGGTTCTTGTGATAAAGGCTTTTGTCGGCGACGGTGTTTTCGAGTCGGCCGAGTTCGCGCAATGGAACGATCGGCTGTGATCTGCTTGCCGGGTTGGATCCGCGAACTCGCAACGCAAGCAAATCATCCGGCCGCGAACGAGCCGTCCGGGGAAGATGCAGGATCAGATTCACGTCCTCTTTTTCGCGTGGTATGTGGATCAAGTCGATGGCTTCACCCTGAACGGCAATGCGCAGGGTTTGGGAAACATCTTCCGTGGTGACTCCGTGAAGCGCGGCCTTTTCCTTGTCGAGGACGAATCGGCTCTTGGGTTGGTCCGCTTCGACATACCAATCCAGATCCACGACGCCTGGCGTGGTTCTGAAGATTTCGCGAATCTTCTCCGAAAGCGCATGGCGGGCCGCGTCGTCCGGGCCATAGATCTCCGCCACGAGAGTTTGCAACACCGGCGGACCCGGAGGCACTTCCGCCACGGCGACCCGTGCGCCAAATTTCTCCGCGATGGTGGCCACGCGAGGACGTATGCGTTTGGCGATGTCGTGACTTTGAACGCTGCGGTCGTGCTTGTTGACAAGATTAACCTGGATGTCCGCGACATTCGAGCCGCGTCGCAGAAAGTAATGCCGGACAAGCCCGCTGAAATTGAACGGGGACGCAAGGCCGGCATAGATCTGGTAATTGGCGACCTCGGGTTCGTTCTTGATGCTCGCGGCGATTTCCATCGCCGCTTGCGCGGTGCGTTCGAGCGGACTTCCCTCGGGCATGTTGAGGATGATCTGGAACTCGCTCTTGTTGTCGAAGGGCAGC
>SXGT01379049.1_pt1 | contig 17604 bp, 20 predicted proteins | sample 3176221 | NCBI WGS metagenome assembly SXGT01 (sample SAMN11356862, study PRJNA531348) | freshwater metagenome | isolation source: freshwater sample F1-120 | place: China: Fuxian Lake, Yuxi | collected 2017-12-25
ATGCGCGCCCTGGGCGCCACGCTCATCGAGCACGGCGACGACTTCCAGGCGGCGGCGGAACACGCGGCGCTGCTGGCGCAGCGCGACGGCCTGCACCGCGTGCCGTCGTTCCACCCGGACCTGGTCGCCGGTGTCGCGACGGCCAGCGTGGAGTTCTTCACGGCCATCCCGGACATCGACGTGGCCTACGTGCCGATCGGCATGGGCTCCGGCGCATGTGCGATGGCCGCGGCCCGGGCGGCGCTCGGGGTGCGCACGCGCATCGTCGGCGTGGTGTCGCGGCATGCGCCGGCCTACGCGCGTGCCATTGCCAGCGGAACTCCCCGTGTATATCCGGCGACGACCGAACTCGCCGACGGGCTCGCCTGCAGCACGCCCGACGATGCTGCACTGGCCTGCCTGTCGGAGGCGCTCGACCATGTGGTGGAGGTGAGTGATCGCGACATCGCGGCGGCGATGCGCATGCTGTTCGAGTGCACGCACAACGTTGCCGAAGGCGCCGGTGCGGCGGCCTGGGCGGCGGCGTACGCCGAGCGGGCGACGCTGGGCGGGCAGCGCGTGGCGGTGCTGCTCACCGGCGGCAACGTGGATCGCGTGCAGTTCGCACGCGTGCTCGGCGAGCCGCTCGATGCGTGGCAGGCGTGAGCCTCAGGCCCACCATCCACAAGGTGAGCCTCGACGTCAGTGACCTCGACCGCCAGTACTACGCGAACCACGCGCTGACGATTGCGCGCCATCCCTCGGAGACCGACGAGCGCATGATGGTGCGCGTGCTCGCGTTCGCACTCTTTGCGGACGATTCGCTGGCGTTTGGCGCTGGCCTGTCCGACAGCGATGAGCCCGACCTCTGGGCCAAGGACCTCACGGGCGAGATCCAGCTGTGGATCGAGATCGGGCAGCCAGACCCGCGCATCGTGCGCAAGGCCACACGCCGTGCACGGCAGGTCGTCGTGCTTGCCTACGGTCGCCCCGCGGGGCCCTGGTGGGACAAGGCACGCGCGGATCTCGAGGGCTTCGAGAACCTGCGCGTGCTGGCGCTGCCCGCGGCCGACGTCGCCGTGCTCGCCGCGCGTGCCAGCCGCTCGATGGCCTTCCATGTGCTTGTGCAGGATGGCGTGGTGACCTTCGGCGATGCGACCACGAGCGTAGGCGTCACGCCTGCCTTCCTGCTTGGTTCCCCGGCCGCCACTTAGCCATGACCAGCTTGCTGCCAGACCCACAGGCGACCCCATGAGCAACCAGCAAGGCAATGGCATCACCAACATCCTCGAGGCGCCCTTGCGCGAGGAACAGACGCCGCGCGGCACGCGCTGGCGCTACCTGGACCTCAGCGGTGAGCATCTGGGCGTGCGCATCGAGGCAATGGCGCCGGGCGAGTCATCGAGCAGGCATCACTATCACTCCATGGAAGAAGAGCACGTGCTGATCCTCGAAGGTGCGCCAACACTCGTGCTCGGCGACGAGGAAACGGTGCTGAAGCCGGGCGATCACCTGTGGTTCGCGGCCGGCAGGGAAGTGCCGCACCACCTCGAGAATCGCAGCGAAGCGCATGCGAAGTACCTGGTGTTCGGGGAGCGTTGCGCTGGCGATGTGGTGTTCTATCCGAAGCACCAGCGCATGACCGTGAAGGCGTTGGGGTGGAAGCGGCTGACCTACGAGCCCGTTGTCGATCCGCCTGCGGACTAGTTGGCAAGGCCGTGACGTAGCGTGCGTGCCGTCGTCACGGCGATACTTGCGCCTGCTTTCACGAGATGGGCGGCAGGTGCCGCGCCGCCCAGCAACCATGGCCTGTGCGCTGCGCGTCGGCCTGCCAGCCGGAGTCGTCCACCATGTCCGATCCTGACCTGCTCGCCCGCCTCGACCGGCTGGAGTCGCGCTTCGCGATCGCCGAGCTGGTCACCGACTACGCGGTGGCGTGCGATGAGCACGACATGGACAAGCTCATGGGCCTGTTCACCGAGGATGCGGCGTTCGCCTCGCCGAGCGGGGCGATGGTGGCGAACGGCCGCGCGGCGATCGAGTCGATGTTCATCGAGCTGTTCAAGGTGCGCGGCCCGGCGTTCCACTGGACCCACGACCACACCCTGCGCTTCGATGGGTCCTCTGCCGATCGCGCGAACGGCATCGTGCTCGCGCACGCCGAGACCTGCCCGTCCGGCGTCGCCAGCCTCGCGGCGATGCGCTACCACGACGACTATCGCCGCGACGCGGGCCGCTGGCGCATCGCGCGGCGCGAGATTCGTTTCCTGTACTACGTGCCGTTCAGCGAGTACGCCACCGCGCTGACCTCGCGCAACTGGCTGACGATGCGCGGCGAACGGCTGCCGGCGGACTACCCGGAGACCTTGCCCGCGTGGCAGGCCTTCGACGCTGCGCACAGGGTGAGTGGCCGATGACTGCCGTGCATGGCGTGAACGATCGCCACGCGGAACTGCTCGCACTCACACGCCGCGCGCTTGCGCACCACCGTGCCGGCACCACTGACCAGGCAGAGGCGACGATGGCGATCCCCGTGGCCGCCTATGCGGATCCGGCACGCCATGCCCGCGAGGTCGACCGCATCTTCAGGCACCTGCCGATCGCGCTGGCGCTGTCCATCGAGCTGCCCGCACCCGGCGACTGGCGGGCGATGCACGTGCTCGACGTGCCCGTGCTCATCGTGCGCGGTGACGACGGCTTGGTGCGCGCCTTCCTGAACGTGTGCCGGCACCGTGGCGCGCGCCTGTGCGAACCGGGCAGCGGGCACGCGCGCGCGCTGCGTTGCCCCTATCACTCCTGGGTGTATGACACGCGCGGCGCGCTCACGCGGCGTTACGGTGCCGAGTCCTTCGGCGAGGTGGACCACGCCACCCATGGCCTCACGGCGCTTGCCTGCGCGGAACGTGCGGGCCTCGTGTACGTGCTGCTCACGCCCGGAGAGACCTTCGACATCGACGATTGGCTCGGCGACTTCGCGGCCGAACTCGGCACGCTGCAGCTGGATCGCTGGACGCTGCACGCGCAGCGCGAACTGCCGGGGCCGGGCTGGAAGATGACGATGGACGGCTATCTGGAGGCCTATCACCACGATTCGCTGCATGGGCGCACCGTGGGCGTGCACACGATTGGCAACCTGCTCGTGCTCGACACCTGGGGCCCGCACCAGCGCCTGACCTTCGGGCGCAAGACGCTGGCGTCGCTGGTCGACCTGCCGGAGGCCGAGTGGGACGCCGCAGCGCACATTCGCCTCATCCACAACTGCTTCCCGAATCTCTCGGTCTCCGGAATCCTCGGCGACCACTGCCTTGTCAGCCAGGTGTTTCCCGGCCCGACACCACGCACGACACTGACGCGGCAATCGGTGCTGGTGGCCTCGCCGCCAGTGACCGACGCCGCGCGCGAGGCCACCGAGGCCTTCAGCGCCATGACGCTGCAGGCAGTGCGCGACGAGGACTACGCCACGGTCTCGACGATCCACGACGGCCTGCAGTCCGGTGCGAACGCGGTGTTCCTGCTCGGCCGCAACGAGCTGGCGGTGCAGAACTACCATCGCGCGGTGGCGTACTTCATGTCGGCAGGACAGGCTGAAGAATTGTCGAGCGACGGTGCCGGATGCCGGCCGGCATAGGTGCACGCACTGGCACGCCCGGCCGCATCGCACTGATCGCCCTGGCATTGCTTGCGGTTGTTGCAGCAGCTACCTGGTACGCGCTCGAGGCGGATGGCGTCGCCATCATCGAGACCGCGCGTGGGGACGCCGGCCTGCGCCGCACCCACGTCTGGTTCGTGCGCGATGGCGATGCCGTGCTCCTCGAGGCGGGCTCGCCCGACAACGGCTGGTACCGCGACATCCGCACCACGAAACGGCTGCGCATCGTCGAACCCGCGGCGATTGCGGGCGAATGCGTTCCCGATGTTCTCGCCAACCCCGATGGCCATGCGGACATCCGCGCGCGGCTGCGCGCGCAGTACGGTTGGCGTGACGCCTGGATCGGGCTGCTGTTCGACACGTCCCGCTCGCTGGCGGTGCGCTGCCGTGCGGTTGGGTCAGGCTGATCGATTCGGCGTGCGTTCCGAATGCAGGCAAGTTGTGCAAGTCGACCCGACAGAGGGCATGCAGTGATCAGCTACAGCACGATAGGCACGAATGACATGGCGCGCGCGATCGCGTTCTACGATGCCGCGTTCGGTGCCCTCGGCGGCGTGCGCACGACAACGAGCCCGACCTGGACAGGCTACGGCCGGAAGGGCGACCGCGGCCTGTTCTTCCTGACGAGGCCGTTCGACCGTGCTCAGGCGACGTCCGGCAATGGCCAGATGCTGGCTTTCCTGGCTGACGATCGAGCGGCAGTGGACGCCTTCCACGCGGCGGCACTGGCGCTCGGCGGCAGCTGCGAAGGCCCGCCCGGGGTGCGCGAGGGCATGGACCCGGTGTTCTATGCCGCCTACGTGCGCGATCCCGATGGCAACAAGCTCTGTGCCTACGTGCGCAAGTGATGGCTCAGCTGTTGCCACGCAGGTGTTCGAGGCGTACGCGGAGCTGAGTTTCCTGCTCTGCGATCGTGCGCTGCAGCGCCAGCCGCGTGGCACCGTCACTCGCGGCCGCAACCGCAGCGCGCAAGGTGGCCAGCTTCTGCATGTGCTCCACTTCAGCGGGCACGATGCCTGCGTTCTTCAGGAGCTTGTGCGACATGCGCAGTTCCTGCGGCGTGGCGTCGAAGCCGTCATCCAGTTCGAGCGGCCGGCCGGCCCAGTCTAGGTGATGACTGCGCTGTCGGCACCAGCCGACTGTCGCGGTGCGCGCGCCGAGCGCAATGCGTTCGCGGGGTGCTCAGTCGCGATAGATCAGCACGTCCTCGCGCTCCGCCGCCCAGCCGAGTTCGTCTGCACGCGCGAGGGCATCCAGATCCGCGGGCACGGCAGTCGCGTCGTCCACCCATTCGCGCAGTAGCGGGCTGCCGTTGATGACGTCGATCGCCAGCCGGTCCTGCACGTACTCGTAGGCGAAGTCGCGCCATAGCGGATAGCTGGGCTGCAGCAGCCGCAGCGCCTTGAATGCGAGCGCCTGCAGGCGCCACGGCCTGAACGCACCGTGGTCGTAGGCACTGTCCTCCACGTGTATCTGCACGCCGGCACACAACTGCTTCACGTGCTTGTGGAAGGTCGGTTCGAAGAAGCAGGGCCGCAGGCGACAGCCTTGCAGCCAGTGCGGGGCGAGCGCGTGCATCCGTGTGAGCAGTGCGTCGACATCGATGTCGGGCGCACCGAACTGTTCGAGCGGCCGCGTGGTGCCGCGGCCCTCGGACAGCGTCGTGCCCTCGAGCATCACTGTGCCCGCGTAGGCGCGCGCCATCGACAGGTTGGCGGCGTTCGGACTCGGGTTCACCCAGGTGCGTTCTCCCAGCGGCCAGCCGAAGCCGGGGGCCGCCCGGGGAGCCCAACCCGTCATCGGCACGACGTGATAGTCGACGTCGAGCTTCAACGTGCGCACGAACCAGTGCGCGAGTTCGCCCATCGTCAGCCCGTGCCGCATAGGCAGTGGGCCGGCACCGACGAAGCTCTCCCAGCCCGCGCGCAGGCACAGGCCCTCGATCGGCCGGCCCGCGGGATTGGGCCGGTCGAGCACCATCACCGACTTGCCGCGCGCGGCAGCGGCTTCGAGCACATACCGCAGCGTGGTGACGAATGTGTAGATGCGGCAGCCGAGGTCCTGCAGGTCCACGACCAGGACGTCACACGCGTCCAGCATCGCGTCGGTCGGCCGGCGCACTGCGCCGTACAGGCTGAACACCGGGATGCCGTGGCGCGGATCCTGGAAGTCCGGCGACTCGACCATGTTGTCCTGCTTGTCACCGCGCAGCCCGTGCTGCGGCCCGAATGCAGCGCTCACACGCAGGGCGTTGGTGTGCACCAGGGCGTCGAGCCCGTGCGTCAGGTCTGCCGTGACCGAGGCGGGGTGGGCGACGTAGCCCACCCGACGACCGCGCAGGGGGGCGCGCAAGTCGGGGTCCGCGAGCAGGCGATCGAGTCCGAACTGCATGTCTTGCTTCCGATGGGGGTTCAGTCCGCGCCGCGGCGACTGTGGGTGCGTCTGGTGTTCTTGGCGGTGGCGGGGGTGGTGGTGGTTGCGGTGGTGGTGGGTGAGACGCGTCCGGGCCGGCGCTTCTCGGGCGAGGTAAGTTCAGCCGAGGTCGTCGCGGGCACGACCTTGGCTGCTGGCGTGCGCACGCGGATGCGATAAGTGCAGCGACGTGCGCCGCGCAGCAGGTGCTCCTCGCGCGCCACGCTCACGCCCTTGCCGAGCGTGTTCTCGAAGGTGCGCAGCTCGCCGTCGCAGAAGCCCTGGCAGTGTTCGGCCGCGGCGCAGATGGGGCAGTGGTTCTCCACCAGCAGCCAGCTGCCGTCGTCGTCGCGCTCCACACTCGCCATGTAGCCCTCCTCGTCGCGCAGTCGCGCGAGGATCTGCACACGCTCGCCCACCTGTGTTCGCTCGGGAATGGCCTGGCGATAGCGCGCCTCGGTCTGTGCCTGGTAGTGCGCGACCACGGTGTCCAGCGCTGCGGTGCCGAGCGCACCACGCAGGCTGTCGATCAGCCGCACCGTCAGTTCCGCGTGGGTGTCGGGGAAGCGGTCGCGGCTGCGCGTCGTGAGCGCCCAGTGCCGCGATGGGCGGCCGACCTTGCCGCCGTGGTCTTCCCACGTCACGTCGCCTTCACGCAGCAGTGCGTCGAGATGCTGGCGCACCGCCATCGTCGTGACGTCGAGCTGGCCCGCAAGCTGCGCCGCGGTCTGCGGGCCGCGAAGCTTGAGCAGCATCAGCAATCGCTCGCCCGTGCGTGGCCTTGCGCCTGCGTCTCCCGCAATGGCAGGCGTGTCCGGAGACTGCGACCCTGCGCGGGGCAATGCCTTGCCGCTGCGCGAGGTTCGGGCGCTGCCTGGCCTACCCTTGCTGCGCGTTGCCCCGGTCGAGCTCGCCGGCTTCGAGGCCTCGGGCGACTTCGTGCGGGGCGGGCGCGAGCCTGTGCCGGATGCTGCGCGCGCGCCGGTTCCTGCGTTCGCCTTGGGACGCGTACCTGTGCTCATGCGATGGGCTGTGCGGGCGCGCGACGCAGGAGGAACCACTCGGCGAACAGCAGGTTCGGCACCCACGCCAGCCACGCGACGGTGCGGTAGGCATCGTCGAACGACGCACCGAAGCCGATCTGCAGCACAGGCAGCTGCAGCCGCAGCATCACGGCACCGAAGGTCAGCGCGAAGCTGCGCACCATCCAGCGCTGGTGGGCGTCGATGTCGCGCCGCAGGATCGCCCGCCAGGCCGCCATGCCCGTGCCGAGCCACAGCAGCGCGAGCATGCCGAAGCCGATGCGCGCGCTTGGCCCGCCGTGGGCGTTGGTCGCGAGTGCGAGGCCGGCGAAACCGGCCGCGAACACGGCGAGCAGGTAAATGCGCCCCAGCAGCCGGTGCACGTTCGGGCGCTGCGTGCGCAGCGCCACCGAGAACTGGAAGCCGCCGAGCAGCAGCGCGATGCCGCCGCCGACGAAGTGCGGCCACGCGGCCAGCGGCAGGCCCATCGTCCGCGCCTTGAACGGATTGTCGGGCGCAAAGGATGCGAAGCCAAGCCCGTAGAGGGCGATCGGAATCGCGAGCACGACGAGCGTGATGACCGCCGCGCTTGTGCGCGGGCGTGGCACCGCACTCACTGGCCCACGCCCATCGCGCGCGCGCCATCGCCTTGCCGTCGCGGGTGGCTGCTTCGCTGCGCACTGCTCTCGTGCTGCACTCCGCGGTGCGCTGCGGACCAGGGCGATGCGCAGCAGCTGTGTTCGTCACTCATGCCTGTTCACCGCCTGTCACACGAAGCCATGAAATGCGCCTCGACTGTCGGATCTCGCGTGCGGAACCTGCAGCGCCAGCCGTCAGCCCTGCTGCACGCGCCCGCGGCCCTGGATCGCGGCCCGCCGTGCGGCCACCTTCTCGGGTCGCACCTCGCGCCGGCTGTGTGCCTTGCTCGCCTCGTCCTCGAGCGCCATGCCCTCGCCGAGGGTCGTGTTCCAGCCGGCCTCGATGATGCGCAGCATCTCCAGTCGAGTGGTGCGATCGGTGTCGAGCATGTCGCGCGCAAGCTGGCGGCACGCGGGCAGCAGTTCCGCCGGTTCAACCACGCGATTCACGAGTCCCCACTCGTAGGCTCGTGCGGCATCGAGGAAATTGCCCGTGAGCGAGAGCTCCTTCGCGCGCATCACGCCGATCAGCCGCGGCAGCCGTTGCGACAGGCCCCAGCCCGGCACCACGCCCACGCGGGCGTGGGTGTCCGCGAAGCGGGCCTGGGTGGAGGCGATGAGCAGGTCGCACATCAGCGCGAGCTCGAAGCCGCCCGTGATGGCGAAGCCATTGATGGCGCCGATGATCGGCCGGTCGAAGGCCTCGAGCGCCGGCAGGATATCGGTGTCCTCCGGCGTCACCTGTGCGTCGGGCGCGCGTTCGCCACCGAGCTCCTTGAGGTCGAGCCCCACGGTGAACGCACGGCCTGCGCCGGTGAGGATCACGACCTCGGTCTCTGCATCGTCCTTCAGCATGCGGAAGGTGCGGCTGATGGCCGCGCGCAGGCCGGAGGAGAGCGCATTCAGCGACTCCGGCCGATTGAGCGTCACGGTGGTGACCCCGGCGTCGCGTTCGACCAGCACGAGTTCATTGAGGGGATCGGTCTGCCGCGTGTCCGACATGATTGAAGTCCTGTTGTGGGCGGGTGCCCTGGTGGCTTGTGCTGGTGTGTATCCGAAGACGCTGGGCCCGACCGTTGCCGCGGCTCACAGCGAATCGATGAAGGCGAACATCTCCCGGTCGAATGCCGGCGCGTTCTCGAACTGCGGGCTGTGGCCGGCGTCCGCGATCACCACGCGCCTGGCACCCGGGATGGTCATGGCGAGATCGGCTGACACACGTTTCAGCGCCTCGGATTCCGCGGCCCCGTGCACCACAAGGGTCGGCTTGCGGAAGTCCGCCAGTCCCGTGAGCGTCTCCTTGCGGGCATGCAGGGCGCGCGCGCCCTGCTCGAAGCCGTGCCAGTGGGTGCGCATGAACTCGTCGCGGAGGAAGGTGCGCGTCGCTGCGGGCAGGCCCTCCATGCCGGGCTGGGGGTTGGCGGCAAGACGGGCATCGTGGACGGCACCCATCCCGCCGGCGTCGTGCACAGCGCGCAACCGCGTCGCCTGTTCGGCCATCGCCTGTCGCTCGGGGCCGGACGCGCCGCCCGCGCTGCCTACCAGCACCAGTGCGCGCACGTGCTCCGGGTACCTGAGGGCGAACTCCTCGGCGATCGCACCGCCCATCGAGTGCCCGAACAGGATGGCTGGTGCGAAGTCGAGGCCCAGCGCGAGCTGGTGCAGTACTTCGGCCACCTGGTCCAGGTCGTAGGCACGGGGATCTGCCGGCGCGCTCGAGTCGCCATGGCCAGGGTTGTCTGCCGACAGGCAGCGGAACCCGCCCCGGGCTGCGAGTGCCTTCACCTGCAGCGACCAGTTGCGCAGGTTGCCGGTGTAGCCGTGGATGAACACGACTGGCGTGCGGCCCTGCGCTCCAGCGATGCGGTAGGACAGTTCGATGCCGGCGATGCTGGCGATGGCCATGGCTACCTCGGTTGGGTCGATCTTCGATTGGCGGCTGGGTCGGGTCGTCTGCGGCACCCGGATTGTCCGCCGTGAACAGCTGCCGCGCCTGGCTGCCTGCCTTGCTCGCGTCGAGAAGACGGCGTGACGGGCACCTTCGCCTCGAACGCCACGCGAGCATACCGACTGGCGATGCTCGAATCCGCCTGCGAGGCCGGGTACGACGGTGTGCCGCCGGCGTCCAGGGTCCCGGCGCCTGATCCTGCAGGTGCGTTCGCGTGCCTCGATGATCCGTCGGCAGGCGCAGTTCGGCTAAGCTCGCGGCCGCAGTGCGGGCGTGGCGATGCGCCTCGCACGCGGCAAAGCCTGCGTCCTGCGCGGTCCCTTCATTCGCATGCCGGTTCGTGCCGGTGCCCCGTCCACCCACGCATGCTGCCTCGACGGGCCGATGCGCGCGAGAGCCTCGATGCCTGAACCGGTTGCATCAGCCCCTGCCGACCGGGGACCGGCGAGCGAACGCGCCAGCCCGGGCTTCATCGTGCTGCTGGCTGCGGTCACGGCCGCCGGCCCGGTGGCGATGCAGATCTTCCTGCCGGCATTGCCACTCGTGCAGCGCGGCCTCGCGACGACCCCAGGTGTGGTTCAGCTCACCATTTCGCTGTCGATGGTCGCCATGGCGCTGGCCACGCTCGCCTACGGGCCGCTGTCGGATCGTCACGGCAGGCGGCCCGTGATGCTTGCCGGGCTCGCGATCCTCGTGCTCGGCAGCCTGATGTGCGCGTTCGCGCCGACGATCGAGGCACTGATCCTCGGGCGCCTCGTGCAGGCGGCTGGCGGGGCAGTGGGCATGGTGCTCAGCCGGGCGATCGCGCGCGATCTCTTCGGTGCCCTCGGCGCCGCGCGCGTGATTTCCCAGCTCACCCTGGTCATGGTCGCGGCACCGATGGTCGCGCCAGCCATCGGTGGCGTGCTGACGGATCTGCTGGACTGGCGCGCCACCTGCTTCGCCGTGCTGCTGTTCGGGCTGGCGCTCATGGCGATCACCTGGCGTTCCCTGCCGGAGTCGCTGCCGCGACACGCACGGCAGCCGCACGTGCTGCATCCGCAGGCCCCACCTCCACGGGCCCCACCTCCACAGGCCCGGCCGCGCGGCCCTGCGGCGAGCATGCTCGAGCCGTTCCGCGCCATGCCGGAACTTCTGCGCTCCCGGGCGTTCACGATGATCGTGCTGCAGGCGGCGTTCACGTCGACCATCTTCTTTTCGTTCATCTCCGGCGCGCCCTACGTGATGGCGCACACGCTGCACCGGCCGCCGAGCGAGTACGGTTTCTACTTCGTGCTCGTCAGCGGTGGCTTCATGGTGGGCAACCTGCTGGCACTGCGTTTCGCGCACCGCATGTCGCCGCGTCGACTGCTCACGGTCGGTTCGCTCGTTGCACTCTGCGGGCCGGTGTTGCTGGCGGTGGTCGTGGCGTTCGACGTGCTTTCACCGCTGCTGCTGTTCCTGCCGATGTTCCTGGGCTCCATCGGCTCCGGAGCCGTGATGCCCAATGCCCAGGCCGCCGCGATCAACGTGTTTCCCGATCGTGCCGGCACAGCCAGCGGCATCGCGGGCTTCCTGCAGATGGTGTTTGCGGCGGCTGCAAGCCAGCTGGTTGGCGTGTTCACCGGCCATTCGGCATGGCCGATGCTGGCCTGCATGCTCGTGGGTGGTGTTGGCGCGTTGTTGTGCCTGCAGCGGCAACCGCGGGACCTGATGCACGCCGAGTCTGGTTCAGCGCCCCTCGCCGAGGCGCAGTCGCTGAACGCACCGCCGGCAAAGGGTTAGGCTCGCACCATGGCAAAGGCACCGGTTGAGGAGCGCACGGAATCAGGGGGCGGGCAGCGGGGCCCGCTCGCGGTCTCGCGCTTGCCGGGTGGCGGTGGGGGTGCGCTGAGCGATCGGCTCGTGCAGCGGGCCCTGTTGCTGACATCCCAGGTGCTGGGCCGCGTGATCGACGAAGGCGAGTACCTGTCGCCGGCAGGCATTCACGGCGTCCGGCTGGCGATCAAGCGACTGCGGGCGGGTTGGCGACTGCTGGCCTCGGCACTCCCGATGCAGGCAGCCCAGGCGGAGACCCGGCTGCGGGCGCTGCATCACGAACTCGCAGCTGATCGTTCGCGTTTCGTGCGGCTCGCGACGCTGCAGCGCGTGTGTTCCGAGAGCGCCGATCCTGACCTTCGCAATGCGCTCGACGAACTCCTCGGCGTGGCGCCGTTCTCCGGCGGTGGCGAGGGCGTGACCGCGCGCGGCCTGGCCGAATCCGTGGGGCGTACGTTTCGCGCCGAGTCGCGGGCATGGCGCGAACTCGGGACGGCGGCGCACGAGGCCGACCTCGGGCCCGCGCTGCGGCAGGCCTACAAGCGACTGCGGCGGGCCGCAGTCGAGGCGCGACGCGGCGATCCGGAGAGCTGGCATCGCTGGCGATTGCGCCTCAAGCGCGTGCTGCACCAGCTCGAACTGGTCACGGGCGCGGATGGCGGCGCATCGCTGGCGCTGCTCGAGCAGTGGCGAGCGCTGGCAGACCAGCTGGGGCGCCTGCAGGATCTCGAGGACCTGCGGCAGGCGCTCGATGGCACGCACGCGAGTGCACGTACCCGGGCTTTGGTCGCCGCTCGCATCGGCACGCGTCAGCGACACCTCTTTCGCAAGGTCCGGGCCGCTCGCGAGGCGGCCTTCGCCCTCCGGCCACGCGAGCTCGTGCGCGTGCTTGGGCCGGCGGGCACCGCCGAGGAGGCCGTCGGCCTTGCTGCCGGGCCGGACAACCCGGCGGCACAAGGCGCGGCCCGCACATGAGCCTGCGCTACGACTTCCTGCGCGATGGCTACATCACTTGCCCGCAGCTCATCGATGAAGCGGCGCTCGCACCGCTCCGGCTGGCGTTCGACGAGCTGCTCTCGGGCCAGATCGACTGCGGCGAGGACATGCGGATGCTCGGCGGCCGAACGCGCCAGATCGTGCGGCCCTGCCTGCACCATCCGACCTTCGCGGCGAATCTCGCCCGCGATTCGGGGCGCGGCATCGCTGCCGAGGTACTCGACTGCGCGGCACCAGTCTTCGTGTTCGACCAGCTGCTGTACAAGCCGCCGGGGCACCCGGCCGTCACACCCTGGCACCAGGACCTCGCCTACCTGCACGTACCCTTCACGCGCGCCGGCGCAAGGGCACGCATGAACGTCCTGCAGTTCTGGCTGGCGCTGGACGACGTGGACGTCGAGAACGGCTGCATGCAGTTCCTTCCGGGCCACTCCCTCGACAGCTTGCTGCCCCATGAAGTCGCGGGCGGCGCGGCAGATGCGCCGGACCGGCTGCTGGCGATCATCGATGCCGACGCCTGCCTGCCGCTCGACACGGTCGTGGCCGTGCCGCTGGCGGCCGGGGGCTGTACTGCCCACGCGCCGGGAACGCCCCACTTCTCCTCGGCCAACCGGTCGCATGCGCGGCGCCGGCGCGCTTACATCTTTTCCTACGCCGCGCCATGACGAACGCGCTGGTGCACTGGGCACTGCCGGCCGAGATCGACCGCGGTTCGTCGTGGCGGGCCAAGTGTTTTTTTCAGGAAAGCGGCGTAAATCCTTGAGTGATATAGATACGAGAAGGCCTTCCTCCGGCCGATTCGAGACCCGGCTGGCGCTGCTGCTCGCTGTCGTTCTGCTGTTGCCCGGCTGCGTCAGCGACGCGCTTGCAGGGTTCACCGGCAGCCTCGGCACGGCCATCCTCGACAACGACGATCCCGAGACCGTGCGCGCGGGCGCGCCGTCCTACCTGCTGCTGATCGATGCGCTGGTGGACGGCGAGCCGGAAAATCCGACCTACCTCGCCCTGTCGTCGCAACTGCATGGCGCCTATGGCAGCGCCTTCGTCGACGAGCCGGAGCGCAAGGTGCGCTTCGCGATCAAGTCGCTGGCGCTGGCCGAGCGTGCGCTGTGTGCCGAGCGAGCAGATGCCTGTGGCCTGCGGGCCCGGCCCCTGCCGGAGATCGCGGCCTGGCTCGGCATCGCGGGCACCGAGGCGGTGCCGCGGGTGTACGGCCTGGCCGTCGCCTGGGCCGGCTACATTCAGGCAAGCAGCGAGGACTGGAACGCGGTTGCGGAACTTGCGCGCGTGCAGCGACTCATGAGCTGGGTGGCCGCGACCGCGCCGGCGCACGACCAGGGCGGCGCGCACCTCTATCTCGGCGTGATGGCCGCGCTGGTGCCCGCGGCCATGGGCGGGCGGCCGGAGGACTCGCGGGCGCACTTCGAGAAGGCGATCGAGCTGTCGGCTGGCCGGCACCTGATGACCAAGGTGATGTTCGCGCGCAGCTATGCTCGCTCCGTCTACGACCGCGAGTTGCACGACCGGCTGCTCAACGAGGTGCTGGCCGCCGATCCCCATGTGCCTGGGCAGACACTGGTCAACGTCGTCGCCCAGCGTGAGGCGAGGGCGCTGCTGGCGAGCGCAGACGAGTATTTCTAGGAAAGGTCTGATGTGCTGGCGCTTGCTGACCGGCCCGCCGCTCATGACGGCGGGAGGGGACCCATCGAGCCTGGCCATTCTGCCTTCATCCGCACCGCGCGCCGCGCGTTCCCGTTCTCCAGCCCGAGGCATGCACAAGCAATGACGCAACCCCTGAAGAGACCGATGGCACTGGCTGCCCGCCCGGGGAATTCCTGATGCGGCCGACACTTCGTGCCCTTGTGCTGCTGCTGATGCTCGCGAGTGCGCTGGCACTGCCCGCCACGGCGGCGGAGACGTTGAAGATCGCGACCATCTCGCCCGAGGGCTCGAGCTGGATGCGCATCATGCGCGAGGGTGCCGCGCAGGTCGCGCGCGAGACCCAGAACCGCGTCAGCATCAAGTTCTACACCGGCGGCGCCATGGGCGACGACAAGGCCGTGCTGCGCAAGATCCGCGCCGGCCAGTTGCAGGGCGCGGCGATCACCGCCGGCAGCCTCACCCAGCTGTACACCGACGTGCAGCTGTACAACCTGCCCATGCTGTTCCGCAACTATGCGGAGCTCGACGCGGTACGCCGGCGCATGGACCCGCTGATCGAGGCCGGCATCGAGACCAAGGGCTTCGAGGTGCTGGGCTTCGCGGAGGCCGGCTTCGCCTACGCCATGTCGCGGCTGCCGGCGAGCAGCGTGCAGGCCGCACGGCGGCAACGCATGTGGATTCCGGACGCGGACCCGGGTGCACAGATCGCCGTGAAGGCCTTCGGCATCGACTCGGTGCCGCTCACGATCATCGACGTGCTGCCGATGCTGCAGAGCGGCAACATCGACGCCGTGGCCATGCCGCCCGTTGGCGTGGTGGCGCTGCAGTGGCACAGCTACCTCAAGTACGTGCTCGACATCCCGCTCGTGTATGTCTACGGCACCATCGTGCTCGACCAGCGCGCCTTCGGGAAACTGTCTGCCGCCGACCAGGCGATCGTGCGGCGTGTGATGGGTGCCGCGATGGCACGCATCAACGAGACGAACCGCCGCGACAACGATGCCGCGCGACAGGCCTTGCAGCGCCAGGGCCTGCGCTACCTCACCCCCAATGCCCAGGAGTACGCCGGCTGGAAGGCGGCTGCCGACAAGGCGGTGCGTGACACGGTGGCCGCAGGCACCGTGACGCGGCCGATGTACGACGTGCTCGTGCGCACGCTCGAGCAGGTACGGGCACCGCGGCCCGCTGCGCGGTGAGCGCCCCACGATGAGCGCCCCGCAATGAGCGCCCCGCAATGAGCGCCCCGCAATGAGCGCCCCGCAATGAGCGCCCCGCAATGAGCAATGCCGCAGCGGGGCCAACGCCGGACGTGGCGGCGGGCGAAGGCGCGCGCGGCCTGTTCGCGCGCCTCGTCGCGGCGCTGCACTGGCTCGAGGACGCGATCCTGGTAGGCGTGCTGGGCACGATGATCCTGCTCGGTGCCGCGCAGATCCTGCTGCGCAACCTGCTCGGCGAGGGCCTTGCCTGGGGCGATCCACTGCTGCGCGTGCTGGTGCTGTGGGCGGCCCTTGTTGGGGCCATGGTGGCGGCGCGCACCGATGCGCACATCCGCATCGACGTGCTGCACCAGTTCCTGCCAGCCCGGGCCAAGCCCTGGGTGGACATGCTGTTGCGGCTCGCCACGGCGGCAATCTCGTTCACGCTGGCCTGGGTGTCGGCGCGCTTCGTCGCCGACGAGCGCGAGTACGGCATGATCGCCTTTGCGAGCGTGCCGGCCTGGGTATGCGAACTGATCATCCCGATCGCCTTCGCCGTGCTTGGCCTGCGCTACCTGCTGCTGGCGCTGCGCCCATCCGCCGTGCAGGCGCCGCACACGCAAGCGAGCAAGCCTGAGTGATCTGGCTTGGCGTCATCGTCCTGCTGCTGCTCATGCTGCTGGGCGCGCCGCTGTACGCCGTCATCGCTGCAGCGGCCATGCTCGGTTTCTGGGCGGGCGACATCGACCTGACGGTGCTCGCGATCGAGATCTATCGCATCGCCGATACGCCACTGCTGATCGCGCTGCCGCTGTTCACCTTCGTCGGCTACGTGCTGTCGGCCGCGCGGACGTCCGAGCGGCTGGTGGCACTCACCCAGGCCCTGCTGGGGTGGATGCCGGCCGGGCTGGCAGTGGTGGCGCTGCTCACCTGCGCGTTCTTCACCGCCCTCACGGGTGCCAGCGGCGTGACCATCGTTGCGTTGGGCGCGCTCCTTTACCCGGCGCTGCTGCAGGGCAAGTACCCGGAACGCTTCAGCCTCGGGCTCGTGACCTCCTCGGGCAGCCTCGGGCTGCTGCTCGCGCCGTCGGTGCCGCTGATCCTCTACGGCGTGGTGGCGCAGCAGCTCGACCTCGGCCAGCCGATCGAGATCAACCACCTGTTCCTCGCCGGCATCTTTCCGGCGCTGCTGATGGTGGGCCTGCTGGGGCTGTATTCGGCGTTCGTCGGCAGGCGCGCCGGTGTTTCGCGGCAAGCCTTTTCGGTGCGGGTGGCACTGGCGGCGCTGTGGGCCGCGCGCTGGGAGCTGCCGCTGCCCGTGATCGTGCTCGGCGGCGTGTTCGGCGGCTTCTTCGCGGTGTCCGAGGCGGCGGCCGTGACCGCGGTCTACGTGCTGATCGCCGAGGTGCTGCTGTACCGCGACGTGAAGCTGGCGCAACTGCCCGGGCTCATGCGCGAGGCGATGGTGATGGTGGGCGGAATCCTGCTGATCCTGGCTGTGTCGCTCGCCTTCACCAACTTCCTGGTCGACGCCGAGGTACCGCAGCAGCTGTTCACGCTGGTGCAGTCGGCCATCCAGAGCAAGTGGGCTTTCCTCATCCTGCTCAACATCGGCCTGCTGGTGCTCGGCGCGATGCTCGACATCTTTGCCGCCATCGTGATCATGGTGCCGCTGATCCTGCCGGTGGCGGTGGGCTACGGCATCCACCCGATCCACCTGGGCATCATCTTCCTCGCCAACATGCAGATCGGCTACTTCACGCCGCCGATCGGGATGAACCTGTTCATTGCCAGCTTCCGCTTCCGGCGCTCGATCGCCGAGCTCAGCCTGGCCTGTGTGCCGTTCATCCTCGTGCTGCTGTTCGCCCTGGCGCTGATCACCTACGTGCCGGCGATCAGCCTCGCGCTTGTGCCCGAGGCCGCGCTTTCGCCCTGAAAGGTTGTGTGGCGACCACGTCCGGATGGGAACTTCCTGCGTATCCATGCACCGAAGCCCGACGACAGACGGAGTGCAGGGAGATGGACAGGCCAATGCAGCGGCGTGGGCTGCTGAAATCGCTGGCGATGCTGGCTGCGGGCACGGCGCTCGCGCCGGTGGCCTGGGCGGCCGCGCCAGCGGCGCAGCTGGTGAAGACGGCTGCGCAATGGCGCGCGCTGCTGCCGGCGGATCGCTTTGCCGTGCTGTTCGAGGAAGACACCGAGCGGCCCGGCAGCAGCCCGCTCAATCGGGAGAAGCGCAACGGCACCTATGTGTGCGCGGCCTGTTACCTGCCGCTCTTCGACAGCAGCAAGAAGTACGAGAGCG
>SXGT01634040.1_pt1 | contig 17602 bp, 10 predicted proteins | sample 3176221 | NCBI WGS metagenome assembly SXGT01 (sample SAMN11356862, study PRJNA531348) | freshwater metagenome | isolation source: freshwater sample F1-120 | place: China: Fuxian Lake, Yuxi | collected 2017-12-25
CTTTCGCACCGACGATGTGCGGCGTCGTCGCGCGTTGGAGCTGTTCACGCCATGCGGTCGGGACGGAGTCCCAACCTACGCTACGGCTTCCACTCGCGAGCGAACTGTAATGCTCGTTGCCGAACTGCCTCGCTGATCGTCTGGTCGGAGGAGATGGCGTTGAGCCATTCGGACTGCGGTTGGTCGTGGTCTCGCAGGAAGTGAATCAGACTCAGGGCCTCACGCTCCGCTCGCAACGTAGGTTGGGACTCCGTCCCGACTTTGCGTTCAAAACGTAGCCTTTGACTTTCGCATGCACGATCGACTGCGTGGTCGCGCGTTTGGACTGTCCACGCCATTCTGTCGGGACGGAGTCCCAACCTACGTCTGCCAATCGCGGGTGAATTGCAGGGCGCGTTGGCGGACGGGGTCACTTCGTCGGCTCCTTCGATGGCTTTGCCTCGGTGTCTTTCAGCGTCGCCTGGGCCTGATCGAGTTGCTTCTGCCATTCGGCGGCCTGTTCCGGTTTCTCCCAAGCGACATAGAGATCGACGAGCCGTTGAATCGCTTCGGGCAGGCGGGTCTTGGCGGCGGGTGGGATCTTCGCTTCGCGGGCCTTCATCCCGGAATAGCCTTCGACGAGGAGCGGTTCGGCTTCCTGGAACTTCTTCTGCCCGGCCAGCGCGCCCCCCAGCAGGCTCTTCGTGTGAAAGTGTACCCAGTCGTCCGGCAACTTCTTCTCTCGGATCGTCAGGCATTCGCGCAGGTAAGTTTCTGCGGCCGGGTACTGGCGATGCTGCAAAAGATCAAGGGATACTGAGGCGAGCAAACCGGCAAAGGCTAGATCATCGGGCGTCGCCTGTTTGCGACGGGCCGCAATAAACTGGTCCAACACAGGCAGTGCCTTTTCTGGCTGTTTCCCTACAAGGTACGCCTTGGCGAGATTGATCATCGACGTGAGCGTGTCCGGGTGCTCCAAACCAATCTTGGCCTTCCGCAGCTCAAGCGTCTGCTCCAAGAGTGGCAACGCCGCCGCCAGCCGCCCCGCAGAATAGTACGCCGAGGCGAGATTGTTTATCGACGTGAGAGTATCCGGGTGCTCCAAGCCGATCTTGGCCTTCTGCACCTCCATCGTCTGTTCAAATAGGCGCAAAGCCTCTGTCAGCCGCCCCGCGGAATAGTACGCGTAGGCCAGATTGTTCATCGACGTGAGGGTCGACGGGTGGTCCGGGCCAAGATTTGCCCTTGTCAATTCCAACGTCTGTTCATAGAGCGGCAACGCCTCCGCAAGACGTCCTGCGGTATCGTAAGCCCCGGCCAGATTGTTCATCGAGGTGAGTGTGTCCGGATGCACTGGACCATGCTTGGACTTCAACAATTCCAACGTCTGCTCAAAGAGAGGCAATGCCGCTTCCAGCCTGCCAGCAGACTGGTACACCTGGGCCAGATTGGCCATCGACCGGAGAGTGTTCGGGTGCTCCGGGCCGAGCTTGACCATTCGCAACTCCAGCGTCTTCTCAAAGAGCGGCAAAGCGGCCGAAAGCCGCCCCGCTGAATAGTACGCCCCAGCCAGATTGTTCATCCACGAGAGAGTCTCCGGGTGGTCGCGGCCGAGCTTGTCCTTCATCAAGTCTAGCGTCTGCTCAAAGAGCGGCAACGCCTCCGCCAGCCGCCCCAGGGACTTGTACGTCTCGGCTAGACTGCCCATCGACTTGAGTGTGCTCAGGTGCTCTAGTCCCAGCTTGGCCTTCTTCATCTCCACCGCCTGCTCAAAGAGAGGCAACGCCTCCGTTAGCTGCCCCGCAGACAAGTGCGCTAAGGCCAGATTGTGCATCGACGTGAGCGTGTCCGGGTGGTCCGGGCCGAGCTTTGACTTCTTCATCTCTAGCGTCTGTTTATGGAGCGGCAGCGCCTCCGCCAGCCGCGCCGCGGAGCGGTATGCTTCGGCGAGATTATTCATGGAAATGAGCGTGTCCGGGTTGTCTTCGCCAAGTTCGTCACGGTAGAGCTGCCTGGCCCGCTCGCAGATCGCAACGGCCTTCTGGTTCAGGCCCAGGCCGCCATACGTCAGGCCGATGGCGTTGAGTAATTTGGCTTGAATGAGCGGCTGTTTGGGGAATGTCGATTCCAATTGCTCCGCCGCGTGTCCAAAAAGTTCCGCCACCGTGAGTGTCTCGCCGTCGGCGTCCGGGTCGGACTTGCGGAACGCGGCGACGAGGTAATCAAGGACTTGCTTGGTCTCGTCGCGAGCCTTTTCGGCGTCGATGCGTTTTTGGTCGGCGTCCTGTTTCGCGGCACGCTCCGATGCGTTGGCGGTTTCGAGGTCCGTGTTCGACTGGGTGAGCTGGGAGTTTGACGTGTCGAGCAGACGGTTCTTCGCGGCCAATTGGTTGGCCGCCTCCTGCTGCTGAATTGCGAAGAGCACTGAGCCGGCGACCAGCATCAGCAGCACGAGCGCGACGGTTGCGCTCAACGATGCAACCACGGGGTTGCGTTGGCACCACTTCCTGGCTCGTTCCCATTGCGTGATGGGGCGGGAGTGGATTGGCTCGCCGTGGAGGAAGCGGTGGAGTTCTTGGGCGAGGGCGGCGGCGGTGGGGAAGCGGCGCGATGGGTCTTTCTCCAGGCACTTCAGACAAATCGTTTCCAGGCTGACCGAAACCGCGACGTTCAAGCGGCGGGGCGCGATCGGGTCTTCCTTGAGTACCAGGTCACGCAGCAGAATCCATTTGTCGGTCGTACAGGGAAAGGGGACGCGGCCGGTCAGCAACTCGTACAGAATGACTCCCACGGAGTAGATGTCCGAGGCCGGGCCGACCGCATGGCTGTCTCGCCACTGTTCCGGCGACATGTACTCGGGTGTCCCCAGCACCGTGTGGTCTTGAGTCATTGTGTACTCGGCCCGATCGTCGCGTTTCGCCAAACCGAAATCGGCGATGTAGGGGTGGAGAGCGTCGTAGGTTGGGACTCCGTCCCGACCGGTGTTCGAGTTACGATTCAAGTCGGGGTTTGAAGACGGGTCGGGACGGAGTCCCAACCTACCGATCAGAATGTTCGCCGGCTTCAAGTCGCGATGCACGATGCCGACTTGATGCGCAGCGTGCAGAGCCTCGGCCACTTGGCCACAGAGTTGCGCGATCTGGTCGAAGGTCAGCGACAGCTTGTTCTCGCGAATGTTTTTCAGCAGTCCCTTCAAGTCGCCGCCGTCGATCAATTCGCTGGCCAAATACAGCCGATCGTCGATCACGCCGAACTTGAATAACCGCACGATCCCCGGATGCTCGATCTTCGCGAGCGTCCGCGCCTCACGCTCAAACCGCGTTCGAGCCTCGCAAGCGGCGGCCTCTTCACCCGGTTTGATCTCGGCCTGCGACCGCAACAGCTTCAATGCCACCAGCCGTTGGTCTTTCGTGTCGAGTGCTTTCCAAACCGTGCCAAACGTCCCTTGTCCCAACCTCGCTTGCAGTTCGTACCGCCCAAACATTTGCTTCTTGGGCGTGTCCGGAGCATGTACGGCGGGCTGATCCGTCGCGGGAACCGCGGATGTCGCGGGCAGCCTTGCCGCCAGTTCGGCCTGTTCGGCCAGCTTGGCGTTTTCTTCTGGCGACAGTTCCAACGTTGAAGCGGTCGCTCGCTCAAACCGGCTGCCGCACGACGGACAAGTGACGTCACTCTCCGGTGCGATGTCCACGACTTCGATGACGACTTGGCAATGAGGACAGCGGATGCGCAACGCTCGAATTTGCGGGGACGCTGGAACATTCGGAAGTTCCGCGTCTCCCGATCGTGCCAACTCGCTCCTCAGCCACGCTCGGTCGAGGGACGGGAATCGGCTGAGATAGTCCTCCACCTGTGGGGTCTCACCGCTCAGCCGCCGATAGTCGATGTCGAGTCCGACTAATTCGCAGAGCAGCGCATCCCCGCGTGGATCGCCCGGCACCGCGACGTAGTCCTCCAGGCGAGGCGGCAAGGCTCCGTCACGCACCAACTTCCAATCGGCTTCAAAGCGATCGGCAATCTGATTGAGCCATTCGCGCGCGAACGGGTCGGACGCCACTTCGCGAGGCGGCGGATGGTCTTGATCTTTGTGTTCGGACATGAAGCCACTCCAAATTGCGGCATGTAGCCAAGCTCGCCAGAGCTTGGGCTTCCAGTTTCAGTCCGCCTCGATCAGTTCGGACCAGGCCGATCGAATCATTTGCAGCTTGCGCTCGACTGTGCGCGGAACGCAGTCAGTCTGAGCCGCGATTTCTTCGTTGGTGAAGCTCTTCAACTTTTGGAGGGCGACGCCACGTTGATCCTCTGGCAGCTTGCCGAGCAAGTGGTTGATTTGGTCGCGAAGCTCGGCCACGACCTCCGGAGTTGGATCAGGACAGGCGAAGTTCGTCATCCCAGCGCCGGACTGTGATTCGCTGGACGACATCTTGCCGCCAGCAGACTCGCCCTCGGTGCGGCGGAAATCACGGCGATCTCGGCCCATGAACCGTTTCCAGTCGATGGCCTTTCGCTCGGCGAGGTTCAACAGAATTTGCCAGAGATCACCACGGTCGTTCAAGTCAGGGTAGTGCCCCTTCTGAACGGCGTCGTGCAGGCTGGCGAACACCGCCTGAGCAATGTCGTCCTCGTTGGCGACTCGGCGAGGTATGCCTCCCAGCTTCGTCCGAGCCACTTCCAACAGCCCGTCGATGTACCGATGCCACAGAGTTGTGAACGCTTCTAAGTTGCCATCTTCCTTGTAAGCCTGAATCAACAGGCTGACCGACCCCGGCTCGTGAGAGCTGCCAGAGGGAAGAGCCGAGCCATCAGGGTTGGGTTGGGTTGCAGACATTCGCGACAGTCTGACAAAACCAATCCCGTGAGAACAACTCAGCGGCTGTGTCACTCAGACGTAGCGCAGTGATTTTTTGGCGACACGCGGCCTCGCGTGTCGTTGGGTTTTCGAGCACGCGAGCCGCGTGCTCCACGTCATGAAGTTCCCTGCTCCGGCACGGTTTCCGATGTTGCGCGGCCCGGTCGTTCACGCCACTTGCGTCGTAGTAGCGCGACTTTTCGTTCTACGGTGCGCGGAGCAAGATCCAATCGCGTCGCGATGTCCCAATCCGCGAATCCGGCCCACTTCAGCCGCGCGATCTCCCGCAGCGTCTCATCCTGCAGACTGTTAATCCATGACTCGATTTCTGTTTCGCGATCCACGGCGGTGCCCCTTTCAAGTCAGACTCAGGGACGTCACCGTCGTGGAGCAGCCGGTTCCCAGAGATCGGGGAGCCTCGTGCTGACCAACAGAATTCCATCCAAACCATAGAGCGTGCTTTCGGCTTGATGTGATGCAAACAGACGCAGAGACTCTGCGAAGTCAGTGCGACCACGATCCGTCCCGCAGGGAAGCTCAAAGTGAGCGATGCCGAGCAGGTATCGAAGCTGAGCTTGCTCCTGCCGCGCCAGACCGGAGTTCCGCAGCAACTGCTTCGCGTTGTCGTGAACCCACTGCATTTGAGGCCGGTCGAGCGGCGAGTTGGCGGTCGGGCGAGCCGCGTTCGAGGCGGCTCGCAAGTACAAGATCCACGCCGGCATGTTTTGAGGTTCGGCCGTGACGACTGCTCTCAGGACGTCGCCCGCCTGTCGGTACTCATCTTTGGCAGGATTGACGATCTCGACGATCTCGCCTCGCTTCGGGTCAAGCACTGTCCGCTGATTTCCGTCCTGCGACAGAGTGCGGCCATACTCGATGTGCAAGCGGCCTTCGAGCAGACGCACGTCGGACGGGACAGCGACCTTTCGTTTTTCCAGATTCACCGCCAGTACTACCACGGCCGTCCGAGCCTTCGTGATTTCCCCGCGCCGGCGAAGTTCCCGGATGGCTTGAACTTCGGCATCAATGTCGAGCGGCGGCGAAGCGACGTCGTTCGCTTGCACGGAAACATTTTCCGCTGGTCGCGGAACTCCGGATGCGGTCGGAGTCTTCGCGGGGACGGTCGTGTACTCCGGCTCCTCAGCAGACGTCGGGACAGACAACAAAACCGCGACGCAGCTTCCGACGAGAAACTCTCGCAGGCACTTCGGTTCGACAACAAATTGCAGGCGATTCTTCACGGCAACCCTCCTTCGACGAGAGACAAAGCAAAATGCCGTCCGTGGCCAACCTGTTCCTTCACGGACACAACTCGCCGACCGGATTGTTTGCCCGACAGGAATCCTTGGAAAATCCGTTCGTGTCCCAAATGATGAGGGCGAAGCGGCGATCGTGGCCGGCTAGCCCATCGACCGTCTGAATGTGGCTATGCTGATCGCCTCATATCCTGTCCAGAACTTGTCGGGACCGATGGACGTTTCGCGAGCTTGCTGAGACCGAGCCTGTTGAATTGCACCGCTCGGTTGTCATGTGGCGAATCACAGCGATACGGTGTCGCACCAGCCTTGACCGTGCTTGGTGATCTGACTTGGTCAGAATTCGCCCTGAAGGATTTCGGAGTTGCGTCATGTCCGAACACAAAGACGAAAACAAGCCTTCGCATCGTGACGTGTCTTCCGACCCATTCGCTCGCCAATGGCTCAATGAGATTGCCGATCGCTTTGAAGCTGGTTGGCGTGAGGTGCGTCAAGGTGCTTCACCGCCGCGTTTGGAGGACTATGTTGCGAAGCCAGACGAACCACGCGGGGAAGCGCTGCTCTGTGAATTGATTGGACTCGACATTGACTACCGGCGTCTGCGCGGTGAGACCCCGCGGCCGGAGGACTATTTCGGCCGGTTTCCGTCCCTAGGCCGAGCGTGGCTGAAGAGCGAGTTGGCTCTGCCGGGAGACGCAGAGCTTGCTGACGATCCCGCGTTCCCGCAATCGCGTGTGCGTCGCATCCGCTGTCCTCACTGCCAGAGTCCGATTCAACTGGTTGATGATCGACCGCCAGAAGAAGTTCTCTGCCCGTCGTGTGGCAGTTCATTTCACTTGCGCGACACGCGGATGACCTCGACGGTCGGCCACATGCGGCAGATCGGCAAGTTTCAACTCATGGAACAACTCGGACTGGGCGCGTTCGGAGCAGTGTGGAAGGCGCGTGACACGGTGCTGGACAAGATCGTGGCGTTGAAGATTCCGCACGCCGGGTCACTGCAATCGGACGCCGATCGCGAGCGATTCAACCGCGAGGCGCGAGCCGCCGCCAACCTGCGTCATCCCGGAATCGTCACGGTCCACGAAGTCGCCGAACTGGAAACCGAGTCTGGCAAACTGCCAGCGCTCGTCACGGACTACGTCGATGGCGTGACGCTGCGCGAACTCCTCGAACAACGGCGGCTGACGTTCCGTGAGTCCGCCGGCCTAATCGCCGAACTGGCCGAGGCCCTGGACTACGCTCACTCGATGGGTGTGGTACATCGCGACATCAAGCCCGCGAATATCATCATCGAATACCCCGTCGGCCTCGGGCTCGGTGCCCCGCTGGATTCGGACAGTACAACGGACAAGGGGGCTGGAGTCAGAAATAGGGAATCGGAATCCGGGAACACAGTCAAGGTAACCCAACAGTCTTCAGATTCCTCTCGTCCCGCTCGACCGCGTCAGTTGATTCTCGACTTCGGCCTGGCCCTGCGCGACGAGGCCGAGGCCACGATGACCGTGGACGGCCAAGTCCTCGGCACGCCAGCCTATATGAGTCCTGAGCAGGCCGCCGGGAAAAGCCACAGCGTAGATGCTCGCAGCGACGTCTACACGCTGGGTGTGATCCTGTACGAATTGCTTTGCGGCGAACTCCCATTTCGCGGCTCGCGAGTCGCACTCATCCGGCAGATCAGTTACGACGAACCGCGTCCGCCGCGTCGCGTCAACGAAAAAATCCCGCGTGACTTGGAGACGATCGCGCTAAAGTGTCTGGAGAAAACCACTTCCCGGCGTTTCGCCACCGCCGACCTACTCGCGCAGGAACTCCGCCGCTTTCTACACGGCGAACCGATCCTCTCACGTCCGATCAGCCGCAGCGAGCGGGCTTGGCGCTGGTGCCAACGCAATCCTTCCGTGGCATGGTTGAGCGCCATAGTCGTTCTGGTGCTGCTGACGGGTACGGCTGTGTCATCCTTCTTCGCACTTCAGTCCGCAGCCCGCAATCGCGACCTAGTCAAGGAAACGACACGCGCGAATAAGCAGGCTTCGGAAGCGACGAAGAATGCGACGCGTGCCGATGCCAAGGCAGAAGAGGCGCTGGCCAACGCCAAGAACGCACAAATTGAAAAAGATCGCGCCGATGCGAAGGCAGACGAAGCTCGACGGCATCTGTATTCCGCTCACATGAATCTCACACAAGCTGCATGGGAAGATGACCGAGTTGACCGAGCCCGGCAACTTTTGAAAGAGCAAGTGACCGGCATCCCTTCAGGCGACCTGCGCGGTTTCGAATGGTTCTATTGGAACCGACTTTGTCATCGCGATCTATACACTTTGAATGGACACACGAATTGGGTCATGAGTGTCGCATTTAGCCCGGATGGTACACGGATCGCCTCGGCGAGCTATGACGGCATGGTGAAGCTTTGGGACAAGGCCACGGGCCAAGAAATCCTAACATTGGTAGGGCACACGAATGGAGTTAGTAATGTCACATTCAGCCCGGACGGTGCGCGGATCGCCTCAGCAAACGCCGACAATACGGTAAAGCTCTGGGACTTGGATACCGGTCAAGAAACAGTGACTCTCAAAGGGCATACTGACACGGTCAGGAATGTCGCATTCAGCCCAGACGGTGCGACGATCGCCTCAGCAAGCGACGATCAGTCGGTGAAGCTCTGGGATACGGCCACCGGTCAAGAAATAGTGACTCTCAAAGGACACACTGACGCTGTCTCGAATGTCACCTTCAGCCCAGACGGGGCGAAGATCGCCTCAGCAAGCAGCGATCATTCGGTGAAGCTCTGGAAAGTTGCGACCGGTCAAGAAACCGTGACTCTGAAAGGACACACACTTCCGGTTTTGAGTGTGGCATTCAGCCCGGACGGCGCGCGGCTTGTCTCTTCGGGCAACGATCACTCGGTACGACTCTGGGATACCGCCACCGGCGAAAACACGATGTATGTCGGATTCCACAAAAAAGCAGTCAATAGTGTCACATTCAGCCCGGACGGTAAGTGGATCTCCTCGGCGAGCTCTGATGGCACAATAAAACTCTGGGACGTAGTAAGTGGCCAGGAGACCGTTACCCTGAAAGGGCACACCGGCCCAGTCGAGAGTGTCGCGTTCAGCCCGGACGGGGAGAGAATCGCTTCAGCGAGCAAAGATGGGACTGTGAAGCTTTGGAACGCGGCTGCCGGTCAGGACACTGTTACGTTGAAACGCCACGCACAGAATGTGACTAGCGTCGCGTTTAGTCGGAATGGTGCGCGGATCGCCTCAGGAAGCTGGGATCAGACGGTGAAAATCTGGGACGCGGTAACCGGCCAAGAGATTCGGACGCTGAAAGGACATGCGGCACAGGTCATGAGTGTCGCATTCGACACGGACGGTGTGAGGATTGCCTCGGCGAGCGCAGACGCGACTGTAAAGCTCTGGAAAGTGACAACTGGCCAAGAGGTCGTGACGTTGAAGGGGCACACGGCTCCGGTCATGAGCGTGGCATTTAGCCGGGATGGAACGCGAATCGCCTCAGCGAGCATCGACACAACTGTGAAACTCTGGAGCACGAGTACTGAGCAAGAGATCGTGACGTTGAAGGGGCACACGGCTCCGGTCATGAATGTCGCGTTCAGCCCGGATGGGAAACGGTTGGCGTCGGCAAGCTTCGATCAGACGGTGAAGGTGTGGGACGTCACGAGCGGTCAACCGGTACTCACGCTGAAAGGTCACACTGCCGAAGCCATGAATGTGGCGTTTAGCCCGGACGGCAAACAACTGGTGTCAGCGAGCGGCGATCAGACAGTGAAAGTATGGGACGCCACTAGCGGTCAGGAGACGCTCACGTTGAAAGGGCACACCGGTTATGTCGCGAGCGTGGCATTTAGCGAGGACGGGAAACGACTGGCATCGGCAGGTGCGGATCAGACGGTAAAGGTGTGGGACGCGCGACCATGTGCGTCCGAGTTTGAAGCCGAGACTGAGGCAGTGAGCTTGCTACGACTTCGTTGCGCAGGTGGTATCGGAAAGCCAGAATTAGTGGGAGCGATTGCCGCCGACCAGACGATCTCTGAGTCGGTTCGTTTCCGGGCGATCAAGCTGGCCGGTCAATACTGGGAGAATGACGTAAAGTACCGGGCCATTGCATACCAGTCTGCGGGCAACGGGGATCAGGCATTGCCGCTTTGCGAACAGATACTCGAATTTACGAAGGCCAAGCGCGGACCAGAACACTCGGAAACTCTCATCTGGATGCGTAATCTAGCCAACGCATACCTGTCCGTGGGCAAGACGGATCAGGCGGTGCGGCTCTATGAGCAAACATTGGAGTTGAAGAAAGCTAAGCTCGGTTCGGAGCACGCTAACACTCTTGGGGCCATGAGCGATCTGGCCTTTGTGTATCAGTCCGTAGGGAGGCTAACGGAGGCGTTGCCGCTCTTTGAGCAGACGGTGAAGCTGAGGAAAGCCAAACTCGGTTTGGAGCACCCAGACACGCTCACGTCGATGTATGTTCTGGCTGCGGCGTATAGTGATGCGGGACGGCTCGCGGAAGCGTTGCCTCTGTTTGAGCAGACGCTGGAAATATCGGGAGCCAAGCTTGGACCAGAGCACCAGGTCACGCTCACGGCGATGAGTAGTCTGGCCAAGGCGTACCTCGCGGGCGAGCAGCCAGAGAAAGCGTTGCCTTTGTTCGACAAACTCATCGCGAGCTTTCGCGGACGAGCGACCCCCGATGATCCTGGCTTTGCCGGCGTGCTCGCGTTGGTGGCTCTTGAGCTATTGCAACATCGCCAGTACGCGGCTGCGGAAACTTATGTGCGTGAATGTCTGACTATCCGCGAGAAGAAGTGGCCGGACGACTGGTCGTTCTTTAACGCGAAGAGCATGTTGGGTGGCGCGCTTGCCGGGCAGAAGAAGTTCCAGGAAGCCGAACCGCTCCTGCTCGAAGGCTATCAGGGGATGAAAGCCCGTGAAGCGAACATCTCACCTGAAGGCAAGCCCCGCCTGCCCGAAGCCATCCAGCGCCTGATCGACCTCTATCTCGCTTGGGAGAAACCAGAACAGGCTGCCGAATGGCAAAAGCTACTCGATCAGGCGAAGGCAACACTGAAAGACACTGAGCCAAAGCCATTGAAAGAGCCGACGGGGAAATAAGTTTGGAGTGCTGTGAGTCAGTACAGATTTGGAAACAATGGCGCAGCATTTGGAATGTTGTGACGCTTTGATTTCACGTCAGCCAGAGAATTTCGCTTACGATCATGCCGTGCTGACTGCCAACCTCGCAGTGCTTGCGCACGTCTCAAGACTCGAAGTTCTGCAATTCGCGTGAGGCTGAAACTCCAAGTCCGAGCGACCGGTCCCCAGAAATCTTTGACGCGGCATGTCGGGCTATGGTGTTGTCTATCGAGTCTCCCTGTGAACACGTTGGTTCGATCCGCAGTGATCGGCCACGACCACAAATTCCGGGGAGGCTCGATCATGCTCGGTCAGACTTTGGATCAACGCTATCAGCTTGTTTCGCAAGTCGCTGTCGGAGGCTTGGCGAATGTCTTTTTGGCTCACGACCTGAAGCTCGGACGTTCGGTCGCCATTAAGGTGTTGCATTCGGAACGAACCGATCCCAACGGTTTGAGGCGTTTGGAATCGGAAGTCCGATTGCAGGCGCAGCTCGAACATGCCGGCATTGTGCGGTTGTTCGACGTGGGGACGGGGACGCAGCCGTATCTGGTAATGGAGTTCGTCGCGGGAGCGGACTTCTCCACGATGATGCCCAAGCTGACTCTGCCCGAGCGCCTGTTTGTCGTGCGGCAAGCGACGTTGGGGCTGAGCTATCTGCACGAACGAAAGATCGTGCATCGTGATCTCAAGCCCTCGAACATCCTGATCTCGCGATCCGGCGAAGTGAAACTGGCAGACTTCGGACTCAGCCGTTGGGTCGATGACGACCGAGGATTGACTCGTGAGGGATCGGCGGTCGGTACGGTGCGCTACATGGCTCCCGAACAAGCCTGCCGGCAACCGACCGATCACCGCGCCGATTTGTACGCGCTCGGCGTCATTCTCTATGAATGCTGCACGGACCAGCCTCCGTTTGACGGCCCATCGGCCGAAGTGCTTGCGCAGCATGTCCACGCTCGGCCGAAGTCGCCGAGCACTTTCAAGCCGCAGACGTCTGAACCGTTGGAAAAGCTGATCCTCAAGCTCTTGGCCAAACGCTCGGTCGAGCGTCCGAGATCTGCGGAATCCGTCCGAACGCTGCTGGATCGCGTTCTCGAAGAACACTGGCCTGACTTCGACGAGGCGAGTTTGACTCGCAGCATTGGCGAAAAATGTGCAGCGACGCCTGCCGTGATCGCTCAGTGCGACCACGCCGCGTGCAAGACGCCACGTCCCGGCAGTGGCTCAGGCAAAGTGCCGCCGATTCCGTCACTCGCCAATCCAGTCGCAAAGCGGTCGAGTTCCGACAACCACGCCGCAGTGAAAATGTCGAACGCAAAGGACAAGGCTCGTCCCTCAGCGACCGCTGAAGTTCCTGTTGCTGCCCCTGCGGTTGCGACCGCTTCAGAAACGTCCCCGAAGAAACCAATGGCTTCGCGCTCAGTTTCGCCGCCCGCAAGGCGACTGCGACCTGCGAAGTCCCCAGCCAGCCAAGCTACTGGCGAGCTAGACCAACTCGACACCGACGCCTTCGCAGAGTTGTCTGAAGCCGAAGCTTACACGCCCGCGATTCGCCGCCGATCCAAGCCCAAGCCAGCCTCTTCCAATGGGCTGACTCCCACTCTGATCCTGCGAACCGTTTGGAGTTCAGTCGCCTTGGTCATCTTGTGGGGTGTTGCCGGTCAACTCGGTGGCTTGATCGAGTGGATGAAGCAATCCATCGAAGGTGAGCAACGGCCAATCGCTGCTCTCGTCCCGGCCAGTCCCGCACCGGCGGTGCCCGTCAAGCCGGCTGACGGGCCGTCCTTCGTTTCGATTCAAACGCAGGTCAAGGAGGCCCGCCTGCTGATCGACGGAGACCTGCAAGGAGTGACGCCGCTCGGAAAGCCGTTAGAGCTGAAGCCGGGTGAGCATCACCTGGAGCTGGTGTTCGGAATCTCGAAGCTGAAAGAAACCATTCAACTGACGTCGGGACAGACATTCTCCTGGCCAACGAAGGATCTTTCGGAAGGCCAAATCGCCGAAACCTGCAAGCGCTCAGTCTGCCTGCTGCGGACTCCCGACGGACATGGATCGGGCTTCCTGGTTCATGACCAGCAGACGATCGTCACCGCCGCGCATGTGATCGGTGACGTTCGCTCGCTCGACGACCTGGAGTTCATCTTCAGTCCATCCGCCGACAAGAGCTATCCCAGTGAAGAGGAGTTGAAGTTCCAGGGTGCCCAGCTCATTCACTTCGACCGCACAGTGGATGTTGCCATCTTGCGCTTGAAGGACACCGTGCCCAAAGACCGCCAGCCGTTGCTGCTCGGCGAAGGAAAAGCGGAACTGCAAATTCGAGTCATCGCGGTCGGCAATCCAGGCTATGGCAAAGGCCGCTACCTGCCGTTGGACACGACCAGTGGCGTCGTCACCAACAACAACCCCCTGATGACCGACAGCAACATCAAGGGGGGTTACAGCGGCGGCCCGGTGTTCAATGCTCAGACCGGCGAAGCCGTGGGTATCACTTCTGCCAAGCTCGTCTGTAGCGGCATCGCTCGCGGCGACACGTTCATTCGGTCGTACCTCTCGCCCGTGTTCCTGGTCCGCAAGGTGTTGAAAGACTGGAACGCTCTGAATCCTGACGAGCAGGCCGCTCATGCCAAAGAGGTGCAGCTTGCCTGGACTCAACAAGTCAGCGACCGCCGAGTGTTTGAAGCCGGAGCCTATTTGGCGATCACTTCGGACCTGTACCACAAAATCGGGACCGCGTCGGCCGACGTGTGGAAAGACGCCTACCGAATGGGTGGCTTCGAGAGGGCGAACATGGTCAACCAAGTCTTGGACGAACTGCGTCGGAATTTCAAAAGGGACTTCAATCCAGAACTCGAAACATTGACCGATCGGTACTTCAAGACGGCGCTGAACGACGAACTCATCGACGCCGACATCCGAACGAAGCTCGAAGAGTCACACCGAGAATTTCAGCAACTCCAAGCCGATGCCACCAAGTTGCAGGGTCAACTCGACGTCCCCGACAAAAGCGGCAAACGCCCAAAGCGTGAGAAGACATTCGAGTACCGCGTGGACACCGCAAAGGAGAACCTCGACAAGATCCTACGACCGCTGTTGAAAAACCTCGCCGAAAAACTAGCCGTCGAAGACTACACATATCCCAGTCTCGGTCCATTGACCGGCACAGCGAAGTGATATTCCCCGCCCCATTGAGTCGTGCCGTGAATCCTCGCCGGGGCGGGCCTGCCGCGACCGGGCGGGGCGTGATGGTTCCACTGGCGGACGGTTCGGGATTTTGGCCCGAAGCACCCGGAGTGTCCTGGGCGTTCACCACAAGCGTCGGGGACGTAATCTCGCAAACAAACTCCGGGGACGTGTGGTGACCAGTGGAAGGAGCGGTACTTTCACCGGCTCCACACAACCGATCGTCGGTCATTCGACAGGACTTCGAGACTATCACGGTTTGAAAGCCAGTGTCACGCTGCGACCGGAGTCTGCTTCGGAGTCTTGGCGGGTCGCGTCGCTCGACCCAGCTTACTGTCAATGCGAGCCGTCAATGAAATCAATGGTTGCTGTTGATCTGTCGGCGATAGGAATAGCGGTGTGGTCAGTGGCGTATCGTGATTGAGAAACGCTGAGAGTGTCACTCCGAGAAACAGCGTTCGTCGCGGATTCCGCATGATGCGAGCTGCCGCTTGCAGGATGTGGGCCAGCCGATCGGCCGATCGGGTCGTCACGAACAGCACGACGAAACGGCCGTGGTCGAACGACGGCGTTGAAAATTGATGCAGGTCGTAGCCTCGGACTTTCCGTTCGATGGATTCGACGTCTTGCGGCGAGCGGATGCGTTCGGTGCCATTGTCGAGTTCGACGACAAAGTTGAAGGCTCGGCCGCTGGGCGTAAAGAGTTGGAACGCGCAGTCGGGATACAGCACTGATCCCGCGGCTTCCATGCGAATGGAATTCTCGCGAGCGAAGTAACGCACCTCGACGCCGAGCCGATGCGCGGCGACGAACGTCTGCACGAGGAAGTCGGCGAGACTCAGCGTGTGGAAATGATGGCCAATCCCCAGCTCTTCAAATTGACGGCGTTTGGGCGCAGGGGTCTGAGGGTCGTGGAGCAACCGGAAGCCATTGCGGGTCAGCTTCCAGTAATACGGAGAACCGCCGTGTCCGGTCGTCGCATAAGGCCACGAGCGAATCCAGCCGACTTTCGCTAACTGCTGCAGCCGCTCGCGTACCCGCCGTTCGGTGGTGAACGGTGGCTTAAACGTGCCGCTCAGCTTCAATAGCTGGCAAGCCGTGAGCGGACAGCGGTCGAGCGCCATGAGAATCTCGACGTCGCGAGGCGTGACCACACAGCGAATTGAAGGATTTGCCATATCGTGCAACACAGCGTACGCTGGCTCTCCTCTATCCGCTTCCCCTTTGACTTGATGACTTCCACGAAACCTGGTTACGTGAATGTTGACGAGCTGATCGCTCAGGTCACACCGCATCAGGTCGCGGCGTACTTTGGCATCCCGTTCCCGGCGGACGCTTCGGGCGAAGTCCGCATTCCGTCTGTGTTCGCAGAGAAAGGGCACGGAGAGAATTCTTACGGCGCGCTCACGGTCAATCTCGATCAACCGCAGAACCCGATTTACTGCCATGTCACCGGCACACGCGGCAACTTGCTGACGCTGATTCACGGATTCAAACATCATCGCCCGCCAGCCAGTGGCAAACTCCGCGGCGACGAATTCAAAGAGGCGGCTCATTTCCTTCAAGAGATTGCAGGCAAGGTGGGCGCTGCGATGTCGGGGCAGACAATGCCGGCCGGCCCGTCTATCGCGCCTGCGGCTTCGGCAACCGGGGCTTCGGTACAACAGGTTTCGGAGCCAGTTCGACGCAACATTCCACTCAAGGATTCGGGTAACGAACGTGCTCGCTCACTCGTGGCCTTGCACGAGCAGTTCGTTGTGGATGTGGCCGACATGTCGCAAGCGGCTGCGGCGTACTTCCGTTCGCGGCCATTTCTCGCTCCCGATGTCTGCCGGAAGTGGCGGATGGGCTACCTGCCGCACAGTGCCTCCAGTCTGCTGCGTGGCCGAGTCGTCTATGCCTACATCAACGAGCGGGATGACATCCTCTCGTATTTCGGTCGCGATCCGCAGTTTGAACAGCATTGGCTCGAATGGGAGCAAGCCGGACGCCCCGATGACAAGCGGCCGATGAAACACCGCTTTGTGAAAGACTTTCATCGTGGTCTGGAACTGTACGGCCAGAGCGGAGCGTCCCGACTGAAGGAACCGCACATCCAAGAATCGATGGCGAATGTTGGTCTGGTGGTTGCAGAAGGCCCGAATGACGTGATTCGGTTGGACAGTCTGGGCGTTGCCGCTGTCGGCTTGTGCTCGAACAAGGCGACCGACGAGCAAGTCGAGAAGATCGCTCGCGTTGCACGACGGTTGGCTGCCGGCCGCGTGGTGTTGATACCGGACAACGATGCGGAAGGGGAAGAGGGCTTCAAGGAACTTCTCTGGCGGCTCAGTCAGCGCGATGGCGTGACCGCGCGGCTTGCCTGGTCGAGCACAATGTTTGGTGGGGCTTTCGCTGGACGGCAGCCGGAGTCCCTTTCTTTTGAGGAGTGGAATGTCCTCCGAACACGCATCGGCGAGTGATCGCCGTCGTGTTCTCGTCGCGGATGCGTGGAGTCTGGTCTGCTACGGTGTTGACGGAGATCGTCTTTGTGGTGTCATGGTAAAAAAGCGGAGTCGCTATTTTGAAACGACACGCCGCCGGCCCTCCGACGCGGAGTAGAGCGGTGTGCCGAGTCTGGCCGATGATCGTCGGCCAGTGATGTCGCCTCCGGCGTCGAGAGCGGAGTGCGGCACACCGTCGCGGGCCTTGCCGGAGGCCGCGACCCCCACGGTTTAGCCGCCAGATCGGGACTGTCTTGGCCCGTCGGCGTGTCGTTACCGTGGGGGTCGCGGGCGATAGCCTCGCGACGGTGTGCCCTCATCGTGGGGTCCGTCTTGGCTTAGCCAAGCCGTTGCCGAGTCGGGTTCCACCCGCCGGCGCGCCCGCCGACAGTCCCGTCGGGCGCGGCGGACTCTTGAACCTCCGTGTCGGCGGTTGCATGCGATTCAATGAAATGTCGGTCCACGTTTTTTCAACAAGCACCGTGCTCCGCACGGCCGTTTGTTTCACAGATGTTTTGTAAACATTCTTTTGGCGTAGCCCGCCCAATGAGTCAGATTTGCAATGGAGTGCCGATCCGCTCGATGAATCCCGAATTCGTGTCTGACAAAACGCAACTCGGTGTCCACCACTTCACGCTAGAAACGCAACGCCGAGTCCACTCATTGAGGTTCACAAACGCAACGCGAAGTCCA
>SXGT01257729.1_pt1 | contig 17599 bp, 14 predicted proteins | sample 3176221 | NCBI WGS metagenome assembly SXGT01 (sample SAMN11356862, study PRJNA531348) | freshwater metagenome | isolation source: freshwater sample F1-120 | place: China: Fuxian Lake, Yuxi | collected 2017-12-25
CGAGGCGCTGCGCCGGCTCGAGATCCCCGAGGACCTGCGCAAGAAGCACGGCTTCGCGCCGCTGGGCGAGGCCGACGGCGCGGTGAAGAACGCCATCTTCGGCGGCAACAACGCGCGCCTGTACGACTTCAAGCCCGCGCAGCGCGCGGCGCTGGCGGACGACGTCATCGCGCGGCACAAGGTCGTTTACGAGCGCGAGGGCGGCGCCCGCACCAACCTCGCCTACGGATTCGCAGACCGGCGCGCTTGAGGATCCGGCGCGCCCGCCGGGGATCCCCCTCAGGAGGGAAGGGCGACGACCCCGCTGCCGGCGACGACCTGCCGCCCCGCCACCATGCCGCTGAACTCGACGGCGGCGCACGGGCGACCGTCCTTCGCGGACACCGATTTGACGACGCCTTCCAGCTGGACGGTATCGCCGGGTCGCACGGGGGAGAGGAACCTGGCGTCGATGGCCTGCACGAAGCTTCCCGCGCCGCCCCAATCGGTGAGCAGCTGCGCGGCGAATCCCATGGTCAGCATGCCGTGCGCGATCACGCCGCCCAGTCCCGCTTCCTGAGCGAACGGCAGGTCGTAGTGGATGCGGTTGAAGTCGCCCGACGCACCCGCGTACATCACGAGCTGCGTCGTCGTCACCGGGCCCTTGGAAAGGGCGAACCGCTCGCCGGTGGCGTGGGCGCTCATCCTGGCTGCTGCCTCGCCTCGCGCCTAGCCGCTCAGCGCTGCAGCGTCGAGTCGAAGCTCTCGCCGAGTTCCGCCGAGCCGACGATCTGCGCGGTGCGGTCGTGCCCTGCATGCAGCACGTGCGTCTCGAGGTCGGCGATGTAGCGGGAGAGCGGGAACTCGTCGAACAGCGCCGTGGATCCCGCCGCGTGGATCAGCTTGTGCGAGGCTTCGAAGGCGACGTGCGCGGCCGTCGACTTTGCCGCCATCGACAGCAGTTCCGACTTCGTCACGTCACCCTCGGTCCACGACGCGATCGCGCGGTGGAACAATGCCCGCGCCGAATCGAGCGCGATGCGCACTTCGCCCGTGCGCATCTGGATGATCGCGTCCTTGGTGCGGCCGCGCTTCCTGTTGTACTCGACGAACCATTGGTACATGCCCTCGGTGGCGCCGAGGTAGTTGGCGGTGAAACCGAGGTGGTACTTGCCCTGCCAGCGTCCGCGGGGGTATGCGCCCGGGACGGCGAGGATGTTCTCGTCCGGCACGAATACCTCGTCGAGCGTGATGACCGGGCTGGCCGCCGCCCGCATGCCGTTCGGCCGGTACCAGGTGTGGTCCATCGACACGCCCTTCATGTCCGGCGTGATGACCACCATCAGGTGGTTGTCGAGGTACTCCTTCACGCCCTCGATGGCGGCGAAGATGATGGCGAAGCCCATCATGGCGGCATTGGTGGCGTAGTTCTTCTCGCCGTTGACGATCCAGCCGTTCGCCACCTTCTTTGCCGTGGTGTTCATCATGTACATGTGGCGCCGCTTGGCCTCGGAGCCGACGAAGGCGCTGAGCAGGCCCGCCTTCAGCGTTGGCTTGACGAACTTGTCGATCTGCCGCGGCGTGCCGAGCTTCTCCATGATCCACATGGTGTGGTTGTGGACCTGGTAGCAATGCGCGGTGCTCGGGCAGCCGTGGGCGATGGTGCGCAGCGCCTGCAGGTAGGTGGCCTTGTCCTCGGCGTCGAGGTTCGAGCCCTTGCCGCCCAGCGACTTGCTGACCGTGGTGCCGAGCCAGCCGCGCTCGTGAAGTGCCCTGATGTTGTCGACCGGAATCTCGGCGTTCTCGTCGTACTTGCGCCCGCGCGGCCGGAATTCCTCCACGGCCAGGCGGTCGAGTTCCTTCATCTCGGGCGTGTCGAGGACCGACTCCGGGTTGTACAGCTGGGCAATGGACATGCGGCGTGATCTCCCTGGACGTGGCGTGTATTTCGAAGGAATTCTAGCCACATCCTGCCCGAATTGTCCTAGTGTAAAATGAAACAATATCGTTTCAATCACGTTTGGCGGAATCTGGGGGAAATGGGCGCATGACGAACGACATGTGGGGGTTGGACGTATCCAAGGTCCGCGGCCCGCGCTACCTCGCGGTGGCCGGGGCGATCGCGCGGGCGATCGACAATGGCGAGCTTCCTCCCGGCGCGCAGCTGCCGACCCAGCGCGACCTCGCGGAGCGTCTCGGCGTGACGGTAGGGACGGTGAGCCGCGCGTATGCGCTGGCGCGCAAGCGGCGCCTGATCGTCGGAGAGGTCGGTCGCGGCACCTTCGTGCAGGGCGTCACTCATCTCGAGCGCAACGGGCGCTACATTCCCGCGCCGAGCGAGGACGGCATCGACCTGGGCTGCTTCCGTTCCCCGGTCGAGGGCCTCAGCCAGAGCATCGTGAAGTGCCTCGCCGAAGTCGGCGAGCGCGCGTCGCTCCTGCCGCTGCACAAGTACCCGCCTGGCGCAGGCACGCTGTCGCACCGGCTCGCCGGCACCTCGTGGATCGGCCGCTCCGGGTTCAACGTCCCCGCTGAGCGCGTGCTCATCGCCAATGGCGCCCAGCAGGCGATCGCCGTCTGCTTCGCGACGCTGGCGAACCACGGTGACACGATCCTGACGGAGGAACTCACCTACTCGGGCGTTAAGGCGATCGCCGCGCACCTCGGCCTGCGGGTGCGGGCGGTGGCGATGGACGCCCAGGGCATGATCCCCGAATCGCTCGAGAAGGAGGCCGCCGATTCCGGCGCGCGCGTGGTGTACCTGCAGCCGACGATCCACAATCCCACGGCGGCGGCGATGCCGGAGGCCAGGCGCCGGCGCATTGCCGAGGTCGCCAGGCGCCTGGACCTGACGGTGATCGAGGACGATGCGGCGGCGAGCGCGCTCGCGGACCGCGCGGAGCCGGTCTCCGCGCTCATCCCGGAGCGCAGCTGCTACATCACCAGCCTGTCCAAGAGCGTCAGCCCGACGCTGCGCATCGCATACATCGCGGCCTGCGACCAGCTGCTGGGCGCGCTCACGTACACCCTGCACACCCTGGCGCTGGGCACCTCGCCGATCAATGCCGAGATTGCCGCGCTGCTGATCGGCAAGGGCACCGCGCAGGAGATCGCCCGCAGCTACGTGAAGTCGCTCGCGAAGGACCTCGAGGTTGCGCGCGAGATGCTCGCCGGACGTACCTTCCGCGCGCATCCGGGCGCGTTCTTCTTCTGGCTGGACCTGCCGGAGGGCTGGAACCCGGATGGCTTCGTCCTAGCCGCAAAGCAGCGCGGTGTCACGGTGCCATCCGCGTCCAGCTTCCTCGTCGCGCGCCTTGCGATGGCGCAGGGCGTGCGCCTGTCGCTGAATCCCTCGGCGCGGCCGGGGATGCTGCGCAAGGGCCTGACGATCGTCAACGAGATCATCGGGGCGCGGCCGCAGCCGAGCCAGACGATCGTCTAACCGGGAGCGACGCATGACGCCGGCGGAACTGAAGTCGAAGCTGCGCGCGAGCGGCGAGCTCGCGCTGCTCGACGTGCGCGAGGACGTGGATTTCCACAAGAGCCACCTGCTGTTCGCGGCCAACGTGCCGCTGTCGCTGCTCGAGCGGATGATCGACGACCTGGTCCCGCGGCGCGGCGCGCCGATCGTGGTGTGCGATGCCGGCGATGGCCTGGCCGAACGCGCCGCGAAGCGCCTGCAGAGGCTCGGGTACACCGACGTGACGACGCTGGAGGGCGGCACCGCCGCCTGGGAGGCATCCGGCGGCGTGCTGTTCGCCGGTTCCAACGTGCCGTCCAAGGCGTTCGGCGAGTTCATCGAGCACGCGTGCGAGACGCCGCGCATCACGGCTGAGGAACTGAAGGCGAAGATCGATGGCGGCGACGACATCGTGATCCTCGACAGCCGTCCCTGGGAGGAATACCGGATCATGAGCATCCCGGGCGGTCAGTGCTGCCCGGGCGCGGAACTCGCCTACCGCGCCCGCGACGCGGTGCGGTCGCCCGACCAGCTGGTGGTCGTCAATTGCGCGGGCCGCACGCGCAGCATCATCGGCGCCCAGTCGCTGATCAACGCAGGCCTGCCGAACCGGGTCGTCGCCCTCAAGGACGGCACCATGGGGTGGGAGCTCGCCGGATTCGATGTCGCGCGCAAGGCGGAACGCCGCGCGCCGCTGGTGTCCGCCGGTGGACTGGAGAAGGCGCGTGCCGCAGCGCTCGACGTGGCGGCGCGGGCCGGCGTGCGCCGGATCGATGCCGCCACGCTGGAGCGATTCCGGGCCGAGCGCGAATCACGCACGCTGCATGTGCTCGACGTGCGCACGCCCGACGAGTACGAAGCGGGCCACCCCTGGGACGCGGTGCACGCCTTCGGCGGGCAGCTCGTGCAGGCGACAGACCGGTACGTCACCGTCCGCGGTGCGCGGCTGGTGCTGGTCGACGACACCGAGGTACGTGCGTCCATGACGGCGTCGTGGCTGCGCCAGATGGGCGGGGACGAGGTTTTCGTGCTGGAGGGCGGCATTGCCGGCCAGCGCATGGAAACCGGGCCTAGGCGGCCGCGCCTGCTCGGGCTGGACCTCGTGTCGCCGCCGATGATCGCGGCGGCGGCGCTGAAGCAGGAGCTCGACGCCGGCCGTGCGGTGGTGATCGACCTGGCGGACGCCCGGCGCTACAGGAATTCGCACGTCTCCGGCGCGTGGTACGCCGTGCGCTCGAAGCTGCCGCTCGGCCTGGAGCGCTTCCCGGCCGATACGACCCTGGTGTTCACCTCCAGCGACGGGCGTTTCGCCAGGCTGGCCGCCGCCGAGATCGCGGAAACGGAACGCCGCCCGACGATGGCGCTGGAGGGGGGCACCGCCGCATGGAAGGCCGCGGGACTGCCGATGGCGCCTGGCGAGGACCGGCTCCTGCATCCGCGCATCGAATCCTGGTCGCCGTACGACGAGGCGCACCGGACTCGAAAGTCGATGCTCGACTACCTGTCGTGGGAAGTCGACCTGCACCACCGCATCCTGAAGGACGGCGACGCGCGGTTCCGTACGCTGGCGCCCGCGGCTTCCTGATCAGCCCGCCGGCGCGGCGACGCGCCGGCCGGCGAGTTCCTTGAGTTCGAGCTTGCGCACCTTCCCAGTGGGAGTGAGGGGCCAGCCGGTGACGAATTCGACGCGGGCCGGCACCTTGTAGCTGGCGATGTGCGCGCGGCAGTGCGCGATGATCGCCTGAGCGTCGCACTGCGCGCCGGGGTGCACCTCGATGAAGGCGTAGCCGACTTCGCCCAGGCGCGCATCCGGCACGCCCACCACCACCGCGGCTTTCACGCCCGGGCAGGTCTTGATGAATTCCTCGATCTCGAGCGTGGCGACGTTGAAGCCGCCGGGCTTGATCATCTCCTTGATGCGTCCGCGGAACACCAGCCGTCCGTCCGCGGTCAGCTCGCCCAGGTCACCGGTGTGCAGCCAGCCGTCGGCGTCGATCGCCTGCGCGGTTTCCTGCGGCATGCGGTAGTAGCCCGCGGTCACGGTGTAGCCACGGACGCGGATCTCGCCGACGCCCCCGGCCGGCAGTGGCTTGCCGCTGTCGACGTCGTCGATGCGCAGTTCCACGCCGGGCATGGGCGGGCCGCTGGACGCGATGCGGTCCTCCAGGGGCTCCGTGCAGAACGTGCGGCACACGGCGTTCGAGGTCTCCGACAGGCCGTACACGTTGGTCAGGTCGCGGCAGCCGAGCTCCTCGACCAGCCAGCGGAACGACGCGCGCGTCAGCGGCGCGCCCGTGCCGGTGCGCAGCGTGCGCAGGTCATGGCGGCCGCGTCCCTCGTAGGCCATCAGGTCGTGCACGATCGGCTCGACGAAGAAGCTCTGCGTGATGCGCTCCGCCTCGACCGCGCGGCAGAAGCCCTCGGCCGAGAAGCCGTCGATCAGCACCTGGCAGCCGCCCGCGAGGAAGGGCGACAGCGTGAACGAGGTTCCCGTGGCGCTGAACAGCGGCGAGGTCGCGAGGTACCGGTCGGCGGGCGTCAGGCGCATGCGCGCGATGGTGTTGAAGTTGTTCTGCAGCAGCGCGCCGTGGCGCACCATCGCGCCCTTCGGGAACGATGTCGTTCCCGAGGTGTAGAGGATCTGCGCGATGCCGTCCGCCCGCAGGCCGCGGCGCGCGTCGGCTAGCGCCTGCGACGCGCGGGTCCAGCGCGCGCCCTCGTCCTCGCATTCGGCGAACGGCACCACGCTCGCCGGCAGTCCCCCGCCGACGCCGATCACGAGGCGCAACTCGGGCAGCGTGTCGATCTCCCATGCGCCGGGCTTCTGCGCGGCGAACCCGGGCAGCAGCGCTTCGAGGACCGGCAGGTAGGCCACCGATTTCCAGCGCGCGGTCAGGACGAGCGCCCGGCAGTCCGACTGCCTGAGGACGTAGCCCAGGTCCGCGTCGCGGAAGCGCGTGTTCACCGGCACCATCACCGCGCCGATCGACGTCGCCGCCCAGCGGGCGACGATCCACTCGACGCAGTCGGGAAGCCACAGCGCCACCTTGTCGCCCGGCCGCACGCCGCGCGCGAGCAGCCCCGCACCGAAGGCATCCGCGCGTCGCGCGAGATCCGCGTAGCTCAGCCGCGTCGCGCCGTGCACCAGGACTTCGCGCGAGCCGTGCGCGGCTGCGCCCCACGCCAGCGCATCGGCGAATGTCCTGTCCGCCCACTGCATGGTCAGGCCGCCGTGGCGGCGTCGAGCGCGGCGGCCGATTCGCCGAGCACCGCGCGCATCTCCGCGGCGATGCGCCGCACGATCTCCCCGGCGGGTTCGACACTGCGGATCCGGCCGACACCCTGGCCGCACGAGACCATGCCCTCGGCGAGATCGCCTTCCAGCAGGCCGCGCACGCTGTGCGCGCCCGACAGCATCGACACCATCTCGTCCAGCGGGGCGACGCCCTCCCGCTCCAGCACGCGCCGCGCCGCTGGCGTGTCCAGCATGCGGCGACCGAGGCCGTGGCGGCGCGCAATCAGCAGCGTGCCCGCGGGCCCCGCATCGAGCATGGCCTGCCGGGTGCGGGGATGCAGCGGTGACTCGTCCGTCAGCATGAACCGGGTGCCAAGCTGCACGCCGGCCGCGCCGAGGCAGATCGCCGCCGCCGCGCCGCGCCCGTCGACGATGCCGCCGGTGGCCACCACCGGGATCGACACCGCTTCGGCGACGTCCGGAACCAGAACCATGCCGCCGATCTCGTCGACACCGGCCTTGCCGCCAGCTTCGACGCCGGCAACGATCACCGTGGCGGCGCCCAGCGCCTCGGCCTTCATAGCCTGCGCCGCGTTCGCCGTGACCACGGCGAGGGTCTTGCCGGCCGCGCGCACCTGGCCCGCCCAAGGCACGGGATTTCCCCCGCCCAGCACCACCACGGAAACGCGGCGCTGCAGCGCCGCGTCGAGCAGGCCCTGCATGTATGCCTTGTCGCGGACCACGGGGACGTTCACGCCGACCGGCCGGTCGGTCAGCGCCAAGGCGGCGTCGATCTCGGCGCCGAACCCGGCGGGCGTCATGCGGCCGGCGGACACCAGGCCCAGTCCGCCCGCGGCGGACACGGCGGCGGCGAGCCGCGCGGTTCCCACCGACGTCATGCCGCCCTGGATCACCGGGTGGACGATGCCGAGCGCCGCGCAGAGGCGCCGGACGCGGTCCGGCGCGGCGCTCACCGCTGCACCTTCTTCCAGCGCAGCAGGTAGCGCTCCAGCGTGACGATGGCGGCGTTGAAGCAGGTGGAGATCACGATCAGCACGAACAGCGCGGCGAATGCGCCGGCGGTGTCGAACTGCCCCGTCGCACGGACCAGCAGGAAGCCGACGCCGCGGTTCGACGCCATCATTTCGCCGACCACGGCGCCGATCAGGGCGTACGGCACGGAGACGCGCAGCCCGACGAAGATCGCCGTCAGCGCCGAAGGCAGGACGACGCGCCAGAGGATCTGCGGCGTGCGCGCTCCCATCAGGCGGACGATGTCGATCAGTTCCCGGGACGTGTCGCGCACGCCCGCGTAGGTGTGGAAGAAGACGAGGAAGAACACGATCGTCGCGGTGAGGATGATCTTGGCCTGGATGCCGATGCCGAACCAGAGGATGAAGAGCGGCGCAAGCGCGACCTTGGGCAGGCTGTAGATGGCGATGATGAAGGGATCGAGCAGCTCGGCGACCTTCTCCCACCAGCCGAAGACGAAGCCCACCGCGCCGCCGACCACCGTGCCGCAGATGAAACCGACCACCGCCTCGGTGATGGTGATCGGCGCGTGCTGCATCAGGTCGCCGCTGCGCGCCAGCTCGACCAGCGCTTTCCAGATCTCGGTGGGGAAGCTGGAGAACTGCGGATTGAACCAGCGCGCCCAGGCGGCGAACTCCCAGAATGCCAGCAGCGACGCGGCGAGCAGGAGGCGCTTGGCCCACAGCACGAGCTTCGCGCGCACCGGGTCGATCCGGGTGTCGCGCAGTTCGTCGCGCTTCGGGGAATCCAGGGCGGGAACGGTTTCGCTCATGGTGCTTCTCCCTAGACGTTGTCCCCGCGCCGGATGTCTTCCTTCAGCGCGGACCAGATCTGTTCATAGAGCCGGATGAACTCGGGCCGGGTGTGCAGCAGGAACGGGTCCCGCGGCCGCGGCAGGTCGACCGGCAGCACGAGCTTCACCTTGCCCGGCCGCGCCGACATGACGACGATGCGGTCCGACAGCGTGATCGCCTCGGTCAGGTCGTGCGTGATGAAGAGTATCGTGCGGCGGTCGGTTTCCCAGATGCGCAGCAGTTCCTCGTGCATCAGCATCTTGACGTGGGCGTCGAGCGCGCTGAAGGGCTCGTCCATCATCACCAGCTCCGGGCCGTAGATCAGCGTGCGCGCGAGCGCGACGCGCTTGCGCATGCCACCGGAGAGTTCCGCCGGGAAGTGGCGCGCGAACTCGGTGAGTCCCGTCATGGCGAGGAACTTGTCGGCGAGTTCCTTCATCTGCGCCTTCGACATGCCGCGGATGCGCAGCGGCAGCACGATGTTGTCGTAGGTGGTGGCCCACTCCAGCAGGTTGTCCCGCTGGGTGATGTAGCCGACCTTCGTGTTGATGCCGCGCACCGCCTGCCCGCGGTAGAGCACCTCGCCGTAGGAGGGCGGGTTGAGGCCGGCCGCGAGGTTGAGCAGCGTGGACTTGCCGCGGCCGCTGGGGCCGACCACCGCGAGGAACTCGCCGTCGCCGACGCCGAAGCTGGCGCGCTCGAGCGCCAGGATCTCGGTGTCGCCCTTGTAGAAGCGCTTGCCGACCTCGCGGAACTCCAGCACGGGCTGCGACATCTACTGCTGCTGCGTCGGGTCGTAGTTCATGCCGAGGATCGCCTTGCCGAGCGACTGCGCCGTGTTGTCGAGATTGGCGTGCGTCGAGTGCACGTGGATGTCCCGGATCATGCGCGGCAGCGGAAAGGTTTCCAGCAGCGCGGTGGTGCCGACCACGCGAATGGTCTCGTTCACCATCCACTCGGCGACGCCGATGCACACGGTCTTGGCCATCAGGCTGAGTTCCTCCGCCTGCCTGATCTTGTCGCGCGAGGCCCACATCTCCGCCGCCTGGTAGAGCAGCGCGCGGGCCGCGGCGATGCGCATGCGCATCTCGCCGATGCTGCGCTGGCTGTGCGGGCTGCCGGTCGTGCCGCGCTTGGGCAGGTATTCGACGGTGAAGTCGAGCAGGCCCTGGGCGGCGCCGAGGTGGTTGGCGCCGAAGCCGAGGTGCCAGCGCGAGCCCGCCTGGCAGGTCGGGTAGTAGCCCGGGCCGACCAGCACGTCACGGTCGGGAACCTCGAGGTTCTCCAGCGTGAGTTTCGGGCTGACGCAGGATCGCATGCCGGTGGGGCGCCACCAGCTCTCATCGACGGTGAAGCCCTTCGCGCCCCTGGGCACCAGCACCATGAGGAATCCTTCAACCGGCTCCATGCCCTCCGTGCCCACGCTGACGATGTTCCATTCGCCGATCGAGGCGTTGGTGCCGTAGTTCTTGATGCCGTTGAGCAGGTACCCGCCGTCGTGGCGCTTCGCCTCGGAGACCATCTTGAACTGGCCGCGCGCCGTGCGTCCCGGCTCGCTGCCGGTCCAGGACAGGACGGCGCCCGACTTGACGGTAGGCTCCAGCCAGCGCGCCACCTGCTCCACGGTGCCGCCGTGGGCGAGCATCTGGCAGGAGTGCGAATGCACCTGGAACACGTGCGACGCCGCCATGTCGACGCGGCCGACCTCCTCGATGACGAGAAGGAAGGCCAGCGGGTCGACGCCCTGCATCACCCCGGTGCCTTTGCCGCCGAGCGACTTGGGCACGCACAGCTTCAGCAGGTCGGCGTCGAACATCGCCGAGATCATCTCGGTGGGCACCGAGTACTCGCGGTCGTGCTTCTCGGCGTTCGGCATCACCACGGCCTTGGCGATTTCGCGGGCCTTGGCGATCGCTTCGCGGTAGACGGGGTTCGCTTGCACATCCATGGCTGGTCTCCTCTTTCAGTTTTCTCTTGCGATGAACGTCGGCATTCAGGCGGTTCCTGCGACAGCATGCTCGGCGGCAAGCCGCGCGATCGCCTGCTCCCTCAACTTGAATTTCTGGATCTTCTCGGTGCCGCCGGTGAGCGGGAACGCGTCGACCGCGAACACCCGGCCGGGAACCTTGAAGCCGGCCAGGCGCTCGCCCAGCCAGGCGGTGAACTCGGCGGCGTCGAATGCTGCGCCGGGCCTGGGGATGACGAAGGCGACGCCGACCTCGCCCCAGCGACGGTCCGGCACGCCGACCACGGCGATGGCGCGCACCGAAGGATGGCGCGCGGCGACGGATTCGACTTCCGGCGTCGACACGTTGAAACCCTTGTGCTTGTAGCCGTCCTTGAGGCGATGCAGGAACACCACCGCGCCCGCGGGCGTGAGGCAGCCCGCGTCGCCGCTGCGCAGCCAGCCGTCGGGCGTGATCGCCGCTCGGGTCTCTTCCGGCTTGTTGTAGTAGCCGGGCATCACGCTGTAGCCGCCGATCCAGATCTCGCCCTGCTCGCCGGGCGGCAGGTCGCGCAACGTGTCCGGGTCGACGACGCGGATCGGGCAGTCGGGCAGCGGCGTGCCCTGGTTCGCCAGCCGGATTTCCAGCGGATCCGTCCAGGACACGCGCGTCACCAGTCCCGTGGATTCCGTCAGGCCGTAGCCGGTGACCACGCCGCGCATGCCGAGGCGCTCCGCGGCGTCGCGCAGCACGTCCGGGTTGCTCGACAGCACGACGCCGACGCGCAGCGCCCGCAGGTCGAACGCGCCGAAGCGCGGGTGCTCGACCATCTGGTAGATCATCGCCGGCAGCAGGTGCATCGCCGACAGCTTCTCGCCCGCGAGCGTGCCGAGCGCGCGCTCGGCGTCGAAGCGCTCGTCCAGCACCACCTTCGCGCCGTGCGCCCAGAACGTCATGATGCCGTTCAGCGAACCGAGCACGCCGAAGAGCGGCACGCAGAGGTACAGGCCGTCGCCGGGCCCGAGCCCGATGCGCGTGCCGCCGTCCCAGGCCTTGCGCCAGATGCAGTGCGTCAGCATGGCGCCCTTGGGCAGCGCGGTGGTGCCAGAGCTGTAGGCGATCAACGCGGGCTTGTCGTGGTCCCGGGCCGGGGGAGGCACCGGCAGGTCCGCGCCCGGGGGTTGCGACCAGTCGAGCACGCCGGCGAGTCCCGCCGGCGCCCGGTCCAGGCACGCGACCGCCATCAGCTGCGGGAATACTTTCGAGCCCAGCAATCCCGGCGGCTGCGTGCGCAGCTCGGGGCACGCGTCGACCAGTTCACCGAGGAAATCGCGGAACGCCCCCGCGCCGGGCACGACCACCAGCCGCGCATCCGATTGCGCGACCTGGTAGGTGAACTCCTCGCGCCGCAGCCGCGTGTTCAGGAACACCGCGATGAGGCCCATCTGCGAAGCGCCGAACCACGTCCACAGGAACTCCGGCCGGTTGGGTGTCCAGATGGCCACCTTGTCGCCTGCCTGCAGCCCAAGCGTGGCGAGCCGCGCCGAGGCGCGGTCGATCTCGGCGCGCACCTCGCGGAACGTCCAGCGCCGGCCGCCGAACACCAGCGCTTCCCGCTCCCCCCACTGCGCGGCGAGGCGGTCGAGCGCCTGTGCGTAGGTCAGGCCGCGATACGGGTTGGCGTCGGCAATCATGGGGCGGTGCGCGCGCCGAGAAGGTCCTCGGCGATCGCGCGCAGCTTGAACTTCTGCACCTTGCCGGTGCCCGCGGTGAGCGGGAACTCGTCGACGACGAAGACGTGGCGCGGCAGCTTGTACGAGGCGACCCGCGGCTTGAGGAAGTCGAGGATCTCCGCGGACTGCAGGGATGCCTTGCCCTCGCGGGGGATGACGAAGGCGGCGCCGACTTCGCCGTGCGAGGCGTCCGGCATTCCCAGCACGGCCGCCGCCCGCACGTCCGGATGCTGCTGGATCGCGGTCTCGACCTCCACGGTCGAGACGTTGAAGCCGTTGAACTTGTAGCCGTCCTTGAGCCGTCGCTGGAACTGGAAGTTGCCGTCCGCGCGAAGCACGCCGCCGTCGCCCGTCTTGAACCAGCCGTCGCGCGAGAAGCTGCGCTGCGTCTCCTCGGGCTTGTTGTAATAGCCCTTCATGATGCAGTAGCCGCGCACCTGGATCTCGCCGAAGGCGCCGTCCGCGAGCGGCTGGTCGGTGTCGGGATCGGCGATGCGCACTTCGATGTCGGGGAGGGTGGTGCCGTGGGAGGTGGCGCGAACCTCCAGCGTATCGTCGTGGAACGTGCGCGTGACCGCGGAACTCGTCTCGGTCATGCCGTAGCTGGTGAACAGGCCGCGCATGCCGAGCTTTTCCGCGGCGCGACGCAGGACACCGGGATCCACCGAGACCACGATGCCGGTGCGCAGCCGCGACAGGTCGAACGACGCGAACGCCGGATCCGCGAGCATCTGGTCGATCATCACCGGCAGCAGGTACACCGCGGTGCAGCCCTCGTCCTGCAGCGTGCGCAACGCCGCGCGGGCATCGAACCGTTCCTCCAGCACGACCGCCGAGCCGCGCGACCAGAAGGTGAGCACGCCGTTGACCGTGGAGAGGATGCCGAACAGCGGCACGCAGAGGTAGAGCCGGTCGTCGGCGGTCTGCGCGAAGCGCGGGCCGTGGTCCCAGGCCTTGCGAAAGAGGCAGTGCGTCAGCATCGCGCCCTTGGGCAGCGCGGTGGTGCCGGAGCTGTAGGCGATCAGCACGGGCGCGTCGGCGTCCCCGGCGTGGGGCGGCTGCGGCAGGCCCGGCGGCGCGCTTCCCGACCAGTCGGCGACGCCGGCAACCGGGCGCTCCAGCGCGTCGAGCGCGAGCACGTGCTGGAGCTTCGGCAGCTGCGGGCGCATGCCGGACACTTCGCCGGCGAAATCGCGGAAGGCGCCGCTGCCCGGCACGATCGCCGCGCGGCTGTCGGATTGCGCAAGCTGGTAGGCGGCCTCGTCGTGCTTCAGGCGCGTGTTCAGCATCACCGCGACGAGGCCGATCTGGCCGGCGGCGAGCCAGTACCACAGGAACTCGGGACGGTTCGGCAGCCACAGGGCGACCTTGTCCCCTGGCGACAGGCCGAGCGTGCCAAGCCGCGCCGCAGCGCGATCGATCTCCTCGACGGCCTGCGCGAAAGTCCAGCGCCTGCCGCCGAACACCAGGGCTTCGCGCGCGCCGAACTGCGCGACGAGCAATTGCAGCGAGCGCCCGATGGTGAGGCCGCTGAACGGGTTGACGCCCGGGTTCATGCGCGCAGCACGGCCTTCGGCAGGCGCGGTTCGACCGCGTCGCGCAGCTTGAACTTCTGCACCTTGCCGGTCCCCGCGGTCAGCGGGAACTCGTCAACCTGGACGACATGGCGCGGCATCTTGTACGAAGCGAGCACCGGCCGCAGGAAGGCGAGCAGCGCGGCCTCGTCGACGCCGGCACCGGCGCGCGGGATTACGCAGGCCACGCCGACCTGCCCGGCGACCGGGTCGGGGCGTCCGTAGACCGCCACGTCCGCGACGTCGGGATGCCGCCGCAGCGCCGCCTCGATCTCGGCGGGCGCGATGTTGAAGCCGTTGGTCTTGTAGCCTTCGCTCAGGCGATAGAGGAAGGTCAGCCTGCCGTCGGCGCGCAGCACGCCGGCGTCGCCGGTGTGCATCCAGCCGTCGGCGTCGATCGTCTTCGCCGTCTCGGCGGGCTTCTTGTAGTAGCCCTTCATGATGCAGTAGCCGCGCAGCCAGATCTCGCCGGGCTCGCCCGGGGCGCGCGGCGCACCGGTGTCCGGGTCGACGACCTTGAGTTCGACGTCGGGCAGGGCATGGCCCTGGGTCTCGAAGCGCGCCTCGCGCGGATCGTCCCAGCGATTGCGCGTCGCGACCGTGGTGGATTCGGTGAGGCCGTACCCGGTCATGACCCCGGCGATGCCGAGCCGGTCGGCGACCATCGCCAGGATCTGGTGGTCGTTGGAGAGCACGAACCCGACGCGCAGCCGTGAGAGCGCTGCGGGCGTGAAGCCCGGCTGGTCCGCGATGGCGAGCACCATCGGCGGCAGCAGGTGGGTCATGGTGCAGCGCTCGCGCGACGCCAGGTCGACGAATGCCGCCGCGTCGAAGCGTTCGGCGAGCACCAGCGTGGCGCCACGCGCCCAGAACGGCAGCACGCCGTTCATCATCGCCATCGACCCGAAGAGGGGGATCGCCATCAGCAGGCCGTCGCGCTCGGTGAGGTCGACGCGGATGCCGATGTCCCAGGCCTTGCGGAACACGCAATGGGTCAGCAGCGCGCCCTTGGGCAGCGCGGTGGTGCCGGAACTGTAGGAGATCAGCGCCGGCGCCTCCGGGTCCGTCGCCAATGGCGCGGCCGGCAGGCTCGCGGGCGCCGTCCCGGACCAGTCGATCACGTCCGGCTTCGCGGTCGCGTCGAGCGTGATGACGTGGCGCAGCTCCGGCAACTGGGCGCGGATGCCGGCGATCTCGCCGAGGAAATCGCGGAACGCGCCGTCTCCCGGCGCGATCACCGCGCGGCTGTCGGACTGGCCGATCTGGTACGCCGCCTCGTCCGCCTTGAGCCGGGTGTTGAGCACGACCGCCACCAGCCCCGACTGCGCGGCGCCCAGCCAGTACCAGAGGAATTCGGGACGATTCGGCAGCCAGATCGCCAGCTTGTCACCGGCGCGCAGGCCCAGCGCATGCAGGCGGGCGGCGGCGCGGTCGATCTCGGCGAGCACCTGCGCGAACGTCCAGCGCCGTCCCCCGAACACCAGGGCCTCGTTCGCGGCGTGGCGCCGCGCGATGTCGCGCAGCGCGCTGCCGTACGTGGCGCCGACGAACGGGTTCTCGCCCGCGGCCTCCATGCCGCGGGCCGTGGAGGCCGCAGCGCTCAACGCACGCCCTTCATCGCTTCACGCACCAGGCCGTTGGCCGTCGCGGCCTCGAAATCGAAATCGCCCTGCGCGTACTTCTCGCCGCCCGCGCGCAGCAGCTCGTAGTAGACCTTGAGCCCTTCGATCGACACCTCGGGCGACTTCGGCGTCGCCGGCACGAGCGCGCGCATGGCCGCGTCGTACAGGTCGGCCTGCATCGAACCCATGTGCTTGCGCGCGGCCTGGCCAGCCTTCGCGTGGTCCGCGTAGATCAGCTTGTAGGCGCGGTCCATCGCGCGCACGAACCGGCCGAGGTCCGCGCGGCGGCCCGAGATCGACTCCTCGGTCGCCGCCATGGCGGTGAAGACCATGCCGCGCGTCGCCGGGATCTCCCGGCGGATCGGGTCGAGGAGCACCATGGCGTAGCCGTCGCCGACCGCCCGCTGCGGCACCGGCGGGGAGAAGGCGGTGACGTCGACGAGGCCCCGGCTCATCGCCGCCAGCGTCGCGCCGGCATCGCCGATCGGCAGCACCTCGGCCACCTTGTCGACATCCGCGTTGCCGTAGCGCTGCATCAGGAAGCGCATCACCTGGTGCTGCGCGCCGTTGATGCTGATGACGCCGATCCTGAGGCCCTTGATCGCCTCGACCTTGGCCTCGATCGTCGACTGGGCGGTGATGCCCTTCTTCTCGAACACCTCCTTGCGGCCGAAGATAACCGAGGTGTACTCGGAGTTCATCGGCACCAGGAGCTTCACCGGCTGGTCGCGCCGGCGCGCCGCGAAGATCGCGTTGCCGCCGACGCCGGCGATGTCCGCGTTCTTCGTCACGATCGCGCTCACCACCACCGCGCCGTCCTTGGCGTTCGAGATCTCCACGTCGAGCTTCTCGTCCTTGAAGTAGCCCGCGCCGTCGGCGACGTACAGCGGCAACCAGGCGAAGCTGGTCGAGGACAGCACGACCCTCAGCTTCGGGTCGGCCGCGTGCGCCCCCGGGGCGCAAAGGGCGAGGGCCGCGCCGAGCGCGGCGAGCAGGCGGACTGCCGGGGCCGGGGCGTACATCTCAGTTCTTGCGCTCGGCGATGGCCTGGCGCACCAGGTCGTTGGCGATCACCTTCTCGTAGTCGACCTTGTAGCTGTAGCCGCCGACCTCGAGCAGGCTCATGAAGCGCTTGAGGCCGTCGACCGAGGTGGTCGGCTCGGTCGGCAGGGCGGGGCCGATCGCCTTGACGCCGAGGTCGTAGAGCGCCGAGTCCATGTTCTTCATGAACACCCGCGCCGCGTTGCCCGCCTTCATCAGGTCGGTCTGCGCGAGCCGGTTGGCGCGGTCCATGGCGCGCACGAAGGCGCGCACGCCGGCCGGATCCTTCTTCAGCTTTTCCTCGGTCACCGCCATGATGATGTAGACCGAGCCCTTGATGTCGGGCACGTCGCCGCCGATGAAGTCGATCAGGATCTCGGCGTAGCCGTCGGCGACCGCCTTCTCGGCCACCGGGGGCGAGAAGGCGCTGACGTGGATCAGTCCGCGCTGCATGCCGGCGAGCGTCTCGCCGGAGTTGCCGATCGGCACCACCTGCGCCACCTTGTCGACGTCGACGCCGCCGCCGTACTTCGCGAACAGGTACTTGTACATCAGGTGCGGGCCGGCGCCGATCGCCGTCGAGGCGAGCTTCAGCCCCTTCATCGCCTCGACGCGGTCCTTGAGCGGCGACGCGCGGCTGACGCCCTTCTGCTTCAGCACGTCCTTGTGCGCGAAGATGGTCGAGGTGTACTCGTTCATCACCGGCATGACGATGCGCACCGGCTGGCTCTTGGTGATCGCGGCGAACGCCGCCTGCGTGCCGAGGCCCGCGATGTCGGCGTTGCCGGAGAGGATCGCCGCCACCGGCGTGGCGTTGGCCGGCACGTTGATGATGTCGACGTCGAGCCCCTCGTCCCTGAAGAACCCCGACCCGTGCGCGACGTAGATCGGGAAGAAGGCGAAGCTCGTCGAGCCGATGACGACGGAGAATTTCCGCCCCTGGGCGCCCGCTTCATTGGCGAATCCGGCAGCCATCACGGCGAGCGCGATGGAGGCCACTGCAGCTGCAAGTCTGTTCCTCATGGTCGTTCCCTCCTCCTTGAAGGGGATTGCGAAGGACTGCCTCAAACGGGATCCCAGCAGAACACGTCGGCCGAACGGTCTAGCGGCACGAACGACGGCCTGAGCGCCTGCATGGCATGGTCGGCGACGGTCTCGGGCGTCCAGCCTTCGCCGCGGTGCA